>JACCDJ010722713.1_pt1 | contig 14470 bp, 11 predicted proteins | sample 7444481 | NCBI WGS metagenome assembly JACCDJ01 (sample SAMN15323435, study PRJNA562643) | freshwater metagenome | isolation source: river surface water | place: USA:Blue River Watershed | collected 2017-08-15 | reverse complement strand
GCTTGTTCACAGCGACCAACACAGGGTGCCGCGATGACCTTGACCTTGGAATTACCCAAAATGGTGGGCAAACGCTCTAATAAATTTTTAGCACCCGCTAACTCGCATGACAAACCATCGCATACTCGTACCGTGATCTCAGCAACCGGATCATTGCCTCGAACGATCTCAAAATGGTGATAGAAAGTAGCTACTTCATACACTTCAGCCATTGGTAAGTTCATGAGTTTGGCAAGTGCAACCAAATGGCGATCATGAAGTGCCCGATAGGCATCATTGAGTAAGTGCAGGTTCTCAATCAGAAGGTCGCGTCGATATGGACCTTCGCCAATTAATTTTTTGACCTCGGCCAGAGATGCATCGTCTGCTTGGCGCCCTTTTAATTTACTTTTTTGCCGAATTCGCTCGCGCAGATCATCGGCACTTGCTATTGCAACTGCTTTGATTTCATTGGAGGGCTTTGGGTGATTCATGCGTTATTTGTCTCTTTATCAGATGGCAATAGTCCAAAAAGAAATCGGGTTTTAGTAATCGCTTTCAAAACGAAACCAATGTAATTGATTTGCCCATGCAAGTAATTGATATGGCTCAAGATCTTCCCAATCAGGGTTAACCCTAGGCAAACTGAGCCATGATCAGAAAGAACTGCTGAATTACTTTTAGGTTACTTGGAACTTGGCAGAAAGGTATTGCTGTAATCCATTTCCCTCTCACGAACACGGGCTTTGAAGCAGGAATCGTATTCGGGGGTGCCGACCCGCAAGCCAACCGCAGTACAGTCAGCCTGCGCAGCAGACTGGATCGTCCCACAGCCAGACAAGATAAAAGTCGTTGCGAGAATGATCAATAATTTTTGCTTCATGTCTTGAGTCTATCACCTAAAAAATTTGCTTGATCAATAGAACGATTCCGGCAAACAACAAGATACTTCCGTAAACAAGTTGCATACCGTGCATGCTTAGTCCCTGATGCGCCCTCGATCCTCCCCAAAGTCCTAAAACCATGCAGGGCACCAAAAAGAGAGCTAGGATTAAAACGTGCCAATCCAAAATTAGTCCGGTCACCACCATGAAGATCAAGCGCAAGAACACAAAAATCAAAATGGCAAACGCCATGGTTGCCCGCAAGGCGTTGGGCTGATGCAGGCGCATTGCCAAATACGAGGCATAAATGGGTCCGCCAGTGGCAAACAAGGATGTGAAAACACCGCCAATCACTCCAAATGGTATCGACCAATAACGCGAGATAGTTCGTAGCGGTGACGATTTTTTCTTCATCAGAACGCGCAGACCATTGAGCGCAGCAAAAATACCAAGGGTGATTAATAAAGGTTCTGGTGGGGACTTTAATAGCAAAGTGATACCAATTACCATGCCAACAAAACTAAATGGCAATAACCATGTCAGTTCTTTTTTATCTGCATCACTAAAGGATTTAGTACCCAAATAGAATGCGGCGCATAAATCCAGAATCACCATAATCGGCACAACCACCTGAAGCGGAAAGAAAAGAACCAGCACCGGTACCGAAATAATGGAGGAGCCAAAACCGGTAACGCCAAAGATGAAATACGCCACAAACACAATCGTGCATGCAGCAATAAATGAAATGGGGCTGATTAAATCAAAAATAGGATTACTTTACGAATTTATTTTTTACTACCCAGAGAAACACCGATCGGAACACCGTCTTTATCCGCACTCGCCTCTTTACTAGCCCCAATGGTAATACGATCGGCTAAGCTGGGTTGATTAGCGGTCATTAGCTCCTTAGCGCGGTTGGCTCTTGAACTCGCCAACTGTTTAAGCTCAGCATCCCCAATTACATAACTCGCAATGATCTCGTTACGCAATTGCTGATAGCGCGCCTCATTGTCGGGCAAGGAGATCAGGCGCTGTGCCAATTTAATTCGGCCAACCTGCTGACCATACGCTGACTTCACGCCCGACTGAACCCGCGGATCGGAAAGACTAGGCACTGGCAAGGGCTCATTGGGACTTAACTTAAAGCCTGCAGCATTTAAGATTGCACGGTCCGCACGCGCACGAGCCAATTCCATCTTATCGGCATTGGCGTCATACACTCCCACAAACTCAATCGTGGCATGAGGACGTTTTACTAACACTCCAGCTAACTTATCGAGCTTCTCTTGATCCACCGGTAGATAGGAGCTTTCTCCAAGCACCGAATAGATTGGTGCATCACTTTGCAAACCAAGTAAAGAGGCTAAGGCTCTAAATGGTGCCGTGATGATATTAGTAAGAACAGTTCGAATGGCTTGCCATACCAAGCCAGTGGCAGAGAACTCGGGTGAATCCACATTGCCCTTGATCCCTAAGGAAATATCAATCACATTATCCGAATCTTCCAACAAGGCAATTGCTAGACGAAGTGGTAAACGCTTACCCTGAAAATTACTCACCTCATCGCCCAACTGAATATCTTTAATCACAAAGCGATTCTGCCCAACCAACTCAGCATCTTTTGCCTTGTAGTTCAACAACAAATCCAACCGTCCATCTTGAATGGCATAACCTGCGTATTTCATGAAATAGGCATTAGCGGTTTTCAGTGGCAAGTTCTTAAATTCAAATGCCACATCATGATTGCGTCGGGGATCATCAAAGGATGCTTGGCCTTTAGCCCTAAAACTTCCTCGATCAGCTATCAAGCCATCTAAAGCAATTGCCGCAAAGCGCCCAGGCACATTACTAACTCCAAGCAGCGAGCCATTCAGTTTTCGAATATCGGTTTCTAATTGCGGCACCACACCTAAATCTGTGAAATGCACAATACCATCACGCAATTTAATTGCTTTGATATCTAGCTCAAATGTCGATGGCTTTGACTCTGATGGGCTTACTTGCTCTTTATTCGAGCTTGCCGGTTTAGCAAACATCCGACGAATATTGGAAAAACCCTGCTCATCCAAATCGTACTTAAAGTCCGGTTTATCAAATATCAACTCATCAATGGTTAATGAGGTTTTGCCGCTAGCCAATTGACGCAAATCGATTTGTTTCATATCCACTTGGCGCCACTTCATGAATGGCTGTCGCGGCTTACCCTCGGTAATCTCCACATTCTTAAGAGCAAGATCACCCACGGTTGACCACAATGCTTGACGGGTTTGGTATTGCACTTGTCCGCTGAGAGTCCCAGAATTGGTTTGCAGTGGATTGTTCGCTGGCAACAAGGTCACGATCGGTTTAATTGAGAGATTATCAACGGCCATATCAATTCGGATCGTCTCTTGTTTTGGCTGAAGATTGAATACAAAATCCAATACCCCCGCATCCAGTTTTAAATTGAGTTGAGCCTCTAAACGATCTTCGTCTGGACTTGCTAGTTTTCCAGTTGCTTGCACTTTCTCAAATGCGATCATCTTATTGACCGATGGAATCAAAATATCGACCTTGCCAAGATCTAATTCATAAGAACCCTCAATACCCGGTTCATCGCTTGTGCTGGAATAGTTACTGAGTTTTTTCAGGTTCAGAGAAAACGGTCCAAGATCATCAGCAAATTTGGTTTGACCATCCCGAAACTTTAACGATGCTCCATCAATACCAAAGTGCTCGATCGAAACTTTGAGAGGCTTTTTGGGTTTTGGCTCGTCAGGTTTCTTGATATTAATTTTCTCAATCAACTCCAACCAGTTCCACTTGCTATTTGGCTTCTCTAAGCGCTCGACCAATATAGCCGGACGAACCAGTTCTATGTTTTCAATACCCAACTGACCAAGGACCAACCTGCTCCATTGCAAACGAATCAAACCTTTATCGAGAGAAAATAATTCTTTACCCTGAATTTGTTTGAGATGAAGACCCTCAATCTCAGCGGTTAAAACAAATGGCTTAACCGCAATCGATTTAACCTGAATCTCATAACCAATCGTTTGGCTGTATTGCGCAATCTGTCCTTTGATCCATTTGGGCGCCCATGTAACGCCAACAACCCAAAATAAACAAGCCAAAACTAGAAAGCCGATGAGGACTTTTAAGCTAATGCGCGCAAATCGATTACTCAGGAAAGACATTCCCTCGTTATTTTCCTAAGAAGATTTTCTTGATTTCGGCTTCGCCGATCACCGACTTCAAACTCATGAAAGTCAGATACGGCAACACGATTAACCAATATATGAGGCATAAGGCAAGTATATGAATCAGATCGCCATTACCAAAATTAGCCAGAGAGTGAATAAACCCTTTGTGATGAATCCAACCTTCCAGCCCAGACTCAAGAGCGCTAAGAATAAGTACAACAAGCAGATAAACCACTGAGCGAGGCAGGATCTGCCAAATCAGAGCCTTATCTTTCCTACTGGCAATCGGATAAAGAGCCTGCCCTAACAACATAAATTTGGCGCATAACAATGCCTTGATGAGCGCCAAACTAATCGGTGCGTATGGAATGCCATCTTTGCGCAAGATGGAGTAACTCAAAAAAGCTAAGGCGCTAAACCAAATGGCAAAGTAAATAAATAAGATCAGAATCTTTTTAAGCTCTGCGCCAAATTTGAAATGACTATGTTTCGATGTCATGATCGAGTAGTCTAACAGCAGTTCTACAACTTGATTTTTAGGCGATACGCTATCTCGCCCACAATTCCTCGTCTAAAGGCTAATACGCAGACCACAAAAATAACACCCGTGGTAATCGTGCTCCAGCCGCCTAAATTCGCTAGATAATTTTGCAGGTTCACGATGATTGCAGCCCCAGCGACTGGACCCCAGAGCGTTCCAATTCCACCCAAAATGGTCATCAATACGGCCTCCCCAGAGGTGTGCCAGAAAACATCGGATAAAGATGCTAACTGCAGCACTAAGCTCTTAAGTCCACCGCCTAAACCCGCCAAACCTGCCGATAAGGTAAAGGCAATCAACTTGTACCGATTAACGTCGTAGCCCAACGAGATCGCGCGCGGCTCATTTTCGCGAATCGACTTCAGAACCTGACCGAAAGGCGAGTTCACAATGCGCTTAATCAAGAAGAATGCGGCAATAAATACTGCAAGGGCAAAGTAATACATCGGTGTAGAGGTCGACAAATCAATAAAGCCTAAGAACTTACCGCGGGGTACGCCTTGGATGCCATCCTCACCATTGGTGAATGGAACTTGGGTTGCCAAGAAATAAATGACTTGAGCCAGTGCCAAAGTAATCATTGCAAAGTAAATACCTTGACGACGAATTGCCAACGCCCCGAATACATACCCAAGTGCAGTTGAACACAACACACCTAGAATCAAGCCAATTTCAGGAGTTAAACCCCACTCTTTCATGACATAGGCAGTAATGTATGCGCCTGTTCCAAAGAAGGCTGCATGACCAAATGAGAGTAATCCCGCAAATCCTAATAATAGATTGAGTGAGGCGGCGAAGATGGCAAAACAAAACACCTTCATCATGAACAGGTCGTACACAATCCCCTGAAACGGTACGATTGCCAATAAAGCAACGATCACTAAAGAGATTTTGTCGAGGGTGGATAGTTTTGTTTTCATGATTAATTCGAGCGCCCAAACAAACCAGCCGGTTTTAATAAAAGCACAATGATCATGATGATGAAAATCGATACCGATGAGGCTTGTGGATAAAAAACTTTGGTGAGTCCTTCAATCACGCCCAAACCAAGTCCGGTCACAATGGCTCCAGCAATCGACCCCATACCACCGATTACAACCACAGCGAAGACCACAATAATTAAATTGGATCCCATCACTGCAGTGACCTGATAAACCGGAGCGGCCATCACACCTGCAAACGCAGCCAGTGCGCAACCTGCTCCATAGGTTAAGGTCACGATCAGCGGCACATTGACCCCAAGAGCTTGTAGTAGGCGCGGGTTTTCGGTTCCGGCGCGCAGCAAACTGCCCAAACTGGTTCGCTCAATAAAGTACCAAGTAGCAAAGCAAACGATTAAGGCTAAAAATACTACCCACAAGCGGTAATACGGCAGGAATAGTTCGCCAACACGAATACCACCCTTAAGTACATCAGGAACTGGATAGCTGTTTCCTAAAACTCCAAACCAGTGACGGAATAAACCTTCGATCACCAGTGCTAAACCAAACGTCAATAACAAACCATACAAATGGTCGAGGTGATAAAGACGCTTTAGCATCGTTTTTTCAATCACGATGCTAAAGAGCCCTACCAGCAAAGGTGCCAGAATCAAAGCGAAGAAATAATTCACTTCGAATTCCGGCATACCAAGCCAACCACCCAATTGGGTTAAGCCGATCCATGTCAACATGGCGCCCAACATATATTGAGCGCCATGGGTGAAATTAATCACATTGAGCAAACCAAAAATCACCGCCAAGCCTAGACTTAGCAAGGCATAGAACGAGCCATTGATCAGGCCGATCAACAGCTGCGAAACAAGTGCCTGCGGGGTGATTCCGAGTAGTTCAAACATGAATCAATGCATCCCAATTAACGAGTGACGTACTTGCACTTCGATTGAGCCAATGGCAATGTCGCGTCTTTAGCTGCAATCACTTTCACAACCTTCGCAACATCGTTTGGACCCTTAGACTCACTTGGCTTCTTCACTTCGAGCAAATACATATCGTGCTCAAACTTACCATCCGCACGAATTCTGCCTTTAAAGAGACCATCATTAATCTCAACCGATTTCATTTGCTTCATGACAGCATCCGAGTTGTCGGTTTTGGTCGCCTCGACTGCTTTCAGATACTGCAAAGTTGCAGAGTACACACCAGCTTGAACCGATGTTGGCGCTTTGCCTTTGAACTCTTTCATAAAGCGCTCAGCAAACTTACGATTGGAGTCATTGAAATCCCAATACCATCCCTCGGTGAAGATCATTCCTTGAGTTGTTTTAAGACCCAATGCCTGAATATCGCTAGTAAACATCAACAAAGGAACTACGGTTTGTTTCGATCCCATGATGCCAAGTTCGGCTGCTTGTTTAATGGAACCAATCGTATCGCCACCAGCATTGGCTAAACCAATGACCTCTGCTCTAGAGGATTGAGCCTGAGCCATGAATGACGAAAAGTCTTGGGTATTGATGGGATGCTTCACACTTCCCAATACCTTTCCACCATTAGCAACAACCACTTCACTGGTATCGCGCTCAAGCGTATGTCCGAAAGCATAGTCGGCAGTGACAAAGAACCAAGTTTTCTTACCAGAATCAACCACCGCTTTACCGGTACCGCGCGAGAGTGCGTACGTGTCATACACATAGTGAATGCTGTACGGTGTGCACCTCTCATTAGTAATCGGCAAAGACGCTGCACCGGTCACAATCGATACGCGCTTGAATTGTTCAGCCACTTCCATCGCTGCCAGAGCAGATGCAGTGGAGACGTTACCAACAATCATGTCCACCTTATCTTTTTCAAACATCTCACGGGCTTTTGAACCAGAGAGGTCTGCTTTGGACTGTGTATCCGCAGATGTAATCACAATTTTGCGACCGAGTACCTGACCGCCAAAATCACGAACAGCCATTTGTGCAGCCAATACTGCGCCCGGCCCCTCAATGGCAGAATAAATTCCAGAAAGATCGGTTAGTACCCCAATACGAACCTCGTTATCCGAGACCGTTTGTGCCTTTGCAGTCGTGGCAGCCAGTAAAAAACTGGAGGCAACGAGTGCGGCGATTGCAGTTTTTTTCATTTGCACTTCTCCTTTTTGACTTTTTCCTGCTTTGTTACTACACACCCAACAAAATCTTGAGCTCCTCTTGACTGGCCTCGAGTTGATTTCTCTCGACCATTTTTACAACTTGCCCATGCTCAATCACATAGTTTCTATCTGCGAGCTTTGAGGCAAATCGAAAATTCTGTTCAACCAAAACAATCGTAAACCCACGGTCTTTTAATGCTCTGACAACCTCACTTAATTTCTGAATGATTACTGGAGCTAAACCCTCGGTAATCTCATCAAGCAGTAATAAATTTGCGCCGGTCCGCAAAATGCGAGCGATTGCTAGCATTTGTTGCTCTCCACCCGATAGCTTTCCTCCGGGGCTTGTTCTGCGCTCATAGAGATTCGGAAACATCTGATAAATGTCTTCGACGCTCATCGCCATACCTTCTCCGACTTTAGGCGGCAGCATTAAATTCTGTTCGCAGGTGAGGCTCGTAAAAATTCCACGCTCCTCGGGGCAGTAACCAATCCCTAACTTTGCGACCTGGTAAGTTGGTATCCCAATCACTTCTTTGCCATTGACCTTAATCGACCCAGTACGATTTCCAACCAAACCCAAAATGGCTCGAAGTGTCGTGGTACGACCGGCACCGTTACGACCTAATAGACAAACAACCTCCCCAGGTTGAACGGTCAAATTAATGCCGTGCAAAACATGCGACTCGCCATACCAAGCATTGAGATCATGAATTTCTAAGGCTGCTGTCACGATGCTTAATGTCCTTGTAGCTCGGAGTCTGCAGTACCCATATAAGCTTCCATCACCTGCGGATTCTTAGAAACTTGATCGTATGGTCCTTCCGCAATCACTTCACCACGCTGTAACACTGAAATAGTGTGGGCAATATTGGCAACCACCTTCATATTGTGTTCAACCATCAATACTGTGCGACCCTTGGAAACGCGTTTAATCAGTTCGGTAACCAAACTCACATCTTCGTGACCCATTCCTTGTGTTGGCTCATCAAGTAGCATCAACTCAGGATTCATCGCGACTGTGGCAGCAATCTCAAGAGCGCGTTTACGCCCATAAGGAAGATTAACAGCCAACTCATCGGCAAAACTATCAAGACCAACCTGTCGTAATGCATCCATTGCGCGATCGTTTAATACATCAAGCGAACTCTCGCTTTTCCAGAAAAAAAACGAAGTTCCTAATTCTTGTTGCAATCCAATGCGGACATTCTCAAGTGCAGTCATATGCGGAAAGACTGCGGAGATTTGAAAGGAGCGAATGATTCCGCGCTTGGCAATTTGTGCGGGCTTCTCTTTGGTGATGTCATGCTTATTAAAGAGAATAGTGCCCTCGGTAGGCTCTAAAAACTTAGTCAGTAAATTAAAACAAGTAGTCTTGCCTGCTCCGTTGGGGCCAATCAGAGCATGAATACTGCCACGTTTAACCTTCAAATTAACATTATTAACTGCGGTAAATCCGTAGAATGACTTAGTCAGTTTTGTTGTTGTTAAGATGAAATCATCTACATCCGCCATGCGCTACCTTATGAGACTGAATTCATTAAGAATATTAGAAGAAAATCTGTCCTTCTATAGCGAAAACCCTAATAAAACTAAATTTGCTGAATAAAAATCAAGGGCTTAAGCTAAAAACCACCGATTACAATGAACTATGGACTTCACTCTGACTCCTCAGTTAATTGCTCTGCAGCAAAAAACGCGTGAGTTCATTACTCAGAAAATAATCCCGCTCGAGGGTGACCCGCGCGAAACGGCACATGGCCCCTCACCTGAATTTCGTCGAGAACTGGTTGAACTCGGTCGCCAAGCTGGACTGCTTACACCGCATGCCTCCAAAAAACATGGTGGTCTGGGCTTAAGTCATGTCGCCAAAGCAGTAGTGTTTGAAGAGTCAGGCTATTCACGACTAGGGCCGATTGCGATGAACATTCATGCCCCTGATGAGGGAAACATTCATCTCATGGAGCAAGTAGCGAACTCAGCGCAACAAGAACGTTGGTTGATTCCGCAAGTGCAAGGCAAATTACGTTCCTGCTTTGCCATGACCGAACCTGCACCAGGTGCCGGTTCTGATCCTACGATGTTAAAAACCACCGCGGTGCGCGATGGCGAACACTTTGTCATTAATGGACGCAAATGGTTTATCACTGGTGCCGATGGTTCTGATTACGTCATCATCATGGCGCGCACTGAGGATAACCAAGCTACGATGTTTTTATCGGACATGAATACGCCCGGTATTGAAATCGAACGCAATATGGATTCAATGGACCAATGTTTTGCTGGGGGTCACAGTGTATTGCGCTTTAATAACCTTCGGGTACCTGCCGATCAAATCTTAGGAGAATATGGCAAGGGATTTCGATACGCTCAAGTGCGCTTAGCGCCAGCACGACTCACGCATTGCATGCGCTGGTTAGGTCAAGCACGACGCGCTCATGACATTGCCCTCGCCTACGCTCAGAAACGTCAAGCCTTTGGTCAGCGCCTTGGTGATCATGAGGGAGTTGGGTTCATGCTCGCCGATAACGAAATGGATTTACAAACAGCACGCTTGCATATTTTGCATACGGCTTGGCTTTTGGATCAAGGGCAAAAATGCAACTACGAATCCAGCCGCGCCAAGGTCGTTTGTTCGGAAGCGGAATGGCGAGTGGTTGATCGCTGTGTACAAATCATGGGTGGTCAAGGAGTTACTAGTGAATCTGCCATCATGCGTATCTTTACCGATATGCGCGCATTCAGAATCTACGATGGTCCCAGTGAAGTACATCGTTGGAGCATGGCACGAAAGTTATTGGATCAGAATGTATGAATCCGATTGAGCGCTTTCGTTTAGATGGTCACTTAGCGCTTGTCACCGGAGCATCAAGTGGTATTGGGCGTCATTGCAGCCTCTTACTGGCAAGCGTTGGAGCAAAAGTTGCTCTGGCTTCTCGAAACATCAATCAACTCGAATCCTTAGCCCATGAAATCGAACAAATGGGTGGTAGCGCCAAGGCTTTTTCACTCGACGTAACGCAGCAAGCCAGCATCACAAAATGCTTTGATGAAATCACCCGTTGGGGTAATCCAAGCATTGTTATTAATAATGCAGGGGTCTCTGTGACCAAAACATTACTTGAGCAAACCGAAGCCGACTGGGATCAAGTCATTGATACCAACCTCAAGGGTGTATGGTTGGTTGCCACCGAAGCGGCTCGCCGCATGGTGAATGCAAAGACCGCTGGATCCATTGTTAATATTGCTTCAATCTTGGCAGAACGTCAAATCAATGGTGTTGCGCCCTACGCCATCTCGAAAGCAGGTGTTGTGCAAGCAACAAAAACCATGGCCCTCGAACTTGCGCGTTATCAAATACGAGTCAATGCGATCTTGCCAGGTTACGTTGTTACCGACCTCAATCGCGAATTTCTGCAAAGTGAGCTCGGTGAAAAGCTGCGGATGCGTATCCCCAGTCGACGCTTTAATGAATTGCATGATTTAGACGGCCCTATTCTTTTATTAGCCTCAGACGCCGGCAAAGGAATGTCGGGCAGTACGATTACCGTTGATGACGCCCATCTGGTGAGCTCACTATAACGATCGTTGTGCTTGATTTAGAGAACAATAATGCTTTACAGCAATATCTCCGAAATCTCGGATTGGATATTCATTCGTATCGGATTGAGCAATTGGTTGGGGGCCAATCCAATCCCACCTATCAAGTGTTCTGCGGTTCCGATCGCTTGGTCTTACGCAAGAAACCATTCGGTAAATTGTTACCCTCGGCTCACGCGATTGATCGTGAATACCGCGTGATGCATGCGCTTGCATCCAGCAAGGTTCCTGTTCCCAAAATGATCACCTACTGCGATGATGAATCGATTATCGGCACACCGTTTTATCTCATGTCTTATTTGGATGGACGTGTTTTTCAGGATCAGTCTTTGCCAAGTTTAGATCCAAAAGATCGGCATGCCATTTACACCGAAATGAATCGTGTACTTAGCAATATTCATGGTGTTAATTATCGGGCGCTTGGTCTCGAAAGTTTTGGTAAACCCGGTAACTATTTTGCAAGGCAAGTCGCTCGTTGGTCTCGGCAAGTACAAGAAACAACGATTCCGATTCCAACAGCACTCACGCAATTAATTGGATGGTTACCCGATCACATACCGGATGATGATGAAACAACACTCGTACACGGTGACTTTAGGCTCGATAACCTTATTTTTGATCGCACCGAGAATAAAGTGATTGGGGTACTCGATTGGGAACTCTCAACGCTGGGTCATCCCGTAGCGGATTTCTCGTATCAGTGCATGGCCTGGCGGATTCCTCCCACTCTTTGGCGCGGAATTGGTGGTCTTGATTTGATACAGCTAGGCATTCCGAGTGAGCGAGAATACATCGAACTCTATGAACGGCATTCTGGCAGAAAAGTAAGCCAGCACTGGAACTTTTACATGGCTTACAACTTCTTTCGAATCGCTGCAATCTTGCATGGCGTTGCACAGCGGGCTGTCGATGGTAATGCCAGCGCAAAAGACGCAGCAGAAAACGGTCAGAAGGCAGGCGAGCTTGCGAGAATTGGTCTGACTTGCGTAGGTCTGAATTAATGCATCAGGTCCGCGAGACCATCATTCATTGCTTTTACAACTGACTCACCTGCACATATCGTGCGCACCAAGCCTTCCACTTGTGGCAATACTTCGTGCATGTAGAAAATAGCACTGGCTATTTTTTGGGAAGCAAAAGATTGATCTGGTCCTGAATCTTTTTCTAAGATAAGGGCTGACTTTGCCAGTAGCCAAGCTCCGCACACGACGCCAAATGATTTCAGTAGAGGATATGCACCGGCAAGAGTCGCTTGGGGGTGATGGGCATGGGTTTTAATTAACCAGTTAAGCGCTTTTTCTAGAAACTGAATCGACTGCTTCAGCTCAGTACCAATCATCTGAATATTTGCATTACTATTCTTTTGACACTCATCTGCACACGCTTGAATCTCAAGTAAGAGCCTGCGAGCCTCTTGACCATCATCCCGAATAATTTTTCGACCCAGCAGATCACCCGCTTGGATACCGGTAGTCCCTTCATAAATCGTTGTGATACGGGCATCACGTAGATGTTGTGCGGCACCGGTCTCTTCGATATAACCCATACCACCATGAACCTGAACTCCTAAAGACGCGATCTCGATTGCTAACTCGGTGGACCATGCTTTCACGATTGGGGTTAAAAAATCAATCCGCTTTTGGCTTGATACTCGAGTCGTTTCATCGGAATGCTTTTGAGCAATATCTCCCTGCGCTGCAGCAACATAGGCCAACGCACGCATCGCCTCGGTTTGGGTCTTCATGAGCATCAACATACGCTGCACATCTGCATGATGCAGGATCGGTAACTTACCTTCTTTCTGGGCAACCTTGCCTTGCACACGCTCTTTGGCGTACGCCGCTGCTTGTTGATAGGCGCGCTCAGCTACCGCAACCCCCTCAAGACCAACGGCTAATCGAGCGTTGTTCATCATCGTAAACATGTATTCAAGGCCATGATTCTCTTCGCCAACCAAATAACCAACTGCACCACCAGCCTCTCCAAATGACATCACTGCCGTTGGGCTCGCATGAATACCAAGCTTGTGTTCAATAGAGGCGCACTTCACATCATTGCGTTGGCCCAAGCTTCCGTCGGAATTAACGAGATATTTAGGAACGATAAAGAGAGAAATGCCTTTCACTCCCGCTGGGGCATTCGGCAAACGCGCCAGAACGAGATGAACGATGTTCTCAGTTAAATCATGCTCACCATAAGTAATAAATATTTTTGTTCCAGTAATCCGATAGTGATCACCATTTGGAATTGCTTTGGTACTCACCGCTGATAAATCGGATCCCGCGGCCGGCTCAGTGAGGTTCATTGTTCCAGCCCATTGGCCAGAAATGAGATTTGGTAAATAAACGGTTTGCTGCTCGGGTTTTGCGTGATGCTCAATTGCTTCAATTGCTCCAGCAGTCAACATCGGGCACAACATAAATGCCATATTGGCGGAGTGCCACATCTCGTTCACAGGAGTTGCAACAGTAAGGGGCAAACCCTGTCCCCCAAAATTAGGGTTTGCAGCTAAAGAAATCCAGCCAGCCTCCATGTATTGCGCGTAGGCATCTTTGAAACCCTTCGGGGTTTTTACTTCACCGTCTTGGTAATTGCAACCTTCTTGATCGCCAGTCCAATTCAAGGGACTAAGTACTTCTTTGGCAAACTTGGAGGCTTCTTCCAAAATCGTATTCACCAAATCATCACTCACCTCTTCGTAACCCGGCAAGGTATTAATTTTGGTAAGCGGTATTAAACGATGCAATACAAATTGCATGTCCGCTACAGGGGCTTGATAGTCAACGGGCATCGTTACACATCGATTGCGGTTGCGGAACCTGCGCGCTTGCGAAGTTCAAACTTCTGAATCTTCCCAGTAGCCGTTTTGGGGATCTCACCAAACACCACCGCACGCGGGACTTTGAAACCCGCAAGGTGTTTCTTGCAATGCGCATGGATTTCTTCAGGGGTGGCTTGCGCTCCCACTTTTAACTCAATGAATGCGCAGGGGGTCTCGCCCCACTTCGGATCAGGCTTTGCCACCACGGCGGCAGCCAGAACTGCGGGGTGGCGATACAAAACATCTTCAACTTCAATACTGGAGATATTTTCTCCCCCTGAAATAATGATGTCTTTACTGCGATCCTTGATCTTGATGTACCCATCGGGGTACATCACGGCTAAATCTCCAGAATGGAACCAACCACCGGCAAATGCTTCTTGAG
>JACCDJ010932827.1_pt1 | contig 14503 bp, 12 predicted proteins | sample 7444481 | NCBI WGS metagenome assembly JACCDJ01 (sample SAMN15323435, study PRJNA562643) | freshwater metagenome | isolation source: river surface water | place: USA:Blue River Watershed | collected 2017-08-15 | reverse complement strand
GGCGGCATATGAAGATCTGAGGTAAAATCCCCATTTGCCAGTGAGACTGGATATTACAATGATTTTCCCTGATTTTTTTTGAACCATTCCAGGAAGAACTGATTGCGTGAGTCTGATATGACCGAAAAAGTTACTTTCAAATATTTTCCTAGTTACTTCTATACTGGTCTCAACGGACAAAGCTCTTTGGCTAATGCCCCCGCAATGGATCACGATATCGCATTGTGAATGCTGAGAATTGAAAAGTTGTATGCCCTTTTGGATACTGCTTTCATTGGTCAGGTCGATGGGAATAATACTTGATCTTTTTGGGTTCGATAATGTACTTTGAATTTCTGATAAGCTTTTTTGATCACGAGAAGACAGGACAACAAAAGCTCCCTTTTGGTGGAGCATTTGAGCCAATGCAGCTCCTATTCCTCGGCTGGCACCGATAATCCAAATTGTTTTATTGTTCCACATGTCGCAAAGCTAATTAGATTTGAACCTTGAATCGTTAACCATTGCTTAACCTCTATTTAACTTTTTCTCCGCTAATTTTGAAACGAAAATAATGGGATTATGGCGCAACGTATTTTGTTAGTAGATGATGAGCAGGATTTGATAGATCTTCTCAAATACAATTTGGAAAAGGAAGGATTTGAAATTTATTCCGCGCTGAATGGTCGTGAAGCGGTGGCAAAGGCAAAGGAAATTGTCCCTGCGCTTATTCTCATGGATGTGATGATGCCGGAGATGGATGGGATGGAGGCGTGCAGAGAAATAAGAGAAATCCCGGAATGTGCGAATACTATCATTGCTTTTTTGACAGCAAGAAATGAAGATTACAGTCAGTTGGCGGGTTTTGATTCTGGAGGAGATGATTACATTCCCAAGCCGATTAAACCAAGAATTCTGATTTCGAAAGTAAAGGCTTGGTTGAAGAGAACCGAGATTGCAGGCGTAATGCCATCTTCAGAGGTGCTATCCAATGGAGGTATTGTGATTGATAAAGATAAGTACTTGGTGACAAAGGGAACAGAAGTTTTTCAATTGCCTAAAAAAGAGTTTGAACTATTGGCCTTGCTGGTTTCTGCCCCCGGTAGGGTTTTCACCCGAGATTATATTTTGAATTATGTATGGGGAAATGATGTTATAGTAGGCGATCGCACCATCGATGTTCATATCCGAAAATTGCGTGAAAAATTGGGAGACGAATTATTTAAAACAATTAAGGGAGTAGGCTATAAATTTGAGCCTTGATGAAACCTAGATCTCCCCGCGCTATTGCATTTTGGATTGCAGCAGTCATTGCCTTATTCGTATCGATTTTTTCATTTCTTTTTTTTCTTTACTTACACCAACCTTTTAAGCATTTAATTTTTATCTTGATTTTGGGTGGGTTGAGTGGTGGTGTCTCTTATTGGCTAACCAGCCAATTTATTGAAAAGTTTCTTTATCAAAAGATCAAAATCATTTACAAGAATATTCACACTTTTAAAAGTCAAACAGAGAAAAAACCAAGTATTGTGATGAGTGAGGATATTCTTCATGATATCGAATCGGAAGTTTCGCAGTGGGTAGAGGACAAAATAAAGGAGGTGAAACAACTTAAGGAGACGGATTCTTTTCGAAAGGAGTATATTGGAAACTTGGCCCATGAGCTAAAAACTCCATTGTTTGGAATACAAGGGTACTTGGAAACTTTGATGGATGATGATTTGGAAGATAAGGAACGAATCAAACTTTTTGTTTCAAAAGCCAATCGACAGGCAGATCGATTGTCAGAGCTCATTATCGATTTGGATTTGATAACGAAACTGGAAAGTGGAGCCATGCCACTCAATCAAGATAAGTTTGATTTGATTGCGTTGGTGCACAAGGTGATGATGGATTTAGAGGATTACGCGGCTACTAAGGGCATTCGATTGTTTGTAAAGGAGGGTTCTCCCAAGCAGTTGATGGTATTTGGTGATGCTTCAAAGATTGAGCAAGTGCTTACCAATTTGATTTCGAACTCTATCCATTATGGTCAAGAGAATGGAGAGGTGAAGTTTCGGTTTTATGATATGGAAGAACATATCTTATGTGAGGTTGCGGATGATGGGATTGGGATTGCAAAGGAACATTTACCTAGGATTTTTGAGCGTTTCTATCGCGTTGATAAAAGTAGATCGAGACATGATGGAGGTTCGGGTTTAGGCTTGGCCATTTGCAAGCACATTATTGAAGCGCATCAAGAAACGCTCACTGTTAGAAGCACAGAGGGAATAGGAAGCACCTTTGCTTTTACCCTGAGAAAGGTTTAAGGAGCAGGAAAAAAGGGATTGTGTTTTTTCTCATGTCCAATGGTGGTGGCAGGTCCATGTCCACTGAAAACGACATAGTCATCCGGGAATTCATACAATCGATAAATGGACATTTGAATTTCCTCTATGCTCCCCCCGGGAAGATCTGTTCTTCCAATGCTTTCTCGAAATAATACATCCCCGCTGAGAATAGTGCCAGAGGCGTGATGAATAAAGGCCAAGTGACCTGTACAATGGCCAGGAACAAAAATGGTGGTTAAGACTTCGGTTCCTATTTCCAAGGATGTTCCTTCCACTAGATCATTTCCCTTATCAATTGGCGCAGAGAAGGGAATGTTCCATAGTGAACTCATTTGCTCTGATCGGACAATATTATTTTCTTCTAAAGGATGATGGTAAAATGGAACATGGAATTGACCCTGTAGAAAAGCCACACCTAGGATATGATCGATGTGACAATGGGTGTTGTAAATGGCGGTGAGCTTTAAATGATAATCATGTAAAGCTTGTACAAAAATTCTTTCTTCTTGTGAGTTCGACATTCCAGGATCAATGGCAACGGCATTCTGATTTCCCTCTTCCCAAATGATATAGGTGTTTTCTTGAAAGGGTCCAAAAACAAATTGAATCAGATTAATTTTATTTCTTTTAAGAAAGTTGTAGTGTTGGTCAGCCATATATGGATTATTTTAGCGAGCAATGTTAAGGCATATAGCGGTCGGTTGGTTGATTTTTTGTTTTTCTTTCGAGAATCCTCTTTTTGCGCAGTTTTACCAGGGAAGTAACCTCGAGTTTGGCAAGAGTAGGGTGCAATATCGGGATTTTGAATGGTCTTACTATAAAGCAAAATATGCGGATGTTTACTTCTATCAAGGAGGTGAGAAATTAGCCCTTCAAACCGCAGAGAAAAGCGACAAAATTTTTGAAGAGTTGATCGCGTTTTTGGGATTTGAGCCAAGAGAGAGATTGTATATCATGGCTTACCTCAGTCAATCCGATATGCGCCAGACCAATGTAGGCTCAACCCCCAATGAGAACAATCAAATTATTGGAACATCAGCGATCATTCAGAACAAACTTTTTGTTTATTTCGAGGGGGATCACGATGTTTATTTTCGGCAGTTACAAGAGGGATTGGCCCAAATTGCGGTGAATCAAGTACTTTATGGCGGCTCATGGAAGGACGCCCTCAAGGAGGCCGCGTTTTCTGCATTTCCAGAATGGTATATGAAAGGACTGGGTCTTTGGATGGCGAAACCGGAGAGTGCAGATTTAGATCTTTTCATGATCAAAGAGCTTCAACAGAAAAATCCGCAAATTAACTTTTGGAGTAATGATGAGGCGAGGTTGGGAGGGGCGGCATTTTGGAGTTTTATAGCCGATCGGTACGGATACCAGGTAATTCCTAATATTGTTCAAATGTCCAAATTCGCTAGGGGAATTGATTTGGGATTTGAATTGATTGTAGGTAAGAGTATTGATGTTATTGTGGAGGAATTTTATCAGTTTTACGCCACTAAACTGCAACGAATTGTTCAACCAACCGATATCCCCAATGACCCGAAGCTCAGAAAAACTTTGGGTGAGATAGCGTTGAAGTATAGAAAGAAATTTATTTATCGCGATTTTCATGAAAGTCCTGATGGCGCCTATTGGTCATTTGTCACACATGAGAAGGGGCAGTACAGATTGTGGTTGTACAATAAGACAACACAAAAAGCAAAGTGCATTGTAAAGAGAGAGCCAAAGTTGGACAGGATGGAAGATCTAACATTTCCCTCCACTTGTTGGCACCCTACCTCAGAAACTTTCTGTTATTTCTATGAGAAAAAAGGATTTTTGAGACTTGCACAGTATTCTATTTCAGAGAAAAAATGGAATGAGAAGCAAATATTCTCCATCGATAAAGTGCTGTATCCAAGATTCAGTGCTGATGGTAAGAATATTGTTTTTATTGGTGTCTCTGCGGGTAAAAGTGATGTTTTTGTTCTGCCCGCTATAGGCAATTCTCCCAAACCTTTAACCAGGACGGAGGAGGATGATTTTAGTCCGGTATTACTTCCCAATAGAAAGGTGGTGTACTTGTCTAAATCAAAGGATGAAAAGTCTATAAAGCCATATACACTGTCTCAAGTGGATGTGACAGGCAATGGAAAGTCGGAGTTGATTTATTCTTCTCAGCATCCATTGCGATTTGCTTTTGGATTGGGCTCTGAGGAGATGGGATGTGTGGAGGAAAGATCTTCGGGAATGAAATTTCTTCGCATTCGATGGGACTCTGTAATCGCAAGTATTGATACCACCATTCATTACCGAAAGGCACCAATGGTGAATGAGATCGCTGAATTGCCTTTCAAAGCAAAAGTTTTGGAGGGTCCCACTTCCGATAGTAGTTGGAATTACCTGCATTATTACTCCGGTCATGTTAGGTTATCCAAAAAAAAGAACAAAGGTTGGAGTGGTTCAATTTTAACAGGGGATGATGATTTGGAACTATTGCCGCTGGATACGCTCGATTTTGTTGTTAAGCCCCCTCTCATGGATCAAATTGATTTAAATCATTTTCTTTTTTCGGAGGAGAGATTATTGTATTCAAAAGAAAAGGCCAGTTTAATATTAGCGGACAGTACTAGCAATAAAAAGAAGAGGGAGAAATCGGAATTGAAGAGGAGTAATTATGAATTGAATTTCGCTACCGATTTTGCCTCAACCAAATTAGACAACACCTTTGCCAGTTCTTTTTATCAAAATGCGAGTTCAGGGCCAACGAGTATTTTTCCGGGAATGAGTGGATTGGTCAAGGTGTCAATATCCGACTTATTGGAGGATTATCGCATGTATGCAGCTGTGCGGATTGCGGCAGATATCCGCAATAGTGATTTCGGATTGGCCTTCGAGAATAATAAGCATCAATTGGATAAGAAAATTACTTTTCAAAGGAGGTCACAACGATGGGGGAATATTTTTAGCGCATATAGATTGGAGACTTATATGGTTACTCAACAATGGAAGTATCCTTTCAATGAGTTTCATTGCATTCGTTTGAATTTGATTTATCGTTGGGATAGGAGGATAAACTTGTCCGTGGATCCTGTGAGCTTGGCAGACCCTAATGAAAATGAGAATAACGCTGGTTTATTGCTCGAGTACAATTTAGATAATACCAGAAGTTTGGGGATGAATTTGTTGGAGGGAACCAGAGGAAAGATGTGGTATGAATTTTATCAACAGCCTGACAATTGGAAGGAAAAAACGGACATGCATATTTTGGGTGGTGATTTTAGACATTATAAGAAATTACATCGCTCTATTATAGCGGCTTTCAGGGTGGCTGGTGCAACTTCATTAGGCGCTAGACGTGTCGTCCACTATTTAGGGGGAGTAGATAACTGGTTATTTCAACGCGTTGATCAAAGTACTGAGGTGTCTACACAAATGAATTATCGATTTGCCTCTTTCTGCGGGCCGATGAGAGGTTTCTATATCAATGCGCGCAATGGTAATAGCTTCATTGCTGCAAATACGGAGATCAGAGTCCCCGTTTTTAGCTATCTATCCAAAACGCCTATTCGAAGTGATTTTATTCGACACTTTCAGGTAATTGGATTTGGAGATGTGGGTAGTGCTTGGACAGGTAAATCTCCTTACGATGTTTCCAATGGTTTTAATACCAATACAGTGACATTGCGTCCGGTGAGTGTTACGGTAAACAGCAATCGCGAACCCATTATTTATGGTTATGGATTTGGATTAAGATCTAAAGTGCTCGGTTACTTTTTGCGAGCTGACTGGGCATGGGGAATTGACGATGGACAAATCTTACCGAGAGTGTTTTACCTCTCTCTGAATATGGATTTCTAAGTATTAGAATTTAATAACCCCCTTTCTCGCCCCGCCTCTTCCTTTGCTGGTCATCCAATTGTATTTTGATTTGTAAAAATTAGATTTGGTTTTGACAATTTTGCTAACATAAAATTGGAAGGTCATATAATTATCATTATTCAAATTGTTACCACGGGGACTACCCGCTGAATAGAAGTTAGTACTTGGAATCCCTTCGTCAATGGAGCGATCATTCACAAATAGATCGTCGTCAAAGCTATGGAAAACATACCCTTTGGCGATAGTGGCATCCGATCCAGCAGAGGCCTCAATCTTCGCCTCTGTGGGATACTGTGTTGAAATATCATCTAAATAGTCAGTGAAGGTAATTCTCCAAGAATATTCCATTCCGAATCTCCATTTTTTCTGATACGTAAAATACATTCCAATACCTGTGGGTATGGCAAAGGTGACAGGAGAATAAGTATTGTCTTGACCTTCTGTTTTCCATGGACGAACTTTTTCCCATCTTCCGTAATAATCCTGAATGGAACCACCTTGTTCTCTGGAAATATAGTCTGCTGCGAATTCGTTAATAAAACCTTTTGGATTGGAATACAGGCCTGCTAAACCTCCAAAAACATAGATTTTCATATCAGGACTGAAGTATCCCTGATTGGTTAAGTCGCTGTCATAATAGAGGGTAAATTCACCTCTAGCAGAAAGTTCAACCATATCATTTTTAAATCTCAAGTTACGAGCACGTCTGGGAAAGTAAGTAGTCAGTTCATCTCGTCCCTCAATTCTGATATAATCCATGGTGGCGGACCATGCTAGTTTTTTATTTTTTCTTTTTCGGTAAAAAGCGCCAACCGCCCATCGAGTGGAGGGTAGATGCATGTCTACTATGAAATCTCGCCTGGGATCACTTTTTCCACCAATATCTCCGAGATAATTGGCAGCTCCTGCTCGAATGCCATAATCAATTCTGTATTGACCAAAAGCAGGCACCAAAAATAAAGTGGCGAAAAAAGGAAGTAAGTATTTTTTCATAATGTCTAATAGCAAATATACAAAAAAATCGAATGTGTTCAATATTAAGAAATTGAACACAAAGTTTTCTTAATTTTAGGACGTGAATCAAGTGAGGGAACTATTGAAAATTCGGTATCCGATTATCCAGGGTGGTATGATTTGGTGCTCTGGCTGGCGATTGGCAAGTGCTGTGAGCAATGCGGGTGGATTGGGAACTATTGGTGCGGGGTCTATGTATCCTGATGTTTTGAAGGAGCACATTATGAAATGTAAGCTGGCCACTTCGCAAACTTTTGCTGTAAATCTGCCCTTGATCTATCCTCAAGTATCGGATCATATTGATATTATTATTGAAAACAAGGTGCCGGTGGTGATTACTTCTGCTGGTAATCCCTCTTTGTTTACTTCGAGATTTCAAGAAGCTGGAATCAAAGTGTTACATGTAGTTTCGAGCGCGAAATTTGCAGTGAAGGCTCAAAAGGCGGGATGTGATGCTGTGATTGCAGAGGGATTTGAGGCTGGCGGACACAATGGACGCGAGGAAACTACTACCATGTGCCTCATTCCAAAAGTCCGTGATGCTATTTCCATACCTTTAATTGCAGCAGGGGGTATTGCTGATGGAAGGTCCATGATGGCGGCATTTGCTTTGGGGGCAGAAGGTGTTCAAATGGGATCTCGTTTTGTAGCCACAATAGAATCATCCGCTCATGAGTCTTTTAAGCAAGCGGTAATCAATGCAGATGAGGGCGATACGCAACTTACATTGAAGGAGATCACGCCTGTAAGATTACTGACTAATCCATTTGCCGAACAGGTAAAATTGGCCTATCAGAACGGAGCAACCATTGAGGAGCTCAAAGCGTTGTTGGGTAGGGCAAGGGCCAAAAAGGGAATGTTTGAAGGCAATATGATAGATGGAGAGTTGGAGATCGGTCAAGTTTCTTCAAGGTTGGACAATCTTAAACCGGCAAAGGACGTTATCGTTGAAACAATGAGGGAGTTCAATAGTTTGAGATCACAGTTATTCAATGAATTGGCTTACATTGATTAGATTTTGTATCATAGCATTTTTTGTAAGTTTCAATTCATTGGGCTTTTATGCGCAGTTGATTTCTCCTGATATTGAATGTACGCAGGTTGATGCTGCAGGAGGTACTACTATCAATTGGACTTCTGTTAGCGATCCCAATGGTGATTTTGTAGCTTACCATCTTTTCGCCTCCAATGGAGGCCCTTTCATTGAGATTGCTGCGCTATTCGACCCCACTATCAGCAGCTTTGTGGATCTTGCGAATGATGCTTCTGCTTTTGATATGTGTTACTATCTTGTAGTGGAATACTCCACCTCTGCGGGCAATGTAATGGCACCACCGAGCACTACGATGTGCAATGTGACACTCTCGTTGTCCACTTCTGCCTCTAATCCGGGTATGTTAGAGGTAAGTTGGAGCGGACAAAATGCCATCAATGGCTACGTATTAATGTGGGATGATCCATTCACCAATTGGAGCAACTCTGTTACGCTTCCCTCAACAGAGAATAATTATTTACTTGAAATTGCTACTTGCGGAGATTTACTGAGCTTTTTAATTTTTTCAAATCAAACGACATGCCCTAGTATCAGTCCTGTTGAAGAAGGTTTTTTCTACGATCAAACCCCACCATTGGTTCCTGATATTACCTCTGTTACAGTGAGCAATGGGCACCCACTTGTTAATTGGAACGTAAGTGCCTCGGAGGATGTGGCAGGTTATATTTTGTATGGTTGTAACAGTGCGGGCGAGTTTATCGTCGATACCATTTTTGGTGGTAATGTGACTTCTTATGCAGACCTTAGTATTCAATCAGCCAATCAATCAGCATGTTACACCCTTGCTGCCTTTGATGACTGTCCGAGCGGAAATCCACCTAGTCCCAATACCAGTGAAGCGAGTGCGAGCTGCAACTGTTCTGTTTTGTTAGCTCCTTTGCAACAAACTTTTTGCACGGATAATATCAGTTTGTCTTGGACACCTTATCAAGGTTGGGCGGATGGAGTAGCCGCTTACATCATTTATCACGCGGAGGGCAATGGTTTGTACAGTATTGTTGACACTGTTGATGGGGGATCATTGCAGTATGTCCATGAGTTACAAGGATTTTTAGATCTAAATCACTCCTATTATGTGCTAGCTATTGGTAATAATGGAAGATTCAGCATTAGCAATGTCAGAAATATAACACTGAATTATCCATCACCGCCGGCAGAGTTTTATATTTCAAATGTGGATGTTGAATTGGATTCATCCATTTCTGTTCATTGTTTTGTTGAAACAACGGCAACTGTGCATCAAGTGATATTGCAACAATATGATGATTTTTTCGAGGAATGGTCAAATATTCAGTATTTGGATAATGGTGTTAGTAATATTGTATTTTCAGTAAGTGGTTTAGTACCTGCCTATTTTTCTTATCGTTTTAGGTTTGCCTTAGTCAATGAATGTGGCGATACTACAGCTTATTCTAATGTTGGAAAAACCATTTTGCTTGAGGGCCTATTGAATGATGAGCGTGATGAAAATTCACTGAAGTGGAGTGGTTATGAAAATTGGCCGAGTGATGTTTATGAATACCAATTGTATCGAAAGTTGGGAAAGAATGGTTTCTATTCCAAATTGCTTACGCTGAATGGCCTTTCTCAATATCATAATGATGATGTGGATTCTTTGTTTCAAGAAGATGGCCTATTTTATTATCGAATTAAGGCGGTGGGGCATTTGGGTGATTTAGCGGTGGATACGGCTTTTGAAGCATGGTCAAATGAAATTGCGATGCTGCAAACTCCAAAAGTATACATACCTAATTGTATCGTAATCAATGGAGTCAATAATACTTTTGGACCTGTGGTATCCTTTTCTCCTCTGACAGGTTTTGAGATGATCGTCTATTCAAAATGGGGGGATGTTTTATTCCAAACCGATGATTATGCCGTTCGGTGGGATGGTCGTGATGAAGGAGAAGATTTTGTTCCTCAAGGAGTTTATGTTTACTATATCAGATGCGCCAATGGCGCGGATGAGTTATTTTCCAAGAAAGGAACAGTAACTGTTTTGTATGGAGAATAGTAAAGGGGATTTCCGTCTGGTCATAGACATAGGAAATACATCTGTAAAATGGGCTGTGTTTGATTTCGAAACCCTTGTTGAGGGGGGGAAATGTCGACATGAACAATGCGCGCCACTCATTCAATCGCTGGAATTACGATTTCATTTTTTATCCAAGGCAATTTGTAATGTTTCGAATGTGCAAATAGACATCAGCGATGATTGGCGAAAGTTTTCAGGCGAATTGTTATCACCATATCGAATTCATTACCTTCCCCCGGAAAGTCTTGGAGCGGATCGAGTGGCGGCCATATGGGGAGGTTTGAGTGTATCGGCCTCTAATCAAATACTAGTGGTTGATTTAGGAACTTGTGTTACCTACACTTGCGCCAAAGAAAATGAAATTATGGGGCTTTGTATTGCTCCGGGTCGTGATTTGAGGTGGAAGGCAATGCATCATTTTACAGCAAAATTGCCATTGATTACTCCTGACTTGGAGATTCCTGGTGGATATTCAACTCAGCAAAATCTTTGGGAGGGGGGACATGAAGCTTGGTTGCAGGAGGTATTGGCCATGAGCCAGCACTATGCAAGGAGCCATAACCTCAGTGAAATCTTATTCACCGGTTCAGATGCCGTATATTTGACAGATTTTTTACCGAGAGGTGCAAGAATAATAGAAAGATTGAATTTGATAGGATTGAATGTTTGGTTACATGAGCAATAAAGGATTAGGATTCGTAATTTTTTGGTTTTGGTCTGTCACATTGATGGCCCAATACACTTTGAGTGATCCGCTTACAAGATTGGGAATAGGAGAAAGGATCATCAACGGAAATGCGGGCCTATTATCAATGGGAGGTCCATCATTTGTTGCTGTGGATCCTCAGGTATTTCAAATGAATAACCCCGCTACCTATGCTTGGGTGAAAGAGACTGCTTTTCAAACTTCCGTTTCGGCACTCAGCAGTAAAGTAATGCAAACAGAATCCTCAGGTAATTTTTATGGAGGTAACATTGGGGAGATCGCGATGGGTTTTAGAAAGACGGGAAATCCATGGGGTTTTGCTTTAGGTCTATCGGATTACAGTCGTGTGGGCTATGCTGTGGATATGCCCTTCGCCATCAATGATAGTATTTCGGGAATCAAACACCAATATGGAAACGGCGGGTTCCACCAGCTTGGGGTTGGTGCAGCTAGAAAATTTGTATTATTAAAGGATTCCTCAAAGGTGGTCGGACATCAGGTTTCGCTGGGATTGAACCTTCAGTATATGTTTGGTATGGTGAGCCATAGCCGTGATTTGGAGTTTTTAAACACCAATGTGTATAATAGCCGTTTTGCTCATGAATTGCGCATCAATGATGTTCGCTGGGATTTTGGGGCCTGGTATCAATTTCCTCTTTTTGGAAATAACAAATCAGGGAATAAGAGTGGATTGGCAGTGGGCAATGTAGGAGCCACTTTTTCTCCGCAGGCCAGTATTCGTTCATTTAGTAATGAGTTTGGTATAAATTATTACAATTACGGGGGGGTACCCGTAACCATCGATACAGGATTTTCCAATATGGAAGTCCCGATGCAGCTGAAAATTCCTATGCAATGGACGGTTTCCGCAGGCCTCTCGTATTGGATGAAAAACGGGGGATATTGGTCAATCGCATATTCTCAAACTCAACAAGATTGGACCCGAGTTGACAACCTCTCCATAGGTTGGGAAGAATTGGGTGCATTGAGAAATTATAGGGCACAAACTTTTTCCTTTGAGTGGATGCCTCAGTCTCCAGATAGGAGTCAATCTTTTTTCGGTTTAATGCGATATCGTATGGGTTGGACAGCGATTCAGGATTACATCATCACCCATGACCAACAAGCCACGAAGACCATCTACAGTGCAGGTGTGAGTATGCCTATACGCTCGTCTAAGTCCAATACCACCATACAATTGGGTTATCAATGGAGGGAAAGGAGTATAAGTAACAATACTCCCATCAGGGTGCAGTCTCATGCTGTTTTGTTGGGTGTTCAATTGCATCCTTTTGAGCGCTGGTTTATTCAAAGAAAATATGATTAGGTGTGTACTCATATTGCTATTGATTCAATGCATTTCTTGCCAGAATGAAATGACAGACATCAAAGCAGTTACCGATGAATTTAATTACCCTATTCAGACCACTGTTAACGCCAATTATCTTTATACAGAAAGAGGCATTAAGGCCACGAGATTAGAGGCCCCATTATTAGAGAGATTTCAGAACCAGCAGTCAAAAATCATTGCCTCTAAGGGTTTTAAAATGACTTTTTATCAATCGAATGGACTAGAGGAAGAGGCTTGGTTAACTGCCAAGAGTGGAGATTATCTGGAGAAGGAGGCCGTTTTCAATGCTTATGGAAAAGTAAAATTGATCAATATTGATCAAGAATATTTGTTGACAGAAAAGCTTACTTTTTACCAAGATAGTGATCTAATTATCACTGATGATTGGGTTACTATCTCCACTAAGAATGGCATGCTTTACGGAAGAGGTCTTGAGAGCAACAGTGCTTTCACAAGTTATCATATATTACAACCCACAGGAAAGTTCACCTTAAATTCGGATGAGTAATGGAAAGAATGAGTCGTTTTTTAATTCACTTTTGGTTTGCTGTGGGTTGCGCCACTTTGATTTATGCTGTTTTTCGTATGGTGGTGAATGGATGGGAAAAGGAAGCTCAAAATTTGGTAATTCCTTCTATATCATTCGTGATGTGGTATTTTAGAAGGAAATTGTATCAACGAATGCAGCAGCGACAGCAAGAGAACAAGTAATATGACAGAGAGTTGGATTTTTTGGGTATTGGTCTCTATGTTGGGATGTGCGTTTTCCAGCAGTATGGAAATGGCGTTTATTTCTGCCAGTCATTTGAAAATTGAATTGGATAAGAAACAAGGACTTTGGTCAGCCAAAGTGGTTTCTTATTGGATGGGCAAGCCCAAGCATTTTTTATCGGCTATGCTGATAGGCAATAATATTGGTTTAGTCATTTTTGGAATCAAATTGGGTGATCAAATTGTTTTGTTGCTGGAGACCTATTTTCCGTTTTTGTCCGCAGCCATTGGTTCAGGGGGAGTGGTGCTTACCCAGACCGTTCTTTCCACTCTTGTGATACTTTTATTTGGCGAATTTTTACCTAAAATGTTGGTTACCGCTAATCCCAATAGATGGTTGAATATTTTGGCTTTGCCACTTTTAATTTGGTATGTTGTGTTGTGGCCCTTTGCTCAATTGGTAAATGGTATAGCGAGCATATTCATACGCAGAGGAAATCAAGATGAGATCACGGAAAAGCGTGTTTTTGGAAGAGTGGATTTAGATGATTATTTGGAAAAGGTAACTGGCCAGCCTGAAGCCATAAATAACATGGATCATGAGATTGAAATTTTTCAAAAGGCATTGGATTTTTCTAAAGTGAAAGCCAGAGATTGTATGATTCCGCGGAATGAGATTGTGGCGGTTTCTAAACAAAGCACTATTGATCAAATCAAGCAGAAGTTTATCGAAACTCATTTTTCTAAGATATTGGTCTTTGGGGAGAACATAGATGACATCATTGGGTATGTTCATTCCTTTGATCTATTTCAATCTCCAGCTACTTTGGTGGAGGTATTAAGGCCGGTATGCATAGTGCCAGAGGCGATGCCAGCGCAGGAAATATTGAGTCTTAATATTCGAGAGAAAAGGCATGTTTTTATTGTAGTAGATGAGTTCGGAGGAACGGCTGGGATGGCCACTCTAGAAGATGTAATCGAGGAGATTGTGGGAGAAATACAAGATGAGCATGATACGGATCCTGAAGTAAAGAACCCACAGCTCGATGGTTCCTATATCTTCAACGGCCGAGAGGAGGTGAAGTTTATCAACGATGCCTTTCATTTGAATTTACCGGAAGATGAAGAGAGTTATGATACTTTGGGTGGATTGATACTACAAGAGTTAGAAAGTTTACCTGAACCAGGGGATAGTCTTAGCATTGGTGTATTCAATTGCACTATTTTGGAAGTTTCTGATCAGAAAATTGAAAAAATCCGTCTCCAAAAGGCGGAGTAAAGAACTGACTTTCAAAATTTAGAACTTGATTGTGAAAGAACGCGTTTTTTTTACGATATTCGCAAACCTTTTAAAAAGATGAAATTATGGCAATGATTGAGAAAATCAGAAGGCAAGGGTGGTTAGCACTCGTTCTAGTAGGCGGAGCCCTCTTGTTATTTATTATTCAAAACGCTTTAGATT
>JACCDJ011199544.1_pt1 | contig 14507 bp, 12 predicted proteins | sample 7444481 | NCBI WGS metagenome assembly JACCDJ01 (sample SAMN15323435, study PRJNA562643) | freshwater metagenome | isolation source: river surface water | place: USA:Blue River Watershed | collected 2017-08-15 | reverse complement strand
GTAGTGGGCGCAGCGCAAGTAAATCAAGCGTTAGATCTTGTTGCTATGAAACGCTTTAAAGAAGCAGCTGGAGAGCATACTATTTATTGTCATCGTGTCTTCGATGCGGTGCCGGATAAAGCAAAGTCATTACAAGAGTTGATTCATTTGGGTTATGATGGTGTATTGACCTCAGGAGGGGAAGGAAAAGCGATTGAGTATACGGACAGCTTGAAACGTCTAGTGGAATTGGCTCCTGAAGGATTCTGCATTTTGATCGGAGGCGGGGTGCGTGCGGAGAATTTTTTAGAATTACAACGCTTAACAAATGGAAAGGCCTTTCATTCGGCCGTTGGCGATGAAAATGATACCTTCGCTTATCAAAATGCTTTAGAAGCATTAAAACAAAATATATTATGAATTTAGCGTCTTATATCGATCATACGCTTTTAAACCCGGCTACGACAGAAGAACAGGTGAAGCAATTATGCGAAGAGGCGATACAATATAGCTTTGCAGCGGTATGTGTGCCACCGAATCGTGTGGCGGCAGCGAAATCCTTTTTAAAAGGTAGCAGCATTGCATTGGCTACGGTCGTAGGTTTTCCAAACGGTTATCATAGCACAGCGGTGAAATTGTTTGAAGCGGAAGAGGCCTTGAAATATGGTGCTACCGAAATCGACATGGTGATTAATTGGGGAGCCTTGAAAGAAGGACGCGACCAAGAAATATTAGAAGAGCTCTTTAGTTTTACGGCTTTGTGTATCGAATATGAAGCGGTGTTGAAAGTGATTGTAGAATCGGGTATGCTTACGCAAGAAGAGTTAGAACGCGTGATCGGTTTATGTGCGGAAGCGAATGTCGACTTCATAAAGACCTCCACAGGTTTTGCCGCAAAGGGAGCAGATTTAGAAGCGGTGAAGACGATGCGTCGTTTACTGCCTGAACATATTCAAATTAAAGCGAGTGGTGGTATCCGTACGAAAGAGAGTGCCTTGGAATACATTGCTGCCGGAGCGAGTAGAATAGGGACCTCTAATGGAAAGGGAATGATGAATAATTAAGGATTAAAAATTAAGAATTGGGGATTAATGAATGATCATTTAAAAACTGAATAGACAAATAACAAACACATGAAGTTTCTTTTAACCTTATTTAGTTTTCTGCTGTGCTTTGTCGCTGGAAATGCACAAACAAACGGCTCCTTTATTCATAACGGCAGTACCAGAACCTTCATCACCTACGTTCCATCAACGTATAATCCGAATAACCCCGTACCACTGGTACTTGTTTTACACGGTCTTACGATGAGTGGAAATAGCATTATGAGTGTAACAGGATTTAATAGCTTGGCAGAAACTAATCACTTCATTGCCGTCTATCCCGACGGACTCAATAACGACTGGAACTTCGGTGGCACAGGCGCTTCCAACACAGATGATGTCAGTTTTTTAAATGCACTCATCGACTCCATGGCCACGCACTACAATATCGCTCCAGATAAACTATACTCTTGCGGATTCTCTGCCGGCGGTTTCATGAGTTATCGTATGGCCTGTGAATCGGGTCGTTGTTTTGCTGCCATCGCCTCCGTGAGCGGCACCATGGGCACCTCCGTCTATACTTCTTGCACACCGAATCATCTTTGTTCTATCATGCAAGTACACGGCACTTCCGACTTTATCGTTCCTTACGCAGGTGCTGTCAATAACGAATCTGTAGACAATGTCATTCAGAAATGGATTGGTGTCGATAATTGCACGGCTACGGCAAATAGTACAAATCTGCCAGATAATAATCTTAGCGACCTCTCTACCGTTCAGAAAATTCAATACTATCCTTGCAGTACGAATACCGAAGTGCTCTTGTATAAGGTGATTGGCGGCGGTCATCAATGGCCCGGCACCACTAGTATTCTGGGCGGCCTCGGCACTATCAATATGGATATCAATGCGAGTGCGGAAATTTGGGATTTCTTCTCCCGTCATAGCTGTGTGGCGGCAAATGGCATTAATAACATTCAAAGCAATAATCTACCTTGGTCTGTTCGTAAAATCGAAGAAAATGTGTTTTCAATTGAAGGTACTACCCTAATAGATCAGATATCGGTTTATACTATTAATGGAAAATTAGTGTGTCCAACTATCTCAAATCCGCATCACATTGACCTTTCAGCTTTGCAACAAGGGGTTTATATTCTATATGTAAAAGGGGATAATAAAACTCAATCATTGCGCGTTATTATTTAATATTTGGCTTTACAAAGCAATACACGTATATTTGTAATAAATACACGTATGATGACAACAAAATTGACATTGACGGTAGAAAAGAGTGTCATAGAAAAGGCAAAATTCTACGCGAAAGAAACAGGGAGAAGCTTATCAGAAATTGTCGAAGATTATCTTGTTACAATTACAAGTGAGGAAGACAACACAAGTAACCTTTCACCGGGATTAAAAAAACTTTTAGGTGCAGTTAAACTGCCTAAAGATTTTGATGAAGAAGCGGAATTACGAGAATACTTTGAAAAGAAACATTTATGAGAAGGATTTTTGTAGATACAAACATTATAGTTGATTTAATTGCAGACAGAAAACCTTTCAGTAAGTATGCCGTTGAAATTTTCAAACAATCTGAATCTAAGAAATTAAAACTTTATACCTCCTCGCACGCCATTGCTACGTCACATTATCTTTTGAAAAAATATGTGGAAGAAAAGGAATTAAGAGTTCTTCTCGACCAACTGCTGATATATGTGAATGTAATAGCAATTGACGATGAAATTATCAGAAAGAGTTTGAAATCTAAGCATAAAGATTTCGAAGATTCATTGCAAATTGTTGCGGCAAATTCAATTGATAAAATGGAATGTATCGTAACGCGCAACTTGAAAGATTTCAAAAACGCTGAAATAAATGTTCTTTCCCCTGATGAATTAGTAGAAACTTTTAATTAAAATTCCTCAGTGCATATCTTTAACTTCGAGTTATGCATCGCACGCTGCTAAAATCATTACTGTATCGTTTACTGATAGCAATACCTAGTCTTGTATTGCTTAGCCTCATTGTATTTTACGCTGCGACACATCTCCCAGGCGATGCACTCACACAAAAACTGAATGCGACTGAAAACACAGCACGCGATCCCTTTTTAGAATACCGTCTCCGTCAGCAAATTCGTCACCAAGAAGGTCTCGATCTTCCATTATTCTATTTCGCTTTTTCAGGACTAGGAGATTGTGATACACTGCCCCGTATTCCGTCTGAAAGCATTCGCGCTAAAGCCAGTGATTTAAACACCTTAACTGGACAATGGACCGCCACCGAACAAGCGTATGTCAACACCCTCGTCGCACTTGAATTCGAAACAAGCGATAGTCTGCGTAGCTTATTGACGCAAAAAGAAAACGAATTATATTCCCAAGCCATCGCCAACAAACGCCCTTGGAAACGCTATATCCCAAACATGCATTTCTATAGCGACAATCAATTTCATCGCTTTTTATTCGGTAATGGAATCGATCAAAAGGGATGGCTACGCGGCGATATGGGTCACTCTTTACGTAGCGGAGCGAAGGTTTCTTCTCGCATTTTCAGCTCCATAAAAATCTCCCTTTTACTCAGTATTCTTTCTATCCTCCTCGCCTACTTATTCAGTATCCCTTTCGCTGTTCATTCCATTTTAAATCCGCAAAGCAAACGCAGCACCTTCGTTCGTCTACTACAATTCACGCTTCCTGCCTTACCAACTTTCTTTGTAGCCGGACTGTTACTCTTTCTATTTGCTAATCCAGATAACATCGCATTACTTCCCTCTTCAGGTATGGCGCCTAGTAATGCGCAACATATTTGGCAAAGTATCCCTTACTTAATTCTGCCTATCCTCACCTATAGCTATACCCATTTCGTCTTCGTTACGCGCACCGTTCAAGAGAAAGTGAAGCAAGGCCTTGAAATGCCCTTCGCCAGCTTTCTACGCATGAACGGAATTTCTGAAAAACAAATCGCTTATCGTTATGCATTGCCCTTGAGTTATGTTCCTTTATTACAACTCTTAGCACATGCCGTACCTGCTTCTATTGCCGGAGCGATTATCATCGAAAGTATTTTTTCCATTCCGGGTATGGGTGCTTTACTCTTCGATTCAATCGCCACACACGACTATCCAATTATCATTGCCATCTTCACCCTAGTCGCTTTCTTTACCTGGCTCTCCTATCTCATCAGTGATATACTAGGGATGATATTAGACAGAAGATTATTAGAAGTAAGTCGTTAACTTCGCACTATGTCATTTTTCAACTCCTTGCTTTCTTGGTATTTCAAACAACGATTCGACCAGATCCAATCGTTCATGGATGAGCCTATACAAACGCAACAGGAGGTTTTTTCAAAGTTGATACATTTGGCAGAAAACACACAGTGGGGCGAGCAATATCGCTATGATGAAATTGATACGATCAAAGCCTATAAAGAAAGAGTGCCGATTCAAGATTATGAATCCTTAAAACCTTATATCGAGCGAACGATGAAAGGGGAGCAACAAGTGCTTTGGTATTCAGACATCACCTGGTTTGCAAAGTCGAGTGGTACCACCTCTGATAAATCGAAGTTTATTCCCATCAGTCAAGATTCATTAGATGAATGTCATTATAAAGGAGGTAAAGATTTGCTGACTTTATACTGTTACAATCACCCGCAAAGCACTTTGTTTACGGGGAAAGGACTGGTAATGGGCGGTAGTCATCAAGTCAATCCATTGAATCATCAATCGGCTTATGGCGACTTATCCGCGGTATTGAATCAGAACATGCCATGGATTGGAAATGTCTTAAGAACACCTGAGTTAGAGGTCGCGCTTTTGGAAGATTGGGAAGAGAAGATCGAACGAATGTTGGATACCACAATCACGCAAAGTATCACGCATATTGCTGGTGTTCCTACGTGGACCCTTGTATTGTTACAACGTTTATTAGAACGTACGGGAGCGAAGTCGGTACAAGAGGTATGGCCACAATTGGAGTTGTATATTCACGGAGGCGTGAGCTTTACGCCTTACAGACAGCAGTTTGAACAGCTGTTTAAAGGGATGCCTACTTTGTTTTACCAAACCTATAACGCAAGTGAAGGATTCTTTGGGATACAAATGGAACCCAAGGCGGATGATATGTTATTGATGTTGGACTATGGCGTTTTCTATGAGTTTATTGCCTTAGAGGATATCGATCGCGAACAGCCGAATACCTTGCAATTAGAAGAGGTGGAGCTCGGAAAGACCTATGCCATGGTGATTAGCACGAACGGCGGTTTATGGCGTTATAAAATTGGGGATACGGTAACCTTCACTTCTGTACATCCGTTTAAAATTAAAGTAGCGGGAAGGACCAAGAATTATATCAATACCTTCGGAGAAGAGTTGATGGTTAATAACGCTGACATTGCGATTGCGAGGGCTGCCACGGCTACCGGTAGTAAAATTCGTGAATACACTGCTTGCCCGATTTATAATGATGGAAACATCGTTGGCACACACGAATGGCTCATAGAATTTGAAGAAGCGCCGAGTGACTTATTTGCGTTTACACTCATCCTCGATAATTTCTTGAAAGCAGCAAATAGCGATTACGAAGCGAAGCGTAATAAAGACTTAGGTATGCGGATGCCCATAGTTAAAAGCCTTCCACGTGATACTTTTTATCAATGGATGCGCAACAAACAAAAGCTCGGCGGGCAACATAAGATTCCCCGCTTAAATAACGACCGTGTCTTTGCAGAAGAGATTCTACAAATCGCGCAATCACTCTCCTGAGCGACGTTCACCAATCTGTTGACGCCACATCGCGTAGTATAAGCCTTTCTCGTTCAACAACTGATCGTGTGAACCGGTCTCTACTACTTTACCACGTTCCAATACATAAATACGATCTGCATGCATAATCGTACTCAAACGGTGTGCGATCAAAACGCAAATTTGTGAACGACCTTCAGAAATGCTACGAATGGTATTCGTGATTTCCTCCTCCGTGATAGAATCTAATGCCGAAGTCGCTTCGTCAAATAACAACAAATGCGGCTGACGTAACAAAGCGCGCGCTATCGATAGACGTTGCTTTTCACCACCAGACAATTTCAATCCACCCTCACCAATCACTGTCTCCAAGCCATTTTCAGCACGGGATAATAAATTCTGACAAGAAGCTTGTTGTAAAACTCTATTCAAATCTTCATCACTAGCACCTGGATGAACGAACATCAAGTTCTCTCGAATAGTACCAGAGAAAAGTTGCGTGTCTTGCGTTACAAAACCAATTTGGTTGCGCAAGTCGTCGTACCTGATTTCATCATGCGCCAATTGATTATACTTGATACGTCCTTCTAATGGGCGATATAAACCAACCAACAATTTCATCAAAGTTGTTTTACCCGAACCACTTGGTCCTACGAATGCAATGGTTTCGCCTTGCTTCGCATCGAAGCTAATGCCGTCGATTGCTTTATGACGAGCCGTACGATGTTGAAAGCTCACACCTTCGAAGGCTAACTCTCTTACTGGCTCGAGATGCTTTGCCGAAGCCGGTTGTGGCTCTGGTGATTTTTCCATTAAGGCATGGAAATTATTCAAAGACGCCTCTGCCTCACGGTAGTTTAATAGAATGTTTCCAATTTCCTGCAATGGACCAAACACAAAGAAAGAGAAGATCTGCATCGTCACTAACTGACCCGCATTCATCTTATCCTTAAAGATCAACCACATCAAAACAAACATAATAACTTGTCTTAATGTATTTACCACTGTTCCTTGCACAAAACTGATACTGCGCAAACGCTTCACCTTCGTCAATTCTAAACCAAGAATCTTATAGGTGTTTTTATTTAAACGTTCTACTTCTTGATTCGTTAAGCCCAAGCTCTTCACTAGTTCGATATTACGTAAAGACTCGGTAGTAGTACCAGCCAATGAATTTGTTTGACCAACAATCTGCTTTTGAATTGTTTTTATCTTCTTACTGAGCTTATTCGTGATAAGTGTTAAGGTTGCGATACCCACGAAGTAAGCGATTGGAATCGACCAGTGAATGAAGATACTTGCATACACCATGACGAAAATGATTCCCACCATTACGCCATAGAGAATATTGATGAAGCTCATCATAAACTTTTCTGTGTCCATACGCACCTTCTGTAAAACAGAAAGTGTTTCACCGCTACGTTGATCTTCGAATTCTTGATAAGGTAATTTCATCGCATGTTGCAAACCGTCCGTGAATACACGAGCGCCAAACTTTTGGATGATAACGTTCAATACATAATCTTGAAAGTTCTTCGCAATACGACTGATCATCGCTACGCTGATAGAGCAAAGCAAAAGAAATATAACGCCTGGCTTCGCAAAAGAGAAGCTTTTGAAATAGATATCAAAACTGTATTTGGAAGGATTATGCGCGAAGTCGTTCGCTAGGTTGATGACTTTTCCAAGGATGATAGGATCACACAGAGAGAAGCCTGTATTGATGGTTGCCAAAAGCATAGTCAAGAAGACTAGCCAACGATAAGGACGGAGATAATGGAGTAATAGACGCATATGCGCTGCGAAGATACAACGAAGCTTTGTAAGAGACGCTTGATATTAGTTAAGATTTCTACAAGAATCACTCAGATTCCTTCTCCTTATTAAACAGCTCTGCGATCCTTCTAAAGAGCTGCTGATAGGCTTCAATTCTGAAAACAGCCGCGTCGTTGCGCGCCATGCGAATCAACAAGATCGCAATAGGGGTCATAACGATGATAGGCAACCAAACACCGATCCAAGCAGGTAAAATCATTCCTTCTGCCATTTTCCATCCGCCTAGGTTGAGGATGTGGAAGATCACAAAGAAAATAACCGCTACCACCAAAGGCATTCCTAGTCCGCCTTTGCGAATAATCGCTCCGAGAGGGGCTCCTATCAATAGCAATAAAAGGCAGGCGATGGACAAGGTGAATTTCTTGTGCCACTCACTATTTTCTTTCGCGATATTGATATCCATAAACTCATTATCCCTAACAGCGTTCGAAGCATAGGCTTCCATATCGCGAGCGATAGGCGTTGCTTTGATGAACGCATTTTTGCGATCTAATCCTTGTAAAGTCCCCGCATAATAGCTAGGCAAATTCTTTTCCGGAGCAGGTACAACTGCTAAACTAGTATCTGGCAGAAACTGTGGTTGAAAGCTACGATAGATATAATCGAATAAACGCTCACCCGTTTGTGCTTTACTAATTTTTAAAGTGTCGATGTCCTTCGTCAATTGCGAAAGGTTCATCATCTGATAATGACTCTTGAACATACTCTCATTCGTACGTTCTAAGGTGAATGCCGAAAGATCAAAATAACGTTGATAGGAATCGAAGTCGGTGCGGACAAACTCTCCTTGGCGATCTGCACTTTGCGGTGGCAGCTCTTCATAGTGATGTCCTTGTAATAATTTGATAGACAAGAAACGCTTATCTTCTGTCATGAACATCTCTCCGTCACGCGCCGTGATCACATTATCGCATCCTCGTCCGCTAGTATGATCATAGATCATAATGTCGTGAATGCCTGTACCGGACGGATCTTTATGACCGATGCGAATACTATAGCCATCGATGCCATTATAGAAAACGCCTTCCTTTATATTCAGCGCTGGTCGCGAAGACTGCACGTCGTATAATAAGGAACCTGCTTTCAAATTAGCAACAGGAATCAGATAGTTAGAAAAGAGGAAAGCGATCATTGAAATAACGATACCGCTGAAAATCATTCCACGCATAAAACGTCCCAAGCCAATACCAGATGATTTGAAAGCAACGAGTTCAAAGTGTTCACCTAAGGCACCCATAGTCATGATACTTGCTAATAAACAAGCAAGCGGAAGGGCGATAGGTACTAAGCTTGCAGAGGTATAGAATAAGAGTTTGGCGATGACGATGAAGCCTAAATCTTTCCCAGCAATATCATCGATATATTTCCAAATGAATTGCATGAGCAGCACAAACAAAGTAATGAAGAACGTCGCAAAAAACGGCGGTATGAAAGAGCGCAATATGAGCTGATCAATTTTCTTCATGAATGCAAAAGTACGATTATAAGAAGAATTTTTGTATGGATAGTTCAGCGCGAAAAATCACTTGCGAATCAGAATCTTCACCAACACATTCCAAAGAAAAGAGGCAAATGGTTTTAAGGTTATGACCGTTGAAACACCCTCTGCTAGTGTGGGGCCGAAACGCATTTTAAATGGACTGATCCCATTGATAAACTTATCATTACCAAAACCAGTATCAGACTCACTTTTTACTTGGCCCAATACATATTTTTTAAAGCCTTTAGCCTTGAGGTCTTTCATAATATGCCACTGGATGATTTGTCCGGAAAGCCAGAAATTCTTGATATTACCGGCGAAGGCATAGTAGGCCACTTCCCCGCAGGTCGTCACGATAGAGGCGCTAAAAGCGGTATCCTCATGGTAAGCGATATAAATTAGAATATTCCCTGACGGAGCGTATTTTTCATATAATGATTTTATATAAAGACTATTCGGTGCGCTATGTCCATTTTGTCCTTCATATGTTGTCTGCAAAAGCTGTATGAACAAATCAATATCCGTACTAAGCTCCACACGCACCTGATTCTTCTCCGCCTTACGAATAACATTACGATGCTTAGAATGGATATTATCCCACAGCTCCGTTTCACTTAAACCAAGATCGAGTTGAGCTATTCTAAATTTAGTTGCATCTGTACGCTTAAAAATAGAAGGAGTAATGCCATAACCATAATAGTCGATATAGACGACCTTAACAATTCGCTGCTTGTGCAAGTACTCGTTTATGGCGCGACTTAATAGGGATTCAACTTGTACTAAATCGACCTCACTGGCACGTATGGCTTCGCTCCAAAAGTTAGCTCTTCTACTTATGTAACGTAAGAAACTTGGTAGTCGTTTTGATTCATTGAAAGAGAAACGATACCCAGCGACTAAATTGTTATCCTTTAGAATTTCTATATAAACTGATTCACTACCAAAAAAAGTATCTACTGCGGCAGTAATGGTATGTTGAATCAAATTACCATTGCTTACCGCTAAGTTGTTCCAACGATTAACATCAGTAGCTTGACCAGCACTAACTAACACCTCATAATCCATCTAACAAAAGTATTACTATTAACTAAAAAAGACCGTTAAAACGGCCTTTTTTAGCTTATGAAAAACAAATCTTATTTACGTTTGAATTCCAATACTTTCGCACGTGTACCAGGGCGAGCGATATTAGAACCGGAACCACGTTGTGACGCTTTCTTAGCACGTGTCATTTCCACCATTGTATCATAGTTCATCGGACGAGGACTTACGTAATGGAATTTGCTGCGTGTATCACCTGCGCCGTAGGTAGGGTCGCTGCCGAAGCGATGGTCTTGATAGTTTGCACGCTTCGCCGTAATACGATAGCTAACAGATACATTCGAATGACCATTATTCAATTCTTTAATTTGAAAACTATTTGTTCCCTTCACTACATAAACACCGTTGCAATCGCCTTCCGGAGTTACTGTAACCACCATTGGATGTTGCGCATCGATTACCACTATCTCCATAAACATCGGATCTAAATTAATAGTCGCAACACCATTTACTAAAGTAGCCGTACCAAAATCTTCAAACCAGTTTTCAGGACTCTCTATAGAATACACCAATTGATTTCCTTGAGAAGTCGGTACAGAAGCTGATTTCGTTCCAGAACAAGCCAACGCACCATCACCATATACTGCAAATCCAAATCCATTTGGATCAGAACCGAAGACGCCATAGTCTGTACCTGCACCAGGGAATACAGAGATGGTATCACCTGCGATACCCCAAATACCTGCACCATAAGAAGTATTGAAATTATAAATACCAACAACGCCATAGGTATGATTTGCTAAAGCACCACTAGTATTAAATCCATACCCAAGAACACCGCCAGATGTATCAGAAGTCCCTAAATAATCACCTTCTAGACCATAGCCACGTGAAGTAGCAAAATTACGACCTCTTGCACCTACTGCAAACTTCGACGCACCATCATAATAGCCAACTAGAGCGTCCATACCTGCACTTGAAGAATCGGCAGTATAGAAGAAACCACCAATACCATCACCATTCAACGCTGCAATACCCGGAGCAATCATAGTGCCTTGTTTGCGCAAAACAATCATACCTGTATTACCATTGGTTTGATTGACATGCAAAGCTGGATCGCTAAAGTTCCATCCAGAATAAACAGTCGTTCCTTTAAACCCTGAGGTCACTACTGAATTATGTCCTGTATAATTATTCAAACTCCACAAACCATAAGAACTCGTGTTTGCATTTGTTTTATTGATGCGCAAACCGCCATTCACGGTACCTGGTGTAACTAATAATTTATCAGTTGCAGCAGCTACACCACCGATGCCCACGTTACCAGCGTTGTTATTGTAAATATCTGTACCAGATAATGTCCAGTTAGAATTAATCACATTACTTCCTGTAATTGTAATACCTGTTCCACCAGTATAAGAACCGCCACCAGAGCTTGGTAAGGTAACACTGTTACCACTGCTAATAGTCAATTGATTACCGGCAATAGATAAAGTTTGTAATTCATTCGTCGCACTAAGATCTCCTGTATTGCTTATTACCGAACCGGCAATACTGATACCTGTTCCTGCTGTATAAGTTGTACCTGTGCTAGGAGTCGCAGGTGTCCATGCAGCGCCATTCCAAGTTAATACCTGACCAGAGCTAGGCATCGTAGTAGAGACCGGATGATTTTGAATATTAGCAACGGTTGGATTTGGGTAAGTACCTGTTAAATCACCACCCGCACTAGTGGTATTCGTGATATCATCTAATGGATTAATATCTCCTGTATTTGAAATAGTCGTACCAGCAATATTAATACCTGTACCTGCAGTATAAGTGCTTCCGCTATTGTTATCCGTTCCTGGCACCCAAGCAGAGCCATTCCATTTCAAAACCTGACCAGCACTCGCACCTTGTGACGCAAGATCAATAGGCGAAGCAGCAGTACCATTACCACTGATAGCAGCAGTTGTGATAGCCACTTGTGAACCCCAATTATCACCAACACCGGTTCCACTGCTCAAAGTAACTGGCGCCCAAGCCGTACCATTCCATCCCAATACTTGTCCAGTTGCAGCACCTTGTGAAGCGATATCCAATGGTGAAGCTGCTGTACCATTACCTGTTAAAGAAGGGTTGGTAACCGCAGATTGTGTTCCCCAATTATCTGATCCGGTGATGGTGCCAGGCACCCAGGTAGTACCGTTCCAAATTAAGGTCTGACCCACAGTCGCACCTTGCTGAGCGATGCTGAGCGGGTTCGCGGCTGTACCATTCCCACTGATGCTAGTTGTTACGTTTACTGAAGAAGAGCCGCCGTTAGCTGCATACAATGCGTAAGGAACGCTCAACAATTGTGAAACCCCCATGGTACCGTAGTTTGTTCCTCCAGTAGGATCCATTTCTACTTTCATCCATTTCGAACCACTCGCCCAATTGATAGCAGAGAAAGTGCCTGTCATGGCTTGTCCCTGACCAACGGCTACGGTAAATAAACCGAAAGTATTGGTCGTCACGTTATGACGCTCCATATAAGAGACCGTGCCTGTTGCAGAGCCATCTAATACAGAAAGTTGAATAGAAATATTTTGATTGCTCATCACGACACCATTCGCGTCGCGAGCGACAGCCTGATAGTTCATAGATTGAGGGACCTGTGCCGACACGCTTAAAGAAAGTGCCAACAAAACGAGAATGCTGAGTAAACGGGTTTTCATTAGTTTAATTAAAAAGTTGAACAGGAGTAGTATAAAGAGTAGATTGACCATTGTTCGTAGTAGCCTTTACTTGCAAGAAATAAACGCCTGCTGCAAGACTCTTTGTACGAATATGAATCAATCCGTTTGTATTGGTATAAACAGGAGTGATTATCTGGCCAAGTGCATTAATTAAAAGGAGTTCGCGTACTTCACTAATAGTAGCAGGGGTTTGCAAGTAAAAGTTGCCTGCGTTCGGGTTAGGATAGACATTCCAATCGTCAGTGCTTAGTTCGTTCACGCCACTCATCTCTTCAGGATCTGCTTGTTGAAAGCCTTGCGTGAGCCAATAGTTTTGTGAGCCGATGGCATTCTGAAAAGATTCTACCATGGCCATTTCACCAATGGTAGTCGACAAAGAATAGCCTTTGCTATCGACAAAATAGGCGCCAGAAACTGCATTCACCGAGAAAGTCAGTGTTTGCGCCGAAAGAGTCCCTATAAAAAATAAGGAGAGAATACTTAGGAGAGAGGTTTTCATAGTCCCCTCCAAGATACGATTTTTTGCTTAATTCTTCTCTTGACGCCAATTGGGATCATAGTAGACGAAAAACGACATCCAGATAGTACGAGAAAGGCGGACTAGGTAAGGAACTGCAAGTACCAAAATGAGTGCGTTTGCGATAAGGTACCACAAAAAGCTATAGTCGGCTTTCCAGCCAACGAACAAAGAGAAGGCGATAACGGTAGCTACTGAAACAGCGATAGAGAGTGCATAGCTCACGTAGCCCGTTCCCCACCAGAAGCCCGTTTCAATTTCCGTCAATTGATTACAAACCGGACAGTGGTCGTGCATGTCGAGTATCGGCTTCGAAAGATTATAAGGGTTATTGTGTTTGAACAGAAATCCTTCTCTACAATGCGGACATTGCGTTTTCAAAACAGATAGGATCATGGATGACGGCTTCGACATGTGGTGTTATTTAACGAAGCAAAGATACGTTAATTCAGAAAATGATTCGGTAACAGAGGTTACACAAAAAAATGAATAATGAATGATGAATAATGAATGATTAAAAATTAAGGATTAAAGATTAAGAATTGTCTGTACACTTTATTTACGTTAGAGTATTGAACCTCAATGCAAACAAAACTTAAGTATTGGAACTTATTTCAATTTTTCATTCTTAATTCTTAATTAGCCACACCGCCAAGGTTCGTCCCGAAGCTTCGGGACCACACGAACTATTACAGATTAATGAATTAGCTTAAATTTTTCTTCCTACTCACCACCCTAAGTGCATGTATTCAAAAAAAAGGCAATTGCCAGGCTCGTCATAAAAGGTTCTAGTAATATATCCTTGATTCAAGATATCCTGAAAGGTGTCAGAGCCAACTTTGTAGCTCATTTCAGAAGTCCTGCACAAGGTATAAATGCGTTTCCCTTTGAAGAAAACAATGGCTTTACCTTGTTGCACACGTTGCTCTAGGTATCTTTCAAGAATCGCGAAATCTTCCGCATTACGCTTAGGATTATCAATTCCTTCATAGATTATCAAGGTTTTTAAATCGAAGTCGTTTGCAGCTTGTTCTAATTGTGATGCTGCCGTACAGTACCTGTTTTGGGTAGCCTTGAAATAGTTCTCTAAGTTTGAATCACGAGTTTCATAATACTCCAAGGATTTGGTGTTGCTTTGCTG
>JACCDJ010913098.1_pt1 | contig 14509 bp, 11 predicted proteins | sample 7444481 | NCBI WGS metagenome assembly JACCDJ01 (sample SAMN15323435, study PRJNA562643) | freshwater metagenome | isolation source: river surface water | place: USA:Blue River Watershed | collected 2017-08-15 | reverse complement strand
GGGGGCTTTGTCCTTCTGAACGTCCAGTTGATTGGCCTGATAGCTCAGTTGGTAGAGCAGACGCCTGAAGAGCGTCGTGTCGTTGGTTCGATTCCGACTCAGGCCACCATTTAACGCCAGCCCATCTGATTTAATCCAGATGGGCTGGTCCTTTGTGGGTTCAGCGGCCGAAGATCAGCCGCCAGACCGAGAAGTCCTTGCCACGGTCGACGGGGTCGGTCGGCGGGGCTTCCTTGCCCTGCGCGAGCAGGGTCAGCCGCTTGGCCTCGGTCTTCGTCTTCGATCCCTTGGTCGTCCGTTCTTCCCACTCGGCGCGCACGACGCCGAAGGAGGCTTCTTCGCTTCGCCAGACTTTGCCGCGAAACTCCAAGACTTGTTTCGAGACCATCGGCGGGTCGGTGACGGTCGAGGCAAGCATGCGGAGACGCTCGCAGGCGAAGCCACGGCCGGCGGCGGTGACTTCCTCCTTGGCGGGTTCGTCGGGCGTGAGTTCGCTCGTGTAGCTCAGCTTCGCCCAGTCGGAGACCCAGGCGATGTCCGCGCGCGTCATGTGGTAGGCGCCCTTCACCGGATTCGAGAAGACGATCTCCGCGGAGTTCTCGATCAGCCGGCTCGCGGCCGCGCGGTCCATGTCGGGGCGCACGAGCAGGCGGAGCGGCGCCCGTTCGCGGGAGCCCAGCCACATCACCGGCTCGACGGTGAACCACACGTGCGCGCGGCCATCGACTTCCCGGCCGGGCCGGACGGAGAAGCGCAGTTCGCTGGCCGAAGCCGTCGTACCGTCCCGGATCGTCTCCATGCGGTAGGTGGACCAGGTTCCGGCGGCGGGAAGCTTCTCCGCGAAAATCTGCCATTGGGCGAAGCCCGGCAGGGTGCCGACGGCCAGCAGGAGGAGCGCGGCAAGACGTCGCATGGGCCGATTAATGGGCATTTATTGACCTTTTGGCGAGGCCGGACCTTGGCCGGCTTCCTTTGCCTTTGACTCTCCATCCCTCGGATGTTGAAGTCGGGGCTTCGTCATGGAATCCCTGGCCCAGTCTTCGACCTCCCTCCGCTCCCCGGCTGGTCGTGCCATCATTTCGGCGACTATTACCATCATCGGGCTCTAAGCCCGCTGAACGGAACGCCCGACGGGCGACTCCCCGTTCCGCGGCGCCCGGAACGGCCCCCTCCCTTTACACCTCTTTCCCACCCACACCACCATGGCACGCTCCATCGAAATCTATGATACCACCCTCCGCGACGGCTCGCAGGGGCAGGGCATTCATTTCTCCGTCGATGACAAGCTGCGCATCGCCGCCGAGCTCGAGCGCTTCGGCATGGCCTACATCGAAGGCGGCTGGCCGGGCTCAAATCCCCGCGACGTCGAGTTCTTCGCCCGCGCCAAGAAGCTGAAGTTCAAGCACGCCAAGCTGGCGGCCTTCGGGTCGACCCGCCGCAAGGGCGTGCGCGCCTCCGAAGACGCCCAGGTGCGCGGCCTGCTCGAGGTCGACACCCCGGTTGTCACGATCTACGGCAAGACCTCCGCCCTCCACGTCCGCGAGGTCCTCCGCTGCTCGCCCGAAGAGAACCTGGAGATGATCCGCGACACGGTCGCTTTCCTGAAGTCCCATCGCCGCGAGGTCGTCTACGACTGCGAACACGCGATCGACGGCTGGAAGGACGATCCGGCCTACGCCATCGCTTCCATGCTCGCCGCCGTCGAAGGCGGCGCCGACCGCGTGGTGCTCTGCGATACGAACGGCGGTTCCCTGCCGGCCGAAGTCGCCGCGGCCACCCGCGCCGCAATCGCGGCGCTCAAGAAGACCCCTGTCGGCATCCATACGCACGACGACGCCGGCCTCGGCCTCGCCAACGCCCTCGCTTCGCTCGAAGCCGGCGCCTCGCACGTCCAGGGCACCGTCAACGGTATCGGCGAGCGCACGGGCAATTGCGATCTCACCGCCGTGATCCCCTGCGCCCAGCTGAAGTTCGGCTGGAAGTGCGTCTCCTCGACCTCGCTCAAGGGCCTCGCCGGCCTCTCGCGCTTCGTCGACGGCGTCGCCAACCTCGCGCCCGATCCGCGTCGTCCGTGGGTCGGCACCGCGGCCTTCGCGCACAAGGGCGGCACGCACGTGGACGCCGTCCGCAAGTTCTCCGCCGCCTATGAGCACGTCGACCCGACCGTAGTCGGCAACGAGCGCACCGTCCTCGTCAGCGACCAGTCCGGCCGCAGTAACATCGTCCTCAAGGCGAAATCCTTCGGCATCGACCTCGACCGCGACTCGCCCGCCACCGCCACCGCGCTCGATGAGCTCAAGAAGCTCGAGCACGGCGGTTGGAGCTTCGAAGACGCCGAGGCGTCGCTCGCCCTGTTGCTCCGCCGTCATATCGGCAAGAGCAAGGCTGCGCCGTTCGAAGTCGCTTCCTATCACGTCACCGCGCGTGGCGCCAAGGGCTCGGCCTACTGCGAAGCCGTGGTCCGCGTCACCATCGCCGGCAAGGAGACCCTCACGGTCGCCGAAGGCGACGGCCCGGTGCACGCCCTCGACCAGGCCCTGCGTTCCGCGCTCGTGAAGTCCTTCCCGAAACTGGCCAAGGTCAGCCTCGTGGATTATAAGGTCCGCATCCTCGGCGGCGCCGACGGCACCGCGGCCAAGACCCGCGTGGTCATCCGTTCCTCCGACGGCAAGGCCTCCTGGGGCACGGTCGGCGTCAGCGAAAATCTCGTCGAAGCCTCCCTGCAGGCGATCGTCGACGGTTACGCCCACGCGTTGTCCTGAGCGCTCGGATGACGCGTTGACTGCCTGCAAGGGCGGGGTAGAAAGCTTCACCCCCGCCCTTTATGCGTCCGCTCGTTCTGCTGCTCCTCGCCTCGGCCTCCGTCTTCGCCGCCGACCTCTCCAAGCTGCGTATCCACGAGCTGGCCAAGCCTGGCCAAGTCGTCGAGGTGGCGAAGGTTCCTTCGCTCGCGGCCGAAGCCTATGCCGCGCCGCACACGCAGGAGATGCCGTCTCCGGTCTATCGGCTGAGCGACATCCCGTTCCTCGCCGCCGAGCGGAAGGAGAAGCTCGACCTGTATTATCCCAAGGGGAGCTTCCGCGACGACCTCCGCGGCGCCGTCGTCTTCATCCATGGCGGCGGTTTCACCGGCGGCGACAAGGCCGAGTATCGCTCCGCCAGCGTCAGCGCCGATCTCGCCCGCGCCGGCTATGTCGTCGTCAGCTGCAACTACGTGCGCGGTCCCAAGGACAAGGCGGGCGTCTGGCCGCGGAACATCGCGGACTGCCGTGAAGCCGTCCGCTGGGTCCGCGCGCACGCCAAGGAGCTGGGCGTGCATCCCGACAAGGTCGCCGTGGCGGGCGGTTCCGCCGGCGGCTACCTCGCGCTCATGGTCGGACTGTCCGACGACAAGACCGGTCCCGGTGGCGATCCGCAGGCGCGACACTCTGCGAAGGTCTCCGCCGTCATCGATTTCTACGGCGTCGTGAACTTCTCCAAGCACGGCAAAGGTCACGTCCCCGGTGCTTCGGCCGCGGAGCAGGCCGCCTACCTGCCCGCGAACCAGTGCGATCCGCAGGATCCGCCCGTGCTCATCCTGCACGGCACGGCCGACACCACGGTCGACATCGCCCAATCGGACGAACTGGCCCGGGCCTTGCGCGCGGCCAAGGTGTCGCATGAGTATGTCATCGTCGAAGGCGCGCCGCACACCTTCGACCTCCATCCCAAGGGGAAGAGCTGGAAGCGGACGGGCGTGATCGCCGGCGCCGAGGTCGCCAGCAGTTCTTCGGAGGCAGACGTCACCCAAGTCACCTTGGCGTTCCTCGCCCGGACGATCGGGAAGTAAGGCTTACTCCTTGAGGCGGGCCATCACCGTCGAGCCCTGGAGCTGGACGTCGAAGCGCCCGGTATCCTCGAGCATGCGATAGAACTTCGCGTAGCGCGGGGCGTTCGCCTCGAGGCCGGGATGTTCCTGCAGGAGGAATTTCTTGATGACCTCGACCTTCAGCCATTCTCCTTCGGGCGCGAGGCCGGTGGCGACGTCGACGAGGGCGTCGATGATGTCCTGGCGCTGTTGGAGCTGGGCGCGGCGCTGGTCAGCCTCGGCCTTGCCTTGGGCCTGCTGGGCGGACGAAAGGTTCGGGCGGTCGCGGTAATCTTGGCCGGAGTTATCCGGCGCCGGGCGGGCTTCGCGCGGTGCCCGGGGTTCGCGGGCCGGACGCGGTTCGCGCGGGGCGCGTTCCGGACGGGCTTCGCGGCGGGGGGCGGCCTCGCGTTGCGGGCGCGGGGCATCGGCGAAACGGAGCTCCGGCAGCATCTTCTCGAACTGGTCGAGCAGGCCGGCGGCCTCCTTGTTGGCCTTAGGCAGGAGGGCGCGCAGCGCCTGGGCGAGCAGGCCGAGGGCCTTGCGCGGGTCGGACTTGGCGGCCATCTCGTCGTCCATGCGCGCGCGCAGTTCGGACAGGTTCAGGTAATGATGCGCCGTGGAGCGGAGGGCCTTGTGCGTGCGCTCGCCCATGACGATGATGCGGACGCCGAGGCGCTTGGCATCTTCGACGACAGGCGTGAAGTCGCTGTCGTTAGTGACGAAGATCAGGGTCGTGGGCGGGGTGGGGCCGGCCATCAGCTTCACCGCGTCGATCGTCAGGCGCATGTCGGCGGCGTTCTTGCCGGGCGTGTAGCTGCGTTGGTCGACGAGTTCGAGTTCGGCCCATTCCTGGGCGGCGGCCCGCCAGCCGCTGAGGCGGCCTTGGAAGTCGCCGTAGGCCTTGGCGGCGGCGATGGCCGTGTCGCCGATGAAGCGACGGAGGGTGGGAAGGTGCTGGTGCGAGACGTTGTCGGCGTCGATCAGCACGCCGATGCGCTGGTTGGGCTGGGCCTTGGCGGCTTCCGGCGTCGAGGTCGAGGCGGCGTCAGCCTGACGCTTCGGCGGCTTGGCGGCGCGCCGGCCGGCGGGCTTGGCGCCGCGGCGGGCGGGAGAGGTCTTCTTGGCTTTGGGTCGGGTCACGGGAAAGGTTCGCACTATCCCTGCGGACGAAGCCACGGACCTACAATGCGAAACCTCCGCCGCGCCCGGCCCGCGTCCCTCATATTATTTTGTTGGAACTTCAGGGTTTTACGGATGTTAAAACAGCGTGTCCTTTCGGTCGTCATCATCTTTTGCCATCATCTCCGCCCTCTGCCTCGGCGCGGCCGGCATCTTCGCGGCCGAGCCCGCCTGGGTCGCCAAGCCGGGACCTTGGGGCGACCTGCAGGTACGTACCGTCTACTTGGAGCCGCCGGAGAACATCCTCGCGGTCGTCGCCAAGCCCTCGTCGGTGACCCGTTGGACCTTCGAACAGACCACCGAGAAAGGCGTCCGGGCCATCATGGAGAAAGCGGGGCTCCCGTCCCCGCTCGTCGACCGGCTCCTGGGGCCGACCCAGGTGGTGTCCAGTGGTAATAACGTGGTCGTCCTGCCCAAGGTGGAGGACCTCGTCGAAATCAGTCAGGCCGCCCGTTCCGCCCTTTACGTCGAGCTCGCGAAATCATCCTCGAACGAGTACCAGCGCGATCCGGTCTTCATCCATGGCGGCGATGTCGACGACTGGCTGGCCGAGACCGAGATCACCAAGCCGCAGCAGGAGCTGCTGCGCAGGCTGCTCTGGCGCCGCGGTTCGGCCTTGGTCTTCAGCGACATCCAGGCCCTCCTGACCTTGGCGAAGAATTCGGAGGAGGTCGCCGCGGTCTTCCGCACGATCACCCGCGTCCGCAGCCTGCTCGTCGAGCTGAAGCTTCCGCTGAAGGACGGCCGGGCCACTTTCATCGATTACTGGAGCGCCGGCAGCCTCAACGCCGAGCGTGTGCCCTTCCTTGTCGCGATCACACGTCGCCGCGCGCCGCAGATGATCGACGTCACCCAGTTCCTGCCGACCTTGGCCCGGCGTCGCGTCTATACTTTCCCGACCGCCGCGATGGGCCTGAAGGGGCGGCTGCCGGATTGCCATTGGACGTCCCTCAATTTCTTCGAAGAGGAGCCCAAGGACCTTTACCTCGACAGCGCCAAGGCGTCGGAGCATCTGCTGGCGGATTATGTCGCCATCGATCCGCCTTACAAGTTCGGCGACATCCTGTGCTTCCTTGATGACGGCGAAGGGCTGCACACCTGCGTCCAGGTGGCGGACGACATCGTCCTCACCAAGAACGGCGAGAGCATCCTGGCGCCTTGGACGTTCATGTCGCTGAAGGACGTCGATGACATCTACCGTCGCTCGGCCGACACCCGTGTCCAGGGGTATCGCCTCAAGGGTCGCTGAGGTCGTCCAGTCGCGGCGCTGTCCCCGGCGGGAATCGAACCCACATCCTCGGTTTAGGAAACCAATGTTCTATCCGTTGAACTACGGGAACGCGGCACTGACTTAGCCTGCTTCCGGGCAGGCGGGCAAGCCCGCATCGGCAGGCTGGCTTGACTCCCCCCGGTTTCGGCCAAGTCCTTATGCATGGTTATCCCTCTTCCCGTCCTGGCCGAAGCTCCCTTGGTGATTCCGGCGTGGGCCTGGGCGGCTTTCCTGGGCTTCGTCGTCAGCATGCTGGCCCTCGACCTAGGGGTCTTCAATAAGACCGACCATAAGCCTTCCTTCAAGGAGGCGGTGGCTTGGTGCGTCGTCTGGGTCGCCCTGGCGGTCGCCTTCGGTTTCCTGCTGTCCGCTTGGCGCGGACCGGAAGACGCCCAGCTGTTCGCTGCCGGCTATGTCCTCGAGCTCGCCCTGTCGGTCGACAATCTGTTCATCTTCATCCTGGTCTTCGCCCACTTCAAGATCCCGGACCACCTCCAGCACCGCGTCCTGTTCTGGGGCATCATCGGCGCCGTCGCCATGCGTGCGCTCTTCATCATCGCCGGCGTCGCGGCCGTCGAGAGCTTCACCTGGCTGCTGCCGATCTTCGGCGCGTTCCTCCTGTTCACCGGCGTCAAGCTGGCGCTGTCCCGCGACGAGCACGAAGGCAAGGGCATGGACGAGAACCTGTTCGTGAAGGTCGCCCGCAAGTTCTTCCCCCTCACGCCGCACCTGCACGGCAATAAGTTCTGGGTCAAGGAAGACGGCGTGCGCCGTTTCACGCCGCTCTTCCTGGTGCTGCTCGTCGTCGAGGGGACGGACCTCATCTTCGCGATCGATTCCATCCCGGCCGTCCTCGGCATCCTGCCCCCGAACCTCCCGATCGAGGAGAAGCGTTTCGTCGCCTTCACCTCGAACATCTTCGCGATCATGGGGCTGCGTTCCATGTATTTCGCCCTCGCCGGCTTCATGCAGTATTTCCGCTTCCTCAAACCTGCGCTCGCCTTCGTCCTCGTCTTCATCGGCCTCAAGATGATCCTGCCCTGGGCGGCCTCGCTGGGTCAGCCGGCCGGCCAGTTCGCCGCCTGGATGCCGGCGCGCTTCGTCGACCACGGCCGCGTGCATTTCCCTACCGAACTGTCGCTCTCGGTGATCGGCCTCACCCTGGCCTTGGCCATCGCGTTCTCGGTGGCCTTCCCGAAGAAGAAATAGCCTCGGTTTGGTATTTCCTCCCCGCCGCCCGTTCGCCACGCTGGGGGCGTGTTCCGAGGTCGTTACCAGCTTTACCTGCCCTATCTCAAGGGGAGCCGCACGCTGCTGGTCTTATCATTGTTGGCGGCCGTCGTCTTCGCGGCGGCCAACGCCTTCGGGCTGCCTTTCCTCATGGGCAAGGTCCTGCCCGCGGTCTTCGGCGACGAAGCCGCCCGCGCGGCCCCCTTGCTTTCGTGGCCGGAGCGTTTCGGCGGCGGCGCGATCCTTTACCTGCCGAAAGGGCATGAGATGCTGTTCGCGGTCGCCTTCCTCCCGGTGGTCATGCTGATCCGCGGGCTCGGCGAGTTCTTTTCGACCTACCTGCTGAATCTCGCGGGACTACGCGTCATCGAAGCGGTCCGGCGCGACGTCTTCGGACGCCTGCAGCAGATGCACCTGGGTTTCTTCGGCCGCCACTCCGTCGGCGACCTGATGGCGCGGCTGATCACGGACGCCAATTCCGTCCGGCTGGTGCTGGTCGACGTGTCCAACGACCTGATCGTCCAGCCGCTGACGCTGGTCTTCGCCTTGGGCTACGTCGTCTGGGTCTGTTTCTCGCATGACAGCGGTTTCTGGTTCCTTACCTGCCTGCTCGTCGTGCCGCTGGCGGTGCTGATGGTCCGCTCGGTCGCCCGCCGCATCCAGCGACGTACCCAGCAGGGGCTCGTCTCTTCTTCCGACCTCAACAGCATCGCCGTCGAGAACCTGCAGTCGGCCCGCGAGATCCGGGCCTACGGCCTGCAGGAGCGCGAGGGGCTCCGCTTCAATGAGGCCAGTCGCGAAGGCCTGCGGATCCAAGGCAAGCTCGTCCGCTACGAGAAGGCCCTCTCGCCGCTCATCGAACTCACCGCGGCGTCGGGCATCGCCGCCGCCATCGGTTTCGGCGCCGCAGGAGGCTTCACCTTGCCCGAGCTGCTCTCGCTCATCGTCGCCTTCTATTTCGCCTATGGCCCGATCAAGAGGCTCGGCAACGTCACTGCCCGGCTGAGCATGGCCGCCCCCGGGCTGGCCCGGCTCGAGGAGGTCCTGCGGGCCCGGAGCGAGGTCTCCGACGTCGCCGACGCCCGCCCGCTGGCCCGCGTGCGCGGCGACCTGGAGTTCGTCGGCGTGAGTTTCGGCTATGGCGCCGAGCCGGTGCTCGCCGATGTCACCCTGAGCATTCCCGCCGGACAATCCGTCGCGCTCGTCGGCCCCAGCGGCGCGGGCAAGAGCACTTTCGTCAACCTGGTGCCGCGCTTCTTCGACCCTCAGCAGGGAGCGATCCGCATCGACGGCCAGGACCTGCGTTCCGTCCGTCAGGCCGACCTCCGTGCGAACATCGCCCTGGTCTCCCAGGAGCCCGTCCTCTTCAATGAATCGATCCTCGAGAACATCCGCCTCGGGCGGCCGGCGGCGACCGACGCCGAAGTCCGCGCGGCCGCCCGCCTCGCCGGCGCGCTCGAGTTCATCGAGGCCCAGCCCGAAGGTTTCCAGACCAAGGTCGGCGAGCGCGGCGGACGCCTGTCCGGCGGCCAGCGTCAGCGCGTCTCGATCGCGCGCGCCTTCCTCAAGGACGCTCCGGTGCTCATCCTTGACGAAGCCACGTCGGCCCTCGACACGGACACCGAGCGCAGCATCCAGCAGTCGCTCGCGCTCCTGATGAAAGGCCGGACGACGTTGATCGTCGCGCACCGCTTCAGCACGATCCGCGACGTCGGCCGCGTGCTGGTCTTCGACGGGGGTCGTATCGTGGCGGACGGCCCGCGCGAGGCGGTCTACGCTTCTTCGGAGTTGTTCCGGCGCCTCTGGGACAATCAGGCCAAGAATCTCGCCTGAGATGCGGCTGCTGGTCGTCAAGTTCACCGGACTTCGCGGCGCGTTGGCCGCGACGGCGGGTCTGCGCACGATCCGCGAGCGGCATCCCGGCGCCCAGGTCACCTTCGTGACCTCGCCGGGCGCGGAGCCCGCCCTTGAAGGATGCCCGGCGGTCGTCGAGACCATCGGCTTCAGCGCCGAAGGTTCGGTGCTGGCGCTCGTCTCCCGTCTGCGCCGTGGCCGGTTCGACTACGCCGTCGCCCTGGGCGGCCATCCGTTGGCAAACCGGCTCGTGGCGCTCAGCGGCGCCGCCGTGCGCGCCTGCGGCGGGCACGCGCCTTTCTTCCTTCGTCCGCTCATGCATCAGCAGGTCTTCGGCGCCGCCGTCGACCCGCATGAAGCCGCGCGCGATCACGAGGTCCTTGCGCGCGTGCTCGGCTTCCACGCCGAGACGCCGGCGATGTGGTTCTCGTCTTCGCGCATGCAGGAGCACGGGATGATGCTGGAGGAGGGACGTTTCGCCGTCATCCACCCGGGCGCGACGCGACCGGAGCGGATCCTCGAGATCGACAAGTGGGCCGTCGTCGCCCGCGAGCTCGTCGCCTCCCGTGCGGTCGAGCGCATCGTCGTCTCGGCCGGACCGGGCGGCGCGGAGCGGATCATGGCCGAAGCCCTCTGCGGCCTGATCGGACCTGTCGCGATGTCGACCGGCGGCCGCCTGCGCTTCGCTCAGCTCGCCCGGCTCATCAAGGAGGCGCGGCTTTTCCTTGGCGCCGACTCCTCGGTCCTGCAGCTCGCCGCCGCCGTCGGCACGCCGGTTGTCGGCGTCTTCGGTCCGTCCGACTACGCCCGTGCCCGGCCGTGGGGCGCCGTGCACCGGGTGGTGCGCGTCGACACCACGATGTTCCCCGGCGAACCGCGCGCCGAGTATCTCGCCCGGATGGACCGTGCGTTGGCCCGGATCACCGCCCAGCAGGTCACGCAGGCCGCGGAGGAGGTCCTGCGCATCACGACGCCCTGAGCGCGTCGCTTGACCTGTTCCGCGCTTCGCCGACATTAGCCCCGTGTCCTCCGCCGCCACCCATTACGACGCCGTCATCATCGGAGCGGGCATGTCCGGCCTCGCCGCCGCCGTGCGCCTGGGGATGTTCGGACGCAAGGTGCTGGTGCTGGAGCGGCACAACGCTCCGGGCGGCCTGAATTCCTTCTACGCCCGCGGCAAGCGCAAGTACGACGTCGGCCTGCACGCGCTGACCAACTGGGTGCCGGAAGGCGCGAAGGGCGCGCCTTTGGTGAAGCTGATGCGCCAGCTGCGCATCCGTCGCGAGGAGCTCGACCTCTGTCCGCAACGGGGCTCGCGCGTGACGATGGCCGGCAAGGACCTCCGGCTGAACAACGATTACGAGGCCTTGCTCGCCGACGTCGCCCGCGAGTTCCCGCAGTCCGTCGACCGCTTCCGCGCGTTGGACGCCTGGATCGCCGGACTCGACGAGGCCGCCCTTGAGGCCCACGGCGGTTCGGCCCGCGCGCTGCTTGACGAACGGCTCGGCGACCCGCTGCTGCGGGACATGCTCCTCCTACCGACGTGCTTCTACGGCAGCGCGCTTGAGGACGATATCGAGGTCTCCCAGTTCGCCGTCATGTGGCGCTCCCTTTTCCGCGAAGGCTTCGCGCGCCCTTTCGTGGGCGTCCGCCAGGTCATCCGTCTGCTCACCGACCGTTGCCGCGAGCACGGCGTCGAACGGCGCATGAAGTGCGGCGTGATGCGGATCGAAGTGCGGGCCGGCCGGGCGGCCGCGCTCGTCCTCGACGACGGCAGCGAGGTCACCGCCGACGCCGTCTATTCTTCGGCCGGAGCCGTCGAGACGATGCGGATGCGTTCGGACGCCCCGCCGGCGGCCGCGGCGGCCGAGATCGGCCGGCTGGGTTACGCCGAGACGATCGCGACCTATGACGCCGCCGCCTTCGCCGGCTTCGGCTGGCAGGACACCATCATCTTCTTCTGCGACGACGAGCGTTTCAGCTACCGGGCGCCGGCCGATCTCGTCGATCCTCGCTCCGGAGTCGTCTGCATCCCGAATAACTACCAATACGGGGAGGGCAGGGCGTTGGACGAAGGTTGGCTCCGGGTCACCTCGCTGGCCAACCACGACGCCTGGTGCGCCTTGCCCGAAGCCGAGTATCAGGCCCGTAAGCAGGAGTGGTGCGGCCGCCTCAATCGCGTGGCGCGGGCGCATCTGCCCGCCGTCACGGACGCCGCGCACGACGCCGCGCTGACCTCGACCGACGTCTTCACACCGCGGACCGTCCGCAAGTTCACCGGCCACCTGAACGGCGCCATCTACGGGGCGACGATCAAGCGACGCGACGGCCGGACCGACCTCTCCAACCTCTACCTCATCGGGACGGACCAGGGCTTCCTAGGGGTCACCGGCGCAATGTTGTCTGGCATTTCCATGGCCAACCTGCACGGTCTGAAGGCGTAACCCCGCCGTCATGAGCACCCCCGTAATCCCGGCCGAGCCGCGCCCTCTCTGGAAGGATCTCCTGCATCCGGCCGTCATCGTCGGCGCCCTCGGCTACTTCGTCGACATCTACGACCTCACGCTGTTCATGACCGTGCGGGAGAAGAGCCTCAACGGCCTGGGCCTCGGCCACCTCATCACCGGCGCCCCTTGGTATCAGGATCTCCTTTCCTGGCAGATGATGGGCATGCTCCTCGGCGGCATCTTCTTCGGCGTCCTCGGAGACCGGATGGGCCGCCTGACCACGCTCTTCGGCTCCATCCTGCTTTATTCCGTCGCGAACATCGCGAACGGACTCGTCGACAGTTTCGGGGCCTATGCTTTCTGGCGTTTCGTCGCCGGACTCGGCCTGGCCGGCGAACTCGGCGGCTGCATCGCGCTGGTTTCCGAATCCTTGTCGAAAGAGCGTCGCGGTTACGGTACGGCGGTGGTGGCTACCGTCGGCGTCTTCGGCGCGGTCGTCGCCGGCTACATGGCCGACCACGTGGACGCCATCGGCGCCTTGGTGGGGACGGAAGGCTGGCGCATGAGCTACTTCATCGGCGGCGGGCTGGGCTTGCTGCTGCTCCTGCTCCGCGTCGGGGTCCATGAATCCGGCATGTTCCATCACGCCAAGGAGAAGGGCGCCGAAGGCGACGTGAAGCGCGGAGACTTCCTCGCCCTGTTCACGTCCCGCGACCGTTTCGTCCGTTACGCCCGCTGCGTACTGATCGGCCTGCCGACATGGTACATGATCGGCATCCTCGTCCAGCGCGCCTCTACGGTCTTCGCGCCGGCTTCGGGCATCACCGGCGAGCCCGTCAAGACGAACTGGGCCGTCGCGGCCTTCTACCTCGGCCTGACCTTCGGTGACCTCGCCAGCGGCGTCGGCAGCCAGCTGCTCCGCTCCCGCCGTAAGGTGGTCGCCGGTTTCCTGGCCTTCAGCCTGGCGTGCGTCGCCCTCTATCTCTTCGGCGCCGATGGCTGGACCTCCGCGGCCTATTACCGCCTGATCTTCCTGATGGGCCTGGGCATGGGCTATTGGGCTCTCTTCGTCACGATCGCGGCCGAGCAGTTCGGGACCAACCTGCGCGCCACGGTGGCGACGACCGTGCCTAACTTCGCGCGCGGTTCGCTCGTGCTGCTCACCTTCGGCTTCACGCAGCTCACCGGCACCAAGGAGCTCCCGTTCCTGTCGCCCTCGCTCGCGGGCGCGGTCCTGGGCGTGATCTGTTTCGGCGCCGCCTTCTACGCCCTCTGGGGCATGGAAGAGACCTTCGGCAAGGACCTCGACTACCAGGAGCAGAAGTAAGCGTCGCCGCTTACTTCTTCGCCGGGGCGGGCGCGTCGGCCACGCAGCGGAGGCCGGCGTGGTTCGTCGACGTCAGCATGTCGAGTCCTTGACGGGAAGTCGGGCGATAGCGGAAGCAGTAGCCTTCGTCGCAGAGCCAGGATCCGCCGCGGATCACGTGCTGGCCGAAGCCGGTCTTCTCGGGGTCGTGGCCGATGGCCGGGCCGATGGGGCCGTCCTTGGGCGAGACCTTGTAGTAGTCGAGGCCGTACCAGTCTTCGCACATCTCCCAGACGTTGCCGGAGATGTCGTAGAGGCCGTAACCGTTGGGCGGGAAGGATTTCACCGGAGCGACGGAGGTGAAGCCGTCGGCGCCGCTGTCGCGCTCCGGGAACTTGCCCTGCCAATGGTTGCTCATGATCTTGCCGTTCGGACGTTCCTCGTCACCCCAGACGTACGGCTTGTCCTTGAGGCCGCCGCGCGCGGCGAACTCCCACTCGGCTTCGGTCGGCAGGCGCTTGCCCGCCCACTTGGCATAAGCCTGCGCGTCCTTGTAGGTGACGCAGACCACCGGGTGGTCCATCCGTCCGTCGATCGAGGAAGCCGGACCGTCCGGATGACGCCAGTTGGCGCCGGCGATGAATTTCCACCAGGGCAGGTCGGCTCCGCCGCATTGGAACGGATTCACGCCGGAGACGCGATGGAAGATGAGGGCGCCGCCTTTCAGGTATTCTTTGGGGGCGTTCGGAAATTCACGCGGATCGAGGTCCTTCTCCGCGTCGGTCACGTAGCCGGTGGCATCGACGAATTTCTTGAACTGGGCGTTGGTCACCTCGGTGACGTCCATCCAGAAGCCTTTGACGACGACCGCGTGGGCCGGGGCTTCCTCCGCGTGCTTCTCATCGGCCTTGTCGGTGCCCATCGTGAATTCGCCGCCGGGGATCCAGACCATGCCGGTCAGATCGGCCGAAGGGGGGTTCGCCGGAGTCGCCGCCGAGGGGCGCAGGCCGAGCAAGATGAACGGTGCGGCCATGAGCACGACGGCGATCGTGATGATCCAGGTCTTGGCCTGGCTCGCAGGACTGGGGCGGGCGTCGGTTTCCATGGGGATGCTCTTTCTTACGAAAGAGGAGGGGGAGGGCGAACCTTTTACGGGGAGGGGCGGATATCGCCTCGCCCAGCGGGACTTTTCTGCCTTATCCAAAGCGCATGAGTTCGACCCAAGAAGAAGTCCTCCAGATCTTCCGCGATTCCAAGGCCCTCCTGACCGGCCACTTCGTCCTCCGCTCCGGCCTGCACAGCGGCCATTTCTTCCAGTGCGCCCAGGTCTGCCAGCACATGGACAAGGTCACCCGCCTCATCGAGCTGCTCCG
>JACCDJ011346579.1_pt1 | contig 14511 bp, 11 predicted proteins | sample 7444481 | NCBI WGS metagenome assembly JACCDJ01 (sample SAMN15323435, study PRJNA562643) | freshwater metagenome | isolation source: river surface water | place: USA:Blue River Watershed | collected 2017-08-15 | reverse complement strand
GTTTGCAACTTCAACATGAATTTAGAAATACCTCCTTCCACTAAAGGCGTAATCAATAAATGAAAATGATTTGGCATCAAGCAATAGGCCCCGATAGCTACCAACGGATCATCATTTTTTGTTTTTAATAACTCGTCGAAAGAATTTTCCCTTAATAAGTCTCGAATTTTTAAATTTTTACCCGTATTTAAGACATGCAACAAAAGAACGAATCGCTTATAGTCATACTCATTCGAAAAAATCGTCCGCTTATCCACTCCACGATTGTATAGGTGATAATATTCCCCTTCCACGAAAGAGACTTTCCTTTCCATGTAGGAATTATACTACAAAACATAGATTTACACAGGGGAACCCTGTGTAAATTCAACAGAGGATAGAGGTTAACCTATTTATCCACTTGTTCTCCTTCTAGATATTGATTCAATGTGTCAAGATATCTTTGGTTTGCTTCTCGCGCTTCTGTTGCTTGCTCTAACATGACTTCTGTATTAAATTTTATTTCGCTCTTAAAATTCTTTTGCGCACGTCTAACCATATTTGTTCTGGTTTGTATCTTGGCACGAACTTCTTCAAGAGCTTCTAAGATAGATTGTTCTTGTTTTTTTAACTGCTCAATATTCTCAAGTGAGAATGGAATAAAGGTCTCTTTCTCTATCATACGTTTCTTATATTCGTCTACTGAATTACGTGACAACTCATAATTTGTTGCATCATCATGTAGGGCAATTTTTTGCTCTGCTGTTGGATTCAAGCTACCAGCTTCATCAACATCAGCTCCACCCTTAACAAGTTCAGCATCACTCTCTGCTCTTGATTTTTTAACAGCTTTTACGGACCATGTATCTAGCCCACCATATTTATTCCATCCTTTATCAAAATTTGGTTTTTCATTCATACCACTAAGTATACCCCCCCCCGACAATTCCTAGTCAAACCTTAGTTATCCACAGTATAAAATATTACACAGGGGAACCCTGTGTAAGGTTCTTTTTATAGGTGGGGGGGTACTTATTCCCTCCTTAAAAACAAAGGCTTTTCTGGCTTTTTATTTTCTTTTATTAATTTTTTAAGTGTTGTGTTAGTTTCGGGCATGATTGGATTCAACATACGAGCAATTCGATAAAGTTTTACTACCATATTAGAAATTAATTCTTTGCCCTTCACCTCATCCACCTTAACCACCTTAAATGGTTCTTCTTTTTGAATAAAATGGTCTAATTCACTAATTTCATTCCAAACACAATCCACCGCTTTAGTAATTTCAAAATTCTCGAAGAATTTAAAGTATTCTGTGAAATCGTCTTGCTCAGGAATTTCTGGACACTTTTCTAAATATTTTTCTGATAGAGTCAAAATTCTAGAAGCTAAATTCCCCAAGCCATTGGCTAGGCCGGAGTTGTAGGCTTCTTTAAATCTCTCCATGGTAAACGGGCTGTCTTCAAAATTGGAAATTTCTTTAGCCAAGAAAAATCGCAGGGCATCTGTGCCATATTCGGAGACTATTTCTTTTGGATCAACCACGTTGCCTAAAGTTTTCGACATCTTTACTCCCCCGTCGGCAGTGATAAAACCATTGATGACTATCTGGTGAGAATTTGGTATTCCCGCCGCCATGAGCATGGCTTGCCACATCGCGGATTGGAAACGTAAATTATCTTTACCACAATATTGTGTCGGGTTGCCATTTACCCAATACTTCTCAAAAAGATTTTCCTCGGGCTTGCCCTGAGCATTGTCGAAGGGCCACCCCAAAGTAGAAATATAATTGGTCAACGCATCAAACCACACATACATGACATGATTTTCATCTCCTGGAACTGGTATTCCCCAAGGCATTTTTGATTTCAATCTAGAAATTGAAAAATCTTGCAGGCCTCGCTCGACAAAAGCCTTGATTTCATTAAAACGAAAATCCGGCACGACAAAATTTGGATTTTCTACATAAAATTTCAAGAGTTTTTCGCCAAAAGCACTGTATTTAAAAAAGTAATTTTCCTCTTCGATGACTTCCATCTGGCGTCCAGGGTGGACGGGACACTCCCCGTTTACGAGCTCGGAATCACTCTTTGTCTCCTCACAACCGACACAATATTTGGCTTGGTAATTTTTCTTGTAAATAAAACCGTTGTCTGAGACTCGCTTCCAAAATTCTTGCGCCGATTTTATGTGATGTTCGTTGGTGGTCCTGGTGAAATGTAAATCTGCATCCATGCCGAACATCTTGACCGATTCTTGGAATCTTGCAAAACTCTCGTCGACAAATTCTTGCGGAGTCTTGCCGAGTGAAACTGCTTTCTCGTATATCTTCATGCCGTGTTCGTCGGTACCAGTATTGAAAAATACATCGAAACCATTTAGCTTTTTATATCTCGCGATAATATCAGCTCGCACAAATTCCAAAGCGTGGCCCATGTGCAGATCAGCGTTTACATAAGGAAGAGTTGTCGTCAGGTAAAAAGTCTTTTCGGAATTCATTTTTATTCGTTACTAGTTCGAACTAAAATCTTATCTTTCTCTACATCACTTATATATTCCATCACTAGCACAGCCACAGGTATCGCCAATATAGCACCCCAAACACCACCTAGCTCAAAACCTATCAAGGCTGACAAGATAATAACAATTGGAGAAAGACCTACAATCTGCTTTATAATCAAAGGAGAAAACAAGAAAACTTCAAATTGGTGCACTATAAAGTACGCACCGGTAACCATAATAGCAGTAGACAAACCTCCAGAAACATAAGAAAAGGAAAAAGCTGGAATGAGTGCCACCAAAATACCATAAGGTACGAGCTCCATAACTCCAGCAATTATCGCCAGCAATAGCGCATACTCAATACCCAGCAATGACAAAAGTAAGTATATGATCACTGCCACAACAAGAGCCAACACCACCTGTCCCTTCATCCAAAGACCGATTTTTCTCTGAGCGCGCGCCCATAAATCTACAACATAGTTTTCGTATTTTATAGGCACGATTATTCGCAAGAAGTTTTCAATACCCTTTTCTTGGATAGACAAATAGAAAGAAATCAAAATAATAAGCACAAAGTTGAAGATCCCACCAAAGGCTACGGAAGCAGTATTGAAAAATCCACCAGACAAATTTGAAATAAAGGCTTTAGATACAGACATAAGTCCTTCCACAGAAAAATTCTTGGAAAGCACATCCACTACATCTTTTGCTCCAGAGAAAGCTTCATTTTGGAAATAATTTAAGAATGAAACATTTGGAAAATAAGAAGCAGCAAAGTTTGAAAAATTATAAACTTCAGTAATTAGAAGTGGCGCAAATAGGTAAAACAGTCCGGCAAAAGTTAGGAGCGAAGCCGCATACAAAATAACCACTCCAAAAACTCTTCCAATGCCTATTTTTTTAAAATGTGGAATTGCTGATTCTACAAAAGAGGCTAAGACGATAGAGGTAATAACCACCAAAGCCAAATCACGCAAAACCCATAGCAATATCACAGACAAAATGACCACTACTGCACGAATCATGGTGCTGGTGGAGATTGAGATAGTAGTAATATGATCTTTTGATGTCATAAAAATATAATACCACAAAAAACAGGCGAATACCTAGGGTCTAGAATTTCAAAATTTTGGCAAATTTAGCCTTGTCTTTAAAGGGCCCGATGATGGCTAGGTTTAATTTTTTATCCACAAAAATCTCTTTGGCCAGCTTTTGAATATCGCTCGCTTTGACCTGGCGAATCTCAGCGATTTTACTATCTAGACTCTTGACCTCCCCTTTCAAAACTTCTTGACCACCAAAGAAATTTGCGATGTCATCGCTCGATTCGAGAGATAGCTTGGTATTACCTATCAAAAATTCTTTTACCTTTTCCAACTCTTCTTCACTAATTTTTTCTTCAGTTAATTTTTTACATTCGATGAGTACAGCCTGGATGACTTCGTCTATGCGCTTGTTGTCTACCCCAGCTGAAATTTGAAACACACCGTGATCTGTATAAGTATCGTTGTAAGCACGAACATAATATCCGACGCCCATCTCTTCACGGAGTTTTTGAAACAACCTCGAGCTCATCCCCCCACCGAGCACTCCACCTAAAACCGAAAGCACAGCGTTCCGTTTGTGGAACAAATCAAAAGAACGCACACCCAAGACAAAATGAGTCTGGTCGGTCTCTTTAAATTTCACCAAAATTTCTGGCTTGTTTTGTTTTTCGACGACTTTGGTCTTGCCAGCTTTCTTGGAATGAGGCAGCCCGCCAAAAATCTTTTTCACTTCTTTCATGACCTCGACTTCTTTGACTTGCCCCGCGACCACGAGCACAGTCGCTTCGGGCACATAGTGATCTTTTTTGTATTTCACAAAATCATCCCGCTTCATGGTCGGAATATTTTCTTTCTCACCGGCAATGTTCCACCCTGCCGGAGTGTCGCCATAGAGTAGCTCCATAAATAAATCTTGAACGTGTCGAGCTGGAGTATCTTCATACATATTTATCTCTTCAATAATCACTCCTTTTTCTTTTTCAATTTCGGCATCCGGGAAGGTCGAATTTAGATAAATATCGGAAACCACATCGAAAATCTTTTGGAAGTGTCGAGCATCAGATTTGGCATAGTAGCCTGTATATTCTTGAGCGGTAAAAGCGTTGTATTGGCTACCCAAAGCGTCCAATTCCCTTGAAATATCAATAGCTTTTGGCCTTTTACTGGTTCCTTTGAAACACATATGCTCCAAGAAATGTGAGATCCCGTTCACCTTTTTCGTCTCATATTTAGAACCTGTCCCCACCAAGACCAAAACGGTCACCGTCGGGTTGTCTTTCATCGGCACGGTGATCACCCGCAAGCCATTTGGTAAAACTTTTTTTGAAAATTGCATTTGGTTATTCTAGCACACAACCTAAAATCCTGGGATGTGAATTTAATTGCCAAGTCCTGATTGCCAGGATTTGATCGATTGCGAAGGATACACGAGCATTATGACATTTAGGGTGAGATTGTCGCGCACCCAAAACAAACATCCGAGCTCCATAGTTATTATTAGTGAAATAGTAACCCATATTTTAGAATACCTAGCTATAAGAAAACCTAGCGACATCATCAGAATATCGCAAAGTGAATTTAAAATACTATCCCCCATATATCCTTGCGCGATAGTAGCTTCACGGTAACGATTGATAATCAAAGGTGAATTTTCCAAAATCTCCCATGAAGCTTCTAAAATAAGGGCGATAACAAATCTGTATTTCAGTGGTAGCTTCCTTCCCACCCACCACAAAAACCCATAGAAAATCATTCCGTGGATAATATGGGAAAAAGAATATACATCGGCTACGCGCTGTGAATTCTCACTTCCCCAGATATTATTATCCCACCAACCAAACATGCCATCGGGTCCAAGCCAAAGCCTGCCTGCATGAGCTTCGATAAATGCGGTGATACCTATTACAAAAACTAAACTTAGAATTACTACTTTGTGTTTTCTTAAAGAATCAAAAACAGTATTCATCGTTAATTATTAGATTTTACTTTTTATAAAAGAAACTATTTCAGCTACTTTTACACGTTCTTGTACCCCTGTATCACGGTCACGTATAGTCACTGCATCATCAGTCAAAGTATCGAAATCAATCACAATACAAAATGGAGTACCGATTTCATCTTGTCGGCGGTATCGCTTTCCGATATTTCCGTTGTCATCAAACTCACATTTGAATTCTTTTTTTAGGGAGTTATATACTTCTTGAGCCTTCCCTACTAGTTCAGGTTTGTTGCGTAGAAGCGGAAAAATAGCGGCCTTGATTGGAGCAAGTTTTGGTGAAAGCTTTAAGAATACGCGAGTATCGTCTTCTTTTACCTCTTCAGAATATGCATCTGCCAAGAATGCCAAGAACATTCGGCCCATACCCACCGATGTCTCTAAAATCCAAGGAATATATTTTTCTCCTGTGCTTGGATCAGTATATCGGAGATCCGTACCCGAATGCTTCATGTGTTGGTTTAAGTCGTAGTCAGATCGGTCGTGAACACCTTCTAGCTCATCAAAACCAGTCGGAAAATTATATTCGATATCCCACGCATCTTTGGCATAGAAAACTAGATTTTCATGTTGAACAAAACGTAAATTTTCTGGCTTTATTCCTAGGCTTGTATACCAATTAAATCTATCTTTTTTGACTTGTTCGTAAGCTTCTTTATTTTCGTTCGGACGAATAAAATACTGAGTATCCGCTTGCTCCATTTCACGAGTGCGAAAAAGAAAGTTTCGAGGAGAAATTTCATTTCTAAACGCCTTTCCAATCTGGGCAATACCGAAAGGTATCTGCATTCTTGTGGAATCAACTACATTTTTAAAATTTAAATATATACCCTGACACGCCTCCCCAGGAAGGTATACTGGGTTCTTTCCTTCGTTGGTAAAATCTCCGAGATTGGATTTCACTAGAAGATTAAAAGATCGCATTTCAGAAAAATCATGCCCTCCACACTTTGGACAAGAAATTTTTTTCTTATTTTCTTCAAATAATGCCTGCAACTGTGCTTCAGGCATTTTTTCATCCGCGTTTACACCAATATTTTTCAATTCTTTATCTACTCGAATACGAGTATTACACTTTTTACATTCAGAAAGAGGGTCAGCAAAACCACCTACGTGCCCGGAAGCTTCCCAAACTCGAGGATCTTTAAAAATAGCAGAATCTATTCCTACATAGTCATCGCGATATTGTGTGTGTGCTTTCCACCATTCGCTTTTTAGATTATTTAAAAGTTCCACTCCGTAAGGACCGTAATCATAAAGCCCAGCCATCCCCCCGTATATTTCAGATCCCTGAAAAACAAACCCGCGTCTTTTACAAAGCGAGACAATTTTTTCCATTAATTTGTCAGAATTTTCTTTCATAAATTATTCCACCACAAACCCTCCATTAGCTGGGAAGGTCGGGTCACTCTCGAGCCTGGTACGCAGTGAACCCTTGTTCGCCCTTACATCCACATTAGCAAAATCATCATGCCCAGTCAAAGTAGCATCGTTTATAATCACCGGTATAGAACTCACCTGCGAAAGTGACGGAGTAAAGCCCACTTGAAAAGCTACTTCCTTGCTACTGCTGGTTATACCTGTCCCTTTTGGAATACTGCCTATGTTCCAAGTGATTTCTTTTTTTGAAGCATTGTAAGAAATGTTTTCAGAAGAAGGAGAAGAAGAGCCAACAAAACGAATCCAAGAAGGAATAGTGGCCGTAATCTTAGCTTTAGAAATATTATTGGCGCTATTAGAAACGCTCCATACCACAGTATAAGTAGTTTCCTCTCCCACCTTCGGCGAGGTCGGCCCAGTATTTTTAAACGGACCAGAACCATACAAAGCCTTGGTAGCAAAACCAACATCAGATACTATATTTATAGTAGCTTGTTCCGAGTTTGTCAGATCTTTAATCTCAAAACCTTCTATTGATTGTCGGCCAGAGATGTCTATGACTATACTTATCGAGGGACTAGCTAAAATCTGCCCAGGGGTGGACAACAATGACAAAGGAGAGAAAGAAAAATCTACCGAGCCAGCATCCCCGGGGTTTATTTCTTTAAATTGTGATACGGAGCTTTTATCCCAGATGATAGTATTCGCTCCAGAATTATAAAAACCTTGCACCCCGCTTATAGTCTTTCGATCTACCGCATTTCCCACTATTTTTGCACGAATCTCTAAATCATTTATGTTGGTATCTAAATTATTTTTCCAATTTATTTCCCCGCGGATCATAGTCTTGGAATCCACTGCATATTCTCGCAAATGTTCCCCATTGATAGATAGAGTAGTTTCTAAGAATGGTTTTTTTATAGTGAGTGTGTGTATCACAGAATTGAATATCAGATCCATCATAGACTTGTCTGTCTTGGATTGAGTTCCGCTAAAAACCCGGAAGGTTTTTTCTTCTCCTTCAAATACATCAATCATCTGCCCAGTTATAGATATGCTTCGATCTCCACCGGGAGCCAAATCTCCCAGCACCCAAATATTGTCACCGATGGAAGGCTCTGGAGTAGCTGAATCAAATTCAAAACCAACTGGATAATCTACCTTTAGCATTACGCCCGACAATGGGTTGGTGGCATTTAACGAGGATTTTATATCCAAAACCACAGCTTGATTGAGACTTATAGATGAAGGTCCATCTATGGACAAGTTAACTGGAGTAGAATTTATAGAAACCTCATAAAGCTTGTCGCTCACAAAGATGGCGTTGGAACCCTCCACTCTGTATTCGATAGCAATCTTTATCGGCACGACACTACCCTGCTCACCAAACAACACCAACTTCACATTTTCATTCCTGATTGCACCCCCAGGTATAGTACCGAGCGATTCTCGATACCTCTCCGTTGGCGTAGAAATTTCTGACCCAGCCTTGGAAGAACTTTTTGGATATTCGACAATGAGGTCTACGAGGTCGAGCGCAGTACTGTTGTTGTTTGAAATTCCTATCACCAAAGACAATTCTTCTCCCCCGGCCACAAAGGCGTTACCAATAACTGATATTTCTATATTATCCTTGGAAACAGTATTCTCACCAGCAAAAAATACATACGAAGCATATGAAACAGCTAAAAGAAAAAATCCTAAAGAAAAAAGAAAGAAGCTTTTAAAAACGGGACTATGAGTAAATGTATGCTCACCAGATTTTATTTTTTCTTTCATAGAAGATTGCCAAGAATCTGGCACATCGCTCTTGTTTTCTTCTGTAAAGCTATCTCTGTGGTCTGTTTCTGTCTTGTAATTTCTACTAAAGAGTTTGCTTTTGAGTTCTTCTATTCGATTTAGTTTCTCGCTATCTTCTGACATTTGATAATTGTACCATATCTATAAATGTGTTTCTTTGAGAGTCTTGTTGATTAAGAATAACACTTGGCTTCTTTGCTTGGATATTTCGTAAACCAACCCCGATTCGAGTGGTGACCTAACAAGTTTTTGCATCTCTTCACTACCTCCAATATAACCCAGGTTATTTAAAATGCGTAGAACCATAATCATCTCTATATTTCTTAGATCTTCATCGGTCTTAGACTTTTCTAAAACATATAGACCATTTAAGACATCAGTAAAAAGTTCTGGGTTTGGTTCTATGCCAGCGAGCAGACGTTTGAGCAGACGGGTGATGTTTACAAACACTGCTAAATTTTTCGGCATCTTATTTATGTCTTCTAGTTCGTTGGTCTTTGTCGCACTAGTAACCCGCCAAAAATCTCGCCCCTGCACTAGGTCCACCTTGATATATGCAAAGTCTTGCAAAACAAAGCGAAGCTTCGAAGACATCTTCCTAACCCCTTGAGCACTCCCATATATGAGCCCTAAATCACGAGTAAAAATAGAATAATACCTGCCCGCCTCCCCAAAATTTTTACTTCCCAATATTATCCCCTCAGTGTGGTAAATGTGATGCATTACAAATTTTCTTCTTGACCGATATCTAAAATTTTAAATTCTATACTATTACTCGCCAAAACCATCGGTGGAATTTTGTACAAAAAAGCTGGGCTTTTAATATTCCAATCGTGGACAGCAAAGGCCACTCTGGGCTTAACAGAAATTGCATAATCGATAGATTCTTTAATCTTCAACCACGGAGCCAAAACTGGCAAAGCTAATATGTCCACTTTTTTATTTGGATTGGTAAAAGAATCGCCGGGATAAAACAAATCTTTGCCAATAAAATATCCAGTGTTTTGCACCCTAGAAAAATCTCCATAAATTTCAGCATGCTCATCACCATGGGCTTCCAGATAAACACCAGCAAATTCCCCAGACTGGCCATCTTCTAATTTTTCATGCGCAATTCCCTCGCTTGTTAAAATTTTACCGACACTACCGTTGGTGACAATTACTAAATTAGGATTATTTTTTATAATATTTTTTAATGACTCGACGTGCAGAGGGTCTGAGTGTTCATGAGTGATAACCACTCAATCAATAGCCAGTTCTGCCTCTTGTTCAATCAACGTATAAGAACCCGGGTCGGTCATAACCCTCTTTCCATTAATTTCTAAGACAAGACAGCAATGCCCGAGCTTTTTGATTTTCATCCCTCTATTTTACCATAAAACCCTTGAGTTCTTCGATGATTGGCGCGATGGCTTGGTCAGTGATATCTTCGGGCTTTATTTTACACTTCGAAAACACCTGATTTTCTATGCCTAAAACCAAACCCACAACCTTCTCTTCCCCTAGTTCGATGATATCAAGCGTCCGTCCAGCATAGCGCTTTTTGGCATCTTCTACTCTACCCAAAAAAGAAACCACACCATGCGGAGCCACACGTCCATCAGCATAAAAAGCAATTTTAGTGTTCATGTCTCCACTTTGAAAATTCTTTTCCGAATTTACGAAACCAAAACAATTTATCATGTCGGCGACAGCTTCTAGCCCGAGCTCACGCGCAATCAAAACATTGGCTTGGTTATCATCGGCTCCATATTTAGCCACAAACTCATCTTTGACCTTTTGCCAATAATCCACCCCTTCTGGTTCGAAATATCCTGGCAATACATCCATCCTGGTCTTTATGATATTCCCCACATCGTGAATCAAGCAAGTCAAAATAATTTTTTGCTTATCAACTGGTTCGAGCATATTGTCGCAAATTAGGCTGGCCACCGCTCCTACTCGGAGCATATGCATCTGCAAGTTCGGGAAAATTTTATAATCTGTATATATTTCTATGATTGATTTTGGCATATTAAATTACAAAATTTTTCAAATCTTCGATAATACTAGCCACAGAAGCATCATTTATGTCTTCTGGTTTAATTTTGCATTTAGCAAAAATTTGTTTTTCAATATCAACCCCGCACGCCACCAACATATCACGTTCTGCTTCACGCCCGACATTTTTATGTTTATATCTTCCATTGGCTTCATCCATCCTGTCCATAAAAGAAACTACGCCATAAGGATTCACTCGTCCATCTGAATAATGCATAATCTTAACTTCAAAATCTTCCTCATCACGTTGCTTACACAATAAAGAAAAATGGTTCTGATCGGCTAAATTTATTGCCTTCTCATCCACTCCAGATTCTCGCATAATTTTTATAGTAGCTTCACACTCATCCACACCATATTTACTGATATATTCATCCTTTACTATCTGCCAATACTCGATGCCTTCTGGTTCAAAGAATTGCGGAAAGTCTGTCATATTGGCCTTGATAATATTACCCATGTCATGAAATAGGCACGCGGTAACTATCGATTTTTTATCGAGATGACCTGTAAAATTATCACAAATTAAACTCGCCACAGCAGCCACTCGGAGCATGTGCATCTGGAGCATCGGCATTATTTTATATTCCTTGTAGATATCGAGAATGTTTCGGGGCATTTTATTTTTTAATCTGGACCTTAAATTCCAGGTCTCCCAATTTTACAACATCCCCATCGTTTCCAGCAAATTCAACTTTGGATAGCAAGACTACACGCTTCATATCTTCCATAAATTTCTCCACCAAGGCTCGGCCAGCTTCACTAGTCTCCACCTGGAGGACGACCACATCGCTCGGAGTGAGCCCGGTCTTCTTGCGCAAATCTTGCAACGCTCGAACCAGCTCGCGATAGTTCCCCTCTTGTCTCAACTCATCGGTGATTTCAATGTCGAGCTCTACTTCAGCTCCAATATTTTTATCAAAGATTACTTCTTTGACATTTAATTCGTCTTTGATTAATTCAAGATATTCTTTTTCTAGTTCTCCACTTTCTACCTTATATTTAAGTGTTGATAGTGCTTGTTTAACAGGAAGTTTTGCTTTTTGTCGCGCCTCTAATCCAAAAGAAACTATTTCTCGAGTTAGTTTCATCTTTTTTAAATCAACTTCTCTACCACTTCCACCCCCCATAGGCCAATCAGCTAAATGCACACTTTCTACATCACCTTGTTGTATTGTTGTTCCTTTGAAAAAAAACTTAGGTACTTCTATATCAGGGGCTTTTAGTCTTTGCCATATATCTTCTGCAGCAAATGGTGCAAAGGGTGCAATAACCTTAGCGAGTGTTTTCAGTACTATATATAATGTACGTTTTGCGTCTTGATCACCACTCTTAATTCTTTCTCTAGAACGACGTAAGTACCAAGTAGATAGATCTCCAATAAAATCACGTACTGCTCGCACAGGTTCAAGAAGTCTGTAATTATCTAAATGATTTTGGGATTCAAAGATCAAATCATCTAATCGTGCGAATATCCATCTGTCTAGAGTTTGACTAGAAGCTGCACCACTATAATGATCGAAAACTTCCTCCACACTTTTATCTCGATAAAGTTCATAGAACGCGAGCACGTTATAAAGCAAGGTAAATACTTGCTGGTTGAGCAGTGCCACAGTTTTTTCATCAAAGTTTTTCGATTCGCCAGGCTGATTCACCGAATACATCCACATGCGCAAAGTGTCTACTCCATATTTATCCATCATAATCCACGGATCGACGACATTGCCGAGTGACTTAGACATCTTTTTACCATTGGCATCAAGTAGGTGTCCTAAACAAATCGCATTTTTAAATGCTCTACCCCGACCCATAAGTACGCCGATAGCGTGCAGGGTATAAAACCACCCACGGGTCTGGTCTATGGCCTCAGAAATATAATCTGCTGGAAATCCTGGACCATCGACAAACTTCTTATTTTCAAATGGATAATGGTCCTGCGCAAATGGCATAGCCCCAGAATCAAACCACACATCCATAACTTCTTTAGTCCTCGACATATCTCCACCGCATTCGCACGCCAACCTGACTTCATCTATATATGGCTTGTGCAAATCTATCTGCCCCCGACTATTTCTCGGCAAAGACAAGAAATTACATTTGTTTACCTCTGCATTTTGAATCCTCGGATAATTTATATTGAAATCATTCACTTCTTCGTTCCCACCTAGTGAATCATGACCAGACAATAAAACACGAATTGGATCTTCATGGGAAACAATTAAAATATTTTTACCAAAATAATTTTTCTCCAATTCTTGCATGACGTGGATCATTCTCTCCATTACGTCACTCTTTGTCTCCTTGCCAGATTGTACCGCTCTAGACTCCCTCAATTCTTTTTCTATAATTATCTGATCTTTTGAAATACTGAGAACTTCAGCGACTATCTCAGCCGTTTGCAATGTTCTAGTAAAATTTGAGGAGATGATTATGTCTATTTTTTCTGTAATTTTTTTTGCCTCTTGTCTTACTTGCTCTCGCCCTTGATCAGTCAGGGCGTCATTTTCTTCTCCTGGTACCAAACTCGCCACATTCTTCATATTACTAACCGACCCCCCATGACGCATGACAAAATATTTATTGCCAGATTTTTTAGTTTTAGCTTTGAGTGTTTCGATTCCACCCACAACTTCTATTTTTTGACATGTATTACACTGCCAAACCGGCAACGGCGTGCCCCAATATCGTTCACGAGAGATCGCCCAGTCTTTTATCTCTCGAAGCCATTCGCCAAAGCGCCCATCGCGGATATGACTCGGTTCCCAATTGATATTTTTATTTTCCGAAATTAATTTTTCTTTAACTCTCGGATCAGACATGCGTATATACCAAGAATCCCGCGCGTAATATATGAGCGCGGTCTTGCAACGCCAACAATGCGGATACGAGTGAGTATAATTTTCTTTTTTGAAAAATAGATTTTTTGCAGTCAGGTAATTGATGATGTCCACATCGAGAGTCGGCTTACCATTCTCATCTTTCTCTTTTACAAATCGCCCCTCCAAGAAATCTGTCCCTGGCACAAACTTGCCTTCGAGATTTACCAAGTGATGTTTTGGCAGGCCGACCTTTGTGCCGAGCACAAAGTCATCTTGCCCATACATGACCGCAGTATGCACTATGCCTGTACCATCGGTCGTAGTCACAAAGTCAGCGCCGTATACTTTGAAAGCTTTCTCGGTGGATTCTCCTTTGGCTTCGACTTGGTCCTTTAAGTATGGGAAAAGTGGCTCGCAAGCTAGACCCACCAATTCTTTTCCCTTCACTTCCCCCAGAATTTCCAAATTTTCGCCGAGCACCGATATTCGTTCTTTGGCCACAACATAAATCTCGTTAACATTTTTTACTTTTACATAATCAATATCTTCCCCCACCGCTAGACCGACGTTGCCCGGCAAGGTCCAAGGAGTGGTGGTCCAGGCCAAGATATAAGTATTTTCTTGACCAATTACTTTAAACTTTACATACAAAGACAAATCTTTGACGTCTTCATAGCCCTGCGCAAGCTCGTGCGAAGATAATGCCGTACCGCAACGTGGGCACCAAGGCACTACTTTATAATCTTTATATAATAGCTTCTTTTCATTTACTTCTTTTACTATGTTCCATATAGATTCTATATATTCATTGTGATATGTGACATATGGATTTTTTAAATCAGTCCAATAACCCATGCGCTCAGTAAAATGAGTCCATTTATCCAAAAGTTCCCACACATTTTTTTTGCACTCTTGGTTAAATTTGGCTACACCATATTCCTCAATGGCC
>JACCDJ010612827.1_pt1 | contig 14519 bp, 2 predicted proteins | sample 7444481 | NCBI WGS metagenome assembly JACCDJ01 (sample SAMN15323435, study PRJNA562643) | freshwater metagenome | isolation source: river surface water | place: USA:Blue River Watershed | collected 2017-08-15 | reverse complement strand
CAAAGTACCCGTCTTGGAAAACCGAAAGCACTTCAACACTTCCCGCTGGGGTCAGCCAACTTGAGGGGGTGGGCAATAAGTGAAGGTTTACGTTCTGCTCGCCAGCGTCTTGGCCGTATGCAAGCGTATTCCAACTGACTTTAAGATTTGTCGAAGAGAAGAAATCCGTGAAATTATTCTTAAGCGAATGAACATCAATGTAAAAATGAGAGTCATTGGCCAAACCTGAGAGTTGAATGACTTCGGATTGGCCAATCGCTGAATCAGGGTTCTGTGGGCTGTAAAAACTATATTGAACTGAAATATATTCGCCATTCAGCCCCCCGCTGAACCTGTAATTCAACATGGAGTTATCGGAAACCAACACCTCATTTGAGAACGAATCAACGGCCAAAGGTTGCAAAACAATTTGCTTTGCCAAATATATATTTTGTGCGTCGGAGTATGCTTGTTCTCCAGTTGTGGGCTCGGTGTTCACAGCCTTCCATGCAAATGCATTTGCATCGTCTGATAGCATGGCAGCAGACAGTATCAGAAGCTTGACATTTGCCAGCTGACTTGGATTGATAGAGTATGTTGCAAATCTTTCATCCTTTGTCTTTGATAAAAGCTTTGCATTTGTGAGTTGAACACCAACTGGCACGTTCTCTAAAGTGTACGAGACAGTGTCATCGCCAAAGTCAGCTGATTTAGTTGCAGGTGAGTTGGCATTTTGATTGAACAATGCCAATTCTTTGTCAGCATCAATGAAAAGTCGAACCGCCTCAACTGTTTCAAGCACTGGCTTGCTTGGGCCTTTTATGACTTCATAATCAATGTTGAACTTGCTTTGATCAGAATAACCATCCTCTTTGACATTCAGATCGATGGTCAACGGTTTGTTTGCATGAGCAGCCAAATCAGTGCTCATTGAATAAAAATATTCCTTATTTCCGAGAGCATTGGTGGTTTGAGTCGGTGCAGAAGTAAAATTCAGCGAGCCAGTGAGATCACTCAACTCAAAATACTCATTTGAATCGAATGATGTTATTTTCAATCCAAACTCGCCAACAGCGCCTTCTTTCAAACTAATTTTCTCAACTGGCGCATTGTTTTGAAAGTAGGAAATCGCATAAGAGTTATTCTCACGACCAGGGACTGGGGCAATATGGATTGTCTTGGAGTCCAATTCTGAATACTCACTGATCAATCCACTTATCTCATCGTATGAAGCCGCGCGCTGAATGATGTCAATATCACCGTTAAAAAAAGTGTTCACATTGATTGAGAAGTCATATTGATAGTCTTCTCCAATCAAATTTGGCATAGATGAATTAACGTGAAAAGTCTTATATTTTCTTCCATCAATAGTCACGATCGCAGCATCACTTAGAATACTGTTTACCGCAGATTGGCTTCCGCCGACTAAATATTCATAGATGATTTTTTCATCAGCATCTTTGGGCTTAGCAATTGATTCAATCTGAATCCTATCGCCCTCGCATATGCTTTCATTGCTCTGAATAGATTGGGCTGCCACTCCATCAGCTCGAGTTGAAAAATGGTAGTAGATTTTCTTTTCAATACCAACAGATCGAATACCTTCAGAATACTGACTGTAGGCTGTAACGTGGAATTCTCCATCTTTTTTATAGAAATCAGGAAAGTCAAGGCTTAAAAGACTCAGCTCCTCTTGATTGAATAATCTTTCGTGAATATCAGTAACAAGCAAGCCATCCAGTTTTACAACTGCATCGGCAGATATATTTGATAATTTGTAATAAATTTTCTCAGAATTGTCTTGACTGTAAGCCTGTATCTGTAGATTGGAAAGATTTAATTCAGATCCCTCTGGCAGATCTATCGTAGATGATTTCAAGTCTGGAAAAATTGGCGTATCTGCCACCGGCAAAACATCAATTGTGTGTTCAGTGGTCATGCCCTCCCATCTCACACTAGACCCAGACTCCGTCAGGTATGACGTGATAGATTCAGCAGTCAAATTGATTTGACCAGAAAAATTAACTGGCAACGATTTAATGGCTACATTGACCTCAGACTCATCCGCTATCTCAATTAACCAAAATGATGTTTGGTCGTCCAACTGCACGAACGTACCTTTATCAAGCAAGGTCCCGTTTGGAACACCATACAACTTAACAAAGTGTGAACCATCTTGTTCATTTAGATCAAATCGGTATTGAATTGTGAATGCATAGGCAACACCGCTTTGGCTGTAGTCACCCGACTTATAAATTTCATCCTCATAGATTGAATAAGCATTGGCATCGGGCACTGACGATCCAGAAACATTGGTTATTGTCACCCTGCATTCCGAGACATTGTTCTCCATCTTTAGATTGGCAGAGTAAACAGTACCCAACACAGTGCCGGATGACATGAAGTCATAAGCAGGGATTAAGCTATTACCATTTACATTGATTTCCGGCGAAGTATTGACTTCGAAACTTGTATCAAGGTAATGGTCATTCAGTTCATAAGGACCAAGAATTTCACCTGCATCAATGAATTGATCGCCATTGGCATTGAACCACAAGCTGGCATTTTCAATGCCATAAGAATTTAACTCCTGGATAGAAGAAAATACATTTTCATAACTTACCTCATAGGGTGTTTCTTCATAAATAGTGCTCTTGACATAAACAGCTATTCCGATTGGTGTATTGTTGATGAATGTACCTGTAAACCAGTCACGAACAAGCTCCTTGCCTACTGAATAGGGATTCAAGTCAATAGAGAGTCCATCTTGAAGGTGTGTAAGCGCTTGATTTCCGCTGAAATCAATGATGACTGGATCTAACAGCGGTAACCTGACATTTTTAGTGGTTGTCGCAGATGAGCCACTTAGATAATCAGTGACCAATGTTTTAAATGAAAGCACACCTTCTCTGGCTTCACCTACTAGCTTTATATTGGATATTGCTGGGGCATTTCCAACTTTCAAAAAGTCCGCTGTGAATATATCGCTCGCTTTCAGTATCCAAATTTGATTTCCTAAACTTGCACCAACAGGCGTTCCCTCTTGACTTAGGAAGTAATCACCATCTGGTACGCCAATGACCAATATTGAAACACCGTTTACATCAATATCATATTGCTGTGCAACTGGCATTGTCAGCTTCAATTGGATGTCGGTCACCGCAGCATTCAACTCCAATTTTTTCTCTGCTGATATCTCTGGGGCGTGAACAGGCTTAAAAATTTCTAGCGCTATATCCTGAGAAACCCAAGCCCTTGCTGATCCTATATCGGTTGAGCCTGCTTCGATTGATACAACAATCTGATCAGATCGCAAGTCTTTGCTGGAGGCTACCTGAAGGCTAGGCAGCAGTGATATTTGCGTTTGGTTTAACTGTATGTAAAGACCGTCTGTCTTAGAGTAACTATAGAGAAGTGGCTGCGATGAATTACTCAAATAAAACGATACTGGAGATTCAATGGCGCCATTGGCTTTTATCCAATCACTTGGCGCATTCTTGATGTAAATTCGCACATCCAATGATTCGCCCGTATCGACAGTATTGACGAATACCGGCAACGATGCTCTCTCATCTGATACCAACAATTGAGAAATTTTCTCTTTGATCACCTCTAGTTTTGGTTGATTTGAAACGGGCAATATATCAACTTCAGCACTTTTCACTTCTGAAGAAGATTTAATGCCATTCTCTCTACTGTATACAGATACGCTGATGCTTCGATCATCACCAAGATCGTTGCTCGATACAAACCTGTCTGCACTTAAGGTCGCAATTTTTAACTCATCCTCAGTCAGGGTGTATGTTCTTTGCTCATCTATGCTTAAGATGCCAGATTTAACTTGAGCACCGATATTGACTTTGATTGCTTTTGAAATTTTTATTTCATAAAGCATTTGCTCACCACTTACATCTTTTAGCTTAGGCAGCTGAAGTTGGCCGCTTCCATTCTTAAAGTAATCAATGAGGTTGAAGGATTGCCCCTCATTCCAATTGGAGGGCTTGTATAGGTCAAACGAAGTGACTCCGCTGGCGACACCTTTTATATCGCCGCTTACTGTTATGGTGTTGCTTTCGGTTTTAAGTAAATCGGTGCCCCAAACTTGTTCGCTTGAAGTATTGATATTTAAAGTGAAATTGCCACTGACATACTGTTTTGATTTGATAGAGAGATCCGCATAATCCAAAGCACTGATTCTGTAATCACCCTCAATATTGGTGAGCACAGTCAATTTACCGTCTTTGATGATTGAAAAATCAAGACTCTTATCTACATCGACAATTCTCACCCAGTTGGCAGCGCCTGCTTGGCCGAGATTTGACTGAGTCAGAGGTGCCCACTTTGTGATTGATTGCCATTCATTTTGATTGCTTGGCTCAGTTTGCGACTCATTCAACTCAATCAAATTTGTAGCAGGCGAGATTCTTGAAGTGACTTGTAGACTGGGCTTGATGACAACGTCAAAAGCCTTTGAGTTTTCGCCACTTTGGACATCTGTCATTTCCAACTGCGTCGTATCACCTGATGTATACGTTTGCGCGCTCACCTTCACTTGAATGCCATTCGGATCGGTTGAGACACCAAGAGCGGGAACAAGTTTGAGCGGTTGAAGTCCGATTTCGTTCAATTGACTGAAAGACCAGCCTTGCAACTTGTAAAGCTTCTCACCTGTAGTTAGCGTATCCGCCAAGTACCAATCGTCCGAATTGGCACCCAGTCTGATGTCATAGCTTGCCGGCACTTTGATGGTCAGCGACACAAAGTCTGTGTCTGAATTCTTCAAAGCGTTTATTTCTGCTTTGTTGAAGATGTCTGCAATATTTATTTCTACGCCTGGATCTGATAACAAATTTCTTTGAATGCCAGCGACAGTCAATTTCGCGTCGTTGAAATGCAACAGCTCTGGCAGCGGGTTAACACTGCTTTGAAGCAATAAAAATTCATTGCCTGATTTGATTTGGCCAGGTGCTGATACTTCAAAGCTATCAATTCTGGCTTTGATGCTGAAATCACCGTTGAAGTTGGCTTCTGGGACCGCTTGCCATTTCGCCAACTGATTGATCAACTCCTCTGAACTCGCTGCCTTGATGGAGTACCAGTCGACATCTAGGCTGCTCGCTGAACTTGCCATTGGCTTTCCTTGAGCTTCAAGCAAGCGCCAATTCTTAGGTATGCCAATTGAAATTTGTATCTTTTCAGACCCATCAGTATCGATCAAGTAATTGGCTGGATCTTTGAAAAGCTGAGTCAACTGATCTTGGGTTGTCGAATCGTTGATGAGGGCAAATGCTTGATCTTCGTAAGCCTTGATTTTGGCTTCAATGAGATTTCTGACGGCCCCTTCGAACTGCGTGCTGTTTGAATTCAGGCCATCTACGGTTGGCTTGACAAACAGCTCGCCAGCTGTCACCTGCGAGCTCACAGCGCTGCCATAACGACTCGTCATGGTCGCTTTGAGATTCATCACCCCCGAAAAGTTTCCATTGACTTCAAGCGTCAACTTGTCGAGCAGCAGCAATTTGTCTGAAGAAATCGTCATGGGGACGCCTTCAGTCTTGATGCCTAGGGTGGTGTTTTCTTGTTTTAAAACGGTTCCAGTCGGCAACCCATCCAAAATCAGCGTATCACCGGGGCCAACATTTGAGAGACTGAGCACCTTGCTTAACTGAACCTTCGTTGGCGCAGCTGTTTCATTTTCAAGGATGGTGCCATTGCTAGCTGCGTCTTGAAACTTGACTTCTGATGCCTTGGGATTCAACTGTATCTTGAATACACCCTCACCTATCTCATTTGGTTTTTCCTCTAATGCAGCTTTGTACTGGAAGTAAAAGTCGCCGTATGTACTGATTTTTGAACGATCGACCCCAGTGGCATCGACGGTAATGGTGGAGGACGCATCATCGATCGAAACGACCAAACCGGTGGGCAAGGCATTGGATACCGCCTTGATGTCCAGTAGCTTTAGCTTTGCACCTTCGACCAAGATCGCATCATTTTCAAGCAGCCCAAATTTCTGAATCAGATTGGACTGATCAGCGAAAGAAATCTTGATCTCATCTGCATTCAATTTAAAGCTCAGCTTGTCTGCATTGATCTTCTGAGCCACTATGGTTTTTTGATATTGCGCCAAATCAGTCAAGCGACTCTCATAGCTTTGCTTGATTTCATCTTTCCAAGCCACGATGCTTTCGGGCGTCAATTCACTTTTCGACAGGTCGAGAATTTCCTTTGTCAAAATGGTTTGACCAATGCTGGCAAAAGTCCAAGAATCCTGCAAAGAACTGTTGTTCAATTTAACGAGCACTTGGGACAATGCGGCGGCAGCTCCCGTGACCAAGGCGTCGTTTACGGCTACGCCCGTTGGCAGACTGTCCGACATCACGGCGCCAACAAGTGTTTCATCCAAGGCTTGGCCCGTTTGCACCTTCGAAACCAATTTTGAAAAAACTGTTTTGTTCGCATCTTCCGTGGACTGCCCTGATACGCCTGACACCAAAGCAGAAATACCGCTCACGGTTGTCATGATGGACGCGCCGGCTTTGAGGATAGCCTCCGCCTTTGCAACCGCAACTGCATCACCGGTTTTGTAGGTCTCGATCGGATCTTTCTTTAAATCATCCAACGAAATGCCTAGGGCCCCAAGTAGTTGATCGCCTGATTGCGTTGATTGCGCGTAGTGCAGCAGCGTCGTGATGGGCGTGACATAGGTGAGTCCCACAGGTGCGACCAAATAGCCAATGCTTGCACCGGTGTATTGGTCCACGCCACCGACTGAAACAATCGATGCGTTCGACAGATCCAAATTGGTTTCGAATCGGTAGGCCCCGTTGGCATCGGTGATGGCAAACGGTTCCCAGGCATCCTGAATTCCGTTTGCATTCACATCGGCAAAAACGGTTGCACCGCTGACATAACCATCGATCACTGCGCCTGCAACAGCAAATGACGGATCAGCGCTCGCTGCGCCTAGTCCTCTCGCCACAGCACCGAATAGATCGCTGCTACTGGCAATTTGCATTCCGCCAAAAAAAACCATCCAGGATTGAAGGTGCTCGCTGAGTTGAGCCAACATCTCATCCAAGCGATGTCCTCTGTCTTCTGCCATTGAGTCGTCATCGGATGCGAACGATTCTGACTGGGTCCATTTTGTTTGATCCGATGAATCAGCGCGCGCAATCCAATTGTTTGATTTCTCGTCATCCAAGAAATTGGGCAGTGATTCAGAACCTGCCAACTCTTTACCCATTGCCACACCCGTCTCAGTTTGGGTGATTTGAAACGGTAAATCATCTGACACAGACACGAAGCTTTGTGTTTCAGCCTCTGAATTGATCAGCTCTTCCAATTCTTGATTTGAAAGCGACATCTTTTGTGCAGACTCATTGCTGCGCGAAGCGTCGGAAACCACTTGCGACACATTGAGTTGAGCAACCGCGCGTGCATTGACTGCGACAAAAGTGTTGGGGGTCGAACGCTCACTCGCATCAATGAGGGCGATGGTTTCGCGGGCTGTGTGCCCCATACGAAATAAAGATTTAGATTGATCGCCCTGCGTGAAGTCCGCATTGAGCGCATCCTCATCAGAGGCATCGAACTGCTTCTTTTCTTCTCCAACAAATTTGGAGGCAAAAGCCATGACCATGCCCAACCCAAGCACGCGTGAACCCGACGAAGAAGGCGCCTGTCGAGATGCGTTCAGCGCTCTTATTCTGGTTCGGAGTTTCACAATTTAACCCTTGGTTCCCATCACTGTGTGTACGTCAGTGATGGGCGTGAGGCAAGGTCTAGGCAAACATCAGACTGTTTTCAACCAGAGTAACTGGTCGTCTGAACTTGGCAACGCTGTATCCAAAAAATACAAATTCAGCGTGTAGTCATCTTCGGTTCCAGTTGTTCCGTTATCCAGAGTCAATGAGAGTTTGCTGTCGTCATTTTCAACAGTTCCGACTGCATCAGCAGAGATCTCGCCATATCCCTCGATTTGAATTTTGTCGTTCGCAAAGTTGAAGTCCTTCAAGAACACATCAAAGTCATGATCTGGCTCACCTGTGGCAGTGTTCACCAACTTGAACGTGTCTGTAGCATTGGTACGGGCCAGCAAAATCGCATCACGGGCGTCGTAGGTGGTCAAGCCTTGTGAAGTTGCACTCTTGAATGACTGACCGAGGTCGTAGCGAGTTGCCTTATCTTCAAGATCCAACAACTGCAAGTCTTCGACGCGGAAGCTGGCATCCTGAGCTACGTATTGCTTGTAGACAGTCAAATTGACATCGTTCAGCGAACCGTTGCCAGGAGTCGAGTCACTGTAACTTACCTTCAGCGAGTTTTCGAAACCTTCTCTGCCTTTTTGCATTCGGTTCAAATCGAGATCGCCAACGAGCAAGTCATGAATACTGACGCCGGTGTTTGTGGTTTCATTGGCAAGCGAAATGACATCACGCCCCGTGTTATCAAAAGGAATAGACTCGGGCGTTGCCGCGCTATCAACTGGGGGTTGGGATACGGCAATCTTCACAGAGTCAGTCACGCGCCCGCGCTCCACGATCACGTCATTACCAAAAGTTTGACTATCCTCAATCTCCCCGTTCTCATCAATGAATGAACTTGGTACGAATTGATAGGTATCACCCGCGTGACTACCCACCACTTTTTCGTCCGCGTTACCAAGTTGGAAGCGTGTGGCGTATTCGATGCCGTTGATTTGCACTGGAATCAAAACGGGCGGATGCTCGCCAGGTTGCGGGCTGACAGTGAACTTATCAGTTTTCTCCAAACCAAATACCAGCGACACAGTATCTGAAAACATTTGAACAGGACCATCTGTCAGCGTAGCAGGCGTATCCAAGGGACTGTTCACGTTGAACATCTGGTCCATGACCGGTTGCTCAAACTGATTCATGAAATCGGCACTTTGCGCCAATTTCACAGCACGGATACTCTCGGAGTTGGACAGCGTTTGCTCAGTGGTGAACTCAACGCGCCCCAACAATCCAGCTGTCGAATCGGTTGGACTCATCGATTCTTTGAGGTACGCACTGACCACAAATTGTGTCGTCGGCGAGGTGGATACGGGCTCCACCTTCAACTCAATCGCATTGCGCAGTCTCAGGTAATCGCTGGCAGCCAAACTCCCAGAGGCGCCGGTCACAACGTTCGCAAGCTGAGAATTTGCAAATGCAACCGTGCTGAAGTTGAAGATGATGCGATCCGCAAAATTTTGCGCGTTGACCCCGCCTCTGGCCAACCCTTCTGGTGAGAGCTCTAAATCGTCGATATGTGCAACGTCTTCTGAGCTCGCACCACGCACAACGAATTGATCTTTGCCCGCACCGCCACTGAGCTTGGCTTGGTCAAGATCAATCAGGGTATCGTCGCCATCATCGCCGACCAATGTATCTGAACCAGAACCACCAAACAACAGATCAGAGTCTTTGCCACCCTTTAAATTGTCATTGCCGTCATAGCCGGCAAGCAAGTTGGATTTGGAATCGAAGCCAGTGATGGTGTCGCCTGCATTCGAGCCGAAAACAAAGTCAGCACCTGCCACTTCGCTTACGCCATCGCTCGTGGTAAATGTCACCCATCCATTTGAATCTGATGCAGGTTCAAGATCAATGGTGACACTCTTATCCGTGCCCCTAAAGCTCAACACATCTTGCGTTGATGCAGCCTCATCGCCTAAATCGATCTGCAATCCTGAACCTGACTTGACCAGAACAATGTCGTTCTCAGATGCGTGCGTGGAAACCTTGATGGGGTCGTAAGGTTTGCCATTTTCAATGTTGCTCTTCGCACTTCCAGAGACGATATAGCCCTCAAAATCAGAGAACTCGTAGGTATTGACTGAACCATTTACCCAGATTGCGCCACTGTCAAGATTGAAGTCGGCTTCGACTGTGAAGGTTTTGTTTAATTTTGTACCGCTTGCATCAACCGATAGAGAAGTGAGATCTAAATAATCAAATCCATTTCCACTGGGCTGAATGATTGTTTGCGAATTAACATCAAACTGAGTGACGGTAGTGTTGAACTGTGGGTCAACGCTATCGAGCAGTTGAACTGCGTCATCAAATTGAACTTTCTCGATAGAGATCAATTGATCGGTGCCACCAGAGCTCCAAGCATTTGGGTTTTTCGGAGTCAGGTTGAAAGTATTGGATCCAGTCTGAGTGATTAAAAAATCATCCTTCATGCCCGCTACATAAACAGTATCGGTCCCTTTGCCGCCATTGAGTCTATCGTTGCCTATACCGCCAACCAAATAGTCATTGCCCTCGCCGGCATCGATCTGTACATCGCCAAGATTTGTTGGATCACCCAAGAAGTCATCGTAAGCAGAACCGCTGAAATTCGCGTTAGTAAAATTAAAACCAGAGCTTGCCAAGTACGAGAAAGGCACCCCATCCGTGATGGTGTAAACCATCAAATCATGAACATCAATCGAGCTCTGCTGCGGCAGCATCCCAACCGACCATGGCTCGCTAGACGTATTGAGAATGGTTTTGAATGAGTGAACCGTGTATCCTTGATCGTAGCCAAGTGCTTCAGCAAGCGGCAACGATGCCCCAACAGCAGGAGTCCAATTAGATTTAGACAGCGAAAACTGGAAAACCAGTTCAGCAGACGGATCGGCTTGCAAACCAGTAGCCACATCGCTCTTGAAGTTTGGGTTCGGCCTCCAACCTGTTGGATGAAATTCGACAACGGCTTGCCCCTCAGAATACGAAATGACTTTACCGATCACATTTGCAACGTCGAAATTGCTATCGAGATAAGCCTCTTCCTCCAGAGCCATGTTCCAACCGAGTTCGGCCCCTCCTAAAACTTGTCCTTTAAGTTCCAATATGTGCCCATATTGAGCAACATAATCTTCGAATGATTTGGCATCATTACCTTCCCAAGACTGAATCACATTAAAAATATCGTCGCCAGTCGGGTCGGTGTAGCTGATACTGACTTGTGCGTTCTCTGGTAGCGCTTTATCCAATACAAGAAGGATAGATTCTTTTTGAATAACGTTTTGTATTTGATATTCATCCGTACGGCCATTCACTGTCAAAGTAAATTGACTGATATCTGGCTGTCCGCGCCAGCTGTCGTAGGAGTTTGTCAAATCAGCCAATTCGTAGTTGACGTCAGCCGAGGGTCCGCTGCGAAACATCAGTTGGATGAACTGACCATGGAAGGCGGCGTCATAAATCTCAGGCGGTTGATTTGAGAATTCAAAGATTGATTTGTCGCCGTCAGGAGAGCTGACAGGGATCAGTGCATTGGAGTCAGCAAAGGCCTCCACTTGAATTTCAAGGTTCACATGGTGTAGTTCATTGGGCAGCGGGTCGCTGCGGTAGGCAAACCCAAATCTGCTCAACATCTCAGTGGCCACTTTTGAGGACATGCCATAGCCATCCTCACTGCCAATCACAAAGCTGTAGGTTTCTGTTGCACTGTCATACTGCTGACTGATTGAAAATAGTTGATTGATACCATCAAAATTCTTAATAAAGAAAGCTTTTGCAAGACTAGGCGTATCAGAGAGGACTACTTTAAAGTCGGAGCTGTAGTTGAGTGCTCCAGTCGACAGCTGATTTGGGCTAGGTGAATATCCAAATACCAAATCGAATTTTTCAGCTAGGTTGTCAGTCGCACCAGACCAAGTACCTGTGCCCTTGACAGAAATTTTGATCTGACTGACGTCAGACCCGTCGGGTGCAACAACGGTGGCGTTATAAAAGTTAGGCTGTGCTTTGGTAGGTGTGCTACCGTTGTACCAGTAACTGTAAGGGCCAGAATTGTGATGGTCCATACCTGACTCGAGGGAGCCGTTCAGGTCAACGCCCTGAGAGTGACTGGTTTCTACAAGCGTTAATCTAACCGTGTCTGAGGTCGCATCAACAGAATATGGCTGATTACTGTTCATGGGCGGAATCACATTGCTCCCACTGGGCAAGAGCTTGAACTCAAGGCTCTCTTGAGCTTCGCTCAGGAAGTCACCGTTGGCACGTACAAAAAAACTTGCCTCAGTCTCACCCATAGGCATGTTGAGAGACACAACCAGCTTTCCGTTGTACTGAGTTGTATTGGCGCCACCCGCAGGGCCGTTGGACCAAATTGACAAATCTGAATCCGATGAGGAACCGTTTGTCAACAAGAAGGTATCACCCACTGAAGCTTTGATGTCCCAAGCGCCAATGGATTGCGCAGAAAGTATCATTCCCCCTTGACCAAAACCGGCGTCTAACTCATACGCGCCAGCCGGATCAACAAGCTTCAACTTAAACGCAGCAGAAAGTCCGGTAGGTAGCCCCGGAACAGTAATCGAATTTGCGGACAGCAAAATGCTGCCATCGTCTGCTACGCCAACCATGTTGACAGAATTGCTGTTCGCTTTTCCAGACAGATTGACGTTGTAGATTTGGTTACTGCCTGAATCAGCGTCTGCGATCCTCAAGGTACCAGTTGCCTTGTCGAAGGCATAAAACTTTCCATTGTTTATAAATGTCTCACCGCTATATCCGGTGAGTGGAGAAACATTGGGTGTCCAACCACCTGCAGTTTCTTGTGCAGCGTAGACATTGCCGCTAGTGTCTTTCCAAACAAACTTTCCATCATCGGTTAACCCAAATTGATCTCTGGTACTTGGAGAAATAAATTCAGCGGAACCAAAAAATGCTTTTGATGATGCAGTCGCCGCGCCATCCACATCAGTAGAGAACGAATCCACCAAGACTTTGCTCTGTAAGTCATAAATCTGAATGTCGTCAGCACCATGCATATTGCTATCTTGAACAAACACGTGGCTGCCGTCCATACAAAGCAACCGCACATACGCGTCAGGCAATGTGATTGCTCCGGAAGCGTCTCCTTGCGAATCGAAGAGCGCAATGCTGCTTCCGCGCTGGTATGCGAAGGAGCCATCGGCTGCAAAGACAAGCTTCTGATTTCCCATAAGGGTGCTGTCTACAAGAATGGTCTTGGAGCCTGATGTGCCAAAGCTTGTATCTAGATCGCCAGCAGCCGTGATTTTTTGAATGATCAGTTCACGTTGTGAGCTACCACCGTTTACTGGACTCAGCGTTCTTTCCGAAACCGAAAAAATGCTTGGGGCACTTTCTGTCCCAGTTTGAGCCAAGCCTCTAAACATAGCACTTTGTGGCATCTCTATTTTCGAAAATAGACCCTCACCCACAGCTGTCAGGGTCTGTTGGCTATTGCCGTAATGGTTGGCCGTTCCAGTGAGCTCTATCATCACTTGTTGTGACGATAAAAATGGAGATGAACTAGTCACCTTGATTTCTAAAGTACCACCTCCCTCAACCAGTTTTGTTGGATCATCGCCGTCTTCAAGGGCGACAGAGGAGATGCTGAGAATGGGATTGGTCATGTTGAGCTCCTATTTGGCAGGGGTATGCTTAGCGCAATGTTTGAGGGTTTGTTGAGTAGTCACTTAGGCTGCGGTTTAGTCAAAGATTTATTTCCGCTCGCTTTTTCAGCGTTTTTCTTGATCACACCTTTGTCTTCGAGTTGTTTAACGACTTCATCAAGGGCTTGGTGTAGCCTGAGCAAGGTTTCAATGTTCATGACCAGCCGTTGTGAGACTTGGTAGCTTGGTCTTTCACCGGTTTCTGGCAGCTTTGCAAGCTGAGTCAACTCAATGCGTGCAAGCGCCGCTTGCACAGCCAAATTACCTATTCCATCGACAAATGTTTCATCTATTCGCATATTGTTAATTTTGATTAGTTAGTCGAATATTAATTGAATTTGTCATGGACATGTTGAATTAATTTGAGATAAAAAAATTAACAATAGCTATTAAGTATGCATTTAATCCTTGCAAGCGAACTATAAAATTAGTATTGACTTAGACAAATTTATCTGCACCAAAAAAAAACCTTGCTGACGCGAGCAAGGTTTTCTGGTTTTTGACTTAAGTGGTAGGGCGTCGCGGACTTGAACCGCGGACCAAAGGATTATGAGTCCTCTGCTCTAACCAACTGAGCTAACGCCCCACAGCCAAGGATTCTAGAGGCATAAGCCACCTCGCCTATCATCCCAGCATGAAACTCACCCCAAAAGCCCTCGGGCTGACGGCGGCCATTGTCACGGTGCTGATCTGGACTTCCTTCATCGTGATCGCGCGAGCGTCTGCTGCGCACAATTTGCTCGCCCTTGACATTGCTTTTTTGCGCATCTTGGGCGCTGCCACCGTACTCATTCCTTTGGGTTGGTGGATGATGCGCGAACAGCGCAGCAGTGCCACACCGACCGGCTCATTGTTTGGCTTGTCGCCCTTGCCTTGGCGCATCACCGCATTGGGCGGCTTATTCGGCAGTTTGCTCTACGCCATGTTGGCTTACAGCGGTTTCTTTTTTGCACCCGCCGCACATGCCTCGGTGTTGATGCCCGGCAGTTTGCCTTTGTGGACCACTTTGCTCGCCCTTGTTTTGTTGCACGAGCACATCACACGCGCACGCGCCATTGGCTTGGCCTGCATTGTGTTGGGCGACCTGCTGGTGGGTGGCGCGAGTTTGCTCAAAGCATTT
>JACCDJ011412309.1_pt1 | contig 14520 bp, 8 predicted proteins | sample 7444481 | NCBI WGS metagenome assembly JACCDJ01 (sample SAMN15323435, study PRJNA562643) | freshwater metagenome | isolation source: river surface water | place: USA:Blue River Watershed | collected 2017-08-15 | reverse complement strand
CTCACATTCAAATAAATACTGCCATTGGACACACCGTTGGTAGGTTGATACACAATAGAATTAACATTAGGAGTAGGACGAACCAATACATCTTTCTGAACAGAAGCTATGCTGTACGTTCCGAAATTCATCACGCATTGGTAAGAGCCTGTTTCAGTCACAATAATGCTTTGAGTGGTCTCTCCTGTATTCCAATAGTAGGAGTTTGCAGAAGGCGCTGTGAGTATGACATTAGATCCAGAACAAAAATTCAGTGGCCCATTGGCAGTTAATTGAAGATTAAAAACCGGCCCCACAGGAATCTCATGCACTTTGGTACTGGCGTACATCTCTTGCCATAAAGATTGAATCTGCGCATCAGACAATGTTGTACTATAAAACAAAACGTCATCAATCAAATTAACACTGGACGCCAGTTGAAAAGAGGACGGATTGATCGCAGATCCACCCCAAGTCTGAGATTGAACCATCACGCCATCCACGTAACTTTTGACATTCGCTCCAGATACCGTGATGGCAATGTGATGCCATTGATTGTTGTACAAGCCATTGACTCCAGGTGTCCATGCATTCGAATAAATGGTATTGCCATTGGACCAACGATGGTAACCGTTGTTATCAATCCCCTGATATTGATTAGAAGGTGAACCCAATTGCAAAAGATTGGATGGAAAACTAGACGCCTTCATCCAATAGGAAAGAGTATAGTTGTCTTGGACTTGGCTCGTATTACTAGTGGCTGAGAGGGGGTTCAATGGGTGCAAAGGTGCGCCGCTTAAATCTCCTTGTCTTCCATACTGCCATTGCGTTGTTCCTGTCAAATTGGACATCAATCCACCAGCATCCGCCAGCGATCCGTTAGTGAAATAAAACCGCATATCTGCAGCTTGCGCCAGGGTGGATGGAGGATTACAAACGGTCAAAGAAACGTGTTTGTAACCTGCTGTGTTGTAAGCATGATTGGTATTGGTGGATGTCGCATCCGTTGCTCCGTCTGAATTAAAATCCCATTCATAAATAGCACCGGGCAAAGCACCGGTAACTTGTGAAGTCATCACAATGTTTTGATTCAGCGCAGCAGGATTAGGGTTGAGCGTAAAATCCACATCGGCCACATTGGCGTTCACCGGCCAAACCTGAATGGATTGAGAACGCGTGATGCCCCACCGGCCATCCAAATCCTGAGCACGAATACTCAAAACGTGTTGTCCCGCTGTGGCAGGAGCAACGGCTGAAAAAGTAGTAGTAATATTGTTGCCTGCTGGCATGTAAAAGGGAGTGGCGTTGCCGCATCCAGGATCGGTATCCCAAAAATACTCCGCCTCCACGATAGGCATACTCAACACTTGAGCTGGGAAAGGAAAGAAGGGCTGATTAATATAGATTTTGTGTGTCCCCGTAATCCCCCAATGGCCGTATTCATCCTGAAAGCGCATGGAAAAAAAATGAAAACCAGGCGCTAAACCAGAAGCGGGAGCATTGAATGTGATATTAGGATTGGAGCTCTGTGGATTCACATAAATCAATGTACCGAAACCTTCACCTGGGTCATTGTCAAAGAAATACTCTCCCTTGGTGAGAAGTTGTGCGGCAGCATTACCCGATAACAGGATGCAAATCCACAAGGTCCAATGCGCAATGCGTTGGGACATTTTTTTACAGAATCAAAAATTAATCCCGGCTTACCGCCTGGATATTGATTTGCAAAGTACCCCCCACAGGGACAGAGGAAACAGGGATAGTCAATGACGTCACTGCCGGGATTTTTGCGTATTTATATAACTGCGTAACAGGGGAGTTTCCACTGTTGATGCCGATGTCCGTTCCGTTGGTTCCTGTGCCGAGGGCAGGGGATCCTGGTGAAAGCCCGTAATTCTGGGACCACGCAAAATCTGCACCCAACGCTGGGTAGGAATTAAACAATGGATTTTGGTTCACAATATTACCACTCCCGATGTTGCCCGTTGGTGGCAGGGTATTCACATTACACAAATAGGAGAGATTATTATTAAATGTGCAGTTGATTACATTATTCTGTCCTGCTTCCTTCAATTCAGACTTATACCAAATATTATTTTCAAAAACAGCCTCTTGCAATGAATTCAAAGAATAGTAGGGATTATTCATGAATACACAGTTTCTTACAACCAAGTTTCCATTAAAATCCAAAGATCCTGATCCTGTTATTCCTGCATAAGAACCGCTGAATAAACAATTGGTCACGATAATATTAGAAAAAGGTCCTAATACAGGGTCCGAGTAACCCGTCCATGAATATCCGCTAAGTGTAAGATTTCCCTGCTCTTTGAATAAACAGTTTCTAAACGTCACATTACTCAGATTCCAATTCGCAGTTAGAGTGACATAATTGAAAAAACATCGTTCTAAAATAAAATCATTATTGGTTTGTTGAGTATTGCTTGATCCAGAAAAGGTTGAAGTGATATTGAAATAATATATCTTGCAACCATAAATTCTCGATCCACTCGCAGACAATGAGTTGTTAAATCTTCCGAAAGTGATAGCATATAAATCCGTCATTGGAAAGGCCCCACCAGATTCTATCCCCTCTCCAAAAATAACCAAAGGCTTTACAATTGTTGCTCCGGGATAATAACTGGTTCCAGAACCAGTCACCAATAAGGTATCATTAGGTGAGGCGGCGTCAACGGCTGCTTGAAGAGTGGAATACTGCGCAGGACGGTTAGGATCGTTGCTCACGGTCCAAACGGTGGCCTGAACACTCATGGTGGTGATCATACCAACCACCCATGCTAATACTTTTGAAATCGATGAAATTCTCATATTAATTTTTTTTGTAAACTTATTGTTTGAAAATTCGCTACGCAATACTCCTAAAGGAGTAATTTTTATGTGGATATACTATGATTTTTCACGGTGAAAAATTACTCCTTTTGGAGTAGGATAAATCCATCACCCATTCAGGACATTCAATAGCTTTGCTTCATCAAACAATGGCTCGTCATATCTCTTTGTATCATTTCTTTGTTGGGAAGGACGGAAAAGCATCAGCTTCAATTTTACTCCCATTTTCAAAAACAAATTTTTCCATTGGGCTCTCAATTTTTCGAAGACTCCTCTCACTACTACACCTCTTCTCATCTTATTCAACATATCTGGACACGGTTTCAATCTCAACTTCCCGATACATTGGACAACCAACCCTTTCAATATTGGGTTAAAATTCCATTCTCGTCCCAGGCGATTCATGCTGGTGATTTCATTGCATTACCCAATCCGCACATCAATCGAGTTCGATGCTGGTGGTTTGATCAGCATTTCAATTGTTTGGATTCCTCAAATATCACAGGCGATGATTTTGCCTTCAATCAAAGAGATTTCATGTACCCTCAATATTTCTTTTCAACCCCACCATTCAACACTGACTCCGTATTTTTGGTGCTTCTCGTCGACAAACGAAATGAACAGCTCCTCGCCACAGTTCATCTAATTTCTAATCAAGAAATGCAATCTTGGACACAACAATACAATCAACTTTTTGGGTGGATACTCGGAATTGTCGGCGCTATATTCCTCATCAACTTGTTACTTGCCATTCAAGTTAAAGAGAGTATGTATGTTTACTACAGTCTATTCTTGTTTTTCGTTTTGGTTTATATCGTGGCCGACTTTGGTATGCTTCAACCATTACTTTCGTTTAAAACGGCCTACAAAACTGATGCCTTTCGACCCATTGCCATGGCTTGTACTGCCCCGCTTTACATGCTGTTTTTTATTCAAATCATGAACATAAAAAAATTCATTCCATGGCTTTTTAAAATTGCTCAATACTTTAATTTCTACAGCATCCTTTTCATTGTTGCCATCGCTCCTTTTTACCAAATTATCATGTTCTCCAATATAAAATATACCATCCTTAGCATCGCATATTTCAATCAGATCATTACCATCAGTCTCCTATTTATAATGAGCGGATTTGCCTTATATAAACGCGTAGAGTTTAGCGGAATATTTACTGTTTCACTTTCCATATTTATTCTGACTCACATTGTCAATCATCTACATCACATTGGATTTCTTCCTGACCGCATGTACTGGGTTCATTTCTTGCCTATTTGCTATGCCATAGACTGTATGCTCATGGGAGCCGTGGTAGCTCAAAAATTCATTCAATTCCAAGGAAGATCCAATGCTTTACTCATTGAAATGCAAAATAAAGACAAGGAGCTTGCTGATAAAATCACAGAAATGAAAGAAAGTGATCTATCTAGAATCAGCCAATTTCTGCATGATAACATTGGAGCAGAAATATCCGCTTTACGACTGCATATCGAAAAACTTACGGATCAGCAAACTGCATCAGACAACAAAGATGAATGGCAAAAAATTGTAGAAAGAACCGGGAAAATAGCCGATGATATAAGAAGAACATCTCATCAATTATCGCCCACAATGATTCAACAATTTGGTCTCATACAAAGTATAGAGCATTATGTAATGGACATAAATGACTCCGGAAAAATGTATATTCAATTTGATCACGAAGGAAATTGTCATTTGATACAACTTAAAAAATCTATCATTATTCTTCAAATCATTCATGAGCTGACACAAAACAGCATCAAACATTCCGCATCAAAAAACATCATTCTTCAATTATTTCTTCATGAAAACAATCAAATTGAGCTGGTTGTAGAGGATGATGGAAAAGGATTTGATGTTCAAAATACTACATTAGGCTTGGGGCTGAATCAACTTCAAAAAATCATTCAACTATCTGGCGGAAATCTCATTATACAATCTGTTATCCATGAAGGAACAACCATAAATATTCAAATACCTAATGACTAACATGAAAAAGAAAATTGTTGTACTGGAAGATCACCCACTTTTTACAGATGGTGTTCTTAATATATTAAAAGACAACTCCAAAATTGAAATTTCAGCTCATTTCAAAAACATTTCTGATTTCATTCATTACATTTATCACCAACCCGTTGACATTATCATTGCTGATATTAAAATCGGAGAGGATATTAGCCTTCCTTATTTATTACAATACAAAAAAGATCATCACACAACAGGAATCATACTTCTCAGTATGTTTCAACCTTGGGAAATTCAGATTTCATATAATGATTTCCCATTTGAAAGCTATGTTTTGAAAAACAGTGGAAGCCGAGTTATTCTGCAAGCGGTCAAAGATATTTGCTTTAACAAAAAATACTTCGATCCTAACATTCAATGGGAAAAAACAAATGAAATCCCTAATAAAATTTTACTGACAAAAAGAGAAAAAGAGATTTTAGAGCTAATTAAAAAAGGAAAGACCACAAGAGAGATTGCAGAAACTCTCATCCTATCAGAACTCACCATCAAATCGCATCGCCAAAACATGCTCAAAAAATTCAAAGCCCACAACATGGTGGATTTACTCATGAAATTGGGTGTAGATTAATTTTTGTTATAGGACTTTTTCTCGCGTAACATTGGAAGTCTAGTGATTATGCGCATAACCTTTTCTTGTAACTAAAAGCAAAGATCACTCCCTTTGCGGCATGTTAGTAAAAACTTTTGGAAGCGCGGTTTTTGGAATTGATGCCAACACCATTACCATAGAAGTTCATGTGGATAGAGGCGCCCAACTCATGATGGTAGGACTTCCTGACACTGCAGTAAAAGAATCTATGCAAAGAATTCGCGCCGCTATAGCCAGTGCCGGACTTAAAAATGTAGTACGAAATATCACGATCAATATGGCTCCTGCAGATGTCAAAAAGGAAGGAGCCGCCTATGACTTACCCGTGGCGTTGGCTCTTCTAGCAGGGACGGAGCAAATTCCCTCCACTCCCATAGAGGACTACATCATCATGGGTGAATTATCGCTGGATGGCACTATCCGACCTATCAAGGGCGCATTGGCCATGGCGCTGCAAGCCAAAAAAGAAAAAAAGAAAGGTATTATTCTTCCTGCTGAAAATGCCGAAGAAGCCGCCATTGTTGAAGGTATTGAAGTGCTGCCTGTGGAACACCTCAAAAATATTGTCAATCACTTCTTAGGACTTGAAAAATTACAACCCCTTCGTTGTTCTTTAGAACAAAAAATTGCCGCCTTCAATGCTGAAAACAGCAATGACTTTGCGGATGTCAAAGGACAAATACACACCAAAAGGGCTTTCCTCATAGCGGCCGCAGGAGGACACAATATTATCCTCGTGGGCCCACCAGGCGCAGGAAAGACCATGCTAGCCAAGCGCCTCCCCGGAATTCTTCCTCCGCTGACTGTGCAAGAAGCTTTGGAGACTACCAAGATTCACAGCGTCGCCGGTAAGCTGCGTACTCGTAATGGATTGATTGTTGAACGGCCCTTCAGAGGCCCGCATCACACTATCAGCGACGTCGCTCTCGTCGGCGGGGGAAGCTTTCCTCAACCAGGCGAAATATCTCTCGCTCATCATGGAGTTCTTTTTTTAGACGAACTACCTGAATTCAAAAGAGTCGTGCTCGAAGTGCTGCGACAACCTTTAGAAGATCGTGTAGTAACCATTTCAAGGAGTCGCTTCTCCATTGACTTTCCAGCTAGCTTCATTCTCGTGGCTTCTATGAATCCATGTCCGTGTGGATATTATAACCACCCTACTAAATCATGCGTGTGTGGACCTGGAACTGTGCAGAAATACCTGAACAAAATCAGCGGTCCCTTGCTGGATAGAATCGATCTACATGTGGAAGTTACCCCTGTAGCATTTGAAGAATTGTCCTCCCACCAAACCACAGAAAGCAGTAGTGATATAAGACAACAAGTACTCGAAGCTAGAAAAATCCAAATGCACAGGGCAAACTCTCTCAATGCAACACTCTCTTCCGCCCAACTCAAAAAACACGCTCCACTCAACCACTCATCGCAACAAATACTAAAAATGGCCATGGAAAAACTCAAACTATCCGCTCGTTCATTCGATAGAATCATCCGTGTCGCCCGAACCATCGCCGACATCGAAAAATCAGTTGACATCCAAGTACAACACATTTCTGAGGCCATTCAATACCGCTCCTTAGATAGAGAAAATTGGGCGGGATAATTCGTTCATTGAATCTCAACGTATCTTAGCCTGATGAAATCATAGGTGCTAGCTTACTTGTGTCTCATTTTTACTCAAAATATTTTTGCACAAAACAAAAGATGGGAACTCAAAGAGTCTTATCCTCTGCGATACCAACAAATCGTTGACCTGTCACAACAATATTTTCAAAATGATAAAGACCAAAGAGATACCTCGCGTATTGACAAAGAAATCAAAAGATTCAATAGATGGCAATGGTATTGGCAAGGACGCATTACAGAGATAGGGGATTTTCCGGATTTGATTGAACAAAATCAGATCTACAAGTCTCTTCAATTTCAAACAAGATCACAGAATCTTAATCAGGTTTGGACCAACATCAGCCAAACAGTTGCAGATGGTGGATACAACGGTATGGGAAGATTAACTTCCGTTGCCTTCCATCCCACAGACATCACCACTTTTTATGTTGGGGCTCCTATCGGGGGAATTTGGAAAACCACAGATGGAGGAAGCACTTGGGCTGCCCTTGGAGATTCTTTACCTTATGTCAGCGTCGGTAACATCGCCATTCACCCACATCATCCAGATTCTATTTTCATTACCATTGGTGACCATCAAGGTTGGTGGAATTACGGACTCGGCATTTATCTCTCCACCGATGGAGGGATCACCTGGAACCCCACTGCTCAATCCACCGATTTTACCAACCAAGACGCTTTTCTTAAACTAGTGATGGATCCACTCCAACCACAAAGAATTTGGAGTGCGCAAAGCAATGGTCTATATAAATCTGAGGATGGTGGAGAAACCTGGACATTGGCTCATTCTGGTTATCATAATGACATTGTCATAAAACACAACAGTCATGTTGTATATACTTGTAGAGACGATTATTGGGGAAGTTCTGAAGTTTTTGTATCTTATGACAACGGTATTTCATGGCAGCAAATCACGGATTTCAATGAGCCATATGCCTCCAATATTATAGCGGTTACCCCGGCTAATCCCGAGCAAATCGCATTGATACATCGTGTCAATGGCATTGGACAATTTCACCTTTCACAAGATTCACTTTTTAATTGGCAATTACTCTCTGAAGTTCCTGAAGATTGGGTATTGTATTGCTCCCCCAACGATGCTCAAAAAATATATTGCGGTGGCATCAATGCTTACCAATCTATCAATGGTGGTGAGGATTGGAACCAACAATCTATGTGGTATGATGTAGCAGAATATCCAACTGTGCATGCCGACCAAAGATTTATCGCCCATCATCCTATTACCCATGAAATCTTTTTCTGCAATGATGGTGGTTTATACAAATACAATGAAACCAACGACCAATGGTTAGATCTCTCCAATGGACTTGTCATCACCCAATTCTACCGAATTGCCGTTTCTCAAAATGACGAGACATTTATGACGGGGGGAACGCAAGACAATGGTGGTAGAAAAAGAATCGCTCCGAATCAGTGGGCGGCCACCAATGGAGGTGATGCAATGGAAGTGGCCATCGATCCTCAAGATGACCAAACCATCTACACCACCTACACCTATGGGACACTTTACAGGAGCGATGATCAATGGAACAACCACACTTATCAGGAGATTACCCCCTCTCAAACATCCGGGGGTGGATGGGTAACACCCTATGTACTCGATCCTTTTGAACCCTCAACGATTGTGGCAGGATATGAAGATGTTTTCATTTCTCACAATCGCGGCAATACATGGACACAAATTTCAAACAATCTCACAGGCGCTCCAGAAAATAAAATAACCGCCATTGCCATTGCTCCATCCGACCCTAATATTATTTATGCCTCATTCAAAAACAAAGTGTACACCACCCTCGATGGAGGTAATACATGGGAAAGTCATAATGCCTATCTGCAAGGTCCTAACAGTGGAAATATTACTTCCATTGTGGTTCACCCAGATCAACCTTCCAAGATTTGGGTGACGATAAACGGCTATCAATCCGGGAACAAAGTGCGTTATAGTATCAATTATGGTACAACATTTTCCAATTTCACCCAAAACCTTCCGAACACCCCTGTGAGCTGCGCTATTATAGATGAGGAAAGTGAGTTAAGAGATCTCTACATTGGAACAGACCTCGGTGTTTTTGTATATAATGACACCATTGGAAATTGGAATTACTTTGGATCGGGAATACCCAACACCGCCATTTCCGATCTGGAAATTCAATACTCCTCAAGAAAGTTGAGAGCAGGAACCTTTGGTAGAGGAATTTGGGAAACCGGTTTATACTCCAATGCCTTAGTAGGGGTGAATAATTTAAATACAACAGGGGCCAATTGGATTGAAATGTCATCACTACAAAAAAGCGAACGCCTTGTGCTGAATGTACACGCTCAATCGACTGAGAAAATTCAACTATACATCTATACAGCCAGTGGTCAAATCGCTTTTCAAAAAGAATTGACCTTTGTGATGGGAAACCACCAAATTTCCATTGACGGACTCACGCTTAATCCTGCTCAATACATACTCAGCGTGCAGGGCAAAGACTATTCGCAAAAGGGCTTGAAATTCATGGTTACTGAAGGTAATTGAGGAATCATTAACTTTACAAAATGTACCGGTTTAGCCTGCGCACCAGAATTTACTTATCACTTTTAGCCATTCTACTGTTGTCTTTTATTGTAACGGGCGTCATCGCCATTTATAATGACATCGAACAAAATCAAATTTTCAATCAACAGCGATTGGAAAGAAAAGAGAAGTCTGTTAGAGCATCCCTAGATTACTTTCTAAAACATGAAGGTGGGCACATGGATCCTGACAGTGTTTCCTATAAATTCGGTGATAAAATATGTGAACTAGCCGACGTGCATGATATGTTCATCGGATTATTTGACTTACAAGGAAACTACCTTATCAGTAACAACAGTGCTTACCTTGATTCCTTAAAAATCCCCGGATCAGTTCCCAAAAATATTCTCCAAAAAATCCAATCGGGTAGTAGCAAAAAATGCGTTTGGGAGCAAAACCCTTTGAATAATTACACACTGGCTTATTGGCTATTCAAAGATTTGGATGACCAACCCATCGCAATCATCGCAATGGACTACTCTAATTTAGAGGAGGATCCTAAGGATATTCAGGATTTTCTCATCGGGATCATTGGCAGCTATATCGTACTATTTCTAGTAGGTGCTTCCATTGCCTTCTTACTTTCCCGATATATTACTAAATCATTAAAAACCATTGCCGAAAAAATTAAAAAAACAGATCTCAATCAATCCTTTACAGAGCTTCAATGGGAAGGAAATGACGAAATCGGACAATTGGTATTTGAATACAACAAAATGCTCTCGGCGCTCAAAACCAGTGCAGACCAATTAGCTGAAAGAGAAAGAGAAGGTGCGTGGAGAGAAATGGCGCAGCAGATCGCACATGATATCAAAAATCCTCTCACCCCCATGAGATTGCGCGTTCAGCATTTGTCAAGACAATATGACCAAAATAAACCTGAAGAATTCAAAGCTCATTTGCAGGCCTTTATTCAAACCATGACAGAGCAAGTTGACTCATTAGCCAATATTGCCACCGCCTTTGCTCAATTCTCAAAAACAGAAAAAAACCAACTCACCTGGGTAGATTTAGTGCAGAAAATTCAAGGTGTTGCGAACTTATTTAGATCTGACAACTGTCAAATTCTTTTTCAATCTCAAAAATTAAAACACGGCGTCCTTACAGACCCTATTGACATCGAAAGAATTTTCACTAATCTCATAACGAATGCTATTCAAGCACAAAATGATTTGCTTTCATGTGTAATTGATATCCAAATAAGAGATTTCAAAAAAAATACTTATATTGTTGTAAAAGACAACGGAGTAGGTATTGACACTGAAATAATGGCCAAACTATTTCAACCTCGATTCACCACTAAAAGCAATGGAACAGGGCTTGGTTTAGCCACAGTAAAAACTTTAGTGGAATGGTCAGGGGGGAAAATAAAATGCAAAAGTAAGGTGGGGGTAGGCACTAGAATGATTCTTCAATATCCCCTTCCGAAGGAATAGTACGATAGATAAGAGGCCTGCTGGGAGCAGCATCATTTTGAAAACTTGGAGGTTGTAAGAAAAGACAATACAATCCATCTTTCACTTCATCTTTCACAAAAATTAATTCAGTGATGGTAGCATCATAACGGGGGTCTTCTGGAAATCCCCAAAAGGCATGGTGACACTGCAACAAACCGCCATCTTGCTCTCTATCGACACTCGGCAAATCCACCAACAAATGCAACACACCTAAACGATTCAAGTTCTCTCCTATTCTATAATCTAAATACGGGAAATGTGAATTTGAATAATCACAATTCAACTTATCTTTTCGATTCGGGAGTGTTCTGATAATAAGAGCTGCTGGCTTAAATTTTTCGACATCATCTTTTATTTGATCCCATAAAATCACCTTGTCGTGTTCACCCTCTTTTTCAATAATAGCAGGTTTTACCGATATCAAAAGAGCGTGCGCGATAAAAGGTCCCTTCCATTCTGAAATGGGAAAGTGATCGGGATCAATATGTCCCAAAGTCTCTGTGTGCGTTCCGTTTCCATGTGGATTGAATTGCACATTGAAAAAATTTACTTTTCCTCCTCTAGAAATACTACCCACAAAGCCATTGTCCATGACAGGTGTAATTTGTGGCGGTGGAACATACCATGCTCGAGGACCCTCTGCACTCATAGGAATTGACAAATCCTCGGGATGATCCAAGTGGGCCCTCCAATTTTTACCGTGATGATTGTATTGAAGAATCATTGTCCAAAAACGATATATCGAGTCGGATCCACAGAAAACCCTGATTTCCACAACTCAAAATGTAAATGTCTGCCCAATGACTCCTCGAATTTATTGCCTGATTGACCAATCGCATCACCCCGTGCCACCAATTCTCCCGTTCGCTTGTATGAAATTTCCAAATTCTTGTAAACCGAAATAAATTGACCTGGATGCTGGATATGCACCTCTAATCCTCCCTGAATTGAAGGGCCTACAAAAACTACTACCCCATTTTCTGCAGCCACTGCGGGGGCTCCATCCAATGATTGAATATCTACGCCGGTATGTGAGGCACTGTACACACTTAAAATAGAGCCACTTTGTGGAATGTCAAATATGGCATCTCCACTCAACAAGGCCTCCTGCGCCTTTCTATCCCGTTTCTTTTTCTTCATTTCCATATCAAAAAGGGAATCTGTCTCAGACATCATCAATCTTTGTTTTTGGGATTGAGTAGTATCTACCTCTTGTTCCACATGCTTTCCGTTAAAAATAGTAATCACACTACTTAAATAAGTCTGTTGTTGCGCCAATACATTATGAATTGAATCCACCTTCATGCGGGCAATTCTTGCCTCTTCACGATATTCTACATCCACATAACCAGGAACTAAATACACTTTTAAAGGAGTAAATGCTACCAATAAATAAATGATCAAACCAAAAACGAAAAACAATCCACCGAACATCACTATTACATTCATTGGCGTTAATGAATAACTGAAGCGCTCTTCAAAAGTACTTTCGTTTAAAATCGTTAGTCGAAACTTAGACTTTAAACGCTTCATCAACTTTTTTTTCCTTGGCTTCTTTTCCCTCTTCATTCTAATATTTTCTCTAAACTACAAATTAAAGCAGGAAAATAGAATAAATTTGGACTTTTGTGGTTAATAGGATTTTGAAAATGCACCAGCAGCGCCGTTTAGTCTTCCTTTTCCTCCTCCTCATGAGTGTGGCCACTTTTTCATGCACCAATAAAAAAGATGGCGTAGCTTACCGAATTTTCCACAATACCACCGCACATTATAACGGTCATTTCAACGCAGAGCAGGCCATGATCAGTGCCGAGGAAAAAATTAAAACTCAGTATCAAGAAAACTATGACTCCATTCTCCCTCTCTTCATCTTCGGTGACATTGAAACCATCAAACCGGCATTCGAAGATTTAGAAAGGGTCATAGAGAAAAGTGAGAAGGTCATCAAAAAACACACCATCACAGGAGAGCAAAAAACAAAAGTGAAGTGGCCCGAGTATAATCGCTGGATTGATGAAAACTATATTTTGGTAGGTCGTGCTCATTTTTACAAGAAAAATTATCAAGTAGCCGAAAAACTTTTTCAATATGTAGCCAAAAAGTACCACGAACCCAATGCGGAAGCCATGGGAAATGCCTGGTATGGTCTTACACTCGTTGCCCAAGAAGAACAAGGAAAAGCATTAGCTCTGCTCAATAAGGAGGGGTTTTCTACCAGTGGATTAAAACCCGCTAATAGCGCTTTTTATCATGAAGTTTTGGGCCAAATTTATATAGATACCAAAAAGTGGGAAAAAGCAAAAGAGGAAATCAATAAAGCCATTGTTGACACCAAAAAGAAGAAAGACCAAGCCAGACTTTTCTTTATTCTTGGGCAAATTCATGAAGAATTGAATGAATACTCCTCGGCTCAGATGAATTATGAAAAAGTGCTGCTATCCAAGCCCTCCAATGAATTGAGTTTTCAATCAAAAATGAAAAAAGCCATCAACGCTCTTAGAAATGGATCAAGCGTATTGATTGCACGTGCAGAATTACTCAAAATGCTGGAAGATGTAAAATACAGTGAATACAAAGACCAGATTTTATATACTCTAGCTTTTATGGCCGAAGAACAAGCGGAACATGATGACGCAAAACAACTGCTACAACGCTCCATTAAAGAAGGGAAAAAAAATAGAAAACAAAAGGGGAAGTCTTATCTATTACTGGCCGATATCAATTTTGAAGCAAAACAATATGTTTCCGCTCAAGCGGCGTACGACAGCGCTCAAAAAATCATAAGTCCTACCCATCCCAGAATGGATGAAATCAAAGGGCGAGCAAAAAGTCTTACCGAACTGGTAAAATACCTCGATCAAATTTCTTCTTCAGACAGCCTCTCTAAAATTTGTGCCCTCTCCCCAACGGAGCAGATCAAAGCCATGGAAAAAACTCGTGAAAAGCTCATTGAGATGGAGATTGCAAAAAGAGAAGAGGAAGCAAGGTTGGCCGCTGAAAGGCAAGCCGCCGCGCTAGAAAATGCAAAAGATGGCGCTTTTTGGTGCTACAACAAAGAACAAAGAGATAAAGGTTACAAAGAATTTTTAATCTATTGGGAGGATAGGCCGCTGAAAGACAATTGGAGATTAAACGCTAAGCTTTCCCAAATGGCATCCGTTAAAGATGAGCGTCCAGATCAAACCAGCACTGAAGAAACTGGGCCAGATGAAAACAGCGTGGAAAAATCTGTAGCATCGGTGGATGATTTGTTACAATCTCTTCCGTGCAAAGACCAAGATAAAATGAATAAACTCAAATCCGGTAAAGAAGAGGGATATTATAAAGCGGGGTTGATTTATAAAGAGGATTTAAATGACAATTCAGCTGCCATTCAAATCTGGGAAAAGCTCGTT
>JACCDJ010219807.1_pt1 | contig 14523 bp, 10 predicted proteins | sample 7444481 | NCBI WGS metagenome assembly JACCDJ01 (sample SAMN15323435, study PRJNA562643) | freshwater metagenome | isolation source: river surface water | place: USA:Blue River Watershed | collected 2017-08-15 | reverse complement strand
GCTTCCTCCATCCGGTGCAGGTGCTGCTCGAGCTCCTCCTTCTTGAAGAAGGCGGTCGCGTAGATGCGCTGCAGCATCTGCCGCTTCTCGTCGCCGCGCCAATACGCACCCGCGGCGGAGAGGAGCTTGAAGTGCTTGAGATACGAGGTGTCCGGCACGTGCGGACCGCGGCATAGATCCGTGAACGGGCCGTCGGTGTAGGTGGAGATCACCTCATCCGACCCCTCGAAGTCTTCGAGACGTTCGAGCTTCAGCGGGTCGTCGGCGAAGACCTGCTTGGCCTCCGCCTGCGTCACCTCGGCCCGCACAAAAGCGAACTTCTCCGCCACGACCTTCCGCATCTCGGCCTCGAAGGCTTCGAGGTCCTCGGGCGTGAAGGGCTTGGCGACCTCGAAGTCGTAGTAGAAGCCGTCGTCGATGGCGGGACCGAATCCGATCTTGGCGTCGGGGCGGAGCCGGCGCACGGCGGTCGCGAGGATGTGCGCCCCCGAATGCCGCAGCACGGCGAGCGCGCGCGGATCCTTCTCGGTGATGACCTGGAACGCCCCGCCCTGGCGGATCGGCGTCATCAGGTCCTGGACCTCCCCCTCCACGGACACCGCGATCGCGGCCTGGAGGAGGCGGGGGCCGATGGTCGCGACGACGTCGCGAGCGAGGGTCCCCGGGGCCACCTCGCGGGTGGCGCCGTCGGGGAGGGTGAGGACGAAGGGCGCGGCGTCGACCATGCAGCAAAGGTAGCGGGCGGGCTACTTTACAGGAATGAGCGAACCGACGTCCGCGACCCCGGAATTCCCGACCCATTTCGACTTCGCCACCGCCGAACCCGCACTGACGGCGGCGTGGGAAGCGGCCCGCCTCTTCCGGGCCGAGGCCGACCGCACGACCCGCCTTGGCGGCGACCGCGACCCGTTCACGGTTCTGATCCCGCCGCCGAACGTCACCGCGGTCCTCCACGTCGGCCACGGCCTCAACAACACGGTGCAGGACGTGCTCGTCCGCTGGCGCCGGATGGCCGGGGACGAGGCGCTCTGGGTCCCGGGCACCGACCACGCCGGCATCGCCACGCAGAACGTCGTCGAGAAGCTCCTCGCCAAGGAGGGCAAGACCCGCTTCGACCTCGGGCGTGAGGCCTTCGTCGAGCGCACGGAAGCCTTCGTCGAGGAGACGGGGGGCACGATTCTCCGGCAGCTGAGCGCCATCGGCTGCTCGGCTGACTGGTCCCGCACCGCGTACACCTTCTCCCCCGCCCTCTCGCGCGCCGTGCGCGAGGCCTTCGTTCGACTCCACGAGCAGGGGCTCGTCTACCGCGGACACCGCGTCATCCACTGGTGCCCCCGCTGCCTCACCTCGCTCTCAGATGAAGAGGCGGAGTTCCACGACAGCGAGGGGAAGCTGTACCACATCCGGTATCCGCTCGCGGACGACCCGTCGCAGGGCATCACGATCGCGACGACGCGGCCGGAGACGATGCTCGCGGACGTCGCCGTCGCGGTCCATCCCGAGGATGAGCGGTACACCGCCCTGGTGGGTCGCGCGCTGACGCTGCCGCTCGTGGGGATCCGCATCCCGGTGATCGCCGACGGCTACGTGGAGAAGGACTTCGGGACCGGCGCGCTCAAGATCACCCCCGCGCACGACGCCAACGACTTCGAGGTCGGGAAGCGGCACGGGCTCGGGATGCCGGTCGTGATCGACGCCGACGGGCGCATCGCAGCGGTCGCCGACGCCGAGGGACGCATCCCCGACGCGCTCGCGGGCCTCGACCGCTTCGAGGCGCGCAAGAAGGCCGCCGAGTTGCTCGAGGCGGCCGGCGCGCTGGTGAAGGTCGCCGCACACCCCAACAGCGTGCGGCGCTGCTACCGCTGCGACACCGTCGTGGAGCCGCGCCTCTCGCCGCAGTGGTTCGTGAAGATGGCGCCGCTCGCCGCGCCCGCGCTCGCCGCGGTGAAGGACGGCACCATCCGGCTCCTCCCCGAGAAGTGGGAGAAGGTCTACATCAACTGGCTCGAGGGGATCCGCGACTGGAACATCGCGGCAGCTCTGGTGGGGGCATCGCATCCCCGTGTGGACCTGCGGCGACTGCGGCCACGTCGCCGCGCTCCGCGAGGACCCCACCGCCTGCCCCGGGTGCGGATCCACGAGGCTCGAGCAGGACCCGGACGTCTTCGACACCTGGTTCTCCTCGGGGCTGTGGCCCGTCAGCACGCTCGGGTGGCCCGACGCGGACGCGAAGGATCTCAAGGCGTTCTACCCGACCGACGTGCTCGTCACCGCGCCGGAGATTCTCTTCTTCTGGGTGGCCCGGATGATCATGACCGGGTACGCGTTCGGCGGCGGCGCGCCGTTCCACACGGTGTACCTGCACGGCACCGTCCGCGACATGCAGCACCGCAAGATGTCCAAGTCCCTGGGCAACGGGATCGACCCGCTCGACGTGGTGCAGCGCTACGGCGCTGACGCGCTCCGCTGGACGCTCATTCAGGGGATGGGGCTCGGCGTCGACGTGATGCTCGACCCGAACGACCTCGACAAGTCGTTCGCGCCGGGCCGGAACTTCGCGACGAAACTCTGGAACATCGGCCGCTTCATCCTGCTGCAGGTGGGCACGGAGCCGGTAACCCCACTGGCACAGGTCGACCCGGCCGCGCTCACCCTCGCCGACCGCTGGATCCTCGGGCGCCTGCGCGGGACGATCGCCGAATGCGACGCGATGCTCGGGCCGGCGCGACCGGCCGCGGGCAGCTGGCCGGCGTCGGAGCGTCAACTCGGCCTGCGTCTCGATGCGTACGCCGAAGCGGCGCGCCGGTTCTGCTGGAACGAGCTCGCCGACTGGTACGTGGAGGCCGTGAAGGGCCGCCTCGCCCAGTCGGGCCCCGACCGCGAGGTCGCGCGCGCCGTGCTCGTGCACGTGGTGGATCACGGGCTGCGACTGCTGCACCCGATCATGCCGTTCGTCACCGAGGCGCTCTGGCAGCGGCTCCCGAACGCCGCCCCGGGTGCTTTCCTCGCGACGGCCCCGTGGCCGCGCCCCGACGAGGCCCCGTCGGTGGACGGCGAGGGGTTCGAGGTGGTGCGGCAGGCGATCGACGCGATCCGCACGCTGCGCGCCGAGTACGGCGTGCAGCCGGGCACGGCGATCCGCGCCTTCGTCGGGAGCGGCCCGGGCCGTGCGACGCTCCTCGCCGACGCCGCCCTCGTGCAGCGCCTCGCGCGCTGCGAGCTCCTCGACGCACCACTGCCGCCGGGTGCCGCCGCGCACGCGATGCTGCCGAACGGACTCGCGCTCGACCTCCCGCTCGCCGGGATGGTCGATGTCGCGAAGGAGCGCGCACGACTCACCGCCGAGGCGGATGGGCTCGCGACACAGCTCGAGGCACTGCGCGGCCGGCTTGGCAACGAGAAGTTCACCGCGAAGGCTCCCGCGGCGGTCGTCGAGGCGGAGCGCGCGAAGGAGCGCGAGTGGGCCGCGCGGGTCGAGCAGCTCCGCGCGAAGGTCGCCGAGCTCGGCGGGTGACCGTGCTGGCCGACACCGTCCGCATCCCCATCGCCCGGTCGCGGTGGATCCGTGCCGGCGCGGTCGTGATCGGGCTCGCGTCGGTCTCGGCGTGTGCCTCGCCGGGGATGCCGCCGGGCGGACCGCCCGACCGGGACCCGCCGGCGATCGTCGCGGTCACGCCGGAGACGCTGGCCGTGGGTGTGCGCGCCACGAGCGTGGTCTTCCGCTTCGATGAAGTGGTGAACGAACGCTCCACACCAGGGATGAGCGGCTCAGGGGCGTCGGGCGGCATGGGCGGCACCGGCGGGGGCTTCGGCGGCGGCGGGTTCGGCGGTGCCTCAATGGGCGGCGAGGCTTCTCTCGCGGCGATGTTCGCCATCTCCCCGAGTGACGGGCGCGAGCGGGTGCGTTGGCGCCGCGAGGCGATCGAGATCGAACCGCGTGGCGGCTTCCGCCCGAACACGACGTATCGGATCGCCCTCCTCCCGGGCCTGAGCGACCTGCGCGGCAACGCGCGGAAGGACGGGATGGCGCTGGTGTTCTCCACCGGGCCCGCGCTCGCGACGGGCGCCATCGACGGCGTCGTCTTCGACTGGGTTGGCGGGAAGCCCGCGGGCGCGGCGCGGTTGGAGGCGTTCGTCCCGGGCGACACCACCTTCCGGTGGCGCGCGCGCGCGGACTCCTCGGGACGCTTCGTCCTCCCCACCCTCGCGCCTGGCCGCTACCACCTGCGCGGCTGGATCGACCAGAACCAGAACGGGACGATCGACGGCCGCGAGGCCTTCGACACCGCCACCGTGACGGTGGGTGACACCGCGACGCGCGCGCTCTACGCCTTCGAGCACGATACCATCGGGCCGCGTCTCGAGAGCGCGGAGCTCGTCGACTCGACGGGCCTGCGGCTGAAGTTCGACCGCGCGCCGGCCCCCGACTGGTCCCCCGTCGGCACGACGGTGACGCTGCAACGCACCGATTCCTCGCGCGTCCCGATCGGGCTCGCCATCCCTACCGCGCGCTTCGACTCGCTCCGCGCCGCGCGGGCCGCCGAGGCAGATACCACCGTGGGGGATTCGGTCGCGCCGGCGCCTGCGGCCGTGGCGGATTCGTCAGTGACCCCGCGTCCCGCGCCGACGCTCGAGCGGCCCGTCCCGATTCTCGGGTGGGTCGTCCCCCTCGAGCAGCCGCTCCCGCCGGGGACGTATCGACTGAAGGTCCAACAGGTGCGTGGCCTCACCGGCCGCGTGCGCGACTCCGAACGCGAGATCCGCGTCCGCCCACCGGCGCCGAAGGACTCCACCGCCGCGCGACCGCGACGGCCGTGACCGATCCGCGCCGCGCGCTCCCCGCGGTGGGGACGGTGCTCGACGGGGCGCAGGTGCGAGCCTGCGCGGCGCACTGGACCCCCGCGATGGTGACCGATGCCGTGCGCGCGATCCTCACCGCCGCCCGCGGGGGTGCCGCTCTCCCCGCCGATGACGCCGCGTGGGCCGTCGAGGTGACGCGTCACCTCACGGCGCGCACACAGGCCTCGCTCCGCCCCGTGCTCAATGCCACGGGCGTCGTGCTGCATACCAACCTCGGCCGCGCGCCGCTGGCGCCTGCGGCCCTCGAGGCGATGGCCGCGGTGGCGCGCGGCGGCTCGACCCTCGAGTACGACGTCGCCGCCGGCGCACGCGGCGACCGGCACGGCCACGCGACCGCGCTGCTGCGCGAACTCACGGGCGCGGAGGATGCGCTCGTCGTCAACAACTGCGCGGCGGGGCTCGTGCTCGCGCTCCAGGCGCTCGCCGCCGGCCGTGAGACGCTCGTCAGTCGCGGCGAGCTCGTGGAGATCGGCGGGAGCTTCCGCGTCCCGGAGATCATGACCGCGAGCGGGACAACGCTCGTCGAGGTGGGGACCACCAACCGCACCCACGCCGCCGACTACGCGCGCGCCATCGGCCCGCGGAGCGCGGCGATCGTGAAGGTCCACCGCAGCAACTTCGCGCTCGAAGGATTCGTCGCCGAGACGACGATTCCCGACCTGGTGCCGATCGCGTCGGGCGCTGGGCTCTCGCTCATCCACGATTTCGGAAGCGGCCTCCTCCTCGACCTCTCGGCGTGGGGCCTGACCGGCGAGCCCACCGCTGCCGACGCGGTCCGGGCCGGGGCAACGCTTGTGATCATGAGCGGCGACAAGCTCCTCGGCGGTCCGCAGGCGGGGATCGTGCTCGGGACACGCGCCGCGATCGAGACGCTACGACGCCACCCGATGGCCCGCGCGCTCCGCGTCGACAAACTCACCTTCGCCGCGCTCGAGGCGACCCTCGCCCTCTACCGCGACCCCGCGCGTGCGCGGACCGAGATCCCGGCGCTCGCGATGCTGACCGCGGCGCCCGAGCACATCCGTGCGCGTGCGACGACGGTCGCCGCCGCGATGGGACCGACGGCGGCGGTCGAGGCGAGCGAGGCGACCGTCGGCGGCGGCGCCTTCCCGATGGCGCGGATCCCATCCTCCGCCGTCACGCTCAGCGGCGACGCGATGGCGATCGAACGGCGGCTACGTGCCGGACGCATCCCGGTCGTCGCGCGGATCGCCGAGGGCCGCGTGCGTCTCGACCTGCGCAGCCTCCCGCCGGAGGACGACGCGACGCTCGTCGCGCTCGTGCGGGAGGCACTCTCGTGAGGCCGGCGCTCTTCTGTGACCGTGACGGCACCCTGATCCACGACGCGCACTATCTCCGCGACCCGGAGCAGGTCCGTCTCCTGGACGGTGCCGGCGCGATGCTGCGCGCCTTCCGCGCGGCAGGATGGGCGCTCATCGTCGTCACGAATCAGGCGGGAATCGCGCGTGGGCTCATCACGCCGGCGCAGTACGAGGCCGTGCGCGCGCGCCTCGACGCGCTGCTCGCGGCCGAGGGGGTGACGCTCGACGCGACCTACCATTGCCCGCACCACCCCGAGTTCACCGGACCCTGCCGCTGCCGGAAGCCGGGGACGGCGCTCTACGAGGCGGCGGCGAAAGATCTCGCCATCGACCTGCCACGCTCCGCGTGGATCGGGGACCGCTGGCACGACGTCGCCCCCGCCCTCGTCTTCGGTGGTCGGGGCCTCCTCGTGCCGAGCGAGGAGACGCCGCCGGACGAGCGGGAGCGTGCGGCGCAGGAGGCACATCTCGCGCCCGACCGCCAGGCCGTCGCCGCCGCCCTCGTCCCGCCGGGATGCCCCGAGTGACCGCCGACGTGACCGCCAACGTGCCCGCCGACGTGACCGACCCGCGCGCGCGGCTCGCCGTGCTCGCCTCCGGGGGCGGCAGCAATCTGCAGGCGATTCTCGACCACTTCGCCGCGCTCGGCGCCTCGGCGCCGGGTGCCGTCGTGCTCGTGGTGAGCGACCGCGCCGCCGCCGGCGCCCTCGACCGCGCGCGACGGGCGGGGATCGCGACCACGCACCTCCCGGCGCGCGAGAACCACCGCCTCCTCGCGTGCCTCGAGGCGGCCGGCGTGACGCACGTCGCCCTCGCCGGCTATCTGCGGCTGATTCCGTCCGAGGTCGTCGCCGCCTTCCGCGGCCGCCTCGTGAACATCCACCCCGCGCTCCTGCCCGCCTTCGGTGGCCCCGGGATGTTCGGCCACCACGTGCATGAGGCCGTCATCCGTGCCGGCGTCGCCACCACCGGCGCGACGGTGCACTTCGTCGACGAGCGCTACGACGAGGGCGCCGTGATCGCGCAGTGGGCCGTCCCCGTCCATCCGACGGATGACGCCGAGGCCGTCGCGGCGCGAGTGCTCGCCGTCGAACATCGTCTCTACCCCCGCTGCGTCGCCGCGCTCTGTGCCGGCGCGCTCCGTCTCGAGGCGGGGCGGGTCGTCACCGCCCCATCCCTCCCGTTCGAGCGGTTCGTCCCCGCGGACGCACCGCCCTCTCACTCCGCCTGACCCATCCGTCGATGCCCGCTGCCCTGCTCTCCGTCTCCGACAAGACCGGCCTCGTCCCCTTCGCCGAGGGGCTGCAGGCGCTCGGCTACACGCTGCTCTCCACCGGCGGCACCGCGAAGGCATTGCGGACGGCGGGCCTCGCCGTCACCGACGTCGCCGACGTGACGCGGTTCCCCGAGATGCTCGACGGGCGCGTGAAGACGCTGCACCCCGCGGTCCACGGCGGCCTCCTCGCGCGGCGGGACCTGCCGGAGCATATGGCGGCGATCGCCGCGCACGGGATCGCCCCCATCGACCTCGTCTGCGTGAACCTCTACCCGTTCGTGCGGACCGCCGAGACGCCGGGGATCGCGCCGGACGAGGTGATCGAGCAGATCGACATCGGGGGCCCCTCGATGCTGCGGAGCGCGGCGAAGAACTTCGCCGCGGTCACCGTGGTGGTCGACCCCACGGACTACGCGCGGGTGCTCGACGCGCTCGCGAGCGGTGGAGACGCCACGCTCCGTCGTGACCTCGCCGAGAAGGTGTATGCGCACACGGCGGCGTACGACGCGGCGATCGCGGGATGGTTCGCCGCACAGCGCGGCGAGCGCTTCCCCGAGCGGCTCACCCTCGCCTTCGAGCGCGCGCAGCCGCTGCGATACGGCGAGAACCCCGACCAGGGGGCGGCCTTCTACGTGGAGCGTCGGGGGAGCGGACTCGGCGCGCTCCGGCAGCACGGCGGGAAGGAGCTCTCGTTCAACAACCTCCTCGACCTCGAGGGAGCCATGCTCGCCGTGGCCCCGTTCACCGGGGAGACCGCCTGCGCGATCGTGAAGCACACGACCCCCTGCGGACTCGCCGTTGCCCCGACCCCCGTGGAGGCCTACCGGAAGGCGCTCGCCTGCGACCCCGTCTCCGCGTTCGGCTCGATTATCGCCTTCTCGCAGCCGGTGGATCTCGCCGCTGCGGAGGCGGTCGCGCAGCTCTTCGTGGAGTGCGTCGTCGCCCCCGCCTACACCCCTGAGGCGCTCGCCGCGCTCGGGGCGAAGAAGAACCTCCGCATCCTCGAGGGCTCTGCCGCCGAGATCGTCCCCACCCTCGATGTGAAGGGGGTGCGCGGCGGCATCCTCGTGCAGGAGCGCGCCACCCCGCCCCTCGACGAGGGGGCGTGGACGGTGGTGAGCCGCCGGCCGCCGACCACGGCGGAGCGGGCCGACCTCGCCTTCGCCTGGCGCGCGGTGGCGAGTGTGAAGTCGAACGCGATCGTCCTCGCGCGCGGCGGCGCGACGCTGGGGATCGGCGCGGGACAGATGTCGCGCGTCGACGCCGCCTTCCTCGCGGCGCACAAGGCACGGGCCGCCGGCCACGAGACGCGCGGCTCTGCGCTCGGGTCCGACGCCTTCTTCCCCTTCGCGGACGGCGTGGAACAGGCAGCAGCGGCTGGCGTCACCGCGATCATCCAGCCAGGCGGCTCCGTGCGCGACGCGGAGGTCATCGCCGCCGCCGATGCGCACGACATCGCCATGATCTTCACCGGGCGCCGCACCTTCAGGCACTAGCGCGCCCACAGACCACGGCGCCCGACGCGGCACCCACGCCCGCCCGCGCCCGGCACCGATCCGCGACGCGGCTCCCGCCCCCCGGGCCTGCGCCCTAGCTTTCCCCGTCTCCCCAGCCGACGACCCGATGGCCTCGACGACGCTCGACTACCGCCCCTCCTACCTCGCCGCCACGATCGCGGCGGGGCTGACGCTGCTCCTCTACATCGTGACCCTCTCGCCCGACTCGGCGATGTGGGACACGAGCGAGTACATCGCGGCGGCGTACACGATGGGGCTCCCGCACCCGCCGGGGAATCCGTTCTTCGTGCTCATCGGTCGCGTGGCGTCGATCCTCCCGATCGCGCCGAATGTCGCCATGCGCGTGAACCTCCTCGCCGCGCTCTCCAGCGCCGTCAGCGCCGGCATGTGGTTCCTGATCACCGAGCGCGTCCTCGTCGGCTGGTTCGCCGAGCGGTGGCAGCGCATCGTCGGCGGGTCGCTCGCGGTCCTGATCGGCGCCACGGCGTTCACCGTCTGGGGGAACTCGGTGGTGAACGAGAAGGTCTACACCGTCTCCCTCGCGGGCCTCGCCATCTGCGCGTGGCTCGTGGTGCGGTGGTGCGACGAGCCGGACGCCCCCAAGGCGAACCGCCTCCTCGTCCTCGTCGCGTATCTGTGCGGGCTTGGCTACGCGAACCACATGGCGGGGATGCTCGCGATCCCCGCGCTCGGCATCGCGATCCTGGTGCGTCGCCCCGCCGTGCTCCTCCGCTGGCGACTCCTCCTCGCGATGGTCGGCGCCGCGGTGCTCGGGGCCACGCCGTTCGCGACGCAGCCCATCCGCGCCGCGCACTTCCCCGCGATCAGCGAGGGGGAGCCGACGGGTTGCTGGGAGAAGCTCGAAGCCTCCTGCACCTTCTCGCGGGAGACCTACGAGCAGTTCATGTACAACTTCAACCGCGGGCAGTACCAGAAGCCCCCGGTGTATGAGCGGATGGCCCCCTTCTCGGCGCAGGTCGGGATGTGGTGGCTCTACTTCAAGTGGCAGTGGATCCGCGACGCCTACGCGGAGCGCCCGGGACTGCAGGGCGCGGTGGCCGCGTTCTTCCTCCTCCTCGGGCTCCTCGGCGGCTGGGTCCACTACAAGCGGGACCCGCACAGCTTCGCGTTCTTCGGCCCGCTGATGCTCACGCTGACGCTCGGCCTGATCTTCTATCTCAACTTCAAGTACGGCGCGTCGCAGGCACCCGAGCTCGGCGGGACCGTCGCCCGCGAGGTTCGTGACCGCGACTATTTCTATCTCTGGAGCTTCTCCGCCTGGAGCGTCTGGGCCGCGTTGGGGCTGGTCTACCTCTGGGAATCCGTCGCCGTGACGCTCGGGCACCAGTCGACGCAGGTGGGGACGCAGCGCTTCGACCTCCCGACGCGCCGCAGCTGGCTCCTCAGCGCCCCGCTCCTCGCCGTCGCGTTCATCCCGATGATCGCGAACTGGTCGTCCGCCTCACGCGCGGGCGAGGACGACACCTCGGCGTTCGCCATCGACATGCTCAACTCGGTGGAACCGTACGGGATCCTCGTCACCGTCGGGGACAACGACACCTTCCCGCTCTGGTATGCCCAGGAAGTGCTCGGCGTCCGCAAGGATGTCGTGATCGCCAACACCTCGCTGCTGAACACCGAGTGGTACGTCCGGCAGATGATCCGTCGACCGATCTACGAGTACGACGCGGCGAAGGGGCCGAAGGCCTACGCGGACCGCACGTGGCCGAAGCCGACGACGCCCGTGCTGTCGATGTCGCTCGCGCAGGGGACTGACCTCGCCCGGACGCGTCTGTACGAGGACATCCGGGAACCGGTCCTGGTCACCAAGGACAGCATCCGGGCCGTCATCCAGCCGCGCATCCTCCCGCTGGCGGAGGTGCTCGTCCTGCAGATGCTGATCGAGAACGACATCCGCGTGGTCCACTTCAGCCGAACCTCCGCCGACCTGGCTGAGTCGCTCGGCCTCGGCCCGTACGTCGTGATGCAGGGGCACGCGCGCCGCGTCGTGAACCGGCCCGTCACGGCGAGCGCGACCGTCGTCCCCGTGCCCGGTGAGGGGTACGTCGACGTGCTCCGCTCGAAGCAGCTCTGGGATGAGTTCAAGGGTCCGGCCTCGCTCATCCGGCGTGGCGGCTGGGTGGACGCGCCGTCGCGCGGCATCCCCTTCCTGCTCGTGAGCACCGGCATCAGCACCGCCGAGGCGCTCAATCAGATCGGGCTCCGTGCCGATGCCGAGCGGATGATCGGCACCGTGCGCGACATCGCCCGCGCGATGCGCTTCGATGACATCGCGGCGAGCCTCGAGGCGCAGATGCCGGCACCGGCGGCGAGCCCGGACACCGCCGCGCGGCCGGAGTGATGCCGGCCGCGGCACTGCGGTGCCGGCGGGATGGTCAGTAGCGCAGCGAGAGACCCACGCGGACCAGCGTGGGGGCGCCCGGCGAGAGGTTGTCGTCGGTATGCGCGGTGAACCAGTAGCGCGTGCCCGTCACGTTCTCGGCGTTGACCTGCAGGCGCAGGCGCGTGGAGAGATCGACGGAGACGGCGCCGTCCACCCGTGTGTAGGCCGGTAGCGTCACGGCATTGGTGATCGAGGCGAACTGTGCGCCCTGATGGATGACACCAACGGCGACGCCAAGACGCGGCAGCACGTCGACGCGGTTCCAGAGCGAGGCGCTGACGCGCGGGACGAGCGGGGCGCGACGCCCCGCCGGGGCCGCCCGGGTGGTGCGGGTGATCCACGCCTCCTGCACCGCCAACGCACCGATGGTCCGCCACCGCGGCGTGACGTGGCCTTGGAGCGCGACCTCGAGCCCCTCCGCGCGTTGCGCGCCCGTCTGCACGACCAGACCGGCGGTCGGGCTGGGAGCCACCGTGTTCGTGCGGTTGAGCCGATAGAGCGTCGCGCTCACGAGCAGCGCCTCCCCGGGTTCCCAGCGCAGACCGAGTTCGACGTTCTCGAAGCGCTCGGGGGTGAGCGCCACACGCGTGGCGTCGAGGAGGTTGAACTGCTCCCCCGACTGCGGGAGGGCTGCGGTCGTCCAGCCCCCGAAGAGCGCGAGCGCCGGCCGGGCCGCCCAGACGAGCCCCAGGCGTGGCGACGCGAAGGCGTCGATCCGCTCGAGATCCGTCGCCTCGGGGCGGCGATCGTCGAACCGGAGCGCGAAGCGGTCCCACCGCACGCCGGCGACGGCGGTGAGGCGGTCGGTCAGGGCGAACTGGTCCTGCGCGACGAGCGCGGCCAGCCCGAGGTCGTTCGCGTTGTCGATGGCGGCCGGACGGCCGTAGTCGGGGAGGAAGGCACGACCGCGATCGAGGAGGCTCGCGATGGTGCCCGCCGCGTTGATGCGACGGTTGTCGCTCCGCTGACGTCCGCCTTCGAGGGCGAGGAGCATCGTGTGCCGCCGGCCACGGAGGGTCGGGGTCCAGACCAGATCGATCTGTGCGAGCGCGTTGGCACGGTCGGTGGCACTCTGGTAGGCCGCGATCGGCACCGTGCGATCGGCGGCGGAGACGGCGCCACCCGGGAAGACGTTGTCATAGCACTTCGCGTAGTCACCGACCGAGAGCACCGTGCGCAGGGTGAGCGCATCGCCCCACGCGTGGTCGAGCGCCGCGCGCAGTGTGGCGACGTCGATCGTGCTGCGCGACGCGGCGGGATTCCCGAAGTAGGCCGTGGTGGACCCGCGCCACGGCCCGCCGTCGAGCGAGGGGACGCCGCGATCGACCGTCCGGTCGTCGGCGAACACCTCGCCCTGCACCTCGACGGTGGTGCGCGCCCCCAGCGCCAGCCGCGCGGCGGGCGCGACCCCGCGACGTCGGATCGCCATCGCCTCACGGAACGTGCGGCTCTCCTCTGCCACGGCGTTGAGGCGCCACGCGAGGCGCTCCCCCGCCGCCCCGCCGAGGTCGCCCGCCAGGCGCGCCTGCCCGAACCCGTCGCGCGTGAGGTCGAGCGCGCGGACCCGACGGCCATCGGCGGACTTCATCACGCGATTGATCGCGCCGCCCCCGGTACCACGCCCGAAGGTGAGCGCTGCCGGGCCCTTGATGACGTCGACCCGCTCGACGGTGTAGAGGTCGCGGAGATACTGGAGGTCGTCGCGGACCCCATCGACGAAGAAGTCCGCCGTGCTGATGTTGCCGCGGAGCACGGGGGCATCGCGGTGACCCTCACCCTGGGCCATCGTCACGCCCGGCACGTAGCGGACGAGGTCCCCGAGGCCGGTGATGGCCTGGTCCTCGATGGCGTCGCGCGTGATGATGGTGACCGCCTGCGGGGTCTCCATCAGCGAGGTCGGGGTGCGTGTCAGGGACCGCGTGGTGCGAGCGCGGTAGCCGTCCTTGGTGCCGATAACCCGGACGGTGTCGACCGCCTTCGGCAGCGCGGGCTTGGGCTCCTGCGTGTTCGCGAGGCGCGGGGCTGAGACGGCGAGCGCCATCGACACCAAGCCGTTGCGGAACAACGCGATGCGCCGGCTCAAGCAACCCTGACTGCGCGCCATTTTCTCGAACAACGGGACCAAAACACTCCCCTTTTTAGCCAGAAGTTGAGAACGATTCTCATAGCCCCAGAGCCGGATGATGCACAATCCAGATGATTTCTGTCAAGTATTCTGCCGTACGCGATCCGTCGCACTAGGCTCCCATCTCACCGACCCCCACGGGGTGACTATCTTCGAGGCGCGATGTCGGCCCCGCCGCACATCAGGAGGGTTGGCAGAATGGCTATTGCAGCGGTCTTGAAAACCGCCGTCCGAAAGGACTTCTGGGTTCGAATCCCAGGCCCTCCGCTGCACGACACACTACGAGTCGCCGCGACCCGCTCCACCCGCGCACGGGACGCCCGCATCGGAGCACGCGTCAGAGACGCCGCGATCGCATCGGATACGCGCCTCTGGCTTGCCCCACCCCGCCGCACCCGCGACATTACGCGTTCGCTCGGCTCCGTCGGCCGGCGCGAAGGAGACGTGGCCGAGAGGCTGAAGGCGACGGTTTGCTAAACCGTTATACGGGCTTAAACCTGTATCGAGGGTTCGAATCCCTCCGTCTCCGTGGTACGGGTCTGCCGCGCCCTCGCGCCGGTAGGCCCGTTCGCACATCCAGACCCCGATGACCGCACCCACTCCGCCGCGCCTCCGCTTCGCCCCCTCGCCGACCGGTTACCTCCACGTCGGCGGGGCGCGCACCGCTCTCTTCAACTGGCTCCTCGCCCGCAAGACGGGCGGCCAGTTCCTCCTCCGCATCGAGGACACCGACAAGGCGCGCTCCACCGACGAGTCCACGCGCGCGATCTTCGAGGGCCTCACCTGGCTCGGGCTCGACTGGGACGAGGAGGTGGTGTTCCAGGGGGCCAATCTCGAGCGGCACCGCGCGGATGCCGCCCGCATGCTCGCCTCGGGCGCGGTCTACCGCTGCTTCTGCACCACCGAGGAGCTGACCAAGCGCCGCGAAGAGGCCGAGGCCCGGAAGGAGGCCTTCAAATACGACCGCCGCTGCGACCTCCTCCCTCCCACCGAGGTCGAGCGCCGCGTCGCGGCGGGCG
>JACCDJ010264515.1_pt1 | contig 14530 bp, 13 predicted proteins | sample 7444481 | NCBI WGS metagenome assembly JACCDJ01 (sample SAMN15323435, study PRJNA562643) | freshwater metagenome | isolation source: river surface water | place: USA:Blue River Watershed | collected 2017-08-15 | reverse complement strand
TTCCAGTTAGGGAACTACAAGGAACAACCCAATCATTTCCATAAACTCCAGAAGTTATAGTTCCTTCAGTTCTGTATGTAGTTAAAGTAGAGACTTGTCTATTGTTTGGATCCAAGATACGTATAGTCACAGAAGCAACACCAACATTGTCACTTACTCTGGCTGAAGCGAATTTAAGGGTCTGACAAACTTCCAAACTTTGTGGAGTGACTGATCCACTTAGAAATACGGGTGCCTCGCGGTCATTAATAGGTGTAGGTGTAGGTGTAGGTGTTGGTGTTGGCGTTGGAGTTGGCGTAGGAGTCGGTGTTGGTGTCGGAGTGGGAGTCGGTGAAGGCGCACCCACGTTTAGAGTTTCTGTTTCTCCAGCCAACATAAAAGATTGACCTGTGAATTCACCCGTATAAGGTTTCAGGCGAATTAGGAAATAGTATTTAGTGCTATTAGCTAGACCGGTTACAGTAATTGAAGCAGTTGTATTTGAGGCATTTCCCATTACGGTTCGTGATGGATTTAGTTTTAATTCTGTAGCGCCTTGCGCAAGCGTTGGATACTTTGGATCGCCAGTTACCAAAGTTGGTGACGTACCGTAAATTACTGTCCAATCAACATTGGCCCCGCCGCCATTTGCCGTTCCAATAAATGTAATTTGACCAGCTTTAGAATTATCTGCACGAGCAGAAATCATAACTGGCTTAATTGGCGAAATTATTGAATAACGAATTTCACCCTTTGTTACACCAGAATCATTTAAAGCGATAAATTGGTAATAATGTCCAGAGCCAGGATTCATGAGTTTTTCAATTGTTACAGTTACATCAACAATCGATTCACCAGTTATTGGCGATAGAGGTAATTTAATTTTAGTGATTCCTGTTGTTAGTGTTTTTTCCCGACCGAAAACAAATTGAACCTCCGTGGTCTGCCCCTGAGGGTTAACCGTTCCAGTAAAAGTTTGAGATTCGTAACTGACACCAGTTCGAAGTTGATTTGTTGTGACTATAGGTGGCTTTCCAATGGAAGCTGGTGTTTTAAAACTGTATGTATCAGATGTTGCATTGCCGGCTGAATTGCTTGAAATTAATCGGACATAGTAAGTGCTTTCACCTTTTAGGAATGAAACGGGAAGACTTACTGCTACCGGATTTCCACCTGAGATTAGATACGGCGACGCTAATCCAGTGTTTGTATTAGCTTTGAAATTTGGATCAGTTCCATATAGAAATGAAACTTGCGTGATGTCGTTTCCAGGATTTACGTTTCCTTGAAGTATTGCACTGTATGCAGTAATGCTCGTTGGTTGAGTAACAACAGGGATTGGGAGAACTTTTGGTAGCGATAATGTTTTAAAGTTTCCAATTGGAGAAACAGAACTTCCGGATTCATTCCTACCAATTATCCTAAAGTAATAAGTTGAACTCGCACTCAAACCGCTTAATACCGATTCGATAACTTCAGTAGTAGAAGGAGCGACAGAGTTCGGTGTCACGTTTGCCTTTATAACTCCACTACTCATATCTGAAGATGTGGAATATTCCAGTTCAATATAGGTTGTTGCGTTTCCAGGATTTACATCAACTGAAATTTTTGCAGATTTATGAGTAATTTCTGAAACGTTACGTAGGGCAACCGTCGGTGCGGTAACCATCGGCAGGCCATCACTTGGAGATATGTAAAGAAGCTTGTTCAATGTATTCGCCGGTAATCCCGAAATTGCATCACGTGTTGCCTGTGCATCCAAGAACTGAGCGACTTGTGCGACGGATGCAGCGGGAGTCAGCCCCAAGTAAACAGCTGCAGCTCCAGCAACATGCGGCGATGCCATAGAGGTTCCGTTAGCAGTAAAAGTAGCTGATGGTGATCCAATCCAACTCGATGTAATAGAAGATCCCGGGGCATGAATATCTACACATGGTCCAAAATTTGAAAATGATGATTTACCATCACTGCTAGTTGTAGCGCCCACTGTTAATGCCGATGGAGCTCTTGCCGGTGATTTCAAACAAGCATCGCCGTTGTCATTTCCGGCAGCAACTACAACAGTGATTCCACTATTTGTTAATTTTGTAACTGCTGCATCAATTGTCGTAGAAGCTGCTCCACCTAATGACATATTTACTACGGCCTGCGATTTTGAGTTTGGATTTTGAGGTGAAAGTATCCAATCCATTCCCGCAATCACTTGTGAATACGTACCGGAACCTGAACAGTTGAGTACACGAACAGGAACTAAATTCGCAAACTTTGCTATTCCATATTGCGTACCTGCAATTGTTCCCGCCACGTGCGTTCCATGACCGTTACAGTCGATTGAACCATTTCCATCTGAAAATGCAGAAAATCCACTTGTTGAAAGTCTTGATCCAAAGTCTTCATGTGGATAAATTCCAGTATCTACAACATAAACGGTACTTCCTCGGCCGGCGCTTCGGTAACCAAAACTTGAACTTGCGCCGATAGATTCTCGCTGATCAACTCGATCAATTCCCCATGAAGGGACTGGCGACTGAATAGATTGCGTTTCTGACATTTGAACTGGTGCATCTTTTTCGATAGTAAGTACGGTAGGTAAATTCTTTAAAAAAATAGCAGCTGCATCAGGAAGTCGAACTAAGAAACCATCAAAGACATATTGATATCGTGAATTAATCTTTCCGCCATATTTTCCAACAGTACTTTCTATCGCGGCTTTAGCTTCGGGAGTTACTCGAATAATGTAATCTGAGGAGGTACCAAAATCGATTGCTTGTGCTGGTGAGCCTGAAAGAATAATTCCAACGCATGTTAAAAGTGCAACAAAGGTATTTGTCTGCCGAACTCGGGTCCAATTCATGGGTCTAGTTTGACAGGACATATCGGGTTTGCCTGCAATAAAGGATAGATTTAATGTCCGAGAGGCTTTCCTTCTCCGATTTTGCTTATAGAAGCTCTTGTCTGGTCCCTAGATTGAACTATAGAGTTACCAATCTTCGTTCCCTAGAAAGGTGCCCTTTGAGAAGAGGTCAAATAGTAATTCTTATTCTGGTCACATTAATAGGAATTCTGCTTCCGTCTAATGCTGCAAGATCTGAAAGTAATTTGATATTCAATGGTTCAGAAAAATCAATTTATTTTTTAGATATCTCAAAATCATCTGATAGTCAGAGATTGTGGCAATTACTACGTACCTCACTACTAGAAAAAGTCGATACTGCTCTTGGGGCTCCTTCGAGACCTGGAATAAAGAAACCGAAGCTACCAACGGATTTAAGCATTTCGATAATTGATAAGAATTCTCAGGTCGCACCAATTGTTGAAATAATTTCAATTAAAGATGCAGAGCGAATTTGGGGCTTCATCATCAATAAAGTTGGCGGTGGGAAACCCACCTCACTTCGATTGGAATCTATTGCAAATGATTTTTTTGGGAGTTCAGGCGTTTATACAACTTTGATTTCTGACTATGCCTTACAAGAGACCATTGCAAACGTCTCCACGCAAGATTGCACAGGAAAAGCGGAGGCAGCATTTCTAAAAAGTAATTTCATGGACAACGTTAGTGCGGGACTTAGGTCTGAGGCTTCGAAAGAAGTGTGCAATATCATCGTCAAACTTACGAAAGGTATAAATGAGGCAGATCGGCTATTTTCTAGTCCAAATTGCGGTAAGGGTTCTTGTTCCGATGTTGTAGGCGCCGTCCAAAGAGCGGCGGCAGTATCTGCGGATTTGGGGCGAGATGCGAAAAAGGGCAATCCTAAACTTTGTATCGCGATAGCAAGCGATATGCTCAATCATTATCCAGGAATCTCTCAGAGTAGTCCTTGGAACACTATGCAGGCCATTAAGAAGGTGGCTAGTCCTGCAGATGCTGAACGTTTAGGTTCTACAGTAGCTAGAGATGCATCCGTTAGTTTCACATCAAAAGTTAAAGTTAGAGTAGATGTCATCGGTCAAGGAGCTAGTACTAACTTTCCTCGCGAGTTGAGATCAAAGCTTGATGCCTATTGGAATGGTTTCTGGAGTGCAGCTGGGGTACCAGTTAGGTCGCAAAAAGCTTCCCTCGATCAGGCTTGCAAGTAAGGGCAAAAGGAGTAGCAGTTATGAGAAATCCACTTTCAAGTCATGCGAGAGCAATCAGACGTGCTCGAAAGAAGGGCAAATACCACGGCAAAGCGAATCACCCGCATGAAGCTTGGGGTGACACTCCCGTTCCTTATTTAGAGAAATTGCATGCTCAATTTTCAGCAAAGATTTATGAACTTCAAAATGAGTGGAGAATTTATCAAGGTCAGTCGGTTACATTAACCGAGGAAGATAGAGCAAATAAAGCAGCCCAGCTATATGAAATCAATCAGTTAGAAGCAGAACGATCAACATATGAAGCTCTCATCATTAAATTAATGGAAGAAAAGCACGGACTGCCAAACGAAAATCCTGTTGGTAAGGCTGCAAGGACGCGCGTTGTTTCACTTTTCCTTTATTGGTGTGCAATTTCGATGTTAGCAATTGGTGAATTCTTGGTCACACTACCCGCTGTATCAAAAATATTGAATGATGAAGGTTTAAAGGGCTGGCTCATTACGGCAAGTTTCTCATTTTTAAGTATTATTTGTGCTCACATAATTGGTTTGACCCTAAAAATGCAAGCAGATCGTGTTAATCCTCAGCCAAGATGGCAAATTTGGGGAATTACAGTTCTGGCTCTATTTGTTTTTATTGTCATATTATTACTGGCCGCAATTAGAAGTGATTCTGTTCAAAGCGTTCCATTTTCTTTTGGCCTATCCATGACTGCTTTCGGAACATTACTTTTCTTTGTGGTACAGATGTCCTTCGTGCTTAGTGCAATGGCGCTTTCATACTTTAATCACGCAGAAGTCGAAGTCCAGTTAGATAGAGCTAAGCGACGAGTCAAGAAAATCACAAATAAGATTAAGAGACTTTCAAAGGCAAAATTGATTCCTGGTCGAACAGAAATGACCAGCGAGAAAAAAGCTATCCAAAGAGAAGCACTGAAATCAGCAATGTGGCAGTTTGAAGCTGAGTATCGAGAACTTTGCGCCGAATATCGAGGAGCAAATCTATTGGCACAAGCTGAAGCGATGGCTGCGGTGGGACATGGATTAATTGAGAAACCTCTTCATATTCCAGATTTTGGTGAAGAAGCGGAAATTAAGGAGGTTACTCTTTAATGAATATAAAGAGAAGTTTCGGGGCATCCGTTCTATTTGACCGACGACCTATTTCGGCAACAATCGCCTTATCGTTAGCGGCACTTGCGGCATTCGCAACTTTATTTGGTGGTATCACATCTCTACTATCGGTTACAGGAAGTTACTTTGACTTTGTTCCAATTTCTTCTGACGAAGTAATTAGTTGGCGAATAGCTTTAGTCACGACAATTTGGTCATTACTTGAAATTGTTGTGATTTTTTTGGCTTTGCAACCAAGACCGTTGGCACGTTTCGCAGTCATTTCAATGGTAGGCGTGAAGCTTCTAGCGTTCCTCACAATTGAATCAAGCAATTTACCAATTTGGCAATATGCAGCTCTATTGATGCTATCAATTGCTCCAATCATTCTGTTACTTTCGAGAGAGAGCAACAGTTACTACACTTTAAAGTAACGCCCAGCCGTAAATTTCAAGAATAGGGGCATCATGTCAAGAAGACTTCAAAGTGATGATAATTCTTCGATAAAGGCTTATGGAAAAATAGTGACACTTGAAAGCTACCGCATCAAGTGGTTAGCGAAGATTGTGTATAGCTCTCAATTCGAACTATTTATCGCCTTTATAATCTTGAGCAATGCAATTTGTCTCGCAATTTTAACAATGCCAGATATTGATCCAGAAATGCAGAGCACTCTAGAACAGCTGGATACCTTTGCTTTATATGTCTACTTTGCAGAATTATGTTTAAGAATCCTTTCGTATGGGAGTAAACCTTGGAATTTCTTTCGACAAGGATGGAACGTTTTTGATTTTACGATAGTGACACTGTCATTTGGATTCTTTGCTGGCGAGGCGATTATTCTTCGTTTACTGCGCATTTTCCGGCTCATTAGAATTTTTCGGTTCCTACCAGAAGTTAGAGTTCTTACAAGTTCAGTTCTTAAAAGTCTTCCACCGCTCATGAGCGTAGGAGTTCTTATTTTCCTTGCATTGTTTATTTATGGAATGGCAGGAGTCTATTTATTTGGTGACAAACTTCCAGAAAGTTGGGGAAGTATCACGCAAGCAATGACCTCACTTTTTATTCTTCTAACTTTGGAAAATTTTCCAATATATCTAGATGAGGCAGTAGCAATAAGTCCTTGGGCACTTCCTTACTACCTCTCCTACATCTTCATAGTAGTTTTTACAGTACTAAACGTGCTAATTGGAATTGTCTTAAATGCAATGGATGAAGCTCGTGAAGAAAACAAGCAACGTAAGAAACAACTTCAAGATTTAGATAACATAGTCCATGAAGTGGATGACATTACATCTGATGGCCGCGTGACTGATGATGAAATCAAGAGATTACGTTTTAAGTTGAAACAGATGGAAGAAGTACTTCACGAAAAACAGTAATTTACTGTAGAAACAAAGTGAAATCAGCTCACTCTTTTTATTGCAGTTAAATCGGGTTCCCATCTGACACGGTTTTGACCTAGATCATCCACAAGTAGGAATATCATTAACGGGCCTTCCCATATAACTCCAGAAATATCGAATCTACTCAATGAATTGCATTGAAGAACAATTATTTTTTCCCCAGGGCCGGGAAGCGGAAAACTAGATCGAAAATCTTGTACAACAGTTAACTCCTGAATTTGTGTAATTACATAACCGCCTTGGGCTTCGAAACTCAAACGGCTACTTTTGATGCTCGCATCCGCAGTGTATTTACAAGCTTCGCGTGCAGAGTTGTTGAAGTTTCCTTGAAGGAGTTCAAATCTCTGTATCGCTAATGAATCTTCTCCTGAGTCTTTCGAGTTAACGCTTTGACTTGGTAATACTGGCTCAACTGAAACATCGCCAATTTTTGAAGGATCAACTTCGGCGTTTGCTTGGACAATCGGAATCTCTCTACGTTCTAAACTACTTAAAGAATCAAAATCTGAGTTGGCACAAGAAACCACGAACACATTACAAATCAAAGTAGTTATCGTCAGGCGAAAAAACTTATTGAATATTCGAAGATACATTCTTCATATTCCAGTCGTCACGTTTTACCCATAGGTAAGAGTGGATAATGATTAAAAATAACAAGATAGCAATGACGGGGTACGTAAATAGAGTATCCAATTTTATTCCGTAAGGAGGATCACCTGGGAAACGAGATCTAATTTCTACAAGTGCGAAAAGTGATGTCGCTAACCAGCTTAAAGCATTAAGAGTTGGCGGTCTACGTTCCCGAATAATTGATATCGTCAGTATTACAGCAGCATAAACTCCTAACATCATAGTAAGTAACAGAATAATTACTGAAACTCTAAAGATCCCAGACCTTGTAGCATTCCATTCGAAACCAATGAAGCCCTCTTTATTCACAATTTTTTGATATTTTTCATCACCTTCATAAGCAAATCTATTTACTTCAATTTGCCAACCAAAGATGTCACGTTCAGCGACCGTAACAGTAGATAGAAATGGCGTGTAAACACCGGAGGGAGAAAGTTCTGATTGCCAAGTTCCTTGGTAACTATCAAATGGATAATTGCTTATCTGTGAACGCGACCCTAATGGAATTTCAATTGAACGACCGCCAATTAGACGTTTGGCAACAATGTACCAAGATGTTTCAGTCAGATTTTCAAATTCTACGTCAATCGAACGTTGTGCGATTCCAGTTGTTACAGCAGCACCACCTAGCTCGCCTGCCGGCCAGATTCTCATGTTTGCCTTAAGAATTGATTTTTTACCTGCCTCAATATTCTGAATATCTATAATGGTTTCGGCAATTGTGGGACAGGTTTGTTCAGAATTAAAGAAAGCTGTTGGGAGTTCATTCCATGAAGAATCCTGACAGTTGAGAGGTACTTTTAAGCCGTCATTAACAGATGTGTTTCCTGGACTCAGAAAGAAAATACTTGAAAAATAGCAGAACATTAAAGCTATTCCAAGATATGCATATTTCCTATTCCGCCAATAAATTAAATTTCTTATTGTCATTCTACGAATATTCATTAGTGTTTTTTAGCCTTAACGATCTTTCCATCTAAGGCTAAATTTGGATTCTCGAGATCCCAATCATCTCTGTTGTTCCATAGTTGAACATTGATTGCAATCAAAATAATCAGCAGCAAGATGACTGGATAGAAAACAAATAAATCGAATCTAATTCCGTTTGGCGGGTCGCCAGGTAATTGACCCCTAACCTGAAATAGTGCAAAAAGAAATGCGGCAAACCACACTAGAGCATTTATCGTTGGAGGGCGGCGCCCGCGCAATACATTTAATGTCATGAGTGAGCTCACGGCGGCTCCAATTACCATTAATGCCCCAAGAAGGAATGCAGCGACCTTAGTGCTATTTGATCTGCTAAATTTCCACTGCACAAGACCGGTTCCTTGCTTTATGTCACTTTGAATCTTTGACATATCTAAACTTTCATCAACAAATGCGAGGTACGATGATTCTCCCGCAAAACCTGGGACGAATTCTGTGGAATCTCTTAATGTAAGTTCTGTTGTACCGTCAACGGCGTAGTCAGAAGAAGCAGTTACATAAAGTTTGCTCTCATACTTGTCGAAGGGATAACTCGTTGGCGCTCCATTCAGTCTTAGTCCTAGAGATTGAGCACCGACAAAAGTACCGGAAGGAATATCCAGGAGTGTCGGCCCGCTAAATACGTCAAATGAATAAATGATGCCCTTCTTAGGAAAAGAGCCATTTGCTGTACTTATTCCTTGTTCTCCGCTTAGTTGAGGAGTAGCTGTCATGTATAAAACGCCGCGTTCGACATCTAATTCATTGACAGAAAGCCTCAAAGAAACTTCATCTGTTGATTCAGCAACTTTTGCTTTAGACAAGAGTGGCCCAGCCTCAAAAGTGGATCCTAGACTTTTAATTGCAACAATCGCATAACCGGAAATTAGAACAAGGCTAATAACAAGAATCGTGAGTCGTAAATTTTTGTTGTTCATTTAACTTCTCTTAACCATCGGGCTAGTAACAGCCATGGCATACGGAGCTGCTCCATATGTTTGATTTACATCCCACTTCCAAACGTAACAAATACCCCGTTGTGGGTATTTGCTTGCCTCAAAACCTGCGTCCGGGAAAAACCACGATAGGAAAATCCCACCCGGTTTGGCAGATCTAGGACTTTCTGTTCCGAAAACTGACTTGTACTGATTGACACAATGTGTCTGTATTTCATCTTGCGTCGGCAAAGGCGATCCATTGGTTGTTTTTACTTGACCAGAAAATATAACTTGGAAATGGTAGGGAGTCTTACAATCAGATTCAAAAAGAGTTTTATAATCCTCTCGTCCAGTAGGTGCAATTAGGGATGTGACGGGGTAGTTTGCTGAATAGCAACCGAGTTTAAGATCTAGATAAAAGACTGATTTAGGTTTCTTAATCAAAACTTCACTAAAACCGGATGGACATTTTGGAGCAACGCCAATTACCTCTTTTAATTGCTTACCTTTTTTGCATTGAATTAGGACATCTCGCTGTCCTGCTTTAGAAGGTTTACTTGACTTAGAAGCCGAGGAGGCAGTCTCAAAAATCTTCACCGGTATAGCCAAATCTCCCTGCACTGAATTGCCCAGCTGCAGACTCGATCCATATCCCCAACATTTTGTATCACCTGAATTTTCTATGGCGCACATGTGGCTTGTATAGCTCGAGGACGTGCTCAATATTTTTACAGATTTCAAATTGCTTATTAGCACTGGTGAATTCGTATCTTTTCTTTCAGTATTGCCATTTTGCAGATACTCACCGCCGCCCCAGCAAAATACCTGATTTGCCACGTCTAATGAGCAAGTTCCAAATCTATTTAAGTGCACTTTCTTAATTGATTTGAGCCCATTAACTTTTGTCGGTGTTGCCGATGAAATAGGCGACACAGAGTTACCAAGTTGTCCTTTTTCTCCATATCCCCAACAGTACAAATTTCCTTCATTTCCGGTTATTGCACAAATATGACCTGCGCCAACTCCAAAATCAATAACATCCTCAGGTAGTTCCATCTGGGTTGGCGGATAAGCTTTGTTGTCTTCCAACCCGTTGCCTAGCCGACCATTAGATTGAGTTCCCCAGCAATAAAGTTTGTTACCAGAAACAAGAGCGCAAGCTACTTGAGTACCTACTAAAACCTTTTTCGCCTCACTTATTCCTGGAACTTTCGACGGAACAAGCACGTTTTTGTCCTTGGATTCAGTTTGTAATTCCCCAAACTCATTACTACCAAAACAGTAGACGTCTCCGTTTGAAATTGCGCAAGTTGCTAGGCGACTTGCATGCACAAATTTAACTTTAGCAATCCCATTAACTTTTACCGGAGAATTTGATTGATCAAGGGTACCGATACCGAGTTTTCCGTTTCCATTCTGACCCCAGCAATACAGATTCTCATTTTTATCAATTACACAATTATGTGCTGCTCCCGCTGAAACCATTTTTACTTTACTGAAATTGGGCAACTTAGTCGCGGGCGCAATAGGCGAATTGGTTGTACCTATTCCAATCTGGCCAACTTCATTATTGCCCCAGCAATAAACATTTCCTAATTTATCAACCGAACAAGTATGTGCAAACCCTGTTGAAATTTGTGTAAGTCTAAGTTCAGAGGCCTGAGCGGATGAGTTCGCAAATAAAATACTGCAGACAAGTGAAGATAAAACTAAAAATATTAAGTGTAGTTTTTTGCTTTCTAGCACTAACCTGCCCCCGTCTGCTTAAGTTTCAATTTGTTGGCTCAACTGTATGTTTTACATGGAGATTAGGCAATGATTTAAATAGGTAAAACAGTTTAGAGCTATTTATGCGCCCTATACATACGTTTGTCTACGCATGGAGAGAAATAACCAAAGTTTGTCCGCGCCATTGAGCTTCCAAAAGAATTCAAGGAGTACCCTGCTCAATACTCCTCGTAGGGGGAGCAGTAGTTTGATAGGAGACTAAATTGGCTAGTGCTTCAGTCCCACCAGGCTGGTATCCAGATCCAGACGGTAGACCTTGTGAAAAATATTGGGATGGAAGTAATTGGGGAAAAGTAACAAGACCTCTTTCAACAATTTCGGGCAAACCAGCTCCGAAAGAGTCCAAGGTTGGACTTGATTCTAATGAAAAGCTTATTTTAGCTTTTATAGCCTTCGCATTTCTAGCCATAATTTTCTTCTATCCTTACTAAAACAAAATGGAGGAATAATGGAAATTCTATTTCTATTGGTTTGGGTTGCTTGTGCAGCTATTTGTTACAGTCAAGCGAAGAAAAAGAATCTAAATGTAGGCCTATGGACTTTCCTAGGTCTTTTCTTTGGACTCTTTGCAGTGATTGGCGTCTTAGTAGTTTCCCCAAAGTCCGCCGTCTAATTAGGGCCGTGTAAGTAAAGTTATGACTATCGTAAGTCCAGGTTGGTATCCAGATCCAGATGGGAAACCATGTGATCGATACTGGGACGGTTCAGCCTGGACTTTCGAAACTAGACCACGAAGCGAAGTAAATTTAGAGCAACGGTCAAGTAAAGGAGAGATCACTTCAGGCTGGAAAATAACAATAGGGATAACTTTTATCTTATGTATCTTGCTACTTGTGGCGGTCGCTTCGGACCCAGAACTTTGGACTTACTAGACTTTTAAATCAATTTTCTGTTGGTGTAAAACCCATTTTCTGTCGCTTTACTTCGACCGACGGAATATCAACACTTTGAAATTTAATTATCTCATGGATAGAAATCTGCCCGTCATCCGCTGCACGATTAGACATATTCAAATACATCTTCTCAAACAAATTTCTGACGTAACGTGCATTACCTTGATCACCGCTAGGGCGCGCAATTTCAATATGCTTTAAAATTTCGGCTTTTGTTGAATCTTCGACTTCAACTTGGTGTGATTGGCATAGGTTCTCAAAAATTTGAAGCAGCTCGTTAGGTTCATAATCTGCGAAATGAATATAATTCTGGAATCTTGACTTTAGTCCGGGATTAGATTCGATGAACTGTTTCATAGGCTCTTTGTACCCTGCAACAATTACCGCTAAATTTTCACGGTTATCCTCCATTGCTTTGACTAGAGTAGAAATCGCCTCATCTCCAAATCCCGCTCCTGTATCAGCAGATAATGAATATGCCTCATCGATAAAGAGCACTCCGCCTTTAGCTTTTTCTACTACTTCTTGAACTTTAAGCGCTGTTTGCCCAACATAGCCAGCAACAAGAGAGGCGCGATCAACTTCGAGAAGTTTTTGAGAAGGTAACAAACCGATAGCGAAATACATTTCGGCTAGGTACCGCGCAACAGTAGTCTTTCCAGTTCCAGGACTCCCAGTAAATACGCAATGTAACCCAACAGGAATTCTAGGCATTCCTTCATTCGCTCGTAAATTGTTTGCTTGGTGAACATTGATTAGTTTTGTGACTTGAGACTTAACTTCGTTTAAACCCGTTAGTTTATTCATTTTCTGTATTGCAGCCTCAAGCGTTATTTGAGTCGGGGGGCTTTCAAGATTTATGTTTGTGGCAGCCGGCGTACTCAGACTATTAACTTGCGTTCCCAATAATTCTTTAGCAAGTGTTTTGGCTAACTCAATTGCCTGATCTGCACTCTGAAGAGACTTTAAAATATTCTCTACATCTTCTGAAATAACGATCCGGTTTGAGGGTTTTCTGGGTATTTGCGCAAGAGCATTTTCGAGAGTTGGTAAATCAATTCCAGAAAGTGCTTCACCAAATCGTTTTCGAATTCCGTAAAGCAGATGGAGCTTTGTTAACGACCCATGGTCATATCTTTTAGCAATACTCTCAGCGTTCTCTCTAACTTCAGAAATTAAACTCAATTTTCTTCCTTCAAGTTATGAATGTTATTTGCGGTAATCGTTGACCGTCTTGCCGCCAAACTTACTTTGTAGCTCTTCGTCATTATTGTCAGCTGTAATGGCTACTGCCGCTAGAGCACCCTTAAGTTCTCCCGCATCAAGATTATCGCCAGGAATATTAAATTGAAAAATAACATTATAAAGACCGTCATCTCTAAGCACGAGTTTGAATCCACCAAGAAGAAAGGTTTGTCCTTCGGTAGCAATCCACTTAAAAAGTTCATTTGAACCTTTAACATCAAGTAAGACCATGGCCCAAACTGAAACTGTTGTTAGGGAAATGTCATTTTCTTTACGAAACGCAATTACATCGGCTTCTGAATCATTAGTGTCATGTATTTCCACATGAATGTTTGTGGATTCGAATGGAATACTTAAGCTTCCGTCTTCTCTTAATTCAATCTGGTTAAAGAATTGATTTGCGAATCTATGAACTTTGTCTTTAACAACCAAATAATTTGTATTTGACATATCTTCTCCTAATGTGGGTTAACCACCAAAATACTATGTGAGGCCGATGGTATTTGGGAATACCAATTGAAGGTTATTCTTGGGTATAACTGCTTACAGTAAAACGAATGAGATCTTCGGATGCTTCAACATTTTCCTGGTTTATCTCGTACTCCATTAGAACATACGCACCTACAACGCTACCGCCAATCCCGCCAGCCCATGCCTTTCCAAATCCCTCATAGTTTTGAAGGGTGTCTCCAGAAGTTCGAGGTAACGCTTCTATTGCACGCCAACCATTAGTACCAGCAATTCTTACTTCGATATCGTCGAATGGGGCAAAAGTCGCGATTTCGCCCCCAAAATTATTATATGAATCGATACTTACATAATGTGAACGGTAAAGGTAAAGTCTCTTACCACTCTTTGCTTCTCTAATAATGCGAACGACTTCGGCTTCAATATTTTCGAGACGCTTTTTTCTAGAATTTACTTGCCGTATTAATTCTTCTTGAGCTTTTGTTTCCTCAAGATCTTCAATCCGTCCAGGTAATTTCAAATCACAAAAGTTACATAAAAAAAGATTCTCAACAGTTGTATCTCTTGTTCCCCAACTATTTTTCGACTTCTCTGTACATTTGCAATCGCCAATCTCAGAAACTTTACGACTATAAGGTAATTGTTCTGCTCGGCTATTTTCAATTGATTTCTTGCAGCGAAGGCAGCGATTATCGTAATCTCTCCAAGGGGTTCCACAACTACAAGGATTATCAGTAATTGTTAAGGGCAAAACTAATCCTCTCCTTAATTCTAACTGCTAAAAATACTATCAATTTTCATAGTCGTACCAAACCTTTTGACCTTTATATTCATAATTACACCTAATAATCTTCTCGCAGAAGGTATCTAGATTGCCCGCACCATTGAATTGCTCTCCATCATTATCAGAACTCCACGTCACTATTCCGACAACTTTGCCTTCATTATCAATCAAGGGCCCACCACTATTGCCTTCAGAGATGTTATTGGTAATAAGAACATCCGTTGCAGTTGTATTGATGACA
>JACCDJ011673881.1_pt1 | contig 14532 bp, 12 predicted proteins | sample 7444481 | NCBI WGS metagenome assembly JACCDJ01 (sample SAMN15323435, study PRJNA562643) | freshwater metagenome | isolation source: river surface water | place: USA:Blue River Watershed | collected 2017-08-15 | reverse complement strand
GTGATGTTCGCGAAGGGCCACACCCACTTGAGAGTCGGTCTTAAAGCCACCTATACCTGGTCCGTGGCCAGCACGAGGATCGATAACGATATAGGGGCGACGGCTGTTGTCGATCGTAATGCCTTCAGGAGGCAGAATTTTAAGGAGCTGGTAATTTGATGGATACTTTTGATCACGACCGTCCATGACGATCTCATAATCATAAGCAAGCACAGGGGGGCAACCCTTCGCTTCATGTTCTAGAAAGATATCACCGCGTTTGCGCAGGGTATCCATCGTGAGGCAGGCCCGTTCTGTGGCATCAAGCAGGTATTTTCCCCAGTCAGCCCAAAGCGACCCCTGTTGCTGGGCAAGATTCATAGCGCTTGCAAGCGCCTCGCTGTTTTTCATCAGTTCAGCACTGCGTTTACCGTGAACATCACGGATCCGTTGTGCGTTTCGGCTGGCTGCTGTGTTCAGTATATCGCTGCTACCCACGCCTGCCTTTAGCTCGGATTCGCTGTCTTGCATCGAGCGGCGCCACAAATCGAACACATCATTCAGTTGCCTTGCAAAACTCGATGGATCGGCAGCAAGATGGTCGAAAATATTACTCATTGCGAAACTTCCTATAACGTTTTATTCATGGATGCTCTGAGCGTGGTTAAGGTACTAGGCCATATGATGTAGGCCAGCATCCACATAGATCACATCCCCCGTCATACCAGAGGCCGCGCCGCCAACCAAAAAGGCCACCACACGCCCTACCTCAGCGATATCGACCAAACGATGCTCAGGGGTTCTTTCAACTGCCATACGGACGAGTTCATCAAAATGATCGATACCGCTCGCCGCTCTTGTCTTGAGCGGGCCCGGCGAGACGGCGTAGACCCTGATCTTGGATTGACCCAGTTCATGCGCCATGTAGCGAACCGTTGACTCAAGTGCAGCCTTCACGGGGCCCATCATGTTGTAGTTCTGAACAACCTTGTCAGCACCGTAATAACTCATCGTAACAAGTGCACCACCCGGCCTCATCAGCGGCTCGGCGTGATGGGCAAGTTCGACAAAGGAATGGCAGGAGATTTGCATCGCCTGCAAGAAACCTTCGCGCGAGCAGTCAACAATTCGGCCGTGCAAATCGTCTTTTGGTGCAAACGCTATTGAATGAATAATGAAATCAAGATAGCCCCACTGAGCCTTGATCTGCTCAAACATGCTTGCCACCGCCGATTCCTCAGCCACATCGAGAGGAAGTAGCATCGAAGCGCCGATCTGTTTGGCAAGCGGCTCAACATAAGGCTTTGCCTTAGCATTTAAGTAGGTTAATGCGACTTCAGCGCCAAAGCCACGCAACTTGGCAGCACAGCCAAAGGCAATGCTGTGCTCGTTGGCAACGCCCACAATCAAGCCGCGCCGACCACGCAGCATGTCGCCGATTTTGCTGTTCTCGTCCCAGATTTTGGGCAGTGGATCGCGATGACTTGGGGCCATAGCTTCGGGTTCATTCATGATCGGACTCGGCAAAAAGAAAGATGAGATGCGCTCGACGCTCAAAGTTCGAGGGCATGATTAAGACTTGTTTCCCTACAGTATAAAGGGTCTTGATGACATCCGAATGAACGAAGGTTCGGTGCCACCCAGCAAACCTCGGCCTGTCACAAACGGAACGTCATAACTCTTTCAACAACCGTAGCCATACTGTATGCGCGGGTTAGCTTGCATCATGCTGATTACTTCATGTCTGCGTTAACCCAACTGCGCTTAAGACTTTCGGAGGCGAATGATGAGCACTTATCTTTTTCAATTAAGCGATCTACACATCCGCGAACCTGGGCGCAAGGCCTATGGAAGGCTTGACACCGCACCCTATCTGAGTCGCGCAATTGATACCATCCTTCGATGTCCCCAGGCGCCAAGCGCCGTGGTCATTACAGGCGATCTTTGTGATTTCGGGCGCGAGTCCGAGTACTTGCACCTGCGCGAGTTGCTCACGCCACTTGTTTGCCCTATTTTTTTGATGCCAGGCAATCATGACTGCGTTATCAACCTGCGCCGTAGCTTCCCCGACCATTCATACCTCGGCTTATCTGGTCCAGCACATTTTTCGGTCGATCTTGGTGATCTGCAATTAATAGCACTTGACAGTACCCTCGCTGGGCAAAGTTTTGGTGCTATCGATGCGCACGGTCTTGCCTGGTTGGAAGAAAGCCTGCTTGCTTGCGTTGACCGCCCGGTTGTTATAGCGATGCATCATCCGCCCTTTCTGACTCAAATTGGCCATATGGACGAAATTGGGCTGCTGCATGGACGAGCAGAGTTTGCCCAGATCATTAGAAAATTTTCGAATATAGAACGTATTATTTGCGGGCATCTCCACCGTGCGATCGACACACGGTTCGCTGGCACGATCGCTTCGACATCGCCTTCACCTGCGCATCAAGTCGTGCTTGATTTACATCCTTTAGCAGTATCGCAATGGAATCTCGAACCAGGCGGATTTCGGATTCATGCCTGGAATAAATCGGCAGGCCTTGTGACCCACACCATGCCCATCGGAACTTTTGAAGGACCCTACCCATTTCATGCCGAGGGCGCATTGATCGATTAAGTCCCCACTACACCACCATCACGCTTTCGAATAATCACGGTGGCACTGCGCGGACGTTCGTTGGGTTTGTTGTTAGGCCAGCTTGAAAATCGACTTGGATTTTTTGGATCGCTCCAATTACCAGGTGTTTCGCCAGGATGTTGAATATTTACAAACAATGTTTTCAAGTCAGGCGTTGCGGTAATCCCGGTCACTTCGCAATTGACCGGCCCAACCAAGAATCGCCTCACCTCGCCAGTTGACGGATCAGCAGCCAGCAGTGAATTATTGCCGATACGTTGGTACTCTCCAATATACATTTCACTCGCAGAAGCATCTGTTTGAATCCACAAGACGCCTCTTGGATCGCACCATAAGCCGTCCGGGCTGCCGAAGGCATCGCCCCTCATATTGCCCTTAGCTTCCTCGCGCTGATTCGCCTGATCTCCGGCAAGCACGAAATGCTCCCAGCTGAAACTTTGGGCATCAAAATCGCCATCTTCTTTCCAGCGAATAATATGACCCATGCTGTTGTTGGCACGGGGATTGGCAGCGTCCACACCTGGCCGCCCTGGCATCCCCCGTCGGCTATTGTTGGTCAAGGTGCAGTAAACATGCGAGCTCAAAGGATCAACGGCGATCCACTCTGGACGATCCATCTTGGTCGCACCCAGCAAATCGCTTGCCTGCCTTGAGCGAATTAAAACATCGCCTTGATCCTTGAAGCCTCTTGCTGCATCAAGCCCACGTTCACCGTGCTTTAGTGCGATCCACTCGCCCCGCCCATTTGCATCAAATCTTGCAACAAACAGGGTGCCGTGATCCAACAAGTCCTTGTTTGCTCGATAGCCTCCCGGTCTCAGCCGCTCAGCACTGACGAATTTATAGATGTACTCGAAGGCGGCATCCTCACCCATGTAAACAACAATCTTTTTATCTTTGGTAACACTAACCCAAGCTCCCTCGTGAGCAGCTCGCCCCAGGGCCGTACGCTTGACAGGCTCACTCGCTGGGTCAAAAGGATCGATCTCAACCACCCAGCCAAAGCGATGAGCCTCATTAGGGTGCTTCTCAACCATAAAGCGCTCTTCGTGCTCATACCAACGAAATCCACGATCGCGTTGACGGATGCCCCAGCGTGCTTCGTCCTCACTAGGTTTTTCTCGACCTTGGAAGTAATTTGCAAAATTTTCCTCACAAGTGAGATATGTACCCCATGGCGTAAATCCATTCGCACAATTATTAAACGTTCCTAATACTGTATGGCCTTGAGGATCAGCGCTTGTCTGCATCAACGGATGGCCGCGAGCAGGCCCACTGATGCGCATTGCAGTCGAGGCAGTGATTCTCCTTGCAAACTTGGAGGGGTTCACGATCTGCCATTGATTGCTCACTTTGGCGATTTCGATCACGCTCACGCCATGTGAGGCCATGGACTTAGCAACCTTTTGAGCCGTCAAACTTGACTGACCATCCGTGTGGAGCAAGCCTTCATCGGTGTATTCATGATTGATGGCAAGCAGACCCCTACGACTGCCATCAATGGGGAAGTAATGCATACCATCGTGATGCATGCCAAGTTGTAAGGCTTGTTCTTCGGCTGTGTTGCTCGCATCTGATCGCCATGCAGGCGAACCTGCCCTTGCACCAATAGGCTCCCCCCAGAGAAAAGCGATCTGCGCTTCATAACCTTCAGGTACCCAAAGACCATCACGATCTTGCGCTTCAACGGCCTTGAAGCCCAATCGCGAGGCTGATGACTTAGTCGCTTGTGCTGCGCTTGAGTCGGCCTGAGCGATACTAGGTTTTGTTGCACTAGCATGGGTGTTTGCCGAAGCTGCGCGAGCGAGAGGCGCGAGCAGCGATGCACTTGCGGCCGCCATGCCACCGTAAAGCAATTTTCGCTTGCTCGGGTCAGAAATCTCATGAATCGACAAGTTGGCACTTGAATTGCTGTCTTCCAATGCGTCCTCAACATCTTGGCTGCTTGGTATCGATCGCTGATCATTGGCTCGATTCATCATGCAATTCTCCTGTTGTCACGTAGCAGACTTAGTAGCTTGTTTATGATCACGTATGAAAATGTCCAATCGATGAAGCAGTCCGTTGCCCTAATCACCGGCGCCAACACGGGTATTGGCCGGGTCACTGCCTTGACACTTGCAAGACGGGGCTATCAGTTGATTCTGGCTGGACGCTCTGAACAAAGAACCCAAGCAGTGATCGACGAGATCCTTCAACTCGGGGTGGTTAATCGTCCCCACTATGTACCGCTCGCCCTTGATGACCTTGATTCGGTTAGGGCTTGCGTGAAGCGAGTGATCGCCCTTGATCTTCCCATTCGTTTACTCATTAACAATGCCGGTGTGGCCGGGCTCAAGGGGCAAACGAAGCAGTCTTACGAGATGGCTTTTGGCGTGAATCATCTTGGGCACTTTCTGCTCACCCAAGGTCTCTTAAACCGGCTACAAAGCAACTCACCTTCTCGCGTCATTCATGTAGCAAGCCGTGCTCATTGGATGGCACGCTCGATTCCCTGGGAAAACCTGCAAAGTCCGACAAGATCGCTGACGGGCGTTTCGGAATACGCGGTCTCCAAGCTTTGTAATATTCTTTATACCAAATCGCTTGCGCAGCGCTTAAAGCACACGGGGATCAGTTGCTATGCCCTTCACCCTGGGGTTGTCGCAACCGAGATCTGGCGAAGCGTGCCCGGCTTGCTAAGACCTTTGCTGCGATTGCGGCCGATGCTAAGCCCCGAAGAAGGTGCGGCAACAACGCTTCATTGTATTGACCATGCAAGCACCGAACAAAGCGGTATGTATTTCGCTGATTGTCGACTCGCTGCCGTGAGCCCTCTTGCGTCACAGTCGGGTCTAGCTGACCGACTGTGGCACTTTAGTGAGCAAGCATGCTCGCGCTAAGTCTTATTGTCCAAAGATTGCCGTTTTTCCTAGACTTACGGTGTAATTCTTCTCACTGACCGTGCTCACAAAGTACCATTCACCTCGAGCTTCACTCGCGGTAAAGATCATTTTTAGGTAGCCTCTGCGCGACGGATCCATCCAACGCAGATCATCAACAACGCCCTCAAAGATCCCTTTAATCTGCGCTGGGGGCAAGCTCAGATAAGATTCGATGCCAGGTGAGCTGACACTCGATGTTGCAAATTCCTCGCCAACCTTCATACCTGCCATCGCTGGATTGGCTAAGCCCATGAGGCTCAACTTGCTGTGCCAGGCGTTATGGGTATCGCCAGCAAGAGAGATGAGCTTTTTGCCCAACTGTGCAGCCGCACCGAGCAGAGTCTCGCGAGCAACAATGTATCCATCCCAGGCGTCGAGGTTATAGCCTAGTTTCGGATTTGTCTTGGGGTCCATAAGAGCAAGCTGCATCGGCGTACGTAGCGCTGCAGGCGTTGCCTTCGCGGTCAAGTAGTCGCTCACGGCTTTTGAGCCTGCTGCCTGGGCCTCGGCCGATGTATCACTCGGATTCAACGCAGCCAAGACAGACACAGGAAACTCCATGCGCGCCATCAGCACTTGCTGGCCTAAAACCTGCCAAGTTGCTTTGCTTGCAGCCATTTGGCTATTGAGCCAGTTTGCTTGCGAGCTGCCTAGCAGTTGCCTGGTTGGAGCGCTAAAGCTTGCTGTTGCGCTTGCTTGTTTGGCCGCACCGCTTAGTCCCGCCAGGTCTTCAATGGGAATCTGCTGGTCGCGACCCACAAGCCTGGTGTCGAGCATATGTAGGCTCAACAAATTTCCAAAGTCAAAACTACGATAAATAATCGACCGATCAGCAGCACTGCGTATCGGCATCCATTCATGATACGCGGCAAGCGCTGCAGTCTTTCGAGCTGCCCAGGTCCCTTCCTTACTAGGATCGTGGTTTTCCGCGCCATCTTTCCAGGCGTCGTTTGCAATTTCATGATCATCCCATACCGCGATCATCGGCATTTTCGCGTGAAGCGCCTGCAAATCTGGATCGGACCGATACTGAGCATAGCGCTTGCGGTAGTCGGCTAAGCTCAAAATTTCATTGAGTGGATCAGAAACGCGACCGAGCTTCGCTGCCTGGTCCGACGCATAGCCTGTACTAGCGTACTCATAAATATAATCGCCAAGATGGATGGCGTACTGTGCATCGCTTTTGGCCGCTTCCGCGTACACGTTAAAAAAACCAGCTGGATAGTTTGAGCAAGAAAACACGGCAAAACGTACTTCGCTCGCGCTGGTATCGGGTAGCGTCCGAGTTGTACCTACTGGGGAACGATCGTCGCCGCGACGGAATCGGTAGAAGTAGGTCTTGCCAGGACTCAAGCCGAGCGCATCAACTTTGACGGTGAAGCCCGTATCAGGGGTTGACATGACTTCACCACGACTCACTATCGATGTAAACATCATATCGCTTGCAACTTCATATTGAAGACTTATCGAGCCTTCGCCCACGATAGGCTTCGCATGTGTCCATAGGATCACACGGTCGCTGAGTGGATCGCCGCTTGCAACACCGTAGCGAAACTCAATAGGCTCATCTGAGCTCGAGCACGAAGCTAACGTACCTGCAAGCGCCGCCACGGCCGAAACCGACGCGACACCACCTATGAAACCGCGACGAGATGACAACTGAAGTGGGTGCTGAATGTTCGCCATGATGATCTCCTTAACTAGAACGCTAGTTTCGCCGCTGCCAATGACCGATTCATGACGGCCGCAATCATGGTCATCAAGGCGCAATGTTTATCGCCTACATTGACGTAACCGCACTGCATCGCGGTTGTCTCCTCCTCACGAAAACGGTGAGGAATTTCGCCCGGGAATGCCCGGGCTTTTTTTTATAATTGATTGAATGCTTTAGGCAGGGTAAGAGCTATCTCAGGCATTAATGCAATAAGAGCACTCCCCACAAAAATCGCAAGTAGTGCAGGCAAAATGGAGGTCATGACAATGCGCAATGGTTTTCTAAAAACCGCACTTGCAAAGTAAAGATTCATCCCTGCAGGTGGGCACAAGAAACCCATCTCTAAGGTGGCAAGAAACACAATCCCAAAGTGGACAGGGTGGATGCCATAGCTCATTGCCAGGGGGAGCATCAAAGGTACAAGCACCACGAGCGCAGCGTAAATTTCCATAAGCGCGCCCGCTAATGCGATAAAACAAACCGCGGCCAACAAAAAAGCCTGCGGACTTTGGATATAAGACTGTACCCAGTCGATGGCTTGATCAGGAATGCCCGCATCGACAAGAAAATTGGTAAGTCCCAGTGCCATGCCTAGAATCAGCATCACCCCACCGATCAACTGCGCGGTTAGCAAAAAGCACGACCACAAGGCAGCCCAGCTTAGTTCCCGACGAATCACGCTGACGACGATAAGCGCATAAAACGCGGTAAGCGCTGCTGATTCTGTGGGTGTTGCCCATCCACTGATTAAGGGCACCAAAGCAACAGGTGCTGCCATCAGTTCCCATAGCGCTTGCCTCCATCTGGAGGCGGCCCGGGCCACAGGCACGGACGCAGCAGTACTATCGTCGGCGCGTGCCCGTGTTATCTGGGGTGGAGAAGTATCCGCGTTTTCCCAAAGGAGCTCTGCCCTCGCGACTTCAACGACCGAATGCCGCATAAATCCGCCGATCCACAACAAACAAAGAACCATCAACAAAGCGGGCAGCAAACCCGCGAGTAACATGGTTTGAATCGGCACGCGCGCAAGAATGGCGTACATGATCAATGGCACTGAGGGCGCAAGCAAGACCCCAAGTGCACTAGCACTTGTAATGAGTCCAATCCCTCTTTGTTCAGGGTATCCGCGCGATCGCAGCATCGGAAGCAAAATGCCACCGAGGGCAAGAAGGGTCACGCCACTGCCGCCTGTCAGCGCCGTAAACGCCGAGCAAAGCACAGCGGAAGCCGCCACACTCGCTCTCCAGCCGCCACCAAAGATAAAACTGATTAATTCGCTTAAGCGTCTTGCGGCCGTACTCTTTGCAAAAAGCAGTCCTGCAAGCGTGTACAGGGGTAGCGCTGGTAGAGAAGGATTGACCGTCATCGCATACTGCGATAGCGGTATCGAGGCTAGCGGCTGACTTACCGATATAAATAAACCTATGGTTATCATACCGATAACTGCAAAGATCGGTGCTCCACCCGTTGCAATAATGATTGCAGCAACCAGAAAAACGCTAAGGTCAAAACCTTGCATGCTGCCAAATAGCCCGCTTGCTGCTGCAAACACGATAAATCCGACCCATACCAAGATGCCAAACCTTAAAGCAGCGCCACGAACTTTGTAAATCGCAGCCTTAACTAGAGCAAGCGCAATCAATGCGTAGCCAAGTGGCATAACGACTTGAACCATCCACACATCAATGCCGTAAGCAAGCGCCTGGCTTGCCTCCCGTTCGCTCATCACAAGATCAAGGGACGCGGTACACAGCAATAAAGCGCAAAACCCAGCAAACAGCAAGGCCAGGACATGATGACCGGCAGCAAGCTTCGGAGCAACAGTCCCATCGAACATCGACCTTGAACCCGTGAGCGTAGATAAATGACCGGCGGGGAAGGCGGCAATAGCGCCCATGAGGCTAAGCACCAGACCAAGATGCTGCGTTAATAGGGCAGCGTTGCTGATAAATCCACCGAGAAATGGTCTTGCCGTGAGTTCGATGGCAGGTATCAAAAGCATGAAGCACAACGCCACGACCGCAATAGTCGCCGCAAATTTCTCTATGAGACCCAGGGCCTTTGTCCCTTCAAGATCCACGATTCGCCTTGCTAGCAGCTTGCACTTATCGTTGAATCAGCGTCGCATGCTTCTAAACGTTTTAACATGGGCCAACACTTCATCGAAAAGCTCACTGGGCACCAATTTCCCACGGATTCGCGGGTAAAGCTGCTCGGCGAGGCTTTCCCATTGTTTGAGATCTTGATTACTTGGTTTTGTAACGATTAATCCGCGCTTAACCATTGCTGCAACCGCCTCGTCAACTTCGGCTCGGGCGCGCGCACGGACGATCGGTCCAATTTGCTCGCCGGATTGCTTTAAAGCGAGCTGAACGTCAGGGGGCATGGATTCAAAAGCCTTCCTACTCAACACAATAGCGCCAACGATCGGCGCCCAGTTCAACTCCAACATATGGGGAGCGCTTGAAAAAACCTGCGTAGCCATAGCGAAATATGGTGTTGAAGGTACCACGCTCACCATGCCAGTCTGGATCGCAGGCAGGATATCGGCTGTTTCCAACGGCACTGGGAAGTAACCTAAGTCCTTCATGATGGTCTGTTGCTCTGGTTCATTGCCCCAGGTGAAAAATTTGAGGCCGCGAAAGTCTTCTGGCTTACTCGCCGCTGACTTTGAGAAGAACCGCACCCAACCAGCGTCTCCCCAAGCGAGCACCACAAAGCCTTTTGCTAGAAAGCGTCGCTCCATGGAGTCGCGTAACTTGTCACGGACATAGTCGACTTCAGCCCAGTCTCTAAATAAGAGCGGTATCGACTGCATGGCTGTGACCGATTCATCAATCTCGCGCAGACCAACCACTGACAGTAAGCCGCCTTGTAACTGCCCGATTCGAATGCGCTTGACCATCTCGGCTTCACCGCCCTGACTGCCATCGGTAAAGACATTAAATCGACCCTTACCATCGAGTGCCTTGCGCCAGGCCTGACCAAGTTGCAGGAGTTGCTGGTGGTAGACAGAATTTCGCGGCACAAGACTAGCGATACGCAAGACTGGTTCGCGAGCACTGTCGCTTGCCAAGAGCGCTGAAGCGTAGGCGCTTGTTAGTGCTCCGAAGCAGATCTGACGTCTCGTTAAAATCATCGTTTGTACCGATCAAAATAAACTATCGATGCGATCTAATAACCATAGCGCCTTGCTGGCTGCCACACGATTTTCAAAACTCGGATAAACCTCTGCGACCTTGATTGCAAGCCGCAGGCGGTCTTCGAAAGCCTGCCGATCACCGGCGTCTAAATCAAGCTGCTCAGCGAGAAAAACGTGCGGCATGGCCTGCTTAGCGCCGTATTGATTAAGCACCGCTGTGAACCAAAGCTTTGCTTGCGCCTTATCGCCTCCTGGGCTTGACCATTCAAAGCTGGCTGCAAGCATTAATGCGGCCCCCTCCCCGAAATCGGCTTGCTGCTGTCTCACCCAATCGGCAAGCGCTTTTGCCTTGGGCCAATCGGCCAGTGCATCAAAGTCATCGCGATCAAGCGCAATCAAAGCGCCCCAGGCAGCAGACGTCCAGTAGGCTAATGCGAGCTCATCGCTTGCAGCTGCCCTTGGGTTCAGCGCAATACTTTTCAGATGGTCCCAACCAGCCTCTTTGGCAATTTTGAGCAATCGAATCGCCTCTGCACGTTTGCTTTTTGCAGCGTCAGGATCGGTAAGCTCAAGTTGCTCAGCCTCAAAGGCACGAATACCGTATGCATCTTTAACAAGACTTGAGATGGCCCACGCACGCAAGCGCGGCCTCGGATCAGACCAAAGAACAAGCTCCCCGAGCTTGCCTGCAACACAACTCAAGGTCTTGATATCGCCCGGCAGCGCCGTTGCCTGGGCAAGGGTTGGCGTAAACACCAAGACCGCTACAAGGCTTCTCGCCATGAGCCTTGTACAGCCATCGGCAATCCGGTTGGCGACGGCTTGAATCAGCCTCGCCTGCATCAACAACATGGATCAATACTGCAAGTTGATTTGCAAAATGGCTGTGCTGCCGCTTGTCTCATTACCGAGTACAAGCAGTGGCTTGCCATTGGGCGAGGCATAGGCCGGTATGAGGAGGATACCCTCTGGGCCTCGATCGCCAATGGCACCGCTCCGCGTATTGTAATAAGTTACAAATTTCGCAGCTTTCGGATCAGTAATGTCGTAGACCATGACCCCGCCGACGCGCTCAAGGCCGATGAATGCGAATTGCTTGCTCCCAAAGCGACCGACCACAACGCCTTCTGGCTCTGGACCCTTGTTTGGGCTTCTTGCATCGAGCGTGTTGTTGTCATTGCTCGCATTAAATAAAACGTTCGGCAGTGCGATTGTCCTTTGTTCAAACTGATCACCCGAGTCATAGACACGATTCAAATTGCTGTCCCAGATTGAAAAGGATCGAGCTCCAAAGGCATAAAGTTCGGTGCAAAGGCCTGCTGCGTTCTTGCCTGTGGTTCCACCGTTGGGCGTCGAGGTGATTCGTAGGCGCCCAAGATTGGAGTCAAAGATCAAGTTTGCTGCATCACTAAAAACACTTGGGTCAAGGCCCTTGTCACAATGCGCTCTAACACGGGTCTCCTCATTAAAGCCTGGCCAATCAGCGCGCGCATCGCCTTCGTTAGCAGTGACAAGGTATGTTTGACCATTCACCGAAAAGCTTGCAATGCCATCGGGCAAATACAGTCCGCGAACAGGTCGTTGCAAGATCTTGATGGCTGCTGTGCCGCTGTTTGTATTGGTACCTCCGTCTTCATCGGAAGCGTCGAGTCCCATGCCCGCTAAGCTATGATCCTTGTAACCGAGCGCCTTGATTGCGGTCACTTTGGCACTGACGATATCAACAATCGCTATCGCATTGTTTTCCTGCAAAGTAACGAAGGCGGTCTTTCCATCTTCACTAATCGCAACATACTCAGGCTCGATATCCTGGGCGGCGTTCGCCCCCGGTCCATAAAGCCGCACACCAGCCTTGCGAAGCTCATCTTCCTTGCCGATGTAGGCCTTGAAGTCAGCAGTGGCAACCGTTGGCGTTGCTCCTCGATTGACCTTGATAATGCTTACCGAGCCTTCCGGGTCGACCGAATCGGCAAGACCATAACTGTTGGGCTCGCCTTCGTTGGCGACCACCACATACTGCCCATCGGGTGTGAAGGCGAGCATATCGGGCAACGCCCCCACGGTAACTGTATGCAAGAGTTTAAGGTCACTCGCTTGATAAAAGGCAACCTTCCCCGCACTCGTTTTGGGATTGGCTTCGATCGCCAAGGCAACAAGACCCTCATGGACTGCCACGCTGTTCACACCTGCACCCATGCTACTCACGTTGATGGTTGCTACAAGCTTTGGCGTCGTGGGTTGAGAAAGATCGAGCACATCGACTGTGCCATTGGCACCGTTTACAACAAACAGGCGCTTACTTGCCGCATCGAATGCCGTGATCTCAGCAGCACCGAGCACTGATCCCTCAAAGCCACCAATTTTTTCAAGACTGATACTGCTCGGCGTTGGCTCCTCACTGCTGGTACACGCAGCAAGTACTGCCCCTAGTCCGATAGCGAAACTTGCTGCAACTTTTAGCGAGAGGCGATTCAAACTAAAACTCAAGCGCATTAAAGCTCTCCAAGACGTTAGGCTAAAAATGACGAAAGTTTTACGAACTGACGTGACAAATTGATGTCAGGATCATCATTATGCTTTCTGTCACGGCATTGTCACGGTCAAGGTTCTATGATTCGGCGCCATGTGTGGATGTCTTCTTCTTTGTAGCACTGACCCAGGGCTTGAATGAGTGCGAACGCCGATTTACCGCCTGCTGACATGAAGCTTGCCTTCGAGGTCGATTCAATCAGCAAGCACTTCGCTGGCATGAAACGCCCCGCCGTTGATTCGGTGTCGCTTCGCTTGAATGAAGGCGAAGTTGTAGCCCTGCTTGGCGCCTCAGGTTCGGGCAAGTCAACCCTTTTACGATTGATATGTGGTCTTGAGCGTTGCGATCCCGATAGCGGTGAAGTTCGCACGCCGCTAGGTGTCCTGCAGGCAAAAGGTGCTTTATCGAGACAGATTCGCAGACTTCGTCAGCAATTTGCCGTCATATTCCAGCAGTTTAGTCTTGTCGGCCGCCTTGACGTGATGACCAATGTGTTGATGGGGCTTGCGGGCAAAAGACCTGCATTGCCCTTGATGGTGGGCCGCTTTAGCCCATCAGATCAGGCGCTGGCTCTTGATGCGCTTTCGATGGTGGGTTTGGCCGATCAGGCATTTCAGCGAGCGTCAACCCTATCGGGCGGCCAACAACAGCGAGCAGCAGTTGCAAGAGCACTGCTACAAGGCGCCAAAGTCCTACTTGCTGATGAGCCTGTGGCATCGCTCGATCCAGAGTCCTCCAGCCGTGTGATGGACTCCATGACGAGTCTTTGTCAGGCTCACGGCATGACGCTTCTGGTGAGTTTGCACCAGGTCCATATCGCGCAAAGCTATTGCCCACGAATCATCGCAATGCGGGAGGGTCAAATCCTTCTCGACGCTTCTAGCGACGCTTTTGATGAAGCGTTCTTATCGCAGTTGTACCGAGATCAACCCGAGGAAGCCTTGTGAATCCAACCCGGCGTCATTTCAAGCAACTCAAACGCTTCGGTCTTGCCATGTCGCTTGGCGTAGCCGCTGTTGCGAACAACGCCAGTCTTGCCCTTGCCCAAGAAACATGGGTGTTGTGAGCCGATGGTTTGAGAAGGATGGGTTGATCTGCGCCTTCGTGATGCATTAAACCAGGCGCGTGACAAGCATTTTCTTTAATCTTGCCTAAAGTTTTTGATCGCATTCAAAAGATTGAGGCCGGCGTGAAGCGCAAGCCAAACGAGACCCATCGCGCGGGTCCGTACGGAAGCGACACGGATTGGAGATCGGCTGCCGCAGCACCGAAGGGTCTCCCAAGCGAACTATCCACTTGAACCAGGTCCGGTATGATGCTGTAGCGAAGGCCAAGTTGCCAGTAACGCCCACCGCTCGTGTCGCCGAAGAGCTCTGAAATGCCTAACCAGCGCTCATTAATCTTCCACTCAACACCGCTACCCCAAGTGAGGCGATTGTTTTTGCTTGCCTGGTCACGCAAACCGCCGAGGTTGACATGTATGACCCAACGTTCATCTTCAGATGCATAGGACCAGGGCAAATAAAAATAACTATTGCCGAATTGATTGGGACCGGGATTAATTTCCGGGTGAAAAACTTTGCCTGCAGCAAGACCAAGAGCCCAGTTGCC
>JACCDJ011240645.1_pt1 | contig 14553 bp, 17 predicted proteins | sample 7444481 | NCBI WGS metagenome assembly JACCDJ01 (sample SAMN15323435, study PRJNA562643) | freshwater metagenome | isolation source: river surface water | place: USA:Blue River Watershed | collected 2017-08-15 | reverse complement strand
GGCAGGGATTCATTCGGGAGACTCGGCATGTGTAATTCCTCCGCAACAGATTTCATCGTCACAAATTGCAGAGATCTATAACGTTACAGAGCAACTAGCACGTGCTATTGAAGTCAGGGGATTGATCAATGTTCAATATGCAATCTACAACAACAAATTATTCGTACTAGAGGCAAATCCACGGGCTTCGAGAACGGTGCCTTTTGTAAGTAAAGCAACCGGGGTTTTGCTAGCAAAATCTGCTGCACTGATTTCAATCGGGAAGAATATCTCTGATCTGCGGAATGAAGGAATCTTGCCTGAAGGAAAAATTGGTAGAAATTATGGAATATCGGTCAAGGAAGCAGTACTACCTTGGAATCGTTTTAGGCGACGCGATGGACGGAATGTCGATTCAGTCTTAGGCCCTGAAATGAAATCTACTGGCGAAGTAATGGGCATCGCCAATGATTTCGGTAGCGCCTTCGCCAAAAGTCAGATATCTGCATTTGGCGCGCTGCCTACTGGGGGAAAGATATTCGTTTCTCTGGCGGATAAAGATAAAGAGTCTGCACTTGATGCCCTGAGGGCCCTGTACCAACTTGGTTTTGAAATCTTCTCAACACGAGGGACTTCTGAGTTTCTCGAGCGGAACTTGATAAGGAGTTCGATAGTAGGCAAACATTTCGAAAATCGTGATGGCGAAATAGATGCCGTTGAACTTATTGGGAATCACGAGATCAAATTGGTTGTAAACACGCCCTTTGGTAGGGATACTAGACAAGATGGTTGGTTGATACGAAGTACTGCTGTTGTTAAGGGAATACCTTGCATTACGACTGTACCCGCGCTTCGCGCAGCGGTCTCCGGGATCCGTGCTCTACAAGGAAACCACGTGAAAGTGAAATCTCTACAAGATTGGTTTAGGGTTAAAGATGCCCATTAATAGTAGAGCTTCTCAAATACAGGCCGAGGTTCTTTCTAACAAGAAAATAGGCGCCTACTTTCACATGATATTTGGAGTGGGTGAGATTGCTAAATATTGTCGACCTGGAAATTTCGTAGCAATTTCAGTAGGAGGGACAGGTTCTTCGATGATTCTTCGAAGGGCTTTTGCAATCTACCGCGCAAATGAAAAAAGTAGTCAGGGAGGAACTCTAGAACTCGTAGTGGCAGCACATGGTTCCGGAAGCCGGTGGTTAAGCGATCGTTCTATCGGTGAACATGTGGATCTAATTGCTCCATTAGGAACGAGTTTTGGAATACCTACTGAGCCTGTAAATGCACTTCTTGTGGGTGGAGGATATGGATCAGCCCCATTGTTTGGTCTTGCTGAGCTATTGAAGTCGCAAGGTTGTCGAGTAGATGTACTCGTTGGGGCCTCAACTGGAATGAAAATTTATGCGCCACTAGAAGGAAAACGCTCTGTTAGTTCAATGTCAATTGCAACTGAGAACGGTAGCGCCGGCAATAAGGGGAAGGTGACTGATCTACTTCCAGAATTAATTGAGAAATTCAATAGCGAAGTCATTTATTCATGTGGTCCCATGGCGATGTTAAGCGCAGTAAATGAAATTGCAACTCAACGCGAGATAGTTCATCAATGCGCGGTTGAAGAGTCGATGGCATGCGGGATCGGTGTCTGCATGACCTGCGTGATTCCGATGAAGAGCGATGATGGATTAATTAAGATGAGCCGAAGCTGTATTGAAGGTCCAGTCGTGGATGGTTCGAAAATAATTTGGAGCCCGTCGAGAATTATTCCTGAAGGTACGTGGGGATCGTGACGGAGAATTCATTTAAAGCTTTTGATTACGGCACTCGTTTCGGTGGTAGATATTTTCCTAATCCAATCTTTACAGCAAGTGGTTGTGCTGGTTCAGGGAAGGAGCTCTCTCAATTCTTTGAGCTAAGCGATTTGGGAGCAATTGTCACGAAAAGTATTGCTCTAAAACCACGTAGTGGCAGAGCCACTCCTCGAATGGCTGAAACCCCTTCGGGAATGCTCAATTCGATTGGATTGCAAGGTCCCGGAATTGATCAGTTTCTAGAAGACGATATTCCGTGGCTCTTAAACAAGAATGCTCGGATCGTAGTATCAATTTCCGGCGAAACGGTAGAAGAGTACGCATCACTTGCGCGTCGACTCAGAACTGTTAATGGCCTATTCGGAATCGAAGTAAACATCTCTTGCCCTAATGTCGAGAATCGGGGATTAGTTTTTGCTTGTGATCCCGTTGCTTCAAGATCAGTTGTTGAATCAGTGAGAAGAAATATGGGAGGCGATTACCCGCTTCTAGTGAAGCTTTCTCCAGATGTAACAGACATCGCTTCGATTGCTAAAGAAGTTGTTTCAGCAGGAGCAGATGGACTTGCCCTGATAAACACAGTTCTTGGAATGGCAATTGATATCGACAAAATGCGGCCAAAGTTAGCAGGGCTAACGGGTGGGTTATCAGGTCCTGCAATTCGTCCGATCGCGGTGCGAGCCATTTATCAAGTCCACAAGGCACTTCCGAATATTCCAATTCTTGGCATGGGCGGTGTAACAAGCGGACGAGATGCGCTTGAATTAGTCCTTGCTGGTGCAAGTGGAATATCAGTAGGAACGGCAACCTTTGGCAATCCAAATGCTGCTATGCAAATCAAGAATGAATTACTGAGTTTGATCCAAGAGCGGGGCTTTAATTCTTTTGCAGATGCAATTGGAGCGGCTCATGAAGAATAGCCCACTTATCCTTGCAGTTGATACATCCGAAATTGATCGCGTTGACTATCTAATTAAGGAAACTCGAGAGAGTATTGGGATCTACAAACTTGGATTGGAATTCTTCTCGGCCCATGGACCTCAGGGAATAAAGGAAGTCCTACGCCGCAATGGAGATATCAAGCTCTTTCTAGATTTAAAGCTACATGACATTCCTAACACTGTTGGCAAAGCTGCTGAGAGTCTCTCCGAAATTGATCCCCATTTCTTAACGGTTCACGCAGCGGGAGGATCAAGGATGATTGGCGCCGCCGTAGCTGCGCTTCCCCAAACAATAATTACCGCGGTAACTATTTTAACTTCCATTGATAACGAAGAATTATGCTCTTTGGGATTTGAGAAGGCGAATCCAGAACTTGCCGTTCTGTTAGCGAAGGTTGCTTATGATTCCGGGGCGCGCGCAATAGTCTCCTCTCCGCTAGAAGTGAGCGCTATTCGGAGGGCGCTAGGAACCGCTGTCAAGATAATTACACCAGGAGTTAGGATCGAAGCGGTAGGAGATGATCAAGTTCGAACCGCGACGCCTAGGGAGGCGATAAGAAATGGTTCTGATTTTCTAGTTATTGGTAGACCGATTACACAGGCGAGAAATCCGGGTGTTACAGCATCAGAAATCCTGAATTCGATTTCTTAGGTCAATTTGCTGTTAGATTTCCCCATGATGAAGCCTCCTCATCTCAGTATCGAAGAGAGAAAGGCAGCGCTTCTCAAAGCTGTCGAAGCGAGGAAGATTAGATCTGAGTTCAAACTCCAGGTGAAGAATAAGCAGATTAGGTGGCACGAAGCTTTCGAAAGTACTGAAGAAGCTATTCAAAAAATGCGGATAAAGGAACTTTTGGAGAGTATCCCAAGTTTTGGCAGCACAAGAGCTGAAAACATTCTTGATCAGATTGGTATTTCCCACAGTAGAAGAATTAAAGGTATTGGTATCAGGCAGAAAAACGAATTGTTGAAGATGTTGGAGCGTAGATAGATGGCTAAGTTAGTAGTGCTATCTGGACCAGGCGGCGTTGGGAAAAGTACCATTGTCAAAGAATTGAAGAAGGAGAAGAACTTTCATTTCTCTGTCTCTGTTACCACGCGCAGCCCAAGGTTAAATGAAGTAGATGGAATTGCTTATCATTTTGTATCTGAAGTTGAGTTTGAAGAAATGATAGTAAATGGCGCTCTCCTGGAATGGGCAGAATTTGCTGGCGCAAAATATGGAACTCCAAAAGCGCCCGTGGATTCTGCACTTAGCAAGGGATTAAATGTTCTCTTAGAAATTGAAATTGCCGGCGCCAGGCAAATTAGAAAAATTCGCCCGGATGCCATACTCGTATTTTTACAGCCACCATCGTTCGAAGAGCTAGAGGACCGTATTCGGGGTAGGGGAACTGAAGATGAGGCGCGTATTCAAGCTCGCCTTTCACTAGCCCAAGAAGAGATGGCTGCGGCCGTTGAATTCGACCATATCCTCGTTAATCATCGAGTCGAAGAGGTAGTTGCAACACTGGTAGCCTTGGCCTCTTGATGTCAGGGCTTCACTAATAAGGAGTACAAGTGGCAAATCACGATGGCATTACCAATCCACCAATAGACGACCTTCTAGACAAGAGTGGATCTAAATACAGTTTGGTCTTGTATGCCGCTAAGCGCGCTCGCCAAATTAATGCTTACTACTCCCAGCTAGGTGAGGGTCTCTTGGAATACGTGGGACCTCTTGTTGAAACCAATGTTCACGAAAAACCACTCTCAATCGCTCTTCGCGAAATCAACGATAATCTGCTTACGATTGAGAACTTAGAGCCAATTTCGGAGAAGTAATGATTACCTTCCCGCGCGGAAGAGAAGTACTCCTTGGTGTGGGCGGTGGCATTGCCGCTTATAAATCTTGCGATCTGCTTCGAAGGCTCCAAGATTTCGGTAACCAAGTTTCGGTAATACCAACTCAGAATAGTTTGAATTTTGTCGGCAAGGTAACTTGGGAAGCGCTTTCTGGACGTGAAGTTTTTACTGATTTGTGGGAAAAAAATATGGGCGTAACTCATGTTGAACTCGCAAGAAAGTCAGAGTTGATTCTGGTTGCCCCAGCAACTGCTGACCTAATCTCACGGATTGCTAGTGGGAGAGCCGATGATCTACTGACCACAACTATTTTAGCTAGTAAATCACCATTGGCAATTGTCCCTGCTATGCATCCAGAGATGTATTTGAATCCGGCCACTCAGGCTAATTTAGAAATTCTCAAGTCTCGCGGAGTTCATGTTATTGACCCGGAAGTTGGAAGACTTACCGGTGGTGATATCGGAATCGGCCGGTATCCAGATACTTCAAAAATTCTTCATTTCCTTCATCAAACATTTTCTGGGGAATTCACAGAAAGAGATGTGACGAAATCAGCTTTATTTGGCAAGAAAGTTGTTGTGACTGCCGGCGGCACTCGCGAACCGATTGATGCGGTTCGATTCATTGGAAATAGTTCTAGCGGCCGCCAAGGAATTTCCATTGCATATGAAGCTGCAAAACGAGGCGCAGAAGTTCTGCTAGTGATTGGCCAGACGGAAGAGTTTGAATTGCCAGGTGTTGTTGTAAAGAAGGCTGAAACTGCTCGTGAGATGAACTATTTGCTTCATGAGGAAGTTATTCAGAGTGATTGCTTGGTAATGACTGCTGCCGTAGCGGATGCTCGGCCACGTCAGTACTCAGATGAGAAGATTTCGAAGTCAGATTTACTCAAAATTGATTTAGAAGAGAATCCTGATATTTTGAAAAGCTTAGTTTCTGGGAAAAAGAGTAATCAGGTATTTGTTGGTTTTGCAGCCGAAACGAAGACTGATTATTTGAATCGAGGCATTAAGAAAATGCATGAAAAGGGTGTTGACCTGCTATACGTTACCAATGTAGCTGGTGGCAAGGTATTTGGTGAAGATTTCACTTCAGGCGCGTTACTATCAAAGACCGGTCAAAAGTGGGAGTTCGAAAATGCCAAGAAACTTGCAGTTGCTTCCAGTATCTGTGATCAGATTGAAAAACAATTTCTGCAAAGTGAAGTACTTTAGATGACAGATAGACTCTTTACCTCCGAATCAGTTACAGAGGGACATCCCGATAAAATCGCAGATGCTATTTCCGACGCTGTTTTGGATTCATTACTAAGCCAAGATCCAAAGAGCCGAGTTGCCTGTGAAACTTTAATTACTACCGGTCAAGTTCATGTCGCAGGTGAAGTTACAACCAATGGCTATGCGGATGTTATGTCTCTAGTAAGAGAAACTGTTTTGAATATTGGTTACGACAGTTCGGAGAAAGGGTTTGACGGCAATAGTTGTGGCGTCTCCGTCTCGCTCGGCTCGCAGAGTCAAGATATTGCTGCTGGCGTAGACCACGCAGTTGAAGAGCGGGTTTCTAAATCAACCGATCCATTTGACTTGCAGGGCGCGGGAGATCAAGGGCTTATGTTCGGATATGCCACTCGTGAAACAAAGGAATTGATGCCACTTCCAATCGCTATGGCACATCGATTGGCGGAACGATTGTCAGAGGTTCGCAAAAACGGTGAGCTCTCATACCTTAGACCTGATGGGAAGACACAAGTTACTGTTAAATATGATGGAGATAAAGCAGTGGGTGTCGAAACTGTTGTCATCTCATCCCAGCATGCGCCAGATGTAGATCTTGTACGGAAAATGACACCTGAGATTACAGAAGCGGTTATTAAACCAACCCTAAAAAGATTTGATATCGATATCTCTGAAATGCAGATTCTCGTCAATCCTACGGGGCGCTTTGTAATAGGTGGGCCTATGGGAGATGCAGGTTTAACCGGACGGAAGATAATTGTCGATACATATGGAGGCATGTCTCGTCACGGAGGGGGCGCATTTAGCGGCAAGGATCCTTCAAAGGTGGATCGTTCTGCAGCTTATGCAATGCGCTGGGTGGCAAAGAATATTGTTGCAGCAGATTTAGCGGAGAAGTGTGAAGTTCAAGTTGCTTATGCAATAGGTAGAGCAAAACCAGTTGGGTTGTTTATTGAAACTTTTGGCACAGAAAAGCTTCCAGTTTCTCAAATCACAAATGCAGTCCTAGAAGTCTTTGATTTGAGGCCTGCAGCAATCATTCGGGATTTAGATCTCCTTCGCCCGATATATTCAAAGACAAGTTCTTACGGTCATTTCGGACGTGAACTTCCCGAATTCACATGGGAAAAGACCGATCGAGCTAAACGGCTAATTGATGCCGTCAAGGGCTAATTTGGCTACTAAGCCACTCGTCTTAAAGCGTCAGAAAGCTAAAGTATCAACTCGTTCTAGTAATTTTCCTGCATCAGCTGAAGTAACGGTCTGCGATTTACCTTTTCATATCGACAATACCCTCACATATGGAATCCCAGATGAGTTTGTAGAATCGGCAAAGATTGGTTCGAAGGTGAAAGTTCCTTTTTTGCAATCAGAGAAATTTGGCTATATCAGAAGCATTACACGTAAAGAGGTTTCGGCGAGACCAATAATTTCTATAAAGCCAAACTTCGGTATTTCGGAGAATCATTGGGGTTTTCTTCAGGCAATTGCAGAGCGCTATGCCACAAATATTGATGCAATCATAAAATTTGTACGTGATTCGCAGCTTATTGAAGTTGCTCCAAAGAAAACGAGATTCAAACCTAGATTCGAATTCTCCTCCGATAGAACAATTCGCCTAATCGTCAGAGAGATAGAAGCAAGCCAAGGAATAACACTCCTAATTGCGCCTACTGAAAGGGAATTACACAAGATCCAAGATCAGCTTAGAAACTCTGGAGTTCCTGAAAATCGCTGCAGATTTGGGCTGAGGAGCGCGATTCTTCAAGAAACTGAGAACCTAGAAAGTATTGTTATTTTCGATGAATGGTCAGAGCATTATCGTGAACAAAAGGCCCCATACTGGAATTTGCGTGATGTAGCTTTGATCAGAGCAAGAATGCAATCACTCAGAATTCTCTTTGTTTCTGCGTTACCGAGTCTTGAGCTCTTCCGGTATCAAGAGCAGAGAATAATTGATGTAGGTAAAAGAGAAGGTAGGAAATTAGGGGAGCGATTCTCCTATCTGCCTTCAAATTTCCAGGAAACGTTAAGGAGCGGGCTGACACTGGGATCAGTACTTATATCCGTAGCGACTAAAAATGTTTCATTGGCAACTATTTGTCGTAGATGTAGAACTTCTCTTAAATGTAAGTGTGGCGGACGTTTGCGATCTGAAGGGAAGGAGCTTATTTGCTCGTTGTGTACCGAAGTAGTTCAAAACTGGCGATGTGAAGAATGTAACCATCGTGATTTCTATGAGATCAAGTCCGGTGCATTAAATCTGAAGAATCAAGTAAGTAAGATGTTTCCAAATACACGAATATATATTTCCACGGCTGAGAAACCGGTAGAAGGAATTGAGGGTAAAGCAATTGTAATTGCCACACCAGGAATGGAGCCTAAATTAATTTATAGCGCAATAGCAATATTGGATTGCGAATATAGGGGCAACTTGCCGTACCTGAGAGCTGATGAGTTCCTACGGTTGCAAGTGTTTTCGTTACTGGAACTCTTAATCTCAAATGGACATTTTTATCTCGATTTGGAGGGGAATCATCCTCTTGTTCAATCACTTTTGAAGGATCGGCCGCTCCTTCAGATTGAGCGCGAATATCGAGAACTAAATCAACTGCAATTACCTCCAATCTGGAATTTGACGAGAATCTCTAATGGGAACATGCTTCAACTTGCTGCGTCACTTGCGGAGAGATTTCCCTTCGCAAAAATTCAGTTGAGCAATAGGGATCGTTTCCTGCTAATAAGAACCAGAATTGAAGATACGCCCAAGTTGATGGAGGAATTGAGAGTTTTGCAGAAATATCTATCTATAAAGAGAGAAAAACTTTTAAAGATTGAACGCGAACCGGTGGATATCTAACAACTGGGTACAATGGGAAAGTGAGTATCCAACCAATTCGATTGTTCGGCGACCCCGTTTTGACGACGCCAGCATCTCCAGTTGAAGTTTTTGATAAAGAATTACGGAAGTTGGTATCAGATTTAACAGATACGATGCTTGATGCTCCTGGCGCAGGGTTAGCTGCTCCACAGATTGGAGTTCCACTGCGAGTCTTTGTTTGGGATGTCGATGAAGCTATTGGGCATTTAGTTAATCCAACATTGACGTTAAGTGAAGAAATGCAAGATGGGGAGGAAGGATGTCTTTCCTTTCCAGAATTACGGTACGAAACTCCGAGAGCTTTTCGCGCTGTCGCCAACGGATTCAATATGTATGGTGAGCCAGTCACGATTGAAGGTACCGAGTTTTTGGCGAGAGCTCTACAGCACGAAACTGATCATCTTGATGGCATTGTCTTTATTGACCGTTTGACAAGCGAACTACGCAAAGAGGCCATGAAGGAAATTCGTAATTCAGATTGGTTTATTGAGAGCGAGAATCGCGGGCTTAACCCTCAGATTAAAGTATCACCGCACCAGATCAACGGACGGATTCTCTAATTTGAAATTGGCAATAGCCTCCACCTCGTTATTGGCATTGCCAACATTTAATTATCTGCAGAGAAATGGACATGAGGTGCCAATTCTCTTCTCCAAGCCAGGCAAAGCTCGAGGTAGAGGCAAGGTCGCCTCCGATAACGAAATCACATCAATACTGAAGCAGCAACACTTGCAAGTCGAATTAACCGAGAGTGATGGTGATATTTCTAATCTAATCGCTAGTGCAGGGATTGAATTGGTGATCGCAATTTCCTACGGAAAATTGATTAAGCGAATTGCTTTAGCGGCGCCTAAACATGGTTGGCTGAATCTTCACTTCTCCAAACTTCCACAATATCGAGGTGCTGCTCCAGTACAGCGTGCAATCCTTGATGGCAATTACGATAGTGGAATTACTGTGTTTCAATTGGATGAAGGTATGGATACCGGTCCCATTTATGCTCAGACGGACTTTTCACTTCATGAAAAAAATGCGACGGAAGCTCTGGATGAAATGAGTACAGCAGGCGCTCTTTTGATCCAAGAAGCGCTCGAAATGATTGAGTCAGGAATAGAACCTTCTGCCCAAATAGGCTTAAGTACCTCAGCTGCAAAAGTAGATAAAGCTGAGCTGCGCATTGATTGGTATCGACCAGGCGATTTTGCTTTAAGGCAAATAAGAGCATTTGGTGACTATCCTGGAGCCTGGAGTGAGTTAGATGGAAGGAAAATTAAAATTCTTAAGGCGCGACCTTCAAAAGAAATAGGAGAGCCAGGCGTTATTCTAAATATTGAACCACTTATTGTGGGTCTTGGCTCTGGGTCAATTGAAATTCTTGAATTGCAATCAGAATCATCAAAAAGAATGTTGGCCTCCGAATGGAGTCGAGGCGCAAGAGTCCAAGTTGGTAACAGATTTCAATGAAAGAAATTGTTAATACAAGACAATTCGCTTTTGAGGTAGTTTACGATGTTCTATTTAACGATAAATACAGCAACATTATTCTGCCACAGCGCTTGAACAATATCTCGTTTGAAAGTCGTGATAAGGCCTTCGTAACCGAGCTTGTTTACGGAACCTTGCGGCAACAAGGTTTTTGCGACGCAGCGATTAGTAGATTCTCGGATCGAGAAATTTCAAGCATTGATAGGAAAGTGCTAATTGTTTTGAGATTAGGCGTATATCAACTGCTAATCTTAAAAAGTCCTATCCATGCCGCGGTTAGTGAATCAGTCGAGTTGGCGAAGATTGTCTCTGGGAGAAGCACAGCTGGCTTTGTTAATGCGGTTTTGCGTAGAGTTTCAGAGAATTTGGACTTCGCACCTACCGAGTTATCTGAAAGATACTCGCATCCAAAATGGATTATCGATTCTTACAAAGATTCACTGAAAAGCGAAGATGAGGTTTTGAAGCAATTAATTGCAAATAACGAACCTGCATCGCCCACGTTAGTGGTTTGGCCAGGCTTGAGTACTATCGACGAGGTAGAGCAAGAAGGCGCTATACCGATCCCGGGAACTAAATCTGCATTAAGTTACTCAGGCAATCCAGGAAGAATTCCTGCAATTCGAGAGCGAAGGGCTGGTGTGCAGGATTTGGGCTCTCAACTTGTCGTCGAAAACTTTCTTGAGACAGATACGGGCGCTTTATCTTGGCTGGATATGTGCGCAGGACCAGGTGGTAAAGCAGCTTACCTGGACTCTGCTCTTTTTTCTGGAGAACGAGAAACAAAGAGTTTTGTTGCAAATGAGATCTCCAGCGAACGTGCGAAATTGATAAAGCAAGTAGTTAGAAATGCAAGAGTGACGAATTTTGACGGGCGAAGATTGAAACAAGAACTGCCGATAAGTGAAGGGAGTTTCGATCGAATCTTGATTGATGCGCCATGCACGGGAATTGGAGCTTTGAGGAGAAGACCAGAGATCCGTTGGCGTAGAACCCCAAATGATCTACCTTCCCTGACGCAGTTACAGAGCGAGTTACTTGCATCAGCAGCAACCTTGCTTAAACCCGGAGGAATAATTGGGTATGCAACTTGCAGTCCGCATCTTGCGGAGACAAAATGGCAGATCAGAAGTTTTCTTAAAGCAAACGGAAATTTCCAACGAATTCCGGTAGCCAAATTTGCTGATCTAGACGGGGATATGCAATTGTGGACATTCCGTGCTGGTACCGACTCTATGTTTCTCTCACTTTTACAAAGCAACTAATCTAGAATCATCTCATGATTCGAATCTGTCCGAGTATTCTCAACGCGAATTTTGCTGATTTACCCAATGAGATTTTGAAGGTAGCGGCAGTATCTGATCTGCTCCATTTAGACGTCATGGATGGAGTATTTGTTCCAAACAAAACGTTCAGTTTTGAAGAGGCGCGCAAGATCATCGATGATTCGCCTCTTCCCGTAGATGCCCATTTAATGATTGCAGATGCAGATAGAACTGCCTTGAATTATTTAGAAACAAAAGTGTCGAGCATTACCGTCCACTTCGAAGCATGTAGCAGTCCCAAGGAGCTTGTAAGAAAAATTCGCGGGGCGGGCAAGCGTGCTGGTTTAGCCATCAAACCGGATACTCCTTTTAGTGATATAGAGAATCTAATTGAAGATTTAGACATGATTCTTATAATGACAGTTGAACCCGGTTTCGGTGGCCAAAGTTTTATTGACTCCATGGTTCCGAAGATCGAAAATGCACGTAAGTGGCTAGATTCGAAAGAACTTGGTTCTACTTGGTTACAAGTTGACGGCGGAATTAACTTAGAAACGATTAAAACTGCCCGAAAGGCTGGTGCCGATACCTTTGTTGCAGGTTCGGTTGTTTATAAATCAGATAATCCAGCTGCCGTGATCACTAACCTCAGGAAACTTGCAAATGAGGAATAACTTCCTTTAAAGAGTCGCTAATTTTTAGATCTGCAACCGAATCTAGAATCTGATGTCCTCTAAAAGAGATACCCATGCCCGCAAATTCCAACATCTCCATATCATTCGCTCCATCGCCAATAGCCAAAATTTGATCTCGGTTAATCTCCAATCTCTGGGCTATGCTCGTAAGAGCAGTGGCCTTTCCCGAGCGCGTAATTGAGAAATTTTCTATGTCACCAGTTAGTTTTCCATCGAGAACTTCAAGTGAATTTGCATAGACAAAATCAAAATAAGATCTAAGCGAGAAGGAATCAATAAATTCATAGAAGCCGCCTGAGATAATTGCCAAAGAAATCTGGTTCTCTTTGCAGTAACCAATTAGATCTAACGCGCCCGGGGAAGGAGTTAACAGTTTTCCAACATTTCTTAGCTCTGCAATATTGACGCCCGTAAAGATTTTCATTCTAAGGCGGAGTGACTGTTCAAATTCGATCGCTCCAGCCATTGCCTTATGTGTAATCTCAGATACTTCTTCTTTCTTGCCTATGGAAGTTGCTAAAACGTTCAAGGATTCTTCTTGTACCAAGGTTGAATCGAAATCTAGGGCTACCAGTTTTGTCTTCACAATAATTCCATAGCAATATCTAATGAATTGGCATCTCCAAGTGCCACCAAGTCAGATTCGATTGCAGAAAAATGTGCGGGGTCACACTCAATCAGAAGGCCAATAATCGTCCGGTGCCCAAGATCTATCCGTTGAAGATCTATAATTTTATGTATAAAAGGTTTCAAACCTGAGGCGAGCAGAGTGTCGGCCGCCGGGTTTGTTGCTCCAGAAGCGAGAATAAGTGCCTGCTGCATCATCGCGGGAGTTTATCTGTTCATATAGAGAGGATGTCGGAGAATGAGTGGCTTGCTACACCTATCCGACGTTGAAGTCTCCAGAAGCGGCAGAAGGATCCTTGGTCCAATAAATTGGCAATTATTGGATGGGGAACGTTGGGTTGTTCTCGGCCCGAATGGCGCAGGGAAGACCACGTTTTTGCAACTCCTTGGAGCATTAATTCATCCAAGTAAGGGAACGGTTCAACTATTAGGCGAAACCTTAGGATCTGTTGACGTCTTTGAACTTAGACGGAGAATCGGTATGAGTTCTAGCGCTCTTAATGATTCGATTCCGATGGATGAAAAGGTTATAGATCTTGTATTAACTGCAGCTTACGCAATAACTGGACGTTGGATAGAAGAATACGATCTCTGGGATGAGTCTCGCGCAAAGGCATTGCTAGATATTTTCGGAATTAGAGAGTTAGCATCTAGAACTTACGGAACTCTAAGCGAAGGTGAGAAGAAACGATCCCAAATCGCCCGTGCGCTGATGGCAGATCCAGAAGTTCTATTACTAGATGAACCCGCGGCTGGACTTGATCTAGGCGGAAGAGAAGATATCCTCAATCGAATCTCTAGATATCTAAACGAACCAAGCTCTCCTGCATCTGTAATAGTCACGCATCATATTGAAGAGATTCCAACTGGGACTACCCACGCTCTTCTCTTAAAGAATGCGCAGATCTATGCGGCTGGTCCGATCCTAGAAACTCTTACTGAGGCGAATATCAAGGACGTTTTTGGGGTAGATGTAAAGATTATTTTTGATGGCGTCAGATTCTTTGCATCTTCAAAAAGTTAATGAAGCTCAGCTCGCTTTTGACGGAGGAGTGGCGATCACATATCTCAAGCAAGATTAAAGATATTGATCAAATTGGAGTTGAACTAACTAGGAGAGCAGATAACGGTGAGGAGATCCTTCCAAATCGATCTTTAGTTTTCCGTTCGCTTGAGTTGCCGCTCTCCGAAATTAATGTGGTGATTGTGGGTCAAGATCCGTATCCGAATCGTCAGGATGCTTGCGGGCTTGCCTTTTCTGTGTTGCCAAGAACCTCAGGGTTACCTGGATCTTTAATGAATATTCAAAAAGAAATCATGACAGATATCGGATCAACCACAACGGCCGATGGGGATTTATCTAGATGGATGAATTACGGAGTACTTCTACTAAATCGAGTTTTGACTGTTAAGGCCGGAGAGAGCGCATCTCATAGCAAGTTAGGTTGGCAAGCAGTTACTGAAGAGATTGTCAGAATTTGTGCAGCAAATGGCGCTATTGGGATTCTTTGGGGAAACTCCGCTAAGGATTTAGCTAATCTATTTTCAAAAGATAATCTGATTACAGGTGTTCACCCTAGTCCACTCTCAGCTCATAGAGGTTTTTTGGGTTCTAAACCATTCAGTCGAGCAAATGAAATGCTCAGAAAAGCTGGACGAAGTGAAGTAATTTGGTAAAAAAATAGGGGGCTTTCGCCCCCTATTTTCTGAATCTACTATCCGATCCAGGTATTTATTGGATCATTTAGGAAGTAAATCATGAATAATCCAGCCACAAGAAGAAGTAATGGGT
>JACCDJ010357554.1_pt1 | contig 14554 bp, 13 predicted proteins | sample 7444481 | NCBI WGS metagenome assembly JACCDJ01 (sample SAMN15323435, study PRJNA562643) | freshwater metagenome | isolation source: river surface water | place: USA:Blue River Watershed | collected 2017-08-15 | reverse complement strand
TCCTGTTTATGAGCCAGCAAACCGGGATCGCTGCTCCCTTGTCCGACAACCTCAAAGAGCAATCCTTTGTGACGTCCGACCGGGTTCGTCTCACCTACATCACCGGTGGGTCGGGTGATATCGATCTGATTTTCATTCCTGGTTGGCTGATGCCGGCCCAGATTTTTCAGCCTCAGCTGGAGCATTTCTCGAAAAAATACCGGGTGCATTCGCTCAATCCCAGATCACAGGGCACATCGGATATTTACCGTGGGCCGCGCCTGGCAGAACTGCGCGCCCGCGATATCAAGGAATTCATCGCACACCTGAAATCCAAACGATTCGTTTTGCTGGGCTGGTCCCTGGGGGTAATGGAATCACTGGATTACCTCACGCGCTACGGACAAAATGGACTGATGGCACTGGTGTTGATTGATAACTCGATAGGCGAGGGGGAGCCGCCCAAGGCTCGCCGCAACAAGCGATCAAAAATGACGCAAGCGCAATTTACCAATTACATCAAGGAATTCTCGCGCGCGATATTTAAAACCACGCCTGATGCGGATCTCATTGAGACAGTCGAGAAATCTGGTCTGCGGCTGGCAAAAAATCCATCGGATGCCTTTGATGTACTGACCAAGCCCTATGAGCGTGAGTACTATCGCGATGCTGTCTACGCCACGAATCGACCGATTTTATATGCCATTACACCGCGATACATCGAGCAATCGCAGCTGTTTGTGGACAAGCATCCTCAAGGGCAAACGAGGATCTATAACGATGCCGGTCACGCCTTGTTTGTGGATGCAGCCGATGAATTCAATCGCGATCTTGAAGCCTTTCTGACGACCAGTGAGGAAGCCGAGAAAATCAGCGAAGACTGAGATACCTCACCCATCCAACGCCATATTGCCATCTCCATGGAAGCCCCGATTAAAAATAGCCGGAAGCCTTTACACGGAAATTAATCGCGACTAGCCCTTGATTTTGCCGGGCCCTGCGTCGCACGACTGGACTGGCTAGCCATAAAACGTGGATTTGTTGAGCCTCTCCCCGTATCAAGCGGCATTGGATTTTAACTTTTTTGCAATGATGCTTTTGGAGAGTATCCGCATTGCCGGATGACTGGCATTTTTTCAGATTTTTCCCTTGCTGGACTTCTTAAACTCCCGTAATTTCGCATTGGAGGCCGAGCGAGCCATCAAAGCGGGCAAGCCGTGCCAGTTGCTGGAGGAGACTCATAATGAAAAAAATAATTTACCTTTGGTGGTGCCTGCTCGCTCTCGGCAATCATGCGAATGCACTGGCCTTCAGCGATCTTCCGGCTTTCGAGGTGAGTGATGACACACCCGTCATCTTCAGCGACAAGCGCGACGTTCGTGTATTGGACGATGCAGGTGGTCAGCAAGATATCGCCCAGATCATCGCCTCATCAGCGGCTTTCAAGCGACCTGCGGAAATTCAGCAAATCCAATCGGGTCGTCACTATTGGGTAGCGCAGAAATTCAGCAGCCGTCTGCCAGAAGACATCGTTCTGAGGATCGACCCCTCGGGCTGGGGAAGCATTCATAGTCACGTCATACGTGCCAATGGCCAAGTCGAGTCTTTGAAAACGTCCGGTGTTTTTTATGCCAGTTATAACCGGCTCGTCGATATCAATCCCTTTGCTTCAGGATCGAGAAAGACCGAGAGCCAATTCACGCGCTTTTCTCTGCATCCTGGTGAAGAGGTACTGGTCCTCACGCAGGTGCAAGCAAATAGCAATCTTCCTCCGAGGAGCTTCAGCCTCACCTTTTATGATGAACTGAAATTTTCCGAAGCAAGGCGCTTCGGTCTTTATCTTGAGGGTGCGCTGCTGGGTGTCTTGTTTGCACTGGCTGTGTTTGGGTCATTTTCAGCAGCGAAAAACAAGGATGGTGCAAGCTTTGCCTACAGCATCTGGATTGTGGTGGCTTTCTGCCAGATCTTGAGCAATTCCATGCCTGAGGGGGCACGCCTGTCCGAATTCGTGTTTGATGTCGAGGGCATCAATTATGGACATCAGAGTATCTACTGGCCCTTGTTTGTCAGCTTTGGCTATCTGCAAGCCATTTGTTACGCATTTTTTGCGGCATCGTTTCTCAATGTCCGCGAGCATTTCCCGATGGTCCACAAGGCGGTTTATCTGTATGTCGCCATCTATGCAGGACATTATCTTTTTACGTCATTTGTGCCCCATGAAGTACCTGTAAAAATCCTCTGGCTGCCGCTCGGCGTGATTACTTTGATGCTGTTGATTTCTTTCTATACGATTGCATTCATTCGTTATCGTCAGGGCTTGAATATTGCCAAATTTTTTATGTTTGCAATCGTGCCGTATTTGACATTTCGCTCGATTTTCATTCTTGGACTTGCCGGCGTACCTTCACCTTTCTCATTACTCGAGCCTTCAGGTTTCGGGCTGCTGATGCAGAATTCCAATACAGCTCAGGCCATCGGCTTGTGCTGCGAGGCGCTGATCATGGCACTGGCTGTGGTGAGTCGTACTCGCTGGCTGCAGGAAGAGCTAGCCATCAATTTGAAGGCGCAACAGGAATTGGTGGAGGGACAGAATCGCGTACTCGAAGCAACGGTTGCCGAGCGCACTGCAGAGCTCGCTGCCCAGCATAAAGAGCTTGATGAGGCCCATCAGATGCTGGTGGGCTCGGTCAATTATGCAAGCCGTCTTCAGCGCGGACAATTACCGCGTGCCTTGCGACTTGAGGGAAGGTTTGCTTCTTTCGATGTCATCTGGGAGCCGCGAGATACCATCGGTGGTGATTTATGGTGGGTCTCTTCATCGAAGCATGAAGGGCCTTTTGTATTGGCTGTGGCGGACTGTACCGGTCATGGCGTGCCGGGTGCGATGCTGTCGCTGCTGGTAAGTAATTCGTTCGAGCGAATTTATGCGACGGATACGGATCACGATCCAGTCGATGCTTTGCAATTACTCGATCACTATGTTCGTACCGGGCTGAATCAGGATAGACCGGATAGTGAAAGTGATGATGGCTGCGATGCCGCCGTTCTGCGCATTGATCCCGAGCGGCGCCGACTGGAGTATGCAGGTGCAAAGCTCGAATTATGGCAACTGAAAAACTCTGGTGAGGTACTGCGACATCCGGCGGCGCGCATCAGTCTCGGGTATTCGCAACGCTTGACCGAAGCTGATCGACCAGATCTCCAAGTCATTACTTATGACAAGGATGACACTTTCGTGATCGTCACGGATGGATTTACCGATCAGATTGGCGGACCCGATGATCGTCGGGTCAGTTACGGCTATCGCCGTCTGCAATCGGTGCTCATGAACCATGCCAATGCATCTGTGAGCGAAATTTCAAAGGCAATGAAAGCAGACTTCGATGCTTGGCAGGGCAAGAATCTGCGGCGCGACGATGTCACAGCCCTTGTATTTCGTTTGTGATTCAGGCGAGGTTATGTAGACGCTGAATAAGCCCACGTTTTATGGCGAGCCAGCACAACCGTGCGACGCAGGGGCCAGCAAGACCAAGGGCTTGGTGTGATTGACCTTGTCGTACAAATTTCCGGGTTTATTTGACCATCGCGTCTTTGGCGCGACGCCATCCACCTATGCGCCAGTAGAGCCAGCCAGCGATCGAAAGATTGAGCAGATTCCAGGCGACGCCATTGATGAAGGCGGCCTGATAGGAGCCCGTCAAGTCGAATACTTTGCCTGACATCCATCCGCCCAGCGCCATACCAAACAGCGTCGCGGTGATCACGGAACCAACGCGTGCGCCAGCCTCAGCCGGAGGAAAATACTCACGCACGATGATCGCGTAGGACGGCACGATCCCCCCTTGAAACAGGCCGAACATGATGGAGATCACGTACAGTGATACCAAGCCATCGAAAGGAACGAACAAGAGCAGCGCGATACCTTGCAAGGTCGAGCCGAGCAGCAGGGTCCGTATGCCGCCGATACGATCGCAGATAAGCCCGGAGACCAGCCGACTGGCGATACCAAAGCCCAGCATGAGCGAGAGCATCTGCGCACCCCGCGCCGCACCGAAACCCAGATCACTGCAATAGGCAACGATGTGTACCTGCGGCATGGACATGGCCACGCAGCAGGCCATGCCTGCGATGCAGAGTAAAACCTGCGCTTGCGTCAGGCTCAGACCAAACGGTCGGTCTGAGGTAAAGGCAGAGATCGGATTTTCCGGCGTTGCATCGGCGATGGGTGGTCGGACTTTCATGCGCAGTGCGAGCAGCATGATGCCCACGCCACAGAAGCAGCCCAGCGTGAGATAGCTGGCACGCCAGCCAAAGTGATCTATGCCCCACTGCATCACAACCGGCCAGACGGTTCCTGCGACATAGTTGCCACTGGCGCAAATGGCGACCGCGATGCCACGACGTTTTTTCCACCACAGCGCTGTATCGGCCAGTAGCGGCACGAACGTGGCCGAGCAACCCATAATGCCGAGCAATGCGTGGGCGAGGGTCAGACTCGCAAGGCCGGGCGACTGACTGGCCCACAGAAAGCCGGCCAGATTGCCGAGCCCGCCAATAATGAGTACACGGTAAACACCGAAGCGGTCCGCCAGTCTTCCCATGAGCAGGCTGCCGACGCCAAACGCGATCATCAGGGCAGTGTAGGGTAGTGACGCCCCGGCGCGATCGCTGCCGAACTCAGCTTGTGCAACGGGCAGGATCACGACCACCACATACATCGCCGCGCTGCCCAGAGTAACGAGAACCAGCGTGTTAAGCAGACGCCAGAATGCGTAACGCGAGTCGATCAGATCGGGGCTGACTGGAATGCTGGGGCTGGACATGGGGCATCAGGTTAGCATGCGTTTTGGACTGGGCCTCTGGAAAGTGCGCCTGCTGTCGATAAGTACCCTTCAAGGCAGCTGCGCGCCGAGAACCGCAGTGCTGGACTGTAAGGCTCGCGCCGATGTACGCTGAAGTCACTATTAAATGATGTTATTGAAGAGGCAATCATGACGATTCAGTCTCCCCTCATCGACAAAGCGAAAGCTTTCCGGGCCGGGAAGTTAGCGCTCGCCAAGCCTGAGATGCAGATCGGTGCGGCCTGTGTCGCCAATGCCGAGGATCTCGCTCGTGTGCTGTCGGAAGAGGCGGGTGAGACCGACACATTTTTACTCGCGGGTGCGGTACTGAATGACGTTCTTCAGACCACCGAGACCAATGAGGCAGAATTGGCAAGCGTGTTTGGCAGCGAGATCGCTTTCATCGTTGCCGAGGTGACGGATCATCCCCGTTTTTCGCTGGTGACTCGAAAGGCGCTGCGACTGCGTTCGGCATCCCATTTATCCCGCAAGGCCCGTTTGATCAAGCTCGCTGAGGTGATCGAGAGTGTGCGCACGCTCGCCAGCCCCATGGCGCCTGAAGCTTGGTCCAATCAGCACAAGATCGAGTACTTTGATTGGGCAGAACGTCTCGTCCAAGCCATGGGCAAGACCAGTTCCACCCTCGAGGCAGTGTTTTCCGCTGAAATCGAAGGCGCTCGGCTGAAGCTTGGGGCGCGTATGACTATGGTGAATTAAGAGATTTAATCCAGGGAGACGCTGAATAAGTCACGTTTTATGGCGAGCCAGCGTAGGTGTGCGACGCGGGGACCAGCAAAATCAAGGGGTTGGTACCATTGACCTTGCCACAAAAGTTTCTGGGTTTATTTAATCAGCGCTTCCCTAGATCATCAGTTCCGCGGCGCCTGCGCACCGAAACGCGTGGACCGGAACCATTTTTCGAAGACATCGGCCTGATCCTTGTAGCCGCTGAAGTTCAGCGCACGAAAATCCGGTATGGTTTTCGTCGCTTGGGCATTGAGCCAGTTAACCAGATGAATCGAGCGGCCGGTAGGGTCAATCTTTGGCAAGCGCTCTGGCGTAAAAGTCACTGGCACGATACGCACCGATTTGAATTTTCCACTGGCATCAAACATCATCTCCGGGAAGGTCGAGACATTTGCCAGATTCTGTGCGCTCAAGCCGCCTGCGCCTACAAAGTTACCGATGGAGTGCAGCACGGGTACGCCGTTGATGCATTCTGCCGCGCGTACCAGGTGCGGTCCGTGAGCAATCAGCGCACCCGCACCGGCTTTGATCATTGCAGCAGCAAATTTTCTTGCGTTACCACGTTGCTCGCCCAGGAAAACTTCATCTTCATTGGTGATCATGGCATAGGCATCACCTTCACCACCGAGCTGATAGAAAAGAATAACCAGATCACTCTTGGCGCGAACTTCAGCGACCAGCTTGGCCGTTGCCTCGATTTCCAGCACGTTGTTGTACATCGGGTAGTGGGCAAGCGCGATCACGCCGATCTTTATACCTTTGACTGGTCGAATCACATAACTGCCTTTGAGACCCGTATGCTCGATGCCTGCTGCAGTCAGATGGCGCTGGGTATCAGCGAAACCGGTTGGGCCGTAATCCTGCGCATGATTATTCGCGATCGACAAAATGTGAAAATTTGCTTTTTTCAGCAGCTGGGCGGTTTCGACCGGGTAATGAAAAGAGTAGGAGCGGCCCGGTACATAAGGCTTGCGAGGCGTGTTGGCGTCGGTGATGGGCCCTTCAAGATTGCCCAACACCAGATCGGCTTTGCTCAGCAAAGGCATGAATTCCGTGAAGGCATTGCGGTTGATTTGGGGATTTTCCGAGAACACGAGATCACCGGTTGCCGCCAGACGTATATCGGTCGCCGCGGAATCGATCGGTGTGCCCGAGCAGTTCACAAATTTTGGAAAGCCGTCTTCGATCGTGGTCTCTGCCTGCAAAGGGCATATCAAGCCCGAGCTTAGTGTTATCAGAGCCGCCAGTAGCGATTTTCGAAGAGGAAGTGCTCGGTGGTGTATGTTTTCGTTCATGTAAGCGATAAGCAAGTAAGAGAAAAAATCCAAAGGTGTCACTCAGGTGTTATGCGCACCGCATAAGTGAATCGATGGCGATAATAAGTGCTATCCATGCGGCTCACAGTCACTCGAGTGCCCGGCATAGGTGAATGAATGAATTGAGAATCATTGACATAAATACCAACGTGCGTGAATCTTCCGCCACGCGTATTGAAAAATACCAAATCGCCGGGGGCTAGCTCTTCACGGCTAACGCGCGACCCAAGGCGCGACATGTCCACGGGCATCCGAGGCAACTTGATATTCAATGTATGGCGAAAAATAAATTGCACAAATCCGCTGCAATCAAAGCCCGTCTGTGGTGATGTACCACCCCACCGATAAGGTACCCCCATATACTTGCTGGCTTCAGAGACGATGTTCATACCCTTTGATAGCGATTCGGTCAGCATCTCTGAAGATGCAGTGATCGCGGTCTCGGTCGCCACAGAGGGCTGAGACTTGTCTGATGCCGGTGCGTCCGGACGCGTCTCGGACGCTGCCTGTGCCGCTGATGGATCAACGGGCCCGGCCCATGCAAGACTCACGGCTATCATGATGATGCCGGCAAGCGCACTGCATATCTTCAGCGGGAATGACATTTTTGTAATAGAAACTATAAAATCACAGGCGACCGTAGTCTATCTCATCATATCGGTACAGTCAGGGAAAGGCTGAATAAATCCACGTTGTATGGCAGGCGTAGTTGTGCGACGCGGGGATCAGCAAAATCTGGTGCTTGGTGCGATTGACCTTGCCACAAAAATTGATGAGCTCGTTTAATTAGCGCTTCATTAGGTATTACTCACACCATGAATCCGAACAAATCTATGAGAATCGGTGCAGTGCTGCTCGCAGCGGGACAGGGCGCGCGCATGGGTTCGGTGCCTAAATCCTTATTGCGTCTGCAGGGAAGGCCTTTGATTCATCGACATCTGATGGCCCTGCGCGAAATCCCCTTCGATGAGCTTGTCGTGGTCACGGGCTATCACCATGAGCAGATCGAAGCGGCTATCAGCGACCAGGGAGTGCGCTTGGTCAGAAACGCCGAGCCCGAGCGCGGTCAGCAATCCTCGGTTCGCTTGGGCGCTGCTGCCCTGGGGACTGAGTTTGATCTGGTCATGGTGGTGCTCGCGGATCAGCCATTGATTGGCCCTGTTGATCTGAGAGAGTTGATCAGCGCATTTGCGCAGCGTCCGCCAGGGACAGGTGTGCTTTATCCGGTGGTGCAAGGTCAGCGCGGCAATCCTGTCGTGTTTTCGGGTGACACGATCGCAGCCATGCTGAGTGGCGGCGACGATGCAGATTTCAGGCGCTACATTGATGCACATCCCGCAGTGGTCTATCGGTACGAAACGCCCAATGAACATTTCATTATCGATCTCGACACCGCAGAAGATATTGCAGCCTTCGAGCAGCGTACTGGTTGGGTACTAAGCTGGTCGGATGGTCTTACATAAAAAAATAAAAACAAATGATGATCTGCATGCGACGAAGTCCGTCAGTTCGGCCAATTTGCCGACCCGAACCATCGTAAATGCGGTCGCCATCAATGCGTCCCATCGCACTACCCGAGCCGCTGTACAAACGTTCACCATCAATACGACCGATTTGTCGACCAGAGCCATCGTAAACGCGCTCACCGTCGATGCGACCAATTTGTCGGCCTGAACCATCATAAATCTGCATGCCGTCCTGACGACCGATCTGGCGGCCGGAGCCATCGTAGTACCTGTCGCCATCGACACGGCCGATTTGTCTGCCGCTGCCGTCATACAGACGCTGTGCCTGGGCCAACTGGGTTCCTGTCATTGCAAACAGCAACAGCAGTATCGTCAAAGATTTAATAGAGCACAGATTAAAAAACCCCAGAAATTTTTGTGGCAAGGTAATTGGCGCCAAGCCCTTGATCATGCCGGTTCCCGCGTCGCACAGCTGCGCTGGCTCGCCATAAAACGTAGATCTATTCAGCATCTCCCCAGCCATACATTTTCCCCTGCGTTACCTGAGTACCCAGCCCGCGAATGCGGTACCGCCTCTGGATTCGTAGTCTGCTCTGATATTTTGCGGTATCACTTTGGGGATCACAGGCACATAAGCATAGTTCTCCCCCTGAGACAGAAAGCCCTCACCCCAAGCGCCGCACAAGACAGTTTCTTCTATGATGTAAGCACGGCGGTTTGCGTAGGTATCTCTGAATTCTTTCAATACGAGGTCTCTCCTACGCAGGGCTTCATCCGGTGTCACGCCCTCTTTTTTATCGCGATATTCTTTCACGAACAGCTCGGAAAAAATCGTTTCTGCGGTCTTGAATCTGGCCTGATGTTTTGAGTCGTTCGCAGCAGTTTCTGCGAGTACCGAGAAAATCGCGGCACAACGAACTGACTGCGTTGCGATTCTGGATTCTTGTGCGTGAATGTGGGTAAAAAAAAGGGACAGGCATATTCCTGTCACTACCCCAAGTGAAATTTTCGTCGCGTTCATTTCGTCCTTTCTCACTGGGTCCGTCATGATGATGCCGGTGCACGAATCATGCAGATTATCTCACGACGTTTGCCTGGGACCGCCATGCGCCAACCGGGACTTTTTCGCTGGCAGGGGGCGAGGCTGTGTAAGATGGGGAAAAAAGTAACTCCCCAATGAATTATTAAAAAGAGAATGCAAGAGGCTGCTATGGAAGATTCTCGTGTAGCGGATCAAACCCCGGCGGAAGTCAAGGAGGGGCTGGAAGCATTGAAGGCCGTGCAATCCTCGGCAGCGTCACAAAACAATGACCCTGATGCGATTGACGAGCGCCTGCAGAAAGCCAGAGCCAGCCAGCGGGAGTTCATCATCCGTTTGTATGTCACCAGTGCTGTTGTGATCGCGCTGCTCAGTTTTGCGATCTATCTGACCATAAAGCTGAGTTGAAAGGCCGTGAAGCGCAGCTTTGTGTTGCGCATTTTTCGAAAGTATCGGCGGCAGCGCTTGGCCATCCCGGGATTTGACGCGGCCTGTCAGGCCGTTGGAAATAGTCTCTAGCTGATTGCTGCCTTGTCGGTACGTGCATCGCCCAGATTGTCTTTCCAGGTCACTTCCAGCATGTCGCCTTTTGTGCCGCCCTTGAAGCTGAATTGTATGAAAGGATTTTCCGACACTGCCATCCCCAGATAGGCGTCCAAGACGATTCTGTCCTTGCATTTGACTTCCAGCGTCTCTATGAAATGTGCGGGAATTTTCTTGCCATTTTCGTCTTTGCGAAGTCCTGATTCCATCGGATGACGGATCATCAGTTTGACCTCAATGAGATCCTGGACCTGTACCGCTCTGATGCGCATGGGTTCACTCATGATGGTCTCCTGATATCAACCGCAACCGCCGCCACCAGCTCGCACCTTGATCGTGGTGCTCGCAACGTAGTAATTGTTTTTGGCTCTGACCACCGCATAGACGGACGAGCTTTCGCCCATTTTGATCCGGGTGTCCAGCGAGGGCTGTGTCCCCTCCGGGAATTTGAAAACACCGACCACAGGGGTCGGGTTTTTCTGAACCACCAGGACGATCAAGTCGGTGCCTTCAAGCCGGCTCTCCACGGAGACTGGGACGATGTAGCCACTGTCGACCATCTCCGGCCCGGACACAGTGATCGCTGTACTCTCCACGACCAGATCACCACCGAGGGCTTGCGCCGCTTCCTGAAAGGTGCGGGTTTTGAGCAGGCTACCATCCCATTCCTTTGCCAGCGCCGGCCATGGCAGAAGCGCGCCGCCCGCAATCGCCATCGAGAGCGTTGTTGTCAAATCCAGAAAATCCCTGCGGTTTTGATCCATGGTGCGACTCCTCTGACGCGTTTCCCCGGCGAATTGGGTGGGGATGACTGCCGGCAATAATCCCTTAATGTATCCCGATATGAGGTCCGTGCGCAGCTTTTAAGTCGACCAATTTCCTTGGTTATTGATCCTTAAGGACTTCGAAGCCTTCCACAAAATACTCGGTATCCCCGAAACACGAGGACGGAACCCCTTTGTGCTGTGAGTATTTCAGCACCAGCCGCTGACCTGCATGCGCCGCCAGCTGACTTGCCAGCTGATCATCTCGAACCGTAAACAGGAATTTTTCCGGGACCACGCCGGGCAGCGTGGTCAGCAGGTGTTCGCCTTCCCATGTTTTGCAAAGCCATCCGCGCTTTGAGAATTTTTGCAGCAGACCGGCGCGCTCACCCGTCGAATAAGACCAACTGAGCGTTATCCAGGTATACAAGCTGAACGCGACGATCAGAGCGACGAGCACGGTCAGAAATCCAAGGGTAATTTTTTTCATGAGTTTCAGGCAGCGTTGATGAATTCAATCATGGGGGTTTGGGGCGCCACTCACCGCAACGCATCAGCTGAGTGACTGGCGAATATCAATCACGAATCGGTATTTGACATCGCTGGTCTGCATGCGCTCATAGGCGAGGTTGATATCCTGCATAGGAATGATCTCGATATCGGACACGATCTGATGCTCGCCACAAAAATCCAGCATTTCCTGCGTCTCTTTAATGCCGCCCACCAGTGAGCCGGCGATGCTGCGTCGTCCGAAGATCAGCGGTCGGGAATTGAGCTCTGATGTTGGACCGATCGAGCCGACAACGCAGAGCGTACCATCAACTTTCAGCAGTTCCATGTAAGCCGTCACGTCATGGGGCACAGGTATGGTGTTGAGCAGAAAATCAAACTGGCCTGCATAGCGAGCAGCGGCGTCTTTATCAGAGAACAGTAATACCTCATCGGCCCCCAGGCGTTTGGCGTCCTCTGCCTTGTGCGCAGAGTTGGTAATCATCACGGTGCGCGCTCCCATCGCATGAGCGAATTTGATACCCATGTGACCGAGACCACCCAGACCAATCACGCCTACCGTCATACCGGCTTGCACATTCCAGTGTTTCAGTGGCGAGTAGGTAGTGATACCCGCGCATAACAAGGGCGCAGCGCCCGCAGGGTCCAGCGAGTCGGGTACGGTAAGAACAAAGTGACGATCCACCACAATACTTTTTGAATAACCGCCGTAGGTGAAGCCGCCGGGATCCTTGCTGGGCGTGTTGTAGGTGGCAGTAAATCCATTGAGGCAGTACTGCTCCATATCGGCATGACAGGAAGAGCAATGCTGGCAGGAGCCGACAAAACAACCCACGGCCACGCGCTGACCCACGCGCAAATCGCTTACCTCAGGACCGATAGCCCTGACGGTACCGACAATTTCATGTCCGGGCACGATGGGGTAATTGCTGCGCCCCCAGTCGTTCTTCGCGTAATGAATATCAGTGTGGCAAACACCGCAAAATTCAATATCGATCTGTACATCCTTTGCCCCTGTGGCTCTGCGGGTGATCTGGTGTGGCTTCAGGGGTGCGTCAGCGGCGTGCGCGGCGTAGCAAGAAACGAGGGTCATGGGCAACTCCTGAAATTACATGAAGGGTTGGGAAAACACGGAATAAAAAGCTGTCGGCTTCATTCAAACAGTGCTTCCCTGGCAAGCCTGTATACCCAAAGAATAAGTGATCTCGTAAAGTCGTATCAAGAAACGGGTTTTGTTATCATAATGGCTACGCGCTAAAGCACAATAAAACTCCGGGCACTGCGTCATCGCAGGTTCAGTGCAGCGACTCACGTAGAATAAATCTTGCTAAGAAAATCTTTGCCCCAAACTCCGTGCACCGGTTTAGCACCGCTGTGTTTTGTATAAGCCCTGATATTCCCGTCCTGCTACGATGAAAAAAATCCAGAAAATTCTTGTTGCAAATCGCTCCGAGATCGCCATTCGTGTCATGCGCGCTGCGACCGAGTTAGGTATACGCACGGTGGCTGTTTATGCAGCAGAAGATCGTTTTGCGCTGCATCGCTTCAAGGCCGATGAGAGTTATCTGGTGGGTGAGGGTAAAAAGCCTATTGCGGCTTATCTGGATATTGAGGACATCATTCGCATCGCCAAAGAAGCGCAGGTGGATGCGATTCATCCCGGCTATGGATTTCTGTCAGAGAATCCGGATTTTGCCGAGGCCTGCACCAACAACGGGATTATCTTCATCGGTCCCAAGTCCGACGTGATGCGCACCTTGGGCAACAAGGTCGCTGCGCGCAATGCCGCCATCGCCGCCGGTGTGCCCGTCGTGCCCGCCACGCCGGCCCTGCCGCAGGATATGGACGAAGTCCGAAAACTGGCCGGTGCTGTCGGTTATCCCTTGATGCTCAAGGCCAGTTGGGGCGGCGGCGGTCGGGGCATGCGGGTGATCGAATCCGAGGACGAGCTGCCCGCGCAGCTCGAAGTCGCGCGGCGCGAAGCAGCCGCCGCCTTTGGCAACGACGAGATGTATCTCGAAAAGCTGGTTCGTCGCGCGCGTCATGTCGAAGTGCAGCTGCTGGGTGATACGCATGGCAATCTGATGCATTTGTTCGAGCGCGATTGCTCGGTTCAGCGGCGTAATCAGAAAGTAGTCGAGCGCGCGCCCGCGCCTTATTTGAGCGATGCAGATCGTGCGTCTTTATGCGAAGCCGCTTTGAGACTGGGACGTGCGGTCAATTACACCCATGCGGGCACGGTTGTATTCCTGATGGATGCCGATACCGGTTCGTTCTATTTCATTGAAGTCAATCCGCGTATTCAGGTCGAGCATACCGTCACCGAGCAGGTCACGGGTGTTGACATCGTCAAAGCGCAGATACGCATTTCCGAAGGCTTGAAAATCGGTGACACCGATGCACAAGGTCTGCATATTCCCGATCAGTCCGAGATTCGGCTGAACGGACATGCATTGCAATGTCGTGTCACCACCGAAGATCCTGAAAACAATTTCACTCCTGACTATGGTCGTCTGACCGCTTACCGTAGTGCTTCCGGTTTTGGTATTCGCCTTGATGGTGGTACTGCGTATTCAGGGGCGGTGATTACGCCTTATTACGACTCTCTGCTGGTCAAGGTCACTGCCTGGGCACCCACGACGGTCGAGGCCACCGCGCGCATGGACCGTGCGCTGCGAGAATTCCGTATTCGAGGCGTGTCGACCAATCTGCAGTTTCTGGAAAACGTCATCAATCATCCGCAGTTCATTTCGGGTGAGTGCACGACACGTTTTATCGATACGACGCCCGAGCTGTTCCAGTTTGCCAAACGCGCCGATCGCGCGACCCGCTTGCTGCGCTTCATTGGCGATGTCGTCGTCAATGGCAATCCCGAAATGAAAGGACGCAAAGGGACAGAGGGCATTCTGGCTGCACCGCTCTTGCCCAAGGCGAGTCGGGTGGCGCCAATACCGCCGGGCTCCCGCGACCGTTTGCGCGAACTGGGCGCCGAGAAATTCGCGCAATGGATGCGCGAGCAAAAGTCGGTGCTTCTGACCGACACCACCATGCGTGACGCGCATCAGTCGCTGTTTGCAACCCGCATGCGCTCCTCGGATATGCGCGCCATCGCACCCTATTACGCGCACATGCTGCCGAATCTTTTCTCGATGGAGTGTTGGGGTGGTGCGACCTTTGATGTCGCCATGCGATTTTTAAAAGAAGATCCATGGGAGCGTCTGACTGAGTTGCGCGAAGCTGTTCCCAACATCCTGTTCCAGATGCTGTTGCGTGCCTCGAATGCGGTGGGCTACACCAACTATGCGGACAATGTCGTTCGTCATTTTGTGGGACAGGCGGCTGCGGGAGG
>JACCDJ011220799.1_pt1 | contig 14555 bp, 8 predicted proteins | sample 7444481 | NCBI WGS metagenome assembly JACCDJ01 (sample SAMN15323435, study PRJNA562643) | freshwater metagenome | isolation source: river surface water | place: USA:Blue River Watershed | collected 2017-08-15 | reverse complement strand
ATCAATGGCTTACCTATTATTAGTCACTTATACCCTCTAAAACTATGGGGCTTTGGCTGGGTAAGGGTACCCATCCTAAGGCCCACTATTCCCCAGGCTGAATCCTCTCCCTGGCCCCAGCTAAGGTATAGGCCCAACTGCCCAGCTCGGCCCCAGTCGCACGAAATCGCGCGGTTACAATACCCTCCCGTCGTTTATACCTCGGCCTGGACGGAGCTCGCCGTCCGGCGGGCTCCGCTGGGTCTGGATTATTATACCTTCGCTTGCTGATGGTTTCCCCGGGGGTTGCGTTTGCCTTTAGGCCTCCCCGCGGTAGACCAAGGGCTACCCTTTTTATGTCTTCGGCCCCCGCTGATCTATCTGCTGTCCTTCGGGCACGACTGTGCGTCGCTTATTTAGGTGAGTCGACCGCCCGAGAGTGGTGGGAAGGCGCCTGGAAGAGCGAGTTCTTGAGCGAAGCGTCTTTACGAACCTACCTCGGGGCGGTTTTCCCCCGCACGGCTTTGGCCGCCGGCCTACGTTCGGCGACCCAAGTCATCGCGCATGAGCATGATACCGGTAAAGTCGGTGTACGTGGTGTTTATCACCTATTTCGCCTCCCGGTCGAGTGGGAAGATCTCCTTGCTGAAAAACTTTCGGAGTTCGCCAACCCAGAGGCACGTAAATTGATCATCGATGCCGCCGCAGCCACGGAGACCTTAAGGAAGATTGCCGATACGGCCAAGGTACCCTCAGCAGTCAAGGGCCCTTGGCAGGTTGGTCAAGATGGTCCCACGGAAGATGCGCTCGCCCGCATGTCGGCCGCCTATCTCGCGGCCTTCGACCGCCGTGTGGCGATTTACCCGTACTTTAGTTTGCCGCGATGACGACGACTTCGCCGCGAGCGTACACGACTCAGTTGCAGGCCGGCTTGGCGATGCTGCAGGAGACGCGCGACCTCTTGCGCATCTACGTGCCAGGTCAGACGGCCGCGCAGCTGAGCGAGGTCGCTCTCGCGCAGAATATCTTCCCGCGGATGACGGCCCGGCGCGCACATAATGTCGTCTCCGAGATGTTTGGACCGCGTTATCTAGTTGAAGGCGGACGACCTGCCCAGGTTTTACAACAATTGTTGCGCCGCAATCTTTACCCGGACGACTTTAACCAATTGTGTTTTCTCTATACAGCCCGCGCGCAGGCAATTTTCGGAGAATTCGTCGCCCAGGTCTACTGGCCGCTGGTCGACCAAGGCGTCACGGTCTTAGAGCGAAACTTAGCCGAAGAATTCGTGCAACGTGGTTTAGATAGCGGACGAATGCAGAAACGTTGGACGGCCTCGACGATTAGGCGTGTATCGGCCTATGTGCTCGGTTGCGCGGTGGACTTCGGGCTCCTCGCGAAAGGCGTTGCGGGTAATTATGCCGTGCTCCGATATCCGCTTCGGCGGATCACCGCTCTCTTCCTGGCCCATGAGCTGCATTTCTCTGACGTGGGCAACGCGCAGCTAGCCGATCACCCTGATTGGGGCTATTTCGGACTTAGCCCGCTGGAAGGGCGTCGGCTCCTGTCTTCCGGTTTACTTGACGGCCACGTAACGAGCCCCGCAGGGGCGCCCTTGAACGAACTAGCCTGGCGCCACGCCGATTTCGCAAGTTTTATCCATGAGCTCGCTTAACCAGAATTTCAAAGAGTTGCGTGAGCGGCTCGAGCGTGGCCGTTCGCTGAATAGTTTCGGCACCGAGCCGGTCTTCTACTTGGTCTTTCCGCCCGGGGAAATTTTAACCGTCAAATCGCAGCTCAATGCCTGGAAAGGACAGCTCGCTAATGCGGGCTGGGATGTCGAAGAGTTTTCGCTGGGCAAGATGCTCCGGGATTACTTGGCAGGTAACGACAGCTACCAAGCTGTCCGCGAGAACGAACCCTTGATTCGGGAAGCCCTCGGGTCTGCCGAGCTCGTTGAACATCAAGCGCAGCTCGCCCAGAGCCTCCAGGCGGTCGTGGTGAGCGCAGGTCGGCCTAAGCCCGAACTGCTCGCACCCTTGCTGGCAGCGGCGGAGCGTAACAATCTCCGCCCGAAAGGCCTGCTGCTAATCACCGACGTGGAGGCTTTGCATCCCCTTCTCCGGATCAACGCGATTGAGACGCAGTTGCTCGGGAAGGTGCGCCAACCGGTCGTCGTACTCTACCCAGGCGTTCGCCATGGGCAGACTTCCCTTAGCTTCCTAGGCATTTATCCGCCTGACCCTAACTACCGTTCCGAGCACATCGGTTAACCCGCTTTTACCACTGCCATGCCTCTTATCGAATCCCTCTTCAATGCTGATCGCCGGATTGAACGTCCGATTGAAAGCGTCATTACTTATGGACGAGCTACTGATGCCGCGTTGCGGTCAGAAATCTCCGAGTACTATGTCACCAAGCATATCGATGAAGCACTGCGGGCCTTGCTTGATGCCATGCAGCGTGCGCAACAAGGCGGTGGCAGCGAAATCGGTATTTGGGTGGCTGGATTTTACGGTTCCGGCAAGAGCTCCTTCTCCAAGTACCTCGGACTGGCGCTCGACGGAGAGCGGAAGATCGGAGAAGAACCGTTCCGTAAGCTTTTCACGGCGCGCTTGGAGAATCCGGCTACCGTCGCCTTGTTGAACGGCGTCGCGCGTAACTTCAACCCGCATGTTCTGATGGTTGATCTCGGGTCCGATCAGCTGGCGGGCAAGGCGGGGCAGCGGGTCAGTGATATCCTCTACAACAAAGTTCTCCAATCCTTAGGCTATCCGAGTGAGCGTAAATTGGCGGCCTTCCAGATGCGACTGGAGCAGGATGGAAAATTAGAGGAGTTCCTGGCCAAGGTCCGTGCGATCAAGAACAAAGAATGGGCGAGCTTCATGGATGTCACGATGGAGGCGATGCCGCTGGCTAGTCGCCTCGCGCACCAGATTTATCCGCAGGATTTCCCGTCGGACACCGCGCTAAGTGCTATGAAAAGCGATGTGCAGCTGACCGTCGAAGAACAGGCTCGCGAAATGATCGAATTGGCCCGTCGTAAGTCCGGGCGCGAAAACATCCTCTTCATTCTCGATGAAGCCGGTCATTTCGTCTCGGTGCTCGAAGACCGCGTGCTCGACCTGAAGGCCTTCGCCGAGGTCATCAAGAACGTCGGCGGCGGCAAGGTTTGGCTGATGGCGACGGCGCAACAGACTTTGATGGCGGATGCCCAAGTGCACAACACCGAGAACCTGCACCGCCTCCAGGCCCGCTTCCCCTTGCCGGTGAATCTGGAATCGAGCGACATCAAGGAGATTACGCACCTTCGCCTGCTGACGAAGTCAGCCGAAGGCGAACAGGCGTTGCGTACGCTGTGGGCTCAGCACTTCGCGCAGTTTAAGTTGGCGTTAGGCCTAGAGGCCGCTGGCTCGTTCCAGGATGAGCTCACGGAGACGGCGTTCCTCCAGCTATACCCCTTCCCGCCTGCCTTGTTTGAAATGCTTGTGCGACTGCTTGGTCGCTTGGCCAAGAAGGCGGGGGGTACCGGCCTGCGCTCCGCCATCAAGGTCGTCCAGGAAATCATGAAAGGGGGCGAGCGGCCGATGGCTCAACGGGAAATCGGCACGATGGTCACAGCCGCAGATCTTTATGATGCGCTCCGTAATGATATCCGAGCGGGGTTCGGGTTCCTGGTCCAGGGCGTCGAGGACGTTGGCGTGGTGTTCCCGCGGCAGCCCCTCCATCATCAGGTCGCCAAGGCGATCGCCATCTTGCAGGTCCATGAACTGGTCCCCGCGACCCCTCAGAATATCGCCGCGGTACTTTGTCCGAAAGTCGGGGTGACCGAATCGATGAAGCGCGAGGTCGAAGCCGTACTGCGCGATTTCGAGACTAACGGCCGTCTGAAGATTCAGCCTGGGCAGGGCGGCTCCTATCTTTTCCTTTCGGATCAGGCGACGAATCTGCACCGTACTTTCGAAGACATGCAGCCGGAGCCGAATGTGGTCACGGCCTGGTTGAATCGTTCGGTGTTGAAGGCCCTGGACGAAGATTTGCCGCAGGCCACGATTTTCCAGCACAAGTCCGTCAAGGTGGCCTTGGATATCTGGACTTATGACAAGTATGCGAATTTCGCCGGCCCGAATGAAGCGGTCCGTCTCCGGGTGCGTTTTGCTTCGGCAGCCCAGCTGGAGGATATTCGCCGGGAGGCGCGTCAGGAATCCGCGCGCGACGGCGACATCGCTCACCTGACGTTGGTGGCGCAACGCCAAGAGAGTCATGGGCAACTCGCCAATGAGATCGCTCGGTGTGAACGATTCCTGGGTCGTTACAACGGTCAGCAGTCGCCGGAAGTCCGCGACTATCTCCAGGTGGTGACCAATAAGAAAGAAAAGGCGGAGCGCGATTTGGTCGGACAATATGTTCAGGCGCTGCGCTCGTCTCCGGTTTATGCCCACGGCCTGGCACTCTCGCTGGATGCCAGCATCCCGCGATTGTCTGATGCCTTCGCCCGGCTGTTGGGGCAGTGCGGAGAGAAGGTTTACCGGGATTACAGCAAGGCGCCAATCAACGTCTCTTCGCGGTGCGCCGAGGAGTTCCTGCGTTGTGAGCTTTCACGGATGTCGACGCCGCTCGACCCTTTGAAACTGGTCCAAGGCACGGGCACGGCTGCCCGCTTGAACGAAGCCCATCCGGCGATTCTCGCCCTCCGCGATTACCTCAATGCGCATTCGGTACCGACGGGCAAAGAGCTCCTGAAGGCTTTCGAAGCTCCGCCCGCCGGCTGGAGTCCCGACACCATTCGCTATCTCGTGGCTGGTCTCCTGCAGGGTGGTATCGTCGAACTGAAAATCAACGGCCAGCCGCATCGCATTGCGACGGCCGAGGCGATCCAAGCCCTTAGCTCCACCGCGGGCTTCCGGGAAGTCGGTGTGAAGCTGCGCCAGAACGCGCCGGATTTGGCTACCCGCGATCGGGTGGTCACTCGTTTGGAAGAATTGTTCGGGGAGCGGGTTCTGCCGACGGAAGCGGCTATCGCCCGGGAAGTCCTGGCGAAGGTCCCTGATTTATTGCCTAAATACGGGACTTTCGGAGGAAAGCTCGAATCCTTGGGCTGCGCGGCTTATAAGCGCGTGCAAGAGGTCTCCGCCAAGTTGCAGCAAATCGTCTCAGCGGACGGGGTGGAAATTATCGCTGAACTGGGCCCGGTCCAGAGTTGGTTAAATGATGAGTGGACTTGGGTGCGTAAGGCGGAAGCCAGCTTCACCGCCCCCGCCCAGGCTTATCTCACCTCGGCTGCGCAGCTGGCACGCTTCGCTTGGCCGACAGGAGAGCCCGCCTTTGAGCCTGTCGTCGCCAAGGCCAAAGAGCTTGTTCAGCTCGCGGTCGGCCTCCAGCAGGACGAACGGGTGGATCAAGGTTTTGACGCCCTCCGCGCCCAGCCGCGTGCCTTCCAGGCCTTCTGGGCAGACGCGCAGAATGTGGCTACGCAGGTTTACCAGCAGAAGCTATCGGCTTACAAGGGTAAGCTCGAAGCCCTGCCGACTTGGGTCGAGCTAGATGAGGAGCTCCGGCAGCGCTTATCTCGACAGCTTGCGGCGGTGCTGCCGCCCGAAGGCGAGCCCGATGCCGATCGCGTCCAGGGGTGGCTGACGGCGGTGCAACGTCTGGACCAAAATTACGTTCAGGCCTTGTCGGCGGCCGAGGATGCGGCGGCGGTCCTGCGCGCCCAGCGGCAAAAGGCAATTGATCAGGGGAACCGCGAAAAAACCCGGCAGGAGGGCGCTTATCGGCTGCGCCTGCCGCGCGTCTTGGATTCGGCGGAAAAGATGGCGGATCTTCGCCGCCAGTTAGACGACTGCGAACGGCTTCTCGCCAAAGAAAATCTGCGCCTCGACTCCGAAATCATCGACTAACCATGGCTCTGGATAGCGTCGCCCGCCACCGGCTCTTTGCTTTCGTCACGACCGCCCGCCGTGACGTTTCCGCTGACCTCGCGGCCCAGATGCAATCGCTGTATGGCCTGACTCCGGATGGCCAAGTCGCCACGCTGGCGACTTTGCAGGCGCAAGGGCGCACTGAGGCGGAGATAGGCCTCGCAAAAATCCTAGCCGAGCGGCTGGCTCATTTGCAGGCGCAGAGCCCGGCGGGACCAGACCAGGCAGCTTTGGCCTTCGCACGCCTCTCTCGCGAACTTTCCTTCGGCATCGTCAACCGCCTCGCGGCCGTGCGGATGGCCGAAAAACGACGACTTTTACCGGAAGTATTAGCCCGGGGCTTGGAATCGGAAGCCTTCGAGAAAGTTTATCAGCAGGCCGCACGCAGTTCATTTCCGACGACCCATGCGGCTTACGTCCAGTTTCTGCGGTGCGTTTTTGATGAGTTGGCGACCGACCTGGGCATGGTGATGGCATCGCGTGCGCCTAATGCTATCCTCTTCCCCGGAGAGCGCTGCCTGGCCGAGTTGCTCGCCGCGATGAATCATGGCGATTTGGATGACTTGTGGGCCGACGACGAAACCATCGGCTGGATTTATCAGTATTATAATGATCCGGAGGAACGGAAGCTGCTCAAGAAGACCGCGCCCAAGGATAGCCGGTCCCTTGCCATCGTTAACCAGTTTTTCACGCCACGTTATGTCGTGGAATTTCTCACGGATAACACGCTAGGGCGAACCTGGTATGAGATGACCAAGGGCAAGACTAGCCTGAAGGAGCGTTGCCGCTTTCTGGTTAGGCGGCCCCAAGAAGTCTTCTTGGCGGCCGGACAGCATGCCCCAGTGGAGCCGATTCCGGCTGAAGCAACGACGGCGCAGCGGCTGGCCCGACCGGAGTATATCGCTCATCGTGCGAGCAAGGATCCCCGGGCCCTGCGCTTTTTGGATCCGGCCTGCGGCTCGATGCATTTCGGACTCTACGCTTTTGACCTCCTTGAGCGGATTTACGCCGAAGCATGGGAGAGGTCGGAGGGTGCGCTCCGGGCCGACTACCCCGAGCGGGAGAGCTTTCTCCGGGAAGTCCCCCGGTTGATCCTGGAGCAAAACATCTACGGGGTGGACATTGATCCACGTGCGGTGCAGATCGCGCGATTGGCCTTGTGGTTAAGGGCGCAGCGAGCCTGGCAGCAGCAGCGAGTTGCGGCCGCCAAGCGGCCTCGGATTCGTAAGTCCAACGTGGTCTGCGCGGAAGCCATGCCCGGCAATCGCCAGCTGCTCGAGGAATTTATTTCAGCCCATCTTTCTGGCACGACCGAGAATGAGATTTTGGCTAAGCTGCTTCGCCGAATCATCGAGTCGATGGAACTGGCGGGTGAGGCGGGCGTCTTGCTGCGGATCGAAGGTGCGATTGCCGACGTCGTGAAGCAGGAGAAAGGACGCGATCAGGCTGCCGTCCAGAAAGCCTTGCCTGGCCTCGGTGCAGATCGCCCAGTCGCCACCCAGGATGCCTTGCCCGGCTTTTCGTTAGGCGGGGTTGCGGATGAATCCTTCTGGGCCAGTGCCGAAGCGCGTCTTTACGCCGAACTCGTCCGGTACTCGGCCCGCCTCGAGCAAGGAGGCCTGCAGCGACGCATGTTCGCCGAAGACGCCGCTCAGGGCCTGGCCTTCATCGACCTCTGCCGCGAGCGCTTCGATGTCGTGGTCATGAACCCGCCCTTCGGTGAATGGTCGGTCGGCTTCAAGAAGCAGTCTAAGGAGCTCTACCCCAATAGTTACGATGACATCCTTTGTGCATTTGTCGAGCGGGGTGGGGAGCTCCTACAGACGCATGGTCTACTCGGCGCAATCACTTCACGAACCTGCTTCTTTATTACATCTTATACTAAGTGGCGCGAGCAGGTTATCCTTAAGGCCTTCAAGCCCAAGCTGCTCGTCGACCTTGGCCATGGCGTCATGGACGATGCGATGGTTGAAGCGGCGGCGTATGTCCTAATTAAATCCAATGTCTGAACTAATTTGCTTCCGTTTTTTAGAGCTAGATTCGCCGGAGGTACCGCTGGCCGAGGCTGTGCGTCAAGTAAATGAGGGTGGGGGGGCTCGGGAGGTTTTTGTTTTAGATCCCGCTTCGTTTGACCAGGTGCCAAATACGCCGTTCGCCTACTGGGTCGGGGAGAACGTACGCCGCGCGTTTCAAGAACTTACGGCCTTTGAAACAGAACGTAGAACAGCCCGCCAAGGTTTGGTGACTGCCGATGACTTCCGTTTTGTACGCTGTTGGTGGGAAGCCCCAGCCGAAACTCCGACCGTTACAATGACTCGTTGGTATCCTTTTGCAAAAGGTGGAGCGTATTCCCCTTACTATGCGGACCTGTACCTTTGCGTGAACTGGAATAATGATGGCGAGGAAATCAAGCAGTACATTATCAAGCAGTACCCCTATCTTAACGGGAATGCTGGTTTTGTGGCAAAAAATACGGAATGGTACTTCAAGCCTGGACTGACATGGAGTGAGGCGACGACCAAAGAGTTTGGCTGCCGTCCTTTGCCCAGGGGCGCAATTTTTAGTTCCGCTGGTCCTGCAGTCTTACAGGAGGATACCAGCAATATTTTGGGGACAATTACGCTTCTCAATAGCCCGCAGTTGAGGATGTTAATGAGTATAAGCCTGGGCCTTGCAGATGCGGGCCGAAGGCATTATACCGTCGGCACGGTCCAACGTCTGCCAATTGCAAACTTCCGGCACGATGAGCTTGGTGAACTTAGCAAAATCGGACAGCGTGCATGGGAGCTTCAGCGTAGCCGGGATTTTATTAATGAAATATCACATTTTTATATATCGCCGGCCGATTTAACACCAGAGTCATCTCTTGCTGATTTACAAGCCTCCTTGGATGAGGCACAGGCCTCGCGAACAGAGGAGCTGAATAAATTAGAACAATCCGCATCAGAATTAATTGCTAGGGTCTATGGGTTTACCCCGCCGACAACGAATCGGCCTATTGATGAACAGCAGGCGGATTTGGAGGAAAACCGTGTTGGTCAGCCGTTGGAGTACGCCCTGTTTTCTTACTTGGTTGGCCTTGCTTTTGGTCGATGGAAGGTAGTATGCGATTTTGAGGCCGCCAAGAGGACATATGGCGACGATCCGTTTGCGCCCCTGCCGCCTTATGCCGCTGCCTTCAACGTTGCGCCGGGAACGAACGAGCAGGCCGTATTCCTGGAGGGTGACTCCTTGTATCAATCAATTCGCCGGGAACTTGTCGTGTTCTTTGGGGAAGCCAAAGCAGCGTCCATCGAAGGACAACTTTGCGCCATGCTCTCCGTCGACTCGCTTGATGAGTACCTGCATCGTCCTACTGGATTCTTTGCCAATCATGTTTCTCAGTATTCGGAAAGCCGCCGGCAGGCGCCGATTTACTGGCCGATTTCAACCAAGTCAGGCTCTCTCACGATTTGGCTATACTATCCGCGGCTTAACAAAGACACCTTGGCCCGTTTGATCACCGAAGTCCTCGATCCCAAGCTGCGGCGGACGAATGAAGAATTGGCTGCCATGTCTGGGCAGGGTAAGGCCAGTCAACGGAAAGCCGATTTAGAACTTTTCGCGCAAGAACTCTCGGAAATGAAAGGCGAGTTCCAGCGCCTGATTGAGGCGGGCTACCTGCCGAATCTCGACGATGGCGTCCTTATTACGGCGTCCCCGTTGGCGAAATTTTTCCGATACCCTAAATTCCGCAAAGACCTTGAAGGCTGCTGGAAAGAGCTTGCGCGCGGAGATTACGACTGGGCGCACTTGGCTATGGCGATGTGGCCACAGCGCGTGCTGAAGGCCTGCCAGGCCGATCGGTCCATCGCGATTGCGCATCGCCGCGGAGACCTCTGCCCGCCAGAAGCTCCCCGCCCCGTCCGGGGCCGTCGTCCCTCCGCATGATTCGTCTTTATGAGCATCGAAAAATTCATCGCTGAGCAAATTTTCTGGCCACGCGCCAAGGAGAGCCGAGTATTAGTGGTTTACGACCCGGAGCAGATTTACGGAGCAATCATCAAGGGGATGGCCGGAGAAGATTGTCAGGTCATTATGGCCGAAGGGGCGTGGCCCGACCTCCGGCAGGCGGTCCTCGACCTCCTGACTAATCTCGCCCACCGCCCGCTGCTCTGTGGGATTGTGTGGACCCCTTCGCCGCCGCCGACTTTGCCGTTAGCGGTTGGGTCGGCCCAGCTACAGAACGACCCCCTGGCGGTCGCCGCCGTGCTGGGTGAGCGCTCCGTCTTCCCGGCTGGGGCCGACGACTCTTTGCTGGCGATCAGCCTCAAGGCATTTCCGGATTTCCATGTAAAAATCCACGAGTTCTTCCGCGACGGCCGTCGGCCGAGTTTGGCGCTGATCAATCAACTGCAACAAGGCCAACGATGGCCTGAGCTGCAGGCCTCCTTAGGCGGGACGGCTCGTGACGCACTTTCCAGCCGCGAGATTCTTGAAAAGATTTTGATCGATGAAGAGCCGGGCAAGAGTTTGCCTGACCAAGGTCCGTGGATTGACGAACTGCGGATGATTCTGGAAGGAGCCTTGGGTTTGGTCGCGGTGCCCACCATGCGCCGAGCGCAGGAGTTTCGCGGCCTTTTGTGGCGCACCTTGCTTTTCAGCGAATTCGTATTTGATGCCAGTGCGGATCTGCCAGAGACGCTGCGACGTATCCCCCTGGCCTCGCCCCAGGCGCGCGATTTGGTCAACGATCTTTGCGAGAAAATCCGCGGCCATGCCGAGTATCGGGAAATTTATATTCGCTTTGCCAACGAAGTCGAAGAACAGCTTCGTCTGGTTACCCTTGTCGCCGGGATGGCCTCCCTGGGCCGAAGGGACACCTTCGCTTTCGAGGAGCGGCTTTTCTTGGATCGGTTTTGCCAAGCCGTCGAGCGGCAGGCCTGGACGGAGGCGGAAGCCATGGTGACCATGCGCTTGAAATCGATGTGGATCCAGCAGCCGGAAGGAGCCGGCCGAAGGGCCGAATGGCAAGTCGCGAAGGCCGCGCTCGAACTCCTCCAGGCGACGCAGGAATTCATTGATCCGCCTCGGCAGCTGGCTGCTTTGGCCGAAGCCTATCAACAGCGCTATTATTTGCTGGATCGCTCCCACCGGTTGCTTGAACAGGCTGTCGGGCAAAGAACGGAGGAACATGAAGCCTTGGATAATCTCCTGCATCTGGCGCGGAGCCGTTACCATGAGTGTGCTTCGCGGCTACACTCCGCGCATTTACGTGCGATCGAGCTGGAAGGTTGGCCCGCGACGGGGGCGGGCCTGGAAAATGGCCGGATCTTTGACCAGATCGTGCAGCCGCTGATCCAACAAGGTAAGAAGGTGGCCTATTTGTTGATCGATTCCTTGCGCTATGAGTTGGCGGTCGACTTGAAAGATGCGCTTTTGCGCAACTACCAGGTAGATTTACAGCTCTCCTACGCTCAGCTGCCCACCTATACCGAGGTTGGCATGGCCAGCCTGATGCCCAGCGCCAAGGCCAAGTTGAATCTCCGGGTCAAAGAAGTCGGCGGGAAGCGTAAATTGGTGACCCACCTAGGCGACAAGGTCGTGACTGATCCCACGACCCGCTTCAGCTATTTGAAGGAAACCATGGGTGACCTTTGTGTCCATGAGGTCATCGCTAAGCTGCGCCAACCGGGCAAACTTCCCCTGGACGGGAGGGTGCGCCTCTTCATCGTTCGGCAGAGTGATATCGATGAAGCCTCGCACGCTTCCGAGTCACAGGCGATGCAGCAAATCCCTGGTATGATGAAGGATATCAGCCAGGCTTTGGCCAAGCTGACCAAGATGGGCTTTGAGCGTGCAGTCATCGTAACGGACCATGGCTTTATGTTGAAGCCCCTGCACGGGGCCGGCGATGCCTGCGACAAGCCCGCGGGGACCTGGCTTATCAACAAGGCCCGCTGCCTCTTGGGGACAGGGGGCAGTTCGACTGATTCGGCTAACTGGGTCATCGACCGCGAGCGACTGGGGATTCAAGGCGAGTTTGCCCAGTATGCGACGCCGCGAGCCCTCTTGGCCTATGATGGGGCGACGGGATATTTCCATGAAGGACTTTCCCCCCAGGAAAACTTCTTACCCTGTTTGGTCGTAACCCTACAGCAAAATTCCGCGGGTAGCTCCGTCGCCCCGGAAGTGTTTTTAAATTATCGCGGACGGACGGAAATCACCACCGTGCGTCCCGCCCTGACCCTGGAGTGGCAACGAGAAGAATTGTTTTCGGCTAGCGAGGTTAGCTTCCTTATCCAGGCCGTGGACGAAAGTGGAGCGGAAGTCGCCACGATTGCCCTCGATGAGAATGTTGATCCCACTACCCAGCGGGTAACCTTGTCGCCAGGAAAGAAGACCCGCTTCACCTTGATCATGAAGGATAAGTTCGAAGGGGTCTTCACGGTCAAGGTACTCGACCCTGGGACTTTAGCCGAATACCATCACCTGAAACTAAAGACCAATTTACCTTACTAAACCATGTCCGACCCGCTCGACTTCAAGCTCAATCAGTTTTTCGCAGGTAAGGCCGTCCGCAAGGACTTGCTGCAACGCGTCAAGCGCGGCACGAACGTGCCGTCCTTCGTGCTGGAGTTCTTGCTGGCAAAGTATTGCGCCACCGACGACCCCCATGAAATCGAAGACGGCCTCAAGGTCGTCCTCAAGACCCTCCAGGAGAACTTCGTCAGTCCGGATCAGTCCAACGGTGCGCAGATCACCGTCCAGCAGAAGGGTCAGCATACCTTCATCGATAAGATCCAGGTCTATTACAGCGAGAAGGAGAAGCGGACCTGGGCGCGCATGGCCAACTTCGGCTCCGGTCGCATCTCCATCGACGAGCGCTTTTTCCGTGACCAGAGTGAGCGTATCTACGAGGGCGGTATCTGGGCCGAGTGCACGTTGGCCTTCCATCCGGTCGAGGACGACGATTACTCGTTCTACGTCAAAGACCTGAAGCCCATCCAGCTGCCGCGTTTTGACTACGAGGGCTACTGTCGTCTGCGCGCCAACTTCACGCGCGACGAATGGCTGGATGTCCTGATCCGGTCCTTCGGCCTAGAGCCGAGCAAGATGACGCAGCGTCTGAAGTTTCATTACCTAGCCCGTCTCTTTCCCCTGGTGGAGGCCAATTACAACTACATCGAGCTGGGCCCCCGCGGAAACGGCAAATCTTACTCCTTTAGCGAGTTCTCGCCTTACTCGACCCTGCTAGGCGCCCCTACCTCAGCTTCTTCGCTCTGGTGGAATGCCAGCCGCAAGAAGGTGGGCCTGATTGGCTATTGGGACGTCGTCGCCTTCGACGAAGTCGGCGTCGGCGTCGTGGTCAAAGACCTGGAGGCCTTCCAGATCATGAAGCAGTACATGGCTAACGGTAACTTTACTCGCGGTACCGGTGAAGTCACGGCCTTCGCGAGCATGGTCTTCCTTGGCAACATCGATGACGCCATCCGGGATGTCGTGAACTCGGTCGAACACAACCTGTTCAAGCCGCTGCATAAGGTCTTCGACTTGGCGATTCAGGATCGCTTCCATTACTACGTCCCGGGCTGGGAAATCCCGAAGGCCTCCCAGGAGAGCCTGACGTCGCATTATGGTCTCATTATTGAGTACCTCGCCTCGGCGTTCCACCATTCGAGCCGGAAGGTGAACCGCTTCGCCTACGTTAAGGGTGCCTGTAAGCTCGGATCTGGCTATGCCCAGCGTGACCAGACGGCCGTCATCAAGAGCGTCTGCGCGCTCCTCAAGCTGCTACACCCAGGTAGCGATCCGACCCCGGCCGAACTAGACGAATATCTGGCCTATGCCGTGGAAGGTCGACGTCGCGTTAAGGAGCAGCTCAATAAACTCAAGGCAGACGACGAGTTTGCCCATATCGACCTTGGTTTTGTCGATGCCTCGGGCCAGACCCGGATCATCTACTGCCCTGAATCGGAACAGGCACCGGCGACGCTCCGTCCGTCTCGCGTGAATCGTCTCCCGGGCAATGACGTCATCCCGCCGACCATCTTCAAGCCGGAGGTCAAGGTCGTCGAGAATGCGGCGCCGGTTGTCGTGCCGCCGAACCCGCCGCAAGCTGTCGCACAGGTCGATCTGGTCATTCCGCCCGTGGCGGCGAAGCCGACGCCCACCGCGCCGGCGCTGACGGAACGCCATTACCGGATTCACTACGATGCCGTAGGGTATTCCTACCAGTCTATCATGGGGGATTATCTTCCAGGCGCGAAGGAGATCATCGTCGAGGACGCCTATATTCGCCACCAGCACCAGATTCTGAACTTCCTCAAGTTCTGCGAGCTGGCCGTCCGTTTAGCGAAGCCGACGAAGATCAAGCTCATCACAAAATTTGAGGACGAGACCGAAAAGGCCGAAGCCCTCGCTAAGCTCGCCACGATCGGAGAGAGCTTAAAGGCGCATGATGTCGAACTGACGGTGGAAGTGAAAGAGACGCGCCATGATAGCCATATCGTCCTCAGCAACGGCTGGACGATGAAGATCGGGCGCGGTTTCGACATTTACCAGCGCCCGGACGACTGGCTGCACATCGGCGCCAGCGACATGGATCTCCGTCCGTGCATGGAGACCTCAGTCGACATCTTCCGCTCGAAGTGACGCGGCTAATTGATCAGCTGT
>JACCDJ011191497.1_pt1 | contig 14561 bp, 12 predicted proteins | sample 7444481 | NCBI WGS metagenome assembly JACCDJ01 (sample SAMN15323435, study PRJNA562643) | freshwater metagenome | isolation source: river surface water | place: USA:Blue River Watershed | collected 2017-08-15 | reverse complement strand
TGTTGTCCAACAACGATGGGTGCGTGGTGTCGCGCTCCAACGAAGCCAAGGCCCTGGGCGTGAAGATGGGCCAGCCCTGGTTCGAGTGCAAGGCCCTGGCCGAGCAACACGGCATGCTGGCCATGAGCAGCAACTATGCCTTGTATGCCGACATGTCCAACCGCGTCATGCAGATCCTGAGCGGATTCGCCCCCCGGCATGAGGTGTACTCCATCGACGAGTGCTTTGTCGACCTCACCGGCATTCCTCGGCTGCGCGAGGTGAGCTATGCCATGCGCGAGCGGGTGGGGCAGTGGACTGGCATCCCCGTGTGCGTGGGCATCGGTCCCACCAAGACCCTGGCCAAACTCGCCAACCACGTGGCCAAGCGGCACCCGCGCTCACGCGGTGTCTTCAACTACAACGACTTGAGCGACGCACAAAAGGCACAACTGCTGCAGCGCATTCCCGTCGATGAGGTGTGGGGCGTGGGACGCCAACTCACCCGGCGACTGTCGCAGCATGGCATCACCACCGTGCTCGACTTGCGCGACGCCCACGTCGCCACCCTGCGGGCCGAGTTCGGTGTGGTGATGGAGAAGACGCAACGTGAGTTGCAGGAGATCGCCTGTATGGACTTGCAAGAGGTGCAACCCGACCGGCAACAGATCATTTGCAGCCGCTCGTTTGGTCAGATGGTCACCGAGTTGCCGGTGCTCCAGGATGCGCTCTCCACCTTCGTGGCCAATGCCTGCGCCAAGTTGCGCGCCCAGCACAGCCACGCGGCCGTGCTGCAGGTGTTCCTGCAGACCAACCGGTTTCGCCGGGACTTGCCGCAGTACATGCCCAGTCTGGCTGTGCCCCTGCCCGAGCCCACGGACGACACGCTGGAAGTCAACCGCTGGGCCCACCACCTGTGCCATCGGATGTTCAAGCCCGAGTACGCCTACAAGAAAGCGGGCGTGGTGCTGAGCGAGATCAGCCCCGTGACGCACCGGCAGGGCGATCTGCTGGAGCCTGTACGGGTCTCCAATACCCGGTTGATGGCGGCACTCGATACGCTCAACCAGCGCTTTGGGCGTGGCACGGTCAAGGTGTCCACGCAAGGGGCGTACACCCAGTGGCAGATGCGCCAGGAGCGCAAGTCGCCCAACTACACCACCGACTGGCAGGATCTGCCCGCGGTGTGACATGGCCCGTGCGTGTGCACGCGTGGCCCGATGCGCTGTCCTGCAAGCGCAGGGGCCAGGGTTCATGCCCGCGTCCCCCTCCTAGAATGAGCCCGTCAAGTCTTTCCCGAACGGAACACCTTCATGCACGCCACCCTCATCGACAACCGTTTCCTGGGCAGCCTGTTTTCAACCGACGCGATGCGTCAGGTCTGGGCTGACACCGCCACGCTCTCCCGCTATGTGGACACGGAAGTGGCCCTGGCCGTGGCCGAGGGGCGGCTGGGCCTGATTCCCCGCGAGGCGGCAGACGCCATCGCGGCCGGTGCGCACGGGGTTGCGCTGGACATGGCGCGACTGCAGCGCGAGACGCACAACGTGGGCTACCCAATCCTGCCGCTGGTGCACCAGGTGGCAGAAGGGCTGGGGGATGCGGGCAAGTATCTGCACTGGGGCGCCACCACGCAAGACATCATGGACACCGCGCTGGTGTTGCAGATTCGTCAAGGCCTGGCGTTGCTGGAGCACGACCTGCGTGCCGTCTCGGTACAACTGCGGCGTCTGAGCCAAGAGCACCGCGATACGCCCATGGCCGGGCGCACCCATTTGCAACATGCCTTGCCCACGACCTTCGGGTTGAAGTGCGCCATCTGGCTCGGCATGGTGGAGCGCAACCTGGAGCGCCTGCACGAGCTGCGTCCGCGCGTGCTGGTGGGACAGTTCGCCGGTGCCGGCGGAACGCTCGCGTCGCTGGGAGACCGTGGTCTGCAGGTCCAGGCCGCCATGATGCAGGAACTCAAGCTGGGTGTGCCGGCCACCCCCTGGCACACCGCCCGCGACAGCCTGGCCGAAACCGTGCAGTGGTTGGGACTGGTCACCATGTCGTTGGGCAAGATGGCGTTCGATGTGTCGCTGATGATGGCCAATGAATTCAGCGAAGTGTTCGAACCGTTTGTCCCAGGCCGCGGTGCGTCGAGCACCATGCCGCAAAAGCGCAATCCCATCAGTTGCGAGGTGATGATCGGTGCCGCCAAAACCGTGCGCCACCTGGCCGGTCTGGCCCTGGATGGGGCGGTGCAGGACTTTGAACGCGCCACCGGGCCGTGGCAGGCCGAGTGGGTGGCCATTCCCGAAGCCTTCCTGCACACCGCCGGCGCCGTCTCGCAAGCGGTGTTCATGTTGAGCGGTCTGGAGGTGGACACGGTGCGCATGAAACACAACCTCGACTCCACCGGGGGCCTCATCGTCGCGGAGGCCGTGATGATGGGACTGGCGCCTATCCTGGGTCGCAACGAGGCACACGATGTGGTCTACGCCGCCTGCCGCACCGCGCTCACCGACAAGCGCACCTTGGCCGATGTGCTCAAGGCCATGCCCGAGGTGACCGGTCTGGTCAGTGCGGCGCAGATAGATCACTTCTGTGACCCCATCAACTACCTGGGCACAGCGCCGCAGATGGTGGACCAAGCGCTCGCCTTACCGGCGCACTGACCAGGAGATGCAGGATGTTTGCTGACGTGTCCCCCCTGTCCCTGCAGTCGCGCTGCTTCATTGTGCTGGGCGCTCTGTCGGCAGCCTTGTCGGTGGTCTTGTCCGCGGCGGCCGCCCATGTGCCCGCCTTGCAGCAAGCAGGTCCGTCATTCGCCGCATCGCTGGACCAGCAGCAGTTGCACGCGCTGGGGCTGGTGCTGGTGGGGGCGTTGCTGGCGCGACGTCACAACGGGTGGTTGATGGCGTCGGGCTGGCTGATGGTGGCCGGCCTGTTGTTGTTCTGCCTGAATATCGACGCCAGAATTCTGTGGGGCTTTGAGGGCACGCGGGCCCTGGTGCCCTGGGGGGGCAGCGCGTTCATCGCGGCCTGGCTGGCGCTCGCCGTGGGTGTGCTCACAAGCAAACGGGCCTGACGCTGTGGGCGTCAGACCCGCTGGAGAGGTGTCAGGCATTCAGGCCTAGAGCACAGCCCTGGAGCTGCTCCAGGCGCCTTGATCAGGCGTTGAGGATGGCCACAGAGCGCGTGTTCAGGTAGGCGTCCAGGGCCTCGGGACCCCCTTCCGAGCCATAACCCGATTCCTTGATACCGCCAAAAGGCATCTCGGCACTGGGCATGGCCGGCATGTTGATCCACAGCATGCCCACTTCCACCTTGCGGGTCAGCAAGTCGGCGTTCTTGAGCGAACGAGTGAAGGCGTAGCCCGCCAGTCCGAAGGACAGGCGGTTGGCCTCGGCAATGGCTTCATCGATCGTGTTGAACTTGCGGATAGCCGCCACCGGGCCAAACGGCTCGTCATTGAAGATGCGCGCGTCCAGGGGCACATCGGCCAACACCGTGGGCGCCCAGAAGTTGCCGACATCGCCCTTGCGTTGACCGCCGGCCACCACCTGTGCACCACGGCGCACCGCGTCTTCCATGAACTCGGTCATGGCGGTGAGGCGACGCGGGTTGGCCAGCGGCCCCATCTGCGTGCCCTCCGCCATGCCGTCGCCCACTGTCAGGCCGTCAGCCAGTTGGCCCATGGCCTTGACGAATTCGGCGTGAACGCTCTCGTGCACCAGGAAGCGGGTGGGGGAGATGCACACCTGGCCGGCGTTGCGGAATTTGGCGCCGCCAATCGACTTGACCGCTTGCGCCACGTCGGCGTCTTCACAGATGATCACCGGGGCGTGGCCGCCCAGTTCCATGGTGACGCGCTTCATGTGCTGACCGGCCATCGCGGCCAGTTGCTTGCCCACGGGGGTGGAGCCAGTGAAGGTGATCTTGCGGATGGTGGGGTGAGGGATGAGGTAACTCGAAATGTCAGCGGGGTTGCCATACACCAGGCCCAGCACGCCTTCGGGCAAACCGGCATCGGCAAAGGCCTGGATCAGGGCGGCGGGGCTCGCCGGCGTTTCTTCCGGTCCTTTGACCAGCATGGAGCAGCCAGCGGCAAGTGCCGCGCCCACTTTGCGCACCACCTGGTTGATGGGGAAGTTCCAGGGCGTGAACGCCGCCACCGGACCCACCGGGTCTTTCAGCACCATCTGGCGGATGGCCAGGTTGCCGCGCGAGGGCACCAGACGGCCATAGGTGCGGGAGCCTTCTTCGGCAAACCAGTCGATGATGTCGGCACCGGCCATCACCTCGATCTTGGCTTCACCCACCGGTTTGCCCTGTTCTTGCGTCATCAGCGCGGCAATCTGGGGCGCGCGCTCGCGCAGCAGTGCGGCGGCCTTGCGCATGATCTTGCCGCGCTCCTGGGCGGTCATGTTGCGCCAGGTGTCAAACCCTTTTTGTGCGGCGGCCAAGGCGGCGTCGAGATCGGCATGTGTGGCATGCGCCACGCGCCCAATTTCCTTGCCAGTGGCCGGGTTGACCACGGACAGGGTCTTGCCCTCAGCCGCGTCTTGCCAGTGGCCGTTGATGAACAGTTGGGTGTTGGGATAGGTCATGGAAATTTCCTGAGAAAACGGGGAGTCAAACTGTGTAGTCAAGCGTAGCGCTTGATCCATTCTAGAGCCCTGGACCAACCGTCTGCGGCCGGCTTCTCGCGGTAAGTGGCGCGGTAATCGGCGTGGAAGGCATGGGGCGCGTCAGGGTAGAGCACAAACTGGGAGGCCTTGGCGGCGGCATTGCCCTGGGAGGACGCCTGCGCCAGTGCGAGCTTCATGCGCTCCACCGACGCCACCGGGATGCCGGTGTCTGCCTCGCCATACAAGCCCAGCACGGGGGCCTTGAGTTGCGAGACGAGCTCGGTGGGATGCCGCGGCGTGGTGGCGGTGCTTTGCCCTTCCAGGCGACCGTACCAGGCCACGCCTGCCTTGATCCGAGGGTTGTGCATGCAGTACAGCCAGGTGATGCGCCCGCCCCAGCAAAAGCCGGTGATTGCGGCGCGGTCCACGTTGCCGCCCTGTTGCGCCGCCCATTGCAGCGTGGCGTCCAGGTCGTTCATGACCTGGGCATCGGGCACTTTGGAGATGACTTCGGCCTGCAGCTTGGCGATCTCGCCGTAAGCGCTGGGGTCGCCTTGCCGCACAAACAACTCGGGCGCAATGGCCAGGTACCCTTGCTGGGCAAAACGGCGGGTCACGTCCGCAATGTATTCGTGCACGCCGAAAATTTCTGAAATGACCAGCACCACCGGCAACTGGGTTTTGCCGGCAGGGGCGGCCCGGTAGGCAGGCATCTTGAAGCCCTGCACGTCGATCATCACTTCGCCTTCCACCAAGCCTGCGCGCGAGGTGTTGATGGCGGTTTGCGCCATCAGTGGCAGTGCAGCGGCGGCATAGCCCACGCCGAGCGCGGATTGCAAGGCCAGGCGGCGTGTGGCGTGGCCGTGGGGCGCGTTGCTGTCGAGCAGGGCTTGGGTGTCTTGAATCCAATGGGGTGTCATGGTGAACCTGTGATGGGGGGTGAGATGGTGACGAGCCAAGGAACAAATTGTGGCATGAGCCGTTTGCGCAACAAGCCGACTTCGCGGCGTGATTCATAATCCGCTCATTACCTACGAGACAGGGAGACCGTGTGACAACTCAGCAGAAACCCCGGGTGGGCATCATTGGATTGGGCATCATGGGGGGCATCATGGGTGAAACCCTCTTGCAGCAGGGATTCGACGTGGTGGGCTACGACCTGGTGCCGGCCTGTCGTGCGCGTTTGCGTCGCGCGGGCGGCGTGGTGGCGGCTTCTGGGGCTCAAGTGGCGCAGCAATGCGATGTCCTGATCCTGTCGTTGGCGAGCTCCAAGGCGCTGGAATCCGTGGTGGCCGAGTTGGCCACTGCCCCGCATGCAGGCTCACCGCAAATCGTGATTGAAACCAGCACCCTGCCGGTTGCTGACAAAGAGCGCGCAGCCCAGGCCCTCAAGCGGCAGCGGCGCAGCATGCTCGACTGCCCCATCAGTGGCACGGCGGCCCGCATGAAGGATCGCGCCTGGACCATCTATGTGAGCGGCCCCAAGCGTGCGTGCCAGGAAGTCATGCCTATCCTCCATGCGTTCACCGACATGACCCCTTACATCGGTCCGCTGGGGGCGGGCACCAAACTCAAGTTTGCCGCCAACCACCTGGTGGCCATTTACAACGTGGCGTATGCCGAGTCGGTCAACTTGTGTCGCAAGATGGGCCTGGACCCGGCCATGATGCTCAAGCATTTCGGCAACAGCCCGGTGCTGGGCACCGGCGTGATGCGCCTCAGAATGCCCTTCATGATTGACCGGCAGTACTCACCGCCCACCATGAAGGTGGAGGTGTGGCAAAAGGACATGCAGGTGATTGGCGACATGGCCAAGTCGGTGGACTGTCCCACGCCGTTGTTCCACGCAACAGCCTCGGTCTACACCACGGCCATGGCCATGGGCCTGGCCAAAGAAGACACCGCATCCACCGCCGAGGTGTTGGCGCACATGTCGGGGGTGAAGGCTGCCTCGCCCAAGCGGCCACATGCGGCTGTGAAGCGCGCGAGTTCGACACGCAAGCCGTCGACACGCAAACCTTCGTAGCGCAAACCTGCGTAGCGCGCTGACGCATCACGCGCAACCACCGCCACCCGCCACCACCACAACGTCGCCCCCTGGGTGTAGGCGGTGGTGTGGGTCAGCGGTTCTCGGCCGCCAGGGCTTCCTTGAGCATGGCCCTGAACTGCATCAGGGCACTGTCAAAGTGCAGGGGCATCATCTGGTCTTCAGCGTTGGCCGAGAGATTGTGGAATTGCGCGGTGATCATGTCTCGATCCTCGTTGAACGCCTCGATCAACGAGTTGAAGATGATGTGTTTGATCGACTCATCTTGCACACTGGTCGGATGCGATTGTTGGAAAAAATAGTGCGTAGAGGTGTCGGTTTCGGGGGTGAGCGTCTGACAACTGTGCAGCAGCACCGCGCGGCTGTTGTCATCGGGGGCATCGCCCACCGGCCGTCCTCCCGAGTGCATCAGCAAGGTGGACGGAAACAGGAAGTCGTAGACAAACCAGCGGTCCAGGTTGGAGTCGAATGCGCGGAACTTCCGGTAAAAGGGGGACGCCTCTACGTTCTGAACAAACCGTGACACCTTGACGCCACGCTGGCCCTGCGCGTCAATTTTTTCGATGAGCGGTCGTGCCTGGGCGATGGCCGGGGTGCCGCCCAGTGTCTTGGCGTGGACATAACTCAGGTGCGAGAAATCCAGCAGGTTGTCGGCAATCAGCAGGTAGGGCGTGTCGTAGTGCATGTACCCCGGCAGGTTGACCCAGTCGGGGTGGTCACAGGAGAAGTTGTCGGGCAGCTTGGCAACGTCCGCCTGTGCGGGGTCGCCCATCCACACAAACACCCACTTGTTTTTCACCACCACGGGATAGGTCTTGACACACGCTTTGGCTGGCGGTGTGTCCATGCCAGGTACCTGCGTGCATTGACCCTGGGCGTTGAACAGCAAGCCGTGGTAGCCGCAGCGCACACTGTCACCCTCACGAATGCCTTTCGACAGCGGCGCATGCCGATGGCAGCATGTGTTGGCCAGTGCCACCAGGGTGCCGCTGTGGGTGCGGTAGACGAGGATAGGCTCGTTGAGCACCTTGCGCGTGAACAACGCTGGTGAGTCGGCGGCCGGGATTTCATGATCCCAGGCAATGACGTACCAGCAATTTCGTAGCCACATACAAGGTCTCCCGGGTCTGTCGCGTCAGGACAGGGCTATTGCCGAGTCGACTGCAACTTGCTGATTTCAGCCTCCAGTTGGCGCAGCTTGTTTTGCAGGGCACTGAGCTGTCCATTGAGCGCGCCGACATTGACGAACACCTCGTTGTCGGCGGGGGCGTTGAGCACACCGGCGTAGCCCAGCCAGGACGGTTCATACACCTTCACGTTTTTGAAGCCCAGGTCGCGCAAAATCACCGCCGTCTCGGAGGCGCGCACGCCACTCTGGCAATACACCACCGTCTCCTTGTTGGGGTCGAGCTGGCTGTACAAGGCCCGCAGGTCGTTTTGCTGCTTGAGGGCCATGCCTTCGCGGTGGCTGATCTGGCGCGACGCCAGCTTCACAGCAGCGGCGGGGTCGACCCAGTTGCGCTCATAGGGGATGCTGATGGCACCCTGAATATGACCGCCGCGGATGGCGCGAATGTCCTCGCCCGAGAACTCCTTGGGCGTGCGAGTGTCCACAATCTGTGCGCCGCCCGTTCGCACGCGCTCAATCACGTCGTTGGTCCACAGCGTGCCCACGCGCTCCTGCGAGAGCTGTAGCGTGATCGGAGGCAGCGACGTGGCTTGTTGTGACACCGCTTTGCCCGCGGCTTTCCAGGCATCGATGCCGCCGTGGTACACCTTGGCGTGCATACCGCCGTAGTACTCGATCATGCGCGCGGCGAAATACGCATAGGGGTCTCCTTGCGTGGCATAGACGATGACTTCGCGCTTCAGGATGTCGAGTCCGGCTCGGCCAAACAGCTGACTGGCTACCGCAGCAGACGGCGGGTCTTCGCGGTTGGGGTCGCGAAACACATCACCCACGGCGCCGATGTTGATGGCGCCGGGCAGATGGCCTTGCGCGTAATCAGCCGGTGAGCGGGCATCCCACAGCACAGCGCCGCGGGCCACGGCGGGCTCGATGTCCGTGGTGTCCAGCACCAGACCGGCATGGCTGAGTTGGGCCACACAGGCCAGCACCCAGGCACAGAAGAATGATCGCAATTGCCTCATGACGTGTCCTTCAAAACCATCGAAAAAGCTATTGTGCCCGTTGCGGTTGCAGCTTGCAGTCACGTGATGTGACGGGCGCCGAAGTCGCCCAGGAGGCACGCGATGGGCCCCAACGCTCGGTAATATGCGCATTCACCTTCACTTTCTGCGCAGGAGTCTTGCCATGAACCGTCGTGATCACATCCAGGCCCTGGCCGCAGGTATTCTGGCCGGGTGTCTGGGCTCGCCATCCGCCTGGGCCCAAAGTTTCTCGGGCCGCACCGTGCGCTTTCTGGTGGGTTACCCGGTGGGCGGGGTGGCCGATTTCATCACGCGTGCCTGCACCGAGGGCCTGGGGGCCAGCACAGGGGCCACTGTGGTGGTCGAAAACCGCCCGGGGGCAGCGGGCAATATCGCCATGGAGGCCGTGGCCCGCGCCACCCCTGACGGGTCGACGCTGGGTATGTTCGGCAATTTGCAGGTCACCATGAACCCGCATGTGCCCCAACTGGCACTCAAGGGGGTCGACCCGCTGCGCAACCTGGTGCCCGTGATTGCGCTGGCCGACATGATTCTCATGCTGGCCGTGTCGCCGCAGTTGGGTGTGAAGACCCTGGACCAATTTTTAGCCAAGGCCAAGGAGCAAGGCTCCAAGCTGCGCTTTGGTCTTGCCGGCATTGGCACCCCGCATCACATGGCGGCGTTGTTGTTGCAAAAGCACGCCGGACTCGACATGACCCTGGTGCCCTACAAGGGCGGTCCCCCCATGATGGCGGACATCGCCGGCGGCCACCTGGATGCGGTGTTCACCACCTTGCCGGTGGGCGGACCGATGGTGGCTGCGGGCAAGTTGACCTGGATTGCCACGCTGCCGGCCACGCCCATTCCCAGTCTGCCTGGCTTGCCTGCATTGGCCCCGCTGCTCCAGGGCGAGACGGTGCCCACGGGCAACACGGTGTACGCACCCGCAGGCACGCCCAACGCCCTGCTGGTGGAACTGCACGACGCCCTGCGCAAACTGCTGGACACGCCGGCCTTGGTGGCACGTCTGCGGTCCAACGGCCTGGAGCCCTTGAACATTCCACGGCAGGCCTTGGCCCAACACCTGCGCGACGAGTCGGCCTACATGAAAGACTTCCTCGCCAAAGTGAAGATTGATTTTTCGACTTGAATGGAGCACCGGATTCATGATCATCGACGTCCACGGTCATTTCACGACCACCCCACCGCAGGTGGCAGATTTCAGAAAACGGCAGGTGGCCGAGTTCAAGCGAACCGGCCAGGTGTTGAGCGATCCACCCGCGGTGAGCGACGAAGAAATTCGCGCTGGCATCGAGGCCAACCAGCTGCGCATCATGAACGAGCGCGGCGTGGACCTGACCATTTTCTCGCCACGTGCCATTGGCATGGATCACCATGAGGGCAACGAAGCAACCAACATCGTGTGGGCGCGTTATTGCAACGACCTCATTGACCGCGCCTGTCGCCTTTTCCCCGACCGCTTTGTGGGCGTGTGCCAGTTGCCGCAAGCACCTGGCGTGCGCCCAGGGCAAGCGGTGATCGCGGAGTTGGAACGCTGTGTGAACACCCTGGGCTTCATCGGGGCCAACCTCAACCCGGACCCCAGCGGCGGGCACTGGAGCGACCCGCCCCTGTGGGACAAGGACTGGTGGTACCCCTTGTACGACAAGATGGTGGAGCTTGATGTGCCCGCCATGATCCACGTGAGTGGTTCGTGCAACCCGCACTTCAACGCGGTGGCCACGCACTACATCAACGGGGACACCACCGCGTTCGTGCAGTTTCTGACCTCGGACATCTTCAAGGATTTTCCGACCTTGAAGTTCATCATCCCGCACGGTGGCGGCGCAGTCCCATACCACTGGGGGCGCTACCGGGGCATCGCCCTGGACATGGGCTTGCCGCCGTTGGAAGACAAGGTGCTGTCGAATGTGTTTTTCGATACCTGCGTGTACCACCAGGCCGGCATTGACCTGCTGTTGAAAGTGGTGCCCACCGCCAACATCCTGTTTGCGTCGGAGACCGTGGGGGCAGTGCAAGGCATCGACCCCTTGACTGGACATTACTTCGACGACACACGCCGTTACATCGACGGCTCCGAGGTGGCTGACGAGGCCCTGCGCCGTCGCGTGTACTCGGAGAACGCGTTGGGGGTGTACCCGCGCTTGCGCGCGCATCCCCGTTGTGGCGTGTAAGTTGCCAGCGGACGAGTTTGCGATTGGCCTGGCGCAGCGATCAGGCACAATGAAGCGATGAACCAGACTCGTCGTCTTTTCTCTCGTGGCTTGGCCGCCATTCCGTTCCTGGGCATTGCGGGCATTGCGGGCATCGCCCGGGGTCAGACCTCTTCGTGGCCCACCAGGCCAGTTCGGCTGCTGGTGGGCTTTCCCGCTGGTTCCACACCCGACAGCAGTGCGCGTGCGCTGGCCGATGGGCTGGCAACGGCGCTGGGACAGTCGGTGATTGTCGAAAACCGCCCCGGTGCGTCCGGCAATCTGGCGGCGGATCTGGTGGCCAAGGCGCAGGACGACCACACCCTGGGGGTGGTCATCAATGGCAACCTCACCTCGGCCAAGATGCTCAACCCCAACCTGGCCTATGACCCGGCGCGCGACTTCAGTTTTCTCAGCTTGTTGACCACAGCGCCGCTGGCCTTGGTGGCGCGCGCCGACTTGCCGGAGGGGGCTGCATTTTTTGAAGCGGCGGTGCAACAAGGGGACCGCTGGAATTACGGATCGGTGGGCGCGGGGTCGGTCGCGCACCTGGGCATGGAGCAACTCAAACTCAAGGTGCCGGGTCTCAAGGCCGTGCATGTGCCGTACCAGGGCAACCCAGCGGTCATCACCGCGTTGCTGGGCGGACAGATTCACATGGCCCTGGTGCCGCCGGGACTGGCCATGCCGCATGTGAAGTCGGGTCGCTTGCGCGTTATCGGCTTGACCGGGGGACGCAGCACGCTGGTGCCCGAGTTGGGTGCTCTGAGTGAAATCGGGGTGAAGAACTTCAACCTCGAGGTGTGGACCGCCTTGATTGGGCCTTCAAGCCTGTCCAAGGCGGCACAAGCGCGCCTGGCGCAAGAAGTTCCCACGGTGGTGCGCAGCGCCACCACGCGTCAGCGTTTGTACACGTACGGGTGGAACGCAGTGGGTTCGTCGCCAGAGGGCTTGCGCCTGCGCGTGACCGACGAGAGTGCCATCCTGGGTGGCATCATCAAGTCGGCCAACATCAAGACCGAGTGAGTCGGACCGCAACGGGGCCTGTTCACGCCTGTGTGGACAGGCTGTGGTCAGAACCGCCGCTCACCCCAGACGCTCAGTCCACCTTCGCGCCAGACTCGCGCACCACCTTGTTCCAGCGGGTGATTTCAGCCTCGATGTGAGCCCCCAACGCCGCCGGCGTGGAGCCCACCGGGTCATAGCCCCCGGCCATGATTTGGGCCCGCAGGTCGGGCAGGGTGAGCACCGAGGCGATTTCCTTGCTCAGCCGCTCGACGATAGGTGCTGGCGTGCCCGCCGGCGCCAGGATGGCGTACCAACCGTTGATGACAAACCCCGGCATGCCGGCCTCGATCATGGTGGGCACGTCCGGCGAGATCGCGGCGCGCTTCTCGCCCGTCACCGCCAGGGCACGCAGGCGGCCGGATTTGATGTGCGGCCACGAGGTCGAGATGCTGTCAAAGGTGAGGTCGATCTCGCCCGCGAGCATCGCGTTGACCACACCGGCGCTGCCCTTGTAGGGCACGTGCGTCATCTTGATGCCGGCCTGGGTGCTGAAAAACTCCGCCGCCAGATGGCCCGTGTTGCCGTTGCCCGCCGAGCCAAAGGTGAGCTTGCCCGGCGCCGCCTTGGCTGCGGCAATCAGCTCAGGAATGGTGTTGGCCTTGAGTGCGCTGCTGGCCGCGACGATCATGGGCAGGTTGGCCACCAGCGACACGGGGGCGAAGTCCTTGCGCGTGTCGTAAGGCAGCTTGGGGTAGAGGCTGGCGTTGATGGCATGGGCGGCCAGCACCAGGATGAGGGTGTGTCCGTCGGGCTTGGACCTGGCCAGCGCCTGGGACGCCACCGTGCCGCCAGCGCCCGCCTTGTAATCCAGCGTGACGTTCTGGCCCAGACGCTCCTGCAGCTTGACGGCCAGGGGGCGACCCAGCAGATCGGCGCTACCGCCGGGCGGGTAAGGAATGATGAGCTGAATGGGACGGTCGGGCCAGCCGGGGGTGGCAGCGGGGGCCGAGGTGGTTTGCGCGTTTAGCGGGGTGCTTGCCGCAGCGGTGAAGGCCAACAGGGCTGCCCATCCCAGGGAGCGGCGGGTCAATCGGTTCAGTGTCATCGGTGTCTTCCTCGTTGTATTCTCGGCCATGGCCGACGGGATCTGTCGACGGCATGATAGGGCAATCAGCATGGACCTTCACAGAGGTTGTTGTTCACCGCCGTGTAAAATTCGCCTATGCACCATGCGTCACCGCGCGCTGTGCCACATCAGCCATTTGCTCCCATCGGAGCCATGTAGAGGACACCCATGTATAAAAACCTCAAGGCCTGGTCACGGGCCTTTTTTATTGCCCTTGCCTGCCCGTTGCTGCTCAGCAGTCCGCTCGCGACCGCAGAGGCGCCCCCCCTTCAAGTCGGACTGGTGTATGTCACGCCCCTGGTGCCGTCGGGCTGGGTGGCGCAGCACGACGCGGGGCGACGCGCGATCGAGTCGGCCCTCAACACCCCGCAAGCCAAACGCCGCGTGGTCACGCGCTACGTGGAGAACGTGTCCGAGGGCGCCGATGCCGAGCGCGTGATTCGTGAGATGGCGCGTGCGGGCGTGGACCTCATCATCACGCCGAGCTTTGGCTACATGGAGCCCACCCTCAAGGTGGCAGCCGAGTTTCCGCAGGTGCGCTTCGAGTCCATCACCGGCTACAAACGCGCAACCAATGTGGCCACCGCCAACGCGCGCTATTACGAAGGGCGGTACCTGGCTGGGGTGGCGGCTGGGCGGGTGAGTCAGTCGCGCATTGCCGGGTATGTGGCGGGCTTTCCCATTCCGGAAGTGCTGCAAGGCATCAACGCGTTCACCCTGGGCATGCAGTCGGTGCGACCCGATGCGCAGGTCAAGGTGATCTGGCTCAACGCCTGGTTCGACCCGGCGCGTGAACGCGAGGCCGCCATGACCCTCATGAACCAGCAGGCGGATGTGTTGGCGTTTCACACCGGCTCCAATGCGGTGATGGTGGCGGCCCAGGAGCGTGGGCGCTTGGCGGTGGCCTACCACTCGGACATGCGCGATGTCGGGCCGCAGGCGCAACTGCTGGCGGTCACGCACCACTGGGGCGACTACTACACCCGGCGGGTGCGTGAGTTGATGCAGGGGCAGTGGACCTCTGGCGATGTGTGGGGCGGTGTGCGTGAGGGCATGGTCCAGGTGCAGGGGTTTGGCCCGGCGGTGCCGGATGCGGTGCGCCGAGAGGTGCTCAGCCGCCGCGACGAGATCGCGGCAGGTCGTCTCCACCCCTTCCGTGGCCCGCTGGTGGACCAGGAGGGCAACACGGTGCTGAAAGCGGGGGAGGTGATGCCGGATGCGCGCATCCTGGGTATGGATTTCCTGGTGTCGGGTGTGTCTCCGCGCCTGCCCCGACCGGGTGCGCCGCGCAACCCCTAAAATCCCGCCATGAGCATCAAATCCGACAAGTGGATCCGCCGCATGGCCGAGCAGCAGGGCATGATCGAGCCGTTTGAGCCTGGCCAGATCCGCCAGCGCGATGGCCACAAGATCGTCAGCTA
>JACCDJ011244338.1_pt1 | contig 14584 bp, 7 predicted proteins | sample 7444481 | NCBI WGS metagenome assembly JACCDJ01 (sample SAMN15323435, study PRJNA562643) | freshwater metagenome | isolation source: river surface water | place: USA:Blue River Watershed | collected 2017-08-15 | reverse complement strand
CGGCCCCACGTCGGAATACTTAATGCTGCCGCCCTTCAAGGGACTTGACACGATCGCGGGCGCGGAGCTGCGGTTTAAGCACCGATTCGCGTTCCTGAACGGAGATGCGGGCACCCTCGAGTACCTCCATCAAAACACGTGGAAGCCGGTTCCTTTAGGGCTCGCCAATGCCTTTACTGCGCCCTACGGCGCTTCTTTGGTGACGACCTTGGGTCCGGGACCAGGTTGGAATACGACGACCAACAACCAGTACATAACGTCCTCGTTTCTGCTCAATTTTTGGCGAGGCCAATCTGATCCGCTGCGTATGCGCTTTCACTTTAAGGTTCAGTCAAGCGCGGGCAGCGAATGGTCCATCGACGACGTCGAAGTCGTCGTGCCTCCGCAGAATACCGTTTCGCTGCTGCAGGCGCGGCCCACATCGTACCCCGTTTCGACCGCGGATTCGGTTGGGTTTGAGGTGAACATACTGAACAACGGCCCGATGCCTGTTCAAAACGTTCGCATCAAATTGGATAACCTTGGTGCGGCACCCCAATACCATACCATGACCTTGGCCACCCCGCTGCTGCCCAACCAAACCACGTGGGTTTCGTTGCCGCCGAAGTTTCTTTTGGCCCCCGCGGGCGCTTACCAACCCTGCTTCACGGTTTCACGGGTCAACGGACGGATCGACGGGGTACCCATTGGGGACACCGTGTGCACCTCGGTACTAAGTCAGGCCTCCCAAACGGTTTCGTCTGCCAATGCGTACTGCGCCGATTTTGAGTCGGTCGCGTGGTCGGTGGAATCGCGCTCCAACGGTGCGAGCGCATGGCAGCGTGCGACACCTTCCCACGGAAGCGTTCAGTCGGCCTACAACGGAACCAAAGCGTATGCAACGGCTCCGACGGGCACCTATGGGGCCAACGCGCGCGAATTTTTGTATACGCCCGTGTTCACAATCGACACGGGAACGACCTACTCCTTGAGCTTCTACCACAGCATGTTCGCCGAGCCCTCGGTCGACGGCGGCATGCTGGAATACAGTTTAGACGGCGCCACCTGGCACCAGTTGGGTTCGAGCCAGGTTGCGGGTTCGGTGAATTGGTTCAATTCGCCCTCGGTGGTCGCCCTAGACGGTTTGGCCGGGTGGTCCTCAAGCTGGTCGGGCTACCAGAAGTCTGAAATCCGGTTGAAGTCGCCGAACGCCACCAAAATCATGCTGCGCTTCTCGTTTGCTTCGTCGGCCTATGGCGCGGATTATGGGTGGATTGTCGACCAGGTGTGCTTGGAGGCTGCTCCCGCCCTGGGTCCCAAGTTCGTGCTCAACGGTCAAGGGCCAATCTACTACTCGGGCTGCTTTTAAGCGGTAGCCGAGCTATTTTTTGCCGCGTTTGGCGGCGTAGTACGCGGCATAGGAGTTAAATCCGCTCTGGGCGAGGTGCACTTTTTTGCGCTCCTCAGGCTGGGTGCGCAGGAGCATTTCGTAGTGCTTTATTCTAAAGTGGTTAATGAGTTCGCGCACCTGCAGGTCTAAGCCCTTGCTAATGATTTTGGTGACACGGTAGCTCGGAATCTTGGTTGCTGCCGCGAGGTCCGCCAGGCTAAAGTGCGGACGCAGGTAGTGTTCCGACTGGCTCGCCTGCCGTACGATGGCCTCGAGTTCCGCGTTCCAAGGCCCCGAGAGCACCAGGTCGTAGTCGCGGTGAAACTGCACCGCCCGGTTGGTGGCAAAAACCAAGATAATGCCAGTGTCAGCCAGCAAACTGAGGCCCATGACCATGCTCAACGCGTTGAAAACGGCGTCAAAACTCCCGGGGGTGTATTCTAAGACCGCAATAAGGATGAGGGCCCGAGCGAGTCCGTTAATGAGGTAAAAGAGTTCCCACAGTTTGTGGCGCGAGAATCCGTTGCCCGGAATCCAATAGTGCTTGATTTGCTGGTAAATGAGCACAGCGAGCACCACGGGGGTTACCACTTTATAGAGGACCGACCACGCGCCGAATTGGCCCGGCTTGGCAAGGCTGAATTCAAAAAGCCAAACGGGAAGTGGGTGCGTCACGGTGTAGCCCGCGTCGATGGCGAGGTACCACAGCAGCAGCGGCATCATGACGACCGCGAAAGCAATGCTAATCGTTTTAAGCCCGCTAGGGGCCAACGGCGGAGTGAAGTAGAGGGTGAGGGCGACCGGATTGAGGAACTGCAGAAAGACCATTAAGAGCGCCACGGCTCGGTAAGCGGTCGGGAGCTGGGCTCCGGTGACGATGATAAGTGCGGCACCCGAAAAGTTCAGCACAATTTTAAAGATCAGGGCGGAGCTCTGGAGCGCGTCCCCCAAACGCATGATGCGCACCGCGCGCAGGGCGGCAATCATGCTTAGGGTAAGAAAGAGGGAAATGCTTATTTGTAGCACTGAGTAAAAATACCCAGGATGCGTGTCAAAATGATTAAAAACGTATATTAATTATAGCTAAATGTATATAATAAAGCTGGAATAACGTATAAATAAGGTGTAAAACGGGAGAATACGGCCGGCGTCAGAGCGCGTGCGCAGCGTTTACTTTATCGGAACCGCCAGCTGGGCGGCAAACCCGTTGCGACCCGCGTAGTTGAATTTGAGCTGGAGTCCGCTGAAGCGAAGCGAGAGCCCCACGTCGTGGCGCAGTGTGTCGTTAAAGGCGATGGAGGTGACCGCATCCATGCCGTAGTGGAAATAAAGGGGTCCGCGCACCTTGGCATAAAAACCGGTGGGAAGCTTAAAGTGAAGGCCGCCCGCCTCTTGCGGAGGACGGTATTCAAAGGCTTGATAGAGGCCCCACATGGACTCGTTGGCAAAAAGGCTAAACGTGCCCCGGTAGTAAAATTCGTTGGTGCTGAAGTTTTGGCCCATACCAAAACCGACCATGGCCGTTCGGTTTTGAGCGACCAGGGGTTGCGCGAGGCCCAAGCTGAACAGTGCCAAACTGATAATCAGCATGTTTCGCGGTAAACCAATCAGGTTTTGGTTAATTTTAAGCGCTTGCACAGGTTTATGGTTTGGTTTGATGACAAGTTAGGATTATTGCAGGAACTTTGGAGGTATGAATCACCGCTTTTTTTGGTCGCTTAGTGCGCTCGTTGCTTCCTTGGCCGCTCAGGCTCAGGGTTATTTAGAATCGGAGCGCTGGGTAGGCTGGCTGCAGCCGTCCACCGAAGTGTATGTCGACGAGGTCGACCGCCGCGTGCTGCTGGTGGACCGCCAGCTCGACTACGTGCAGCTGCGGTATTCGCCTGTAGGTGCGGGCCTGAAGCCGACCCAAGTTCAGCGCATCCCGTTGAAGCAGTGGGGTTCGGCGCGGATTTTGGGTTTTGCGCAAGGCGCGGTGGTGGTCGATTCGGCGTCGCGCGCGGGCGGCGTGGTCTACCGATTGGGTTTGGACTCGGCGTTTCGGTCCGAGGTGGTGGCGCCCGTTTTTGAAGACAGCCTTCGGGTGCTCGGTAGCCAGCTGCTCGACATCGATCGCCGCGCGGTGGGTTCTTCGATTTCGTCGCGGGTGTGGGCCAACGGACAGTTGCGCCTTCAAAACCAGATTGTGTTGGCCGACAGCCTGAAGCCCGAGTGGCTGAGCTACCAGGCCGGCCGCTGGATTGCGATCTGGAAGCCCGAAGGCGAGGCGCCCGTGCTGAGCTTTTTAAGCAGTTCGGGGGCGTGGAACGCTTTTCCGTACCCGATTAACCAAGAGGGCGTCGTTCCCAAGTTGATGTCGATTTTGGACAACGACAGTTTGCTGGTGGTGGGGACCAAGGGCGATTCAGCCGTGTTCAACTTTATGCGGCTGCGCAAGGCCCCGGTCAACACCGTAGGAGATCGCGTAAAACTGGGCGAGTTCACTCTTTTTTATGAGACGACCAAGGCAGAAGCGCCGGTGGCTGTCGCTCCGGCACTCAATCCGGGCGAGACCTCAGCCTCGGTGGTGCCGAATCAGAATTCCGTTGGAGGAGAGCGAGTTAAGAAAAAAGGCCGCTTCGCGGTACTGTTTGACACGTTTAAAAACGCGGACGATGCGTATACCTTGCTAAACGGTTTAATGGGCAAGTTCCCGGACGCCTACGCCGTAGACACCAAAGACGGCATTGCCGTGATGGGCCCCAACCGCATATCGCTCGCCCAAATTCAAGCCGATTCGAACCGCGCCTTCAGTTCGGGCATTGGCGTCAAAAAACTGGTGACCTATGCAGACAAACTCAAGGAGCGCAAAGAGACCTTGGTCACGCTTCAGGTGTACGACGCCCAAGAAAAGACGGCGGTTCCGTTCACGCTCGTGTTTTTTAACCGCGGAACCGACCGCATCATCTTCAGCGACACCGTGCGCTCGGGCCGCATCAACTTTATTTACAGCCACGGGGCTGAGTTGGGCGTCGCCGTTTCGTCGCCCGGCTACTTTCCCCAGTCCATTCGCCTGAATCCTGCGATGGCCCCCGTTGCCACGCACTACTACCACGATATGTTTTTGAAGGCCACTACGCAGCGCGACCCGCTGAACCCCAACCGCAAGGTGGTGCAGTCGGCCGAGCTGGACTTTCAGAACATTTTGTTTGCGTTTAACGAGGATGTGCCGCGCCGCATTTCGGCCGTCGAAATCAACGCGATGAAGTCCGCTTTTGCCGGACTCGACTCGGTAGTTCTCGTGCTCGAGGGGCACACCGACGACGTGGGTTCTGATGCCTACAACCGCGAGCTGGGCCGTCGCCGCGCCCAGTCGGTGGCCAAGGAACTGCGCGGAGCCCTGCGCCCTTCGGCCCAACTGACGGCGGTTTCGCTCGGCGAATCGCAACCTATTGCAGCCAACGACAACGACTTTCACCGTTCGCTGAACCGCCGCGTAACCCTTCGCGTTCAGGGCGGAACCCTAACTCCTCCCCCCGCGCCTGCGGTCGTGGAGGCTCCGGTCGTGGAGCCTGAAGCGACCGTTTCGTCAGACTCGTCCTACCGTGCGCCGGTACCCGAAGCCGAACCCCTCGAGGAAGCGGCACCCGCCGAGGCGGTCGAAATTCCGCGCTTAATTGCGCCCAAGGCCGACCTCAAGGAACGCGAAAAAGCCGAGAAGGAGGCTGCACGCGCCGCCCAAGATTCGGTCCGCAATAACGAGAAGCAGGCCAAAGCCGCCGCACGCACGAAGTCCAAGCAAGACGAAGCCGCCGCCAAAGCCAAAAAGGCCGCAGACGAAGCAGCCCAGCGCGACAAGGAGGCCTTAGCCAAGGCTGCCGAAGAAGCGCGCCTGCGCCGCATCATGGACGTTGCCGCCCAAAATAAAGCGGCCGACGAAGCAAAAAAGGCCGAAGCAAAGACTGCGGCCCAAGCCGCTTCAGACGAAGCCAAGAACGCCTCAAAATCGTCTAAAAAAGACAAAAAGGACGCGGGCTCGGGCGGGAAGTGAGAAGTTGATCTGATTTAGTCAGTTTCTCACTTATTTCGTTTTCGGAATTTTTTTGGATTTTTTGTACCCTTTGTGTACCTATAAAAAATCGTTAATGTCGAGCATAATTTGAACGAAGCAGTTCAAATAGAGTCTGTTGAGATTTAGTTAGGTTGGGGATGTGGCAATCTTTACTTGCCAAAATCCCTCATTACATGAAACTACGTGTTCTCTTTTTTTCGATCTTTTTTATAACATCATCTCTGGTTGCGCAAACGGTTACTGGCCAAGTTCGGTTAGTGAATCGCTTGGGAGTGACGTCGTTGTCGTACGGATTGAGCGACAGTGCGTACGTGCGGGTAACGGACCAGGATCGGAATTTGTCGTCGACGTCGTTGGACACGGTGAGTGTTCGGTTGAGCAGTCCCAAGGAGCCGTTAGGAGAGAAGATCACGTTGACGGAGACGGGCGTGGGCACGGGCATCTTCAGCGGCTGGTTGCGGTTTGACGCATCGGGTGCGGTTGCTCAAGATGGATTTTTACAGGTAAACAAGGGTCAAAAGGTAACGGCAGCGTACCGAGACCCTGCGGATGATTTTGGCAATATATCGACGGTGACGACGTCGTCGTTTTATGGGTTGACGATGGTGCCGAGCGGCTCGCTGCAGGTGGGATCGATTACGACATGGACGCAGGCCAATAGCCCGTACCTACTCACGGGAGACATTTTGGTGCCGCGCACCAGTACGTTGGTAATCCAGCCTGGGGTTGAGGTGCGGTTCAAGCCGGTGACCGACGACCTGGCGGGGGGAGAGGATCCCAATCGCATTGAGATTCGGGTGGAGGGCCGCCTGGATGCTCGAGGTACGGCCACGGACTCGATTCGGTTTATTTCAAACGGCGACGTGCCGGCCAGCGGCGACTGGTACGGAGTGGTATTGAATTACCAGTCTGCGATGATGGGCGGCAGCAGCAATGTCAATGGCGAGAATCGCCTGAGCGTGCGGCATGCGGTGTTTAGCCACTACACGCAGGCAGTGCGCGTCAAGACTGGAGGGTTTTGGGTGCAGAATGGCCGCAGCGAGGACAGCGTGGCGGTGCGTAATTCTCGGTTTGCGTTGGGCGGATCGGCCTTGACCCTTGAGTCTACAGAGAATAGGCCGATTGAATTTTCGTACAATAGGCTGGTTAATTGTGGCGTGGTAGATAATAGCTACAGTTCAGTAGGGTATAAGTCGTTTCGATTTAATAACGTGATTAATACGACGACGACGCCATTGAGCTTTAAGGTACGTTTGAGGACGCCCTACAATTATTTGGGAGAGACCTACATTCAGGATAATACGTTTGAAAATACTTATCTGGATTTAGGCAATTCATCTATCGATGGACCTCAGCGCGTATGGATTCAGCGCAATACGATGACCAAGTGCACAAACTACAGCACGGGGATGTACATCAATTTAAATAATTACTATTCCTCGGGTACTGCAGACAGTGTGCGCTACGTAATTACCGACAATGTGATTCGCGGCCAGAAGGGCAATTCCAACACGGGCTACGGGATTTATGTGAATGCGTATCAGAATCCTATTTCGCTGCAGATTAGCAACAATATTTTGCGATCGAATCAGTACGGTATCTACGTGCAGAGCGAGAAGTCATCAAAGGCGAAGATTGAGAATAACGTCATCGACAGTTCGTACTACGACGGCATTCGCTTGACGCGGGTATCGGGCAAGATCCAAGGAAATACCATCACCAATAACGGTTGGTCGAGTTCAAACTGGGGAGTTTACCTGAATTCTGATTTTAACTACCCGGCGCTGGATTCGTTGATAAACAACACGATTTCGGGCAATGCTTCGGTAAGCAGCCCGGGCTCGACGACTACTACGCCCACGCGCGGTGGGGTGAGCATCAACGGCCACACCACAGCGGTATTGAATTACAACAACTTGGTCAATAACAACAGCTTTGATGTGGTGGACCAGGTGGCTGAGTCGGTGGTGGCCCAGCAGAATGCGAAGTTCAATTACTGGGGACCGACGACCACGGCGGCCATTGCTTTGGGAGGCAATCCCAAGAATCTGACCCGCATCTACGACAAGTACGACAATGCGACCTTAGGATTTGTGAACTACGGACAGAACCTAACAAGTATTAACAGTAATGAACTAAACGATACCCTTTACTACGGGGGTGACACGGTTCGTGTAACCACCAAATCTGGAATTTCGGGGAACTGGAATATTGGGGTTAGCAATCAAAATTCGGTTAAGCTTTACAATTTTTCGGGTAAGCTCAAATTCAGCTACACTATTGGAGGGCTGCCATTGTCCGACTCCATGTACGTCATCGACCTTAAGCGCATTTATGTGTCTCCTACGGGTTCAAATGCCCAAGACGGACGTCAGCACAAGCCCAAGGCGACCATTCAAGCGGCCATTAAGTCCGCCGACGAAGGCGACACCATTCTTGTGGCGCCAGGTACCTACAGTCGATTCATTATTGAGGGCAAGCGCCTCAACGTGTTTGGTTTGGACTCTATGAACCGCCCGGTTATTTCGGGATACGACACCGTGCGTGCGGTTGAGGTCGAGTCGCGCGGAGTCGTACTCAAGCACCTTTCGCTTCGAAACGGAAACGCTCCGGTAACCCGCAACTGGAACCGTGGCGGGCTGCTGTTTGGCGGATACGATTCGCTCACGGTCCGCTCGTGCGACTTCAAAGACGGATTTGCCTCTCAGGGCGGCGACTACTACGGCGGTGGCGGCAGAGTCATCTTCATCAACTGCTCGTTCTTGAAGAACACCAAAAACGCGGCAGCCTTGCCCAACCGAGGAATCTTCTTTGTCGACAACGGCTTGTGGTTGGAGATGTACAACAGCGTGGTGGAAGCCGAAGACTTTGGAAGTGTATTTATGAACGGAAATACCCACCGGATTTTCAACTCAACGATCCTCAACCTTTCAGGAAACCTGTACACCCAACCTTGGTCGGGACAGGAATTCAAGCTGGTGAATTCGATTGTGACGAAGAAGGCGGGTAAAACGATTCGCTTGACGCCCGACACCACCAACCTTTGGAACGGCTGGGGCGGTCCGATTGAAATTCGCAAGACGCGTTTGCCGCAGATTCCGGCCTCATACACGTTCAGTTCAACGGCTTCGATTTCGGTAACGGGCTGCGATACGCTACCGGTCTACTTTGCCAATGCGGCGACGGGCGACTTCCGCCTTTCAAACCTCGACGAACACCACAACATTGGGGATGCTACGGTGCGATTGTACCGCGACGCCAACGGTATGGCGCGCCCCGACGTCAACGGCAAGGTCGACCTTGGGGCATTCGAAAGCAATGCTGAAACGTGCACGCTGAACCGGGCATTGGTTTCGCTGAGCAAGTCGGTGCGGGCCCTCTCGCAGGTTACGCTCAAGGCGAGCGGACGCAACATTACGTCGGTGGTATGGAGTACGGGTCAAACGGGTGCTACGATAAACGTTTATCCGAACCAAACCCGTTGGTACACGGCTACGTTAACCGACGCAAGCGGATGCACCCATGTGGATTCGATTAAGGTGGATGTGGCGAACGTAACCTTCCGCGTGGACCTGCGCAACCAGCCTACGGCAGTCGGAGGTCCGCACCTCGCAGGCTCATGGAACAACTGGGTGGCCAACGCCGATTCCTTGACCCAAGTGGGAACGAGCACCATTTATGAGCGCACCTTTGGATTGGTTGTTGGCGACACCATTCAGTACAAGTTTATAAACGGAAGCGACTGGGCAACGTCGCACGACATCTTGCCAGCAGCGTGCGGCGAAGGACCCTACGGCAACCGCAAGTTCATCGTGGGAGCCTCGGCGACCGTGTTGCCCATTGTGCACTTAAGTAGCTGTACCCAAGCCAAACCTGTTGATCCGCTGCCGGCAAACCAGCCCGTTAAGTGCATTGGGGTGAGCCAAGTACTGTCCGCAGGTCCGCAATTGACCAACGTGGTCTGGAATACCGGAGACACAACCAATTCGATCACCGTCACGACGCCCGGAACGTATTGGTTCACAGCTAAGTATCCGCATATGGTGGTCGTGCTGGACACTACGGTGGTGGCCAACGTACCGTCGAATGCTATCGGGCTAGGGGGCGTGGTTAATCGGTACGGAATAAACGTACCGGTTGCGAATCCGAGTACGGTGGCGCTGTGTCCCGGAAATAGCTTGACGTTGTCTAATATTTCTACGGGAACCAGCTACCTGTGGAATTCCGGAGCGACAACCTCGTCGTTGACGGTGAATTCAGCGGGAACCCACTACTGCATGGTGCAGCGCGCCAACGGCTGTTGGGATACGACAGCTTCGGTTACCGTAACGATGAATGCGGCACCCGATACCTCGGTGGTGATCACGGGACCTCTGTCGTTCTGTTCTGGTGGACAGGTAACTATCGCAGCGGCTTCGGGCCAGACCTACCTCTGGAGTACCGGAAGCTTAAACCAGAGCATCACGCTGAGTCAGTCTGCCACACCGTTTGCGATTGTGAGCACGGCCGCCGGGTGCATTGACTCGACGCGTACGCTGACAGTGACGCGCTTCGCCGATCCTGATACGGCCGTGGTGGTAAGTGGTCCGCTGGCGTTCTGTCCGGGCGGATCGGTAACCCTGACCGCGGCTTCAGGCCTGGATTACCAGTGGAATACGGGCGACACCACCCAAAGCACTACCGTATCGATGACGGGAACGGCCTATGCGGTCGTAACCACCGTCAACGGATGCGTGGATACCACAGCTTCATTTGGCACGACGCGATTTGCCGCTCCCGACACGATCGTGATCGCCTCTGGGCCGCTGTCGTTCTGCCCCGGAAGCTCCGTTACGTTAACGGCGGTTTCAGGCCTGAACTACTACTGGAGCACGGGCGACACGACGCAAAACGTCACGTTGAACCAGAGCGGTACTACCTATGCGGTGTTGACCACGCCCAACGGATGTAGCGACACGACCGCCTCGTTTGTGACGACGCTCTTCCCGGGTGCGGACACGACGATTACGGCCTCGAAGCTGACCTTCTGTGCGAGCGACTCCTCGGTCATCGCAGCTGCGGGTGGCCAGAGCTACCTGTGGAACACGGGCGACACGACCCAGAGCATTACGGTAAACCAGACGGGCAACTACGCCGTGACGGTGACTACGGTAAATGGCTGTGTAGGAGTTACGGACACGGTTTCTACGACGGTAGTACCTGACGTCGTGCTGCCGCAGATCTTAGGCGACCTCTACGGATGGTTTGCCTCAGGCGACACGGTGAACTTCTCGGTGGTGAACACGGGCGGCTACACCCTAACTTGGGGCGTAGCGGGCGGCCAGATTACGGGTGGCCAAGGTGGAGACACGGTCCAAGTCGTATGGGGCGCAGCCGACAGCTCTGCAGCCGTTTGGGTCGTTGTGTCCAACGGCGTGTGCCAAGACTCCGCGTACCTGAACTTAGTAATCTCCGGCTTGGGTACGGGCGAAGGACTGGGCGCACGTGCTATGGCCTTCCCGAACCCCAACACCGGGGTATTCACGCTGGAGTGGAGCAACATTTCAGCTCAAGGAGTAGTGCTGTACAACGGTGTAGGCCAAGTGGTAGCTACCCAAGCGGTGAGTGAGGGCAGCAGCTCCATTCAGCTCGACCTGAGTGGCAAGGCCGCGGGCATTTACCGCGCGGTGATCTACGGTAAGGACGGTCAAGTGACCTTGCCGGTGTACGTCAGGTACTAAGCGTCATTTGAATCACACTTGACCCAGTGAAAGCCCCCGGAAACGGGGGCTTTTTTTATTAAAATCATGAAATTCACCAATTTGAGCTAACTTTCAACGATGAAATTTCGCGCCGCACTTTTAGCCCTCATTCTCGTTTTTAGCACCCATTCAGCTACGGCCACCCACGCATATGGTGGGCAGATAACGTGGAAGTGCATCTCAACTGGCCCCCTCGCAGGCAGATATAAATTTTATTTAACCTTGTACCGCGATTGCGGAACGGGTACAGCGACGCTCCCCAATTCGGTTGCTATTTCGAGCAATTCGTCGGTTGGCAGCATTTCGTTGTTTAAAGTCGGAATCAATTCAGACGTTTCACCGAGCTGCTACCTTTCTCCTTCGCCCGTGCGCTGCAACCAAGTGGCGACCGGACTCGGGGCGTTAGAAGAGGCGCGTTATGAATCAGGCTATATTTTGCTGTCGGGAAGCCCTCCTCCCACCGGTTGGACCTTTAGCTATTCGTTATGTTGCCGTCCGGCAAGCCTTTCAAACATTCAAAATCCAGCGTCCGCAAACCTGCATCTTCAGGCGGTAATGTACCCGTATTCGGTGAATGGCGCTCCCCAAAGTGCGGGATCGTGCTACGATTCATCGCCAGAATTCCTCGAATATCCAAAGTCCGCAACGTGTACGGGATCAAAATTTTCCTACAGCCAATCAGCATTTGATTCAGATTTTGATTCACTTCACTACGAGTGGACCGATTTACTCACCTTTAATGCCGTCCCAATTCCGTTTGTTACGCCCTATTCGGTAACCAATCAATTGCCCAACGGCACGACCCCTGCGACGTTGGATCCGAATACAGGTACGATTCAATTTACGCCTCAGGCCGGTGGAGCTTTTGCTACAGCCATTAAAGTTTCTTCCTACCGCTGCGGCCAGCTCATTTCTCAGATTTTTAGGGATATCCCCATTGTGGTGCGCTCCGACTGCCCCAATGTGCCCACGGGGGCTGTGAACGCGGCCCCGTCGGTTACGGTGGGCGCGCTACCGGGATTTCCGCCAATTACTCCCGTCATCGTGGGCAACGACACATTGAGGTACGTTATTACGGTGAATGCGGGGGAACAGGTGAAGTTCAATTTTACAGGGAATGACGGGCAGATATTGGCAAATTTTCAACCGCAGTCTATTACGTTTACTGGTTTAGGGGGCAATTTTGGTTCTCCAATAGGTTCTGCTGTGGGCTGCGGACTTCCGCCCTGCGCAACGGTGACGCCGGTGGTGCCCCAATCCAGCCTGACTTCGGCAGTGCAAAATGAGGTCCAATTCAACTGGCAAACCTTGTGCGACCATTTGGTCGTAAATTCTAGTTGCCCGAGAGAAATGGTCCCGTATTCGTTCGTGCTTCGGATGAGCGACAACCATTGTCCAATTCCCGCGACTAGGCTGATCAACGTCATTGTGAACGTAAAAGTGCCGATGATTGATCCGCCCGTGGTTAACGCTTCGTCAGTTACCGTTCTTTCTAACGGGAATGTGCAGCTAAATTGGTTGAGTCCGGCAGATACTGGAATTTCATTTGACGGGTATGTGGTGATGCACTCGCCCGTGGCAAATGGGCCATTTGTGGCACTTGATACGCTTACCTCGTACAGCGCACAGTCCTACCTTCATACTTCGCCGATCCAAGGGATCAATTACTACCTGCTAAGGACCCTATCCAAATGTGGTCAGATTTCTGAGCCCGTGGACACCTTAAAAACCATATGGCTTGCGGCCTCAAGCCCGAGCGCTGTGGATACGAGTACGGTTGATTTATCGTGGAATTCCCCGGTTTCAAATTACAATGGCTACTACCAGATTATGCGACGAAAAGGTGCGGGAAGTGCCTGGGTCAACGTGGATTCCACACTTGGATTATCCTACCGAGACAGTGTTTACAATTGTGGTTCAAACTATACCTACCGCGTTTTGACCAATCTTGGCTCCGCAAGTTCGAGCGTGAGCACGTGGTTCGCAGACAAGCTTAATACGGAACTTCACGACATCGACAGTAGCTACTTGACCTTCAACTCCATTTGGTTTTCGTGGAATCCCGGTTTGTCCTCAGATCTGGCTCAGTATCAAGTCTTCCGGAGCGATTCTACCTTGGTATGGCAAGTGGTTACGTCGGTGCCCAGCTCGGTGACTTCCTACGTTATTCCGTCGAGGTCCTTGTATGCTAATGAGTTCCGAGTCGTTTCGGTAGACTCCTGCGGAAATGTGAGTTCTCTGGCAAATACGCAAGGACTTATCGTTCAAGGGACGCTCGGTACGGAAGTACAATCGACGAGTTGGGCGTTAGTTCCAAATCCTACGCGCGGCATTCTCCACACCACTGTGCCCGTTGACGGGACTTATGAGGTGCGAACCACCGAAGGCAAAGTGGTCCGTCGAGGGACGTTGCCTGGGCCTGTTGATTTAAAAGACCTGCCCTCAGGAATACTGCTCGTTCAGATTCAAACTGACCGTGAAACGCGCAGGTTCCAGGTAGTTAAAACGGACTAAGCTTAAAATCCCTTCACCACCGCGTCAATCGCCAGCAGGCGCTCGATCATCGGCTCCAACGCTTCGAGCGGAAGCTGGCTGGCCGCATCACACAGCGCCTCAGACGGGCAGGGGTGGGCTTCGAGGAAGAGGCCGTCGATTCCGGTGGCCACGGCCGCGCGGGCAAGGGTTTCGAGGTACTGGCGCGCACCGCCGCTGGGGTCGGCCGAGGGAATTCCGTACTTGCGAATGGAGTGGGTGGCGTCAAACACGACGGGGTAGCCGGTTTGCTTGAGCTCATAAAAGGCCCGCGGATCGACCACGAGGTCGTTGTAGCCGAAGGTGTATCCGCGCTCAGTCAAAATAATGTCGCGGTTGCCGGTCGACTCGACCTTGGCGCAAACTTTAGCCATGGTGCTCGGAGCCACCATTTGCCCGTGCTTGAGGTTGATCGTGCGTCCGGTGCGCGCCGCCTCGACCACCAGCGTGGTCTGCATGCAGAGGTAGGCCGGAATCTGCAGGATGTCCACCACTTCGGCCACCGGCTGCGCCTGGTCGGGGTAGTGGATGTCGGTCAGCAGGCGGAATCCGTACTGGCGCTTGACCTCCGCCAAGATGCGTAGGCCCTCGTCGAGCCCCGGCCCCATGTAGTAGTCGACGGAGCTCCGGTTGTCCTTCTGAAAGCTCGATTTGTAAATTACTTCGCTGAGCGGAAGGCGTTCGCGCACCCCCGCCAAATGGTCGGCCACCCGCAGGGCCGTGTCGAGGGATTCAATGACGCAGGGTCCGGAGATTAAAAACATGTAGCAAAGGTCCGGTGAAAAATTTTGAAATCCGCCAACTGAGGCGGTTAGGGATTTGGGTATATTTCAAAATGTAAGCAAATTTGCTTATCTTTGAAAGATGACTGAAGAACTGCTAAAGTTCCGT
>JACCDJ011475738.1_pt1 | contig 14585 bp, 10 predicted proteins | sample 7444481 | NCBI WGS metagenome assembly JACCDJ01 (sample SAMN15323435, study PRJNA562643) | freshwater metagenome | isolation source: river surface water | place: USA:Blue River Watershed | collected 2017-08-15 | reverse complement strand
GTAAACAGCAAACGATTGCGTTTCAGCAGACCATACAGCGTGTTGCTGCTGCCATCAAAATACTCGTAACCCGCCAGCAGCTTGATCTGATCGCTCCACGCGTAGCTTAGCCGTGGACGAATCAGGTAACCGCGGCGCTCCAGCAGCGCTGAACCGGACAGCTCGGTTTCCAGCGTTTCATTCCACCATTTTTTTGCGACACGCACACTCACGCCGTTCTGATCGCGATCGAGCTGCGAGGTCAGGATCGCATGCAGTTGTTCGGCAGCGGAGGGCGTTTGATGGTGCATCACCCGGCGATTGAAGAGTTGCACGATGCCGCTGGTGTTGTTTCCGAAATCTCGCTCTATACCCAGCACGGTGTAAACAAAGGGATTCTTCACATAGGCCAGCGTGCCGTCGGGGTCTTCGGTACGCGTGTAGGCCGATTCCAGCGCAAAGCGCCAGGCACCACGGGTGGTGGCCGTATCGAACCCGATCACGCGGGTGCGGTAATGTCGAAATACATAGGATGCCGAGAGATCACCCGAAAGATCGTACCCGTCGTAATACGACACGGACCAGTCGACTGCTTTGCCTGACTGATCCAGCTTCAATGCCCAGTTGCGCGAGCCATTTGGAATGACTTCCGAAAAGCCAGAGCGCAGGAAGATACGGTTAGGGCGGAATTCAGGCAGCCATACACCTGTCAGGCTGGTATGTGCATCCAGATTCCACGAAGCTTTTGCGGCGAGCGATCCGAAACGATCTTCGTCAACATCAGCCGCCAGCAAGCGACTGTCGCGCGGTGTGAGATTGTCGGTGGGGTTAAGACGGTCGGCGCGGCCCCACGCAATGATCTGTTGACCGAGACGAAAATCCAGCGCGCCGGCACGTGCATCCAGGTACGCCTCGCGCACTCGAGTAACGCCGTTGCCATCACTACGAAAATCTTCGCGGCCACCATAGGCTTCGGCGAAGACGCCCAGCCCATTCTCAAAACGTTTATCCAGTTTCAGCCAGGTCGAAGCAGTACCGATATTCCCGCGATCGTCGTAGAGGCGATTGGAAGACCAGTAACCGCTACGCAGCGAGCCTGTCAGGCCGAGTGCATTCAGTTTGCCGAGCAGAGCAGGGCGCTGGTCAGCGGCATTATCGGGCGGTGCCAAATCCGGCGCCAGATCGGGAGCAGTAGCGGGTACCGTATTCTGGCTCGCGGTGTCCGGCGATTCTTTTGCATCACTGCGTGATTCGACGCGCGGTTGCGCCGCTGGTGCAGCTGCGTCCTGAGCACTCGCGCAGCCTATCCCGCTGCCCAGCAGTACTGAAAAGAGACAAATCGAGACCCCGGAAAGCCGGGGCCGTTTGGCGGATAACTGATGACTTCGACGGACCACTCGCACTTACTGCTGTTCCATGTAGCGCGTTGTGAAGTAATCATCCTTCACGCCAATATTGACTTTGAAGTTATCGATCGTGATGACGGTACTGTGGCCGGTCTGCAGATTGCGCGCCTCGAGCACACCTGCCTGCCATTTTTTCTTGACCGGATCGACTTCCTTGTAATGCTTGTAGCGTGCTTCCTTGAGCAGCTCACCGGCCTCATCGTAGGCGACCGATTTCAAGGTGACGAAATTGTCTTTCTGGATCCAGACGATGCGCTTGGAATAGCCGGTATTGGCTTTGATGGTAGCGTCCTTGGGTATGGACTCGATCACGAAGCAGGGTGTGCCATCGACCTCTTCGTCTTTGAGCATGGTGTGAGTCCACTCCTTGACCTTGTGTCCTATCACATCGCCGTAAGAAAAATCGGTGCCTACAAAGCTGTCTTTTTTGTTCGACGAAATCAGTCGCCGCACTTTCTTCACGCTGGGCAGGTAAATCCAGATGTCATCATCCTTGTCCGTGTGCTCGATCAGCATGGAGACCGTGCCTTTGACATCGGTAGGCTCCAGAAAGCGCGTCATGCGTTTGTTATCGATGCCGTTGGGCTCGAGCTTGCTCGTGCCGAAGGTCTTGCGAACTCGTTTCTGACCCGACTTGTTCGTCAGCGTCATCGTGCTCTCGGAAGTGGAGTCGGCGTATTTCGCGACCATGAAATTCTTGTCCATGATTTCGGTCGCCGACAGCGCCCAGGCTTTGGTGGGGAGGGTACCCATCAGCAGGGCGCTCAGACCGAGTGCGGCGACCATAGCAAGTCCCGCGCGATTGTTTCCGGATGTCGTGTTCACATCACCTCCATTAAAAATGAATTTAGGTCGGAATTTCAGTACCAGTGCTGGCATGACTGTTAATGCCGCTGTCACGCTCACTAACATGGCGGTGCCGATCAGGATGGCGTTCCAGGTGTGTGGGTAGTAGCCACGTGAACCTGCCTGCACCGCATAACCACCCGCGACGGCCGAGGCCACGAACAGACAGGCCTTGCCGGCTGTCTTGAGTACCTTGCGGAACGCAGCATCAACATCGGTGCCGCGCGCGATTTCCTCGCGCAGACGGAAAAGCATGTAGATCGCGTAATCCGCACCGATACCGATCGCCAGCGCCGAGGTCAGCGCGGTAGGTACATTCAGGCGCATGCCGAGCCAGCCCATCAGCCCCATATTCACCAGCACCGAGAGCAGCAAAGGTGTCACCACCAGCACGCCTGCAATCAGCGAACGGAATACCAGCGCTGCAGCGATGAAGACCACGCTGGCAATCTGCACCACGTTCAGGATCTTGTCCTTGACAATGACCTCAGTGATTGCAGCGCTCTGAGCGACGCTGCCACCAATATTCACGCGTATGTTAGGCGGGAATTTTTGCGCGACGAAGCCCTGTATGTCTTTCCAGAGCAGATGGAGATCTGACGTGCTGTCGCTGTGCGTGAAGATGACCATATTTGCCATCTTGTAGTCGTAATCGACATAAGGATCGAAATCACCTGGCTCTCCCGACATCGAATACAGCAGCAGATACTCGGCAATCGTCGCTTGCTGATCCGGAATGCGGAAGAATTCTGGCTTGTCCGCGTTCATCGACTGATTCATGCGCTTGATGAACTCGGAAATCGAAATCACTTTACCGATGTTCGGCTGTGCCGTGATGAAGGTCTGCAATTCGTCCATTGCCTTGAGAACCGCCGGGTCCTTGATCGCATCGGGTTGATCGCCTTCGATCATCAGATAGATGTTATTCGTGCCGGCCATGCGCTCATTGAGCTTTTGGTCTGCCACCATCAGTGGCAAATCGGGATCGAAGTACTTCTTCAGTGCGCTCTCGATTTTGAGCTGGGTCATGCCTGCAATTGCAACGGCGACGATGATGCCGGCGGCAATGAAGATGCGTGAGCGCTTCTCACCCAGCATCAGGTCAGCATAAAAGCCGGTGATGCGATCCCACACACGTTCTTCGCGCTCCATGCGCGCCTCTTTCTCGCCGGGTGGAGGCAGAACGGCACGCAGTGCGGGAATGAAGGTCATTTCAATGACCAGCACCGACAGAATGCCGATGCCAGCAAAAATACCGAAGACTCGAATCGAGACAATGTCAAAGATCATCAATGACAGGAAACCGGCGGCAGCGACCAGACCAGCGGTCAGCATCACGGGTCCGATCTTGACGATCGATTCAACTACCGCCATGCGGTTGGCTTCACGCGGCGAGAGCGCGGGATTCGCGCGCAGCAGGTTGTACTCTTCGTAATAACGCTTGAGCATCTGGACCGCATGTCCCGCACCGACGGCAAGAATCAGAATGGGCGTTGACATGTTGAAGATATCCAGCGGTACACCTGCCAGTCCCATGAAGCCTTTGCCCCAGGTCACGGCAACGATGGGTGTGACCAGCGGTAGTATCAGCCCTTGTATTGTGCGGAAGGCTTCGTAGTGGATGATGCCGATGACACCAATCGCAATCAGCAAAAGCAGACCACCGCGTCCCGAGAACTGCTCCAGCAGCGCAAGAAATGCCGGGTAGCCAGTCACCACAATATCCACTGAATCATCGCGCTCGGCTGCGACGATATCCTCGATCTTTTTGTTGACATAGCTGAATCCGCCTTTGCCTTCTTTCAGCTCTGCGGGTGTCGCGTCACGCACTTCGGCGAGCACGGTAATCGTCTTGAAGTCGTTGGAAACCACCGAATTCATATAGGCCGTGTTCCGCTGCAAAGCATCTTTCAGCGCAGCCATCTGCTCGGGGGTGGTGGGCACATCGGTCATCATCTGCCGCACTTCCATGCCTTCTTCGGTGCCGCGTATATCCTTTGCGCGGCGTGCCGACACTGACAATAGATTGGCTTTCACCACGCGCGGTGTTTCACGCAGCTTGCCCGTAATACGCTGGACTTTTTCCAGCACCTTGGGATCGAACACATCTCCGTTTTTCGGCGTAATACCGATCACACCGACATAGCGCGATCCGAACACTTCTTCGACCTTGAGTGTGGTGGCGACGAAAGGATGCGAGCGCGGGACGATGTTGTTGGGGTCGATGATGACGGTCAGCGCCTGTCCACGGAAATGCAGGAAGACGGTGGCAATCAATACCGCTGCGAGCACGGCCCAGCGAAAACGAACGATGAATTCTATGTAACCGCGCATGGGCCGGTCTCCTTGTTGTCGTTGTTGTGTGGAATGCCACCCCGAAGATGAGGCGCTTCAGACGGGGGCGACGGGCGATCGTGGATCACAGACACCGTATCGGCTCTTAGACCAATCGATAGTGCCGACCGATCGCTACGCCACCGAAGCAAGCCACATCTTAACAGAACGATCGTTCTATTTGTGGTCGGTCGAGTATTTGTTGAGGATGCGTCCGGTGTTTGTCAGGGTGTACCCGGGTTTGAGCAGGGTTCTTTGCGAATTTGAAAATACAAATTAATTTTTTGATATGTTGGGGAGGCGTTGAATAAGTCCACGTTGTACGGCGAACCAGCGTCGCCGTGCGACGCGGGGCCACGCCAAATCAAGGACTCATCACGAATGATTTTGCTGAAAGACTTTCCGGCTCTCTTTCATGAGCGCTTTCTCAGGTATTGCCATTGTCTCGTCAGTGATCGTTTGGGTCGTAGCCGTTACACTGACGGATTCTTGTTGGAGGTCTCATGCACACCGTAATCGATAGCACCGCAGTCAGCACCTTGTTTACCCATGCCCGAAGCCAGAACGGCTGGACGGATCGTCCCGTGACCGATCAGCAGCTCGAAGATCTTTATGAGCTGATGAAATTTTGCCCGACCTCGGCCAACAGTCAGCCGGCCCGTCTGGTGTTTTTGCGGACGGCCGAAGCAAAGGAGCGCTTGCGGCCAGCGCTCTCGCCGGGCAATGTGGACAAGACCATGAGCGCACCGGTAGTCGCCATCATTGCGCACGACACTGATTTTCACACGCAGCTGCACAAGACCTTCCCGCACAATCCGGATTTCGCTGCGATGTTTACTGGCGACGAAAAACGTGCGGTGCGTGAGAGCTTCGCTTTTCGCAATGGTTCGCTGCAGGGGGCGTATTTGATCATGGCAGCGCGCGCTATCGGACTCGATTGCGGCCCCATGTCGGGATTCGACAATGCACTGGTCGACAAGACCTTCTTCGGCAGTGGCAGCGTGAAATCAAACTTTCTGTGCGCACTGGGTTATGGCGATCCATCAAAGGTGATGGATCGCTTGCCGCGGCTGACATTCGGTGAGGCCTGTCAGCTACTGTGAGGTTTATCCCAGTATTTTCCGGTTGTTCTTGACAGAGATGCCGAGTGCATACGGCTGCAGGGTCGCTTCGCTGACACCGTAAGCCGTCATGAAACGATTCAGCAGCGCCTGTTCCTCGGGCGCTGCCACACCATCCGAGAGCAGCGAGTCATACAGGTTGAGCAAGACGCAAAGCTTCTGATCGTCATTCAGCAAAGCCGCCGACTCAGCCAGAAACGCATCGACATCTTTGGATTTTGCGTATTTGCCCGCATCGTCGAACAAGGCTTTGTCGTTGCCCAGCGCCTGCAGGACTTGTCCGATTTCCTCAGCCTCGACCTCGCCATCGGCATGAATCATGTGTAGCAAGCCCACTGCGAGAACCAGTTTTGGTGTCAGCGCGGGTGGCGCGCCTTTGAACATGTCAAACAATCCCATGGATAAACTCCTTCAATTACGTTGTGATCGAATGCCGCGTCGGCCTTGGCCGGCTAAGCGCACAGGCCTGAAATTGCCAAAAAAATATCGGAACTCTCTGCGCCAGCGGGGATGGTAACGCATTGGTTGACGGACGCTGGGCGTCGCGCCGAGTATTCACTCAACAGCGTTCAGGTCAGCATCATCGTCCTGCCTGGACGCAGTGTTTCCAGCATTCGTACACATTTTGTTCAATCCGTTTGCCAATCATCCTGCCATGCGCGCGCAGGCATGGTGGGAGGGCTTTGGCCGAGTTGGCCAATCGGGCTTCCCAGCGCTAGGGTTATTCGTCAGCCCGGGAAAATAATTGTGATACAGTAACTTTCGCTTATTGAAAGCGTGTCAGCACGCCAGCGGTTCCTCACGGCGAGCGCAGTTGCGTCAAATGCAGTATCGGTCTCACGAGTTTGATTTCCAGTATCGATTGGAGCCAAAGCCGGATGAATTCGATTTTGCCGTTTTTGTTTGACCTGCTGGCATATACGGCCGTATTCGTCATCATCGTGCTGGGCCTTGGCGTCATTGCCAGCATGATGGGCATCTTCAATTTCGCCCACGGTGAGTTTCTCCTGCTGGGTGCCTACAGCGTATTTTTTCTCGACAGAGCCGGTGTGCCGCCATGGATGGGCATGGTGTGTGCGCCCATCATCGTGGGCGTGGTCGGTTTGTTTCTCGAACGCTTTGCGATTCGACGCTTCTATGCGACACCGGTAGTTGCCATGCTCGGCACCTACGCAATTGGCCTGGTCATTCGCGAAGCGGTTCGTACTGCGCTCGGTGGTCAGTTCTATACGGTAGTAGCGCCGCTCGATGGTCCCATCATGTTCGGGGACCTCGCGATTTCCAAATGGCGCAGCGTCGTGATTGTGGTCACTTTGCTCGTGCTGCTGGGTTGCTGGCTCTTGTTCAAAAAAACAAATTTCGGACTCAAGGTTCGCGCTGCACTGGAAAATCCCATGCTGGCACGCGCCTCCGGTATCCCCGTCAATCGTGTTTACTCCGTTACCTTTGCTTTTGGTGCTGCTCTGGCAGGTCTCGCCGGCGCACTGATGGTGCCTTTGTATCCCCTGAACGCCGATATGGGCGTGACCTTCCTGATCAAAGCGTTTTTGGCAGTCATGCTGGGTGGTGTGGGTGGTTTGCAAGGATCAGTTGCTGGATCGACCCTGGTTGGGTCAATAAGTGCTGCCTTACCTTGGGTCATCAAGCCCGTGGTGGCAGATGTGATGGTGTTTGTCATTGCCATTATGGTAGTGAAATTCCGGCCAGATGGCCTTCTTTCTAAACGGAGGAGTTAGTCAAATGAGCGATAAGAAACACAACGATCACCTCGAGTCCTACTCGCGGCGTTTATTTGCACAGCGCACAAGTCTGATGGCCGGTCTGGTTGCCCTCGGCGGTGGCAGTTATCTTTTGCAGCCCAAAGGCGTGTGGGCGGCTGATCCGATCAAGGTCGGTATTGCGACTGACCTGACGGGTCCGATCAGTTGGGGTGGTATTCCGAATGCCAACGTCGCCAAGATGGTGATCGAGGAAATCAATAAAGGTGGTGGTCTGCTCGGCCGTCCGCTGCAAATGATTCTTGAAGATACTGCGACCAATGAGCAATTGGCCGTGACCAAGGTTCGCAAACTGGTTACGCAGGATAAGGTGGATGTCGTCTTCGGTGGCATCACCAGCTCCATGCGTAATGCGATCAAGGACACCATCGTCAATCGCGGCAAGACTCTGTACATCTACCCGCAGCTGTACGAAGGCAAGGAGTGCACGCCCAATCTGTTCTGCACCGGGCCATCCCCTGCGCAGCAGTGCGACACCTTTATCCCATGGCTGATCAAGAACGGCGGCAAAAAGTTCTACCTGCCTTCCGCTGACTATGTGTGGCCTCACACACTCAACGAATACGCCAAGAAAGTCATCAAGAAGCATGGTGGTGAAGTCATCGGAGAAGAATACTTCCCGGTTGACCATACCGAGTACAGCGCAACGGTCAACAAGATCATGACCTCGGGCGTGAATGTGGTGTTCAACACGACTATTCCACCCGGTGTGGGCGCGCTCTTCAAGCAATTGCATGAAGCCGGATTCGGTAAAAAAGGTGGTCGTCTGGCCTGCGTGTACTACGATGAAAACGCACTGGGTATCACGCCTGCAAACGAGATTGAAGGCCTGGCAACTTGCCTCGACTATTTCTCGGCCATTAATGACCCGATGGGCGCCAAGATCTTCAACAACTACAAGGCGCAGTTCGGTGACAAGTCGCGTTTCTGCGCAGGTGGCGGTGCAACCGGTATGTGGCGTGGTCTGATGCTCTGGGCCGAAGCCGTCAAGGAAGCCAAGAGCGTCAAGCGTGATGCAGTGGCAGCGGCACTCGACCATGCAAAACTGAAAGATGGTCCTGGCGGCGGCTGCGAAATGGTCCCAGGTACGCGTCACCTGAAGATGAACATGTACATCGCCGTCTCCAAAGGCGGTCAGTACAAGGTCGTCGAATCAAGCAAGATGGTGGCGCCGGGAGAGTGCGCATAAAGCGTTGTGCTAGCCGGAGGGCAGGCCTGCGGGCTTGCCCTCCTTGTAAATTCCCCATCAAGAGCCTCACGCCATGCAAGAAGTTCGCTCACCTACGATTAACGTGTTGACGGTCATCGAGATAGCACTATTGCTGCTGGCCTTGGTTTTGCCGCCGTTTCTTGAAAACTTCTGGGTTCTGTTCGTCACCAAGATTTTTATCCTGGCGTTGCTGGCGATTTCCTTTGACCTTGTCTGGGGTTATGCCGGCATCATGAGTTTTGGACAGGCACTCTTTTTTGGTGTCGCAGGTTACTCGGTCGCCTTGCTATCGCAAAAAACGGGCGTCAGTTCCGTGTTTGTTTTGTTGCCGGTGGCCGCCACGATCGGCTTGGTACTTGCATTCCTGATGGCGCTGCTCGTCATTTTAGGCAAGCGTATTCCCTCACTGGCTTTCGTCGCGCTGGGCACCATGACGGGCTCGTATGTGATCGAGCGGCTTGCACGTGGCTGGTCGTATGTCGGTGGACAGAATGGTATTTCCTCACTGGCTCGCCTGACGGCGGGTGAATTGGAAATTGAAGAGGGCCTGCTGTTTTGCTACATGGCGCTGTCCTTGCTGATTGTGATTTATCTTGGCTGTCGATGGCTGGTGCGATCGCAATTTGGTTTGGTGTTGGCAGGTATTCGTCAGCAAGAAAGCCGTATTGCCTTTCTGGGCTATAACGTCCAAACCTTCAAGGCGGTGATTTTTTCTCTCGCTGGCATGATTGCCGGCATCTCTGGCGCACTGTTCGCTTTTCATGAGGGTTTTGTCGGCCCCGGCCAGCTTGGCCCGGTACTCTCGACGCAAGCAGTGCTGTACGTACTATTTGGTGGCGTGGGCACCCTGGTCGGCGCCATCATTGGCGTGACGGTACTGGATCTGATGAATTTTCTTTTGCCACAGGTCGAGTTTTTTGGCCCGACTGTCAAAAATTTTCTTGAGACAGGTTGGCCGATTTTGCTGGGCTTGCTGCTGTTGGCGACCGTGCTGTTCCGTCCAACCGGGCTGATGGGCTTCGTGATGCGCGATCGAAGTCGCAATTTCTTTTTCGGTAAAAAAGACGATAGCGTCGCGACCAACAAAACTGATACAGGGGTTCAATCATGAGCCTGCTGCAAGTTCGTGGTGTATCGAAAATTTATGGAACACTGACCGCGCTGTCATCGGCTGACATGGTCGTTGATGATCATGAGTTTCATGGCCTGATTGGCCCGAATGGTTCCGGTAAAAGTACCTTGCTCAAATGTCTGGCAGGTGCAGAGATTCCGACGGCCGGCACGATTCATCTGGCGGGTAAAGACATCACGACGCTCACACCGCAAGAGCGCTCGCGTGCAGGCCTGAGCCTCAAGTTTCAAATCACGGCGATACTTCCCGAGATCGCCGTGTACGACAATATGCTCATCGCATTGCAGGCGCATCAATCCATCTGGGGCCTGCTGCGTTCAAGTTCGCGCGAGAGTTTGCATGCGGAAGTCATTCATTATCTGGATCGTTTCCGTCTCAGAGAGCGTCAATACGATCTGGCAGGAGAGCTTTCGCACGGTCAGCAGCAGTGGCTGGAAATTGCGATGGCCCTGGCGCTCAAGCCCAGACTGCTGCTGCTCGATGAACCCACGGCAGGCATGAGCCCGCAAGAGCGTCGTGCAACGGGTGAGCTGCTGCAGCCAATCAAAGCGCAATGCTCGCTGCTGATCGTCGAGCACGATCTCGACTTCATCAAGGATATTTGTGATTCTCTGACGGTGCTGGATCAAGGACAGATCATTGCCTCTGGCCCAACCAGCGATGTGCAAAACGATGCCCGTGTCAAAGAGGTTTATCTCGCCCATGTCTAATTCGCCGCTTCTGGTCGCTGACAAACTCTGTACCTACTACGGTCACAGTCAGGCGCTGTTCGATGTTTCATTGTCGATACCCGCCGTGGGTGGTGTGGCCATTCTTGGGCGAAATGGTGCGGGCAAGACGACGCTGCTAAAAACGATTGCGGGTGAACTGCTCGCACAGCGGGGCAGTCTTTCGTTTCATGGCGAGAGTATCGATAGCGCTGCGATAGAGCAGCGGGCTTCCCGGGGCTTGGGCTATGTGCCGCAAGACCACGGCATATTTGCGCGTCTGACGGTGAGAGAAAATTTGCAGGTGGGCGCCTTGCGCGAGTCCAACAGCGACCGGGCAATTGAAGAGATGGTCGCGCTCTTTCCAAGACTCGGGCAGCGTATGTCGCAAGCGGCGGGCACATTGTCAGGCGGCGAGCGAAAGATGCTGGCCATCAGTCGCGCACTACTGGGTCGTCCCAGCATGCTGTTGCTTGATGAGCCCACCGAAGGTGTCTGGCATGGCGTGATCGAGGAAATCACCGAGCGACTGCGCGAGCTTGCGCAAGGTATCGCAGGCGTGATCGTCGAGCAGCATGTCAAGATGGCCTTGAGTATTTCACAGCACTGTTATGTGATGGATCGTGGTCATATCGCGCTTTCAGGAGCATCTGCTGCGATTCGTGATGACCCTGAACTTGAACGTCTCCTCTCGCCTTGAAGCGCTATTGGCGAGTATTGAAAGTAACAACCGTTTAACGTGCAGCACTTTCTTAAACTATAAAAAATCAGGAGGATCCGATCGCAGTCCAACAACCCACCGCAGAACAAGTTCGTGCCGCAGCTGATGAGGTCGGGCTTGCCTTGACCGATGACGACATCAAGTCCTACCAGGGTCTGATGGCGGGTAGCATCGCCGCCTATAACATGATTGATCACATGGCAGATGAACTGCCGGCTGTGAAATATCCTCGTACGCCGGGTCACTTTCCTTCACCTGAAGACAACAAACAGAACGCCTGGTACGTCAAAACCTCGATCAAAGGCGCGAGCGCAGGACGTCTGCAAGGCAAGCGGGTCGCGATCAAAGATAACGTGATGGTCGCCGGCGTGCCGATGATGAATGGTTGTTCCATCCTTGAGGGTTATGTACCTGACGTGGATGCGACCGTGGTCACACGTCTTCTTGATGCTGGTGCGGAGATCGTTGGCAAGACGCATTGCGAGTCGTATTGCATTTCGGCTGGTAGCCACACTGGTGCAAAAGGACCGGTTCACAATCCGCTGAAGATGGGCTACTCGGCAGGAGGCTCATCATCAGGTACTGCAGTAGCGGTTGCACTCGGCGAAGCCGACTTGGGTATTGGTGGTGATCAGGGCGGTTCTATCCGTATGCCAGCTTCCTGGTCCGGTATCGTTGGCATGAAAGCGACCCACGGCTTGGTGCCTTACACCGGCATCATGCCGATCGAGATTTATGTTGATCACACCGGCCCGATGACCCGAACCGTCTCCGACAATGCGCTCATGCTCGAGGTGATTGCGGGACACGATGGCTATGATCCTCGCCAGTATGGTCCAGCTCCGGATTTGAATTACACGAAAAAGCTCGATGCAGGTGTCAAGGGCATGCGTATCGGTATTCTCAAGGAGGGATTTGGTCGCCCCGAATCCGAAGCCGCCTCAGATGCCAAAGTCAAAAAAGCCGCCGAGCTCTTCGCCAAGCTGGGTGCGACTGTCGAAGAGATTTCCATCCCCGAGCACCTGATCGGACCTGCGCTATGGACGCCGATTGGTGTGGAGGGCATTGCACAAACGATGATGTTTGGTGATGGCTACGGTTTGTCTCGGCCTGATTTGTATGTCACCAGCCTGATTGACAAGCTGCATGGATGGAATCTGCGCGCCAATGAGTTGTCCGAGACAACGAAGGTGATGACGGTACTCGGCACCTATATCAAAAAGCACCACGGCAGCCATTACTACGGCAAAGCGATGAACATCACCCGTCGTCTGACCGCGGCTTATGATGCAGCGCTTGCGAAATATGATTTGCTGCTATTGCCCACCATGCCCATGAAAGCCACCAAGCTGCCACCGGCTGATGCGAGCCGCGAAGAATACTTCGCGCGTGCGCTTGAGCAGATTGGCAATACCTGCCCCTTCGATATTTCGCATCACCCGGCTCTCACCGTGCCTTGTGGTCTCGTCGATGGTCTGCCGATCGGCTTGATGCTGGTTGGTAAGCACTTTGATGAAGCGACTATCTACCAGGCTGGTAATGCATTTGAAAAGGCGGGTGACTGGAAAACGATGTAAACCAGATTTTCCTCGCTCTGCAGTCTGTTCAGCGCTCATCTCCGGAGGGAGGTGGGCGCTTTTTTGTTCAGGTAGTTTCCGGTCTGCGGTGGGACTAGTGCGCTTCTTCCTCACGCATCTTGATCAACTCTGCTGCTGTCAAGTCAACGGCCTTTCCATCCACTGAAACAACGATACCCGTGTTGGTTTTAATGGCTAGATCTTGCGCAGCTCGGGCTGCACGTTCCATGGCCGCGAAAGAGCCTGCTAAATCTGGATCAGATGATAGGCGAATGTCTTTTGTGTTCATTTATTACTCCAGTCTATGAGCTTGGGGTGCATGCCAGAGTCGTCATCGAACTAACGGGACAGATTCTTACTACCGGGGTTCGCAAATACATCGAAACGCGCCATCAGAAGCTTTTCCACTCATCCAGCGGCAAGCCGTCGGCGCCGATCGTGGCATTGAAGGCGGCGATAAAATCCGCATGTTCTTCCCGCCATTGACGTTCTTGTTCAAGCCGCACTAACTCGCGGAGGTGCTTGTCACATACTTGGGATATGTTGATGTCCAATAAGCTTGCGGCCTCCAGCACGCCGGTACTCAGGCTGATCTTGATCGAGCGCTTGCCCTGCTGGTCGGGGTGGGGCCGTCGAGTGGTACGTGGAGGGGACATTGGGTCGCTATGCGCATGCAATAATGCGCGTAGCTTAACTTGCATTTTCTGGGTAAGTCGAGGCCGGAATGCGGCACTGATGAACACAATCTCTAGCTCAGCATCGACGCTGACCAAAGCTGACCGTTACCCAATTCAATCCGCCGCAATACCCTGACACCCGCAAGCTGGAAGATGATGAGATCAGTTTTCATCGGACGCCACGCATGTCACTCGATCGCCCCTTGCTGTTTGCGCTGCGAGGCAGCGAGTCGCTAGGCGCAAAGATTGCGCATCATTTGGGCATTCCGCTGGCTGCGCATGAAGAGCGTGAATTCGAAGATGGCGAGCATAAAGCGCGGCCTTTGGAGAATGTGCGCGGGCGTTGTTGTTATGTGCTACACGCACTGCATGGCGATGTATCGCACAGTGCTAATGACAAGCTCAATCGTCTGTTGTTTTTCATTGCGACACTCAAGGATGCGTCAGCGTCTCGCGTAAGCGCGGTCGTGCCTTATCTGGCGTATGCACGCAAGGACCGCAAGACCAAGCCGCGTGATCCAGTCACGATGCGCTATGTTGCACAGCTGTTCGAGGCCATGGGTACCGATGCCTTGCTGGCGCTGGAGGTACACAACCCGGCCGCATTCCAGAATGCCTTTCGTTGTCCCACCGAGCAGCTCGATAGTGCAGGGCTGTTTGTACGACCGATTGCAGACAAGCTCGGATCCGGTGAGGTGGCGGTGGTGTCGCCGGATGCTGGTGGTGTGAAGCGCGCAGCCTTGTTTCGCGACCGCCTGTCGCAAGTGCTGGGGCGGCCTGTGAACATGGGCTTTGTAGAGAAATATCGCAGTGCCGGGTTGCTGAGTGGCGAGCTGCTGGTGGGGGACGTTGCGGGACGTCAGGTGCTGCTGTTTGATGACTTGATCAGCAGTGGCCAGACACTGGTGCGTGCCGCGACCGCCTGTTGTGCTCGGGGTGCTGCCAGCGTATGGGCAGCTGCGGCCCATGGACTATGTAATACCGACGCGTTGCAGCGGCTGGGTGCGGGTCCGATTGATCGTATTTTCGTCAGCGACAGCGTTAACGTTGTGGGGATAGTGGGCACCCCCCCTGAGACCAGGCTTGAAGTGGTGAGT
>JACCDJ011140621.1_pt1 | contig 14589 bp, 12 predicted proteins | sample 7444481 | NCBI WGS metagenome assembly JACCDJ01 (sample SAMN15323435, study PRJNA562643) | freshwater metagenome | isolation source: river surface water | place: USA:Blue River Watershed | collected 2017-08-15 | reverse complement strand
CTAAAGGAGCAGCTTTGTGGTGTGCAGCCCCGTGCGCCTGGAATTTGATCCCAGCCTTCAGGCAGTGGAATACCGGTTTGACCGGTCATCGGGTAACAATAGATAACCACTTTGCCTCGAATACTTCTCAAGTTGATTGAATCGCCACGCGTGGATTTCAACGCGATATTCGGCAGCGTCATGCCAACCAAATGATTGGTTGCACCATCGTCGGTTGGCATGGGTAAGTCTGGAGGTAGTTCGGTGTAATTTTTCATGGAAAAGCTATCCGCAAGCGGTTGATCGATCGAATCACGACTTATGCAGAAGAGATTGTGTCGTGGTGGATGTCGCGATCATTTATTTGGTTAAGCGCTTTACCACCTTGGCATTTGTGCTTCTCGATCCAAGCGCGCCACTGGATCCCGCTCCCTGTTGTTCACCCACATATAAATCCGTCGCTGATGCTAAACGAGACTGCGTCTCAGGGTGAAGCGCGAACCGCGGCCAGCGTGTCGCGCGCTGCCTGCTCGGCGAGCGCCGCAAGTCGCCCCTGCTCGAGCTGCAGGAAGTCGAACTGCTTTTGCACCATCAGCATCGCGAAGCCATGCAGCATCGACCACACTGAAACCGAGACCTCCACAGGGTCCCCGGTGCGCACGAGCCCGGCCCGCTGTGCTGTCTCTACAAGCTCTACCAGCTTGCCGAAGGTGGCATTTCCAACGGCATACACGGGGTGATCCGTATGGCCCGGTGTGTGGCTGATGTACGGCCCGAACATGACCTTAAGGTGCTCGGGGTGGTCCACGGCGAAGCGGATGTACTGCCGGGCGCCCTCCAGAAACCAGGCTTCTACGTCGTTGGGATGGCGCCGCCTTGCTTCGTCTTGGTAGTCCTGCAGCCGCAGGAAGCCCTGCTCGGCGATGGCCGCGATCAGGGCCTCTTTGCTTTCGAAGTGTCGGTAGGGCGCGGTGCGGCTCACGCCCGCCTGGCGTGCCAATTCGCGCAATCCCAACGACTCTGCGCTATCCCTCCGCAGCAGTTCAAGCCCCGCCTCCAGCAGCGCCTCGCGCAGGTTGCCGTGATGGTAGGACTTGGGCTTGCCTTTAACTTTGTCTGTGGTTCGGGGCGCTGCAGGTTTCTTTGGGGCGGGCATAAGCAGTTCTCGTTAATTTTCATTTTCTGTCGTCGCGCCCGGGTTGGCAAGGGGAACCCAGGTAAAAAATGTTGACGACAGCAACATGGATGCGCAAGAATGGCAACCGATGTAGACATTGTCAACTTGATGCCCCTGGGGCTGGAGGTACACATGCTCGAACGCTATCTACGCGCGGTGGTCCGCTACCGCATCATCGTGATGCTGCTGGTTGCCCTGGCCACGCTACTGCTCGCCTCCCAGACCCGCCAGCTGTCTATCGTGGTTGATCCCGACGACATCCTGCCCCAAAGCCATCCGCTCATTTCCACCACCAACCGTATCGAGGCGCTGTTCGGCAACCGGTTCACGGTGGTGATCGGCGTACACGCCACCAGCGGCACGATCTATGAGAACGGCGTGACCGACCGAGTGCGTGCCATCACCGACGACGTGCTGCGACTCCCCGGTGTGGTACGCGCTAACGTGAATAGCATTGCGGCGCGGAAGTCCAAAAGCATTACCGGCAACGATGAGGGCATGGTGGTGAAGCCACTGTTGGGCAGCGGGCCAGAAGCGGCCGAGGCGTTACGCTCGGCGCTGGCGCTTAACCCGGTGTACACGAATCTATCCGTGTCCCGCGACGCTCGCACTGCCCAGGTAGTGGCCGAATTCAAGAAGATCCCGGGCGGCTTCACGGCTATCGAGCGCCAAGTGCGCGAGGTAGCCGACAAGCATGCGGATCCGTCGGTGGAAATCGACCTGGGTGGTACTCCGGTGTTTCTGGCGCTTCTGGAGAAGTACTCCGCTCGCATTGGTCTACTGTTCCCGCTGGCGGTGCTGATGATCGGGCTGATCCACTACGAGGCTTTCCGCAGCGTGCAGGCACTGGTGCTACCACTGGTCACCGCCTTACTGGCGGTAGTTTGGGCGCTGGGTATGCTCGGCCTCGCCCGCCAACCTTTCGATACCTTCAACGCCGCGACGCCAATTCTGATCCTGGCCATCGCCGCGGGGCACGCGGTGCAGATTCTGAAGCGCTATTACGAGGAGTACGCCTCACTCGGTAAGGACGAGCCATTGCTTCCCGACCGCTCCCGCAGCCGAGAGGCGGTGGTGCAATCGCTAACCCGGGTTGGTCCAGTGATGCTGGCAGCAGGCGGCGTGGCGATCGCGGGCTTCGCCTCTCTGGCGGTCTTCGAGATCAAGTCAATTCAGGTATTCGGCCTTTTCACCGCTGCAGGTATAGCTAGCGCGCTGATTCTTGAGTTGACGCTCATTCCGGCGCTCCGAGCTGTGTTGCCTCCGCCCGGACCGCGCGAACTGGAGCGCGAGAGCATGCCCACCCTCTGGAGCCGGCTTACCGAGGGAGCCTTCCGACTAGCCTCTAACCGGCCAGGCGCCGTGTTTGCCGCATCCGCCGCGCTCGCTGCGTTGGCGCTGGTGGGTGCGAGCCAAGTGCGGGTGGACAACTCCCAGAAGGGTTACTTCTATGGCAGTGTTCCCGCCAAGATTGAGGACAGCCGGCTGAACGAGCGCATGGGCGGCACCAACACCCTCTACGTGCTGGTGAAGGGTCGCGAGGATGACGCTCTCAAGCAGCCCGCAGTACTGAAGGCCATGCAGACGTTACAGGAAAAAATCGCTACCGATCCGTTTGTGGGCAAGAGTCTGTCCCTCACGGACTTCGTCCGCCGCATGCACCGCGCCATGAACGGCGACGATCCAGCCTTCGACGCCATCCCTGACAGCGCAGAGCTAATCGCCCAGTACCTGCTGCTTTATTCCACCTCAGGCGACCCGAGTGACTTCGACAGCTACGTCGACACCAACTATCGCAACGGTCTCATTACGGTGTTCGTGAAGACAGACAGCACCGCCCACTCTCAGGACTTAATCCGTCGTGTGCGCGAGTACGCCCGAGTCGGCTTCGGACCCGAGGTGGAGGTTGAGGTAGGCGGGGGTACTGCAGGAACGGTAGCGCTCACAGAAACCATTGTGCACGAGAAAATTCTCAACATCCTGCAGATCATGGCTGCCGTACTTCTGATCACCAGCCTGGTGTTCCGCTCGCTGACGGCGGGTCTGCTTATCCTGCTGCCGGTGGTGGCGGCAGTGCTGGTGAACTTCGGCATCATGGGCCTGACGGGCATCCCGCTGCAGATCGGTACCGCGCTGGTGTCGGCCATGGCCGTGGGCATCGGCGCCGACTACGGCATCTACATGATCTACCGCATGCGCGAGGAGCTGGCGCGTGGCGGTGACGCAGGCGAGGCACTACACCGAGCGTTTCGCTCCGCCGGCAAGGCCACGCTGTTCGTTTCCACGGCCGTTGCCGGTGGCTTCGGGCTACTGATGCTGTCCTGGGGCTTCTGGGTACACTTCTACCTTGGTTTTCTGGTCGCAACCGCCATGCTGGTGAGTTCAGTGGCAGCGCTCACGGTGCTGCCCGCCATGGTGTTCCGATTCAAGCCGCGCTTCATGTTCGGCTCGTCGGCCCAACCGGCACTCTTGGCGCGCAAAGGCGCAGCGCTGATGGTAGCGGTGGCCGTTGGTGCAGGAGCGCTGCCAGCCCCGGAAACACACGCCCAGACCCTAAGTGCCGAGGAGATCGCCACTCGCAACTTCGCTGTGGGGAAGGTCGCCGACTCGATTTCTGAAGCTACCTTCCGCCTCATCTCGCCGAATGGCCAAGAGCGGGTGCGCAAGACCCAGGGACGCTCGAAGCTCAAGGCCGGCTCCCTCGACAATCGTTCCCTGGTGCGCTTCGTGTCGCCAGCGGACGTGCGCGGCACGGTGAGCCTTACTATTGAGAATAGCGAGCCGGGCCGAGACGACGACATCTGGATATACCTCCCGGCCCTCAAGAAGGTGCGCCGCCTGGTGTCGTCTAACAAGAAAGACAGCTTCGTAGGCACTGATTTCTCCTACGGCGATGTAATAGGCTACCGCGTAGCGGACTGGACGCACCGTATCGTGCGCGAAGAGAAGGCCGACGGATTCGACTGCTGGGTGCTGGAGGCATTGCCTAAGAACACACAAGTGCGCGACGACAGCGGCTATTCTCGGCGCTTGGCGTGGGTACGCAAGGACAACTTCGCGGCCGTGCGAGCTGAGTCCTACGACCTCTCGGGCGCGCTGCTCAAAGTGATTACGTTGCGTGACCACCGCAACGTGGATCCCAAGAACGGCAAGTGGGTGGCCATGAAGGCTGAGGCCCATAACGTTCAGGAGAACCGCCGCACGGTGATCGAGTTCGACCGCTATGACGTGAACCAAGGCGTTAGCGATGAGAGCTTTACCGCCCGCGCGCTGGAGCGCGAGTCGTGATTCGGGCGGAGCGGAGCTGGCTTCTTTCCGCAGCGCTGGTGCTGGCAGTCACGCTGGCGGCCAGCAGCCTGCGGGCGGAAGAAACGCCTTCCGGGAATGCGGTCATACCCACGACTGCACCCGAAGCGCAGAACCGCGACCCCGAGCCAGCAGTCCGCGTGGATCGTGCCGACCTGTCCCTGCGGGCCTCGGCATGGAGCCGCTCACGCCTTTTGGATAGTGATCCCGGTGTGAACTCCGTCAGCGCCTGGTTCCTTGGCAAGGCCACTCTGGGCGGCGGCGGCAAGGCAGTCATCGATGCTTGGGGGCGAAGCGACAGCCGCTTTGACAGCCGCGCAGGCGCCTCAGATGCGCGCGAGGCCTACGTTGCGGGCTCATACGGCGACTGGGATTTCTCCGCCGGTCGCCAGCTCATCGCCTGGGGTCGTGCCGATTCGGTTAACCCCACTGACGTGCTCACAGCTCGCAACTTCACCCTGCTCACGCCCTTGGACGAGGACCAGAAAACAGGCGTGGGCAGCATCCGAACCACTTGGAACCGCGACGCGTTGCGCCTCTCTGCCCTTTGGCTTCCGGAGTTCCGGTCCAGCATCCTGCCTCTGCCGGCGGTGCAGGGGGTGAGTTTCGTGTCGCGTGATCCCTCTGCCGCTGCGCGCCAATGGGCGTTGCGCGCTGAACGAAGTGGCGAGAGCGTGGACTGGGCAGTGTCGTACTTCGATGGCTATGAGCGCCAGCCCGATTTACGCCCCGAGGCGTTCTTGGCAGATGGTGCGCGCGTAGGCCTTGCCCACACCCGCATACAGATGCTTGGCGCGGACGCCGCAACCACGGTGGGGCGCTACGGCCTGCGCGCCGAGGTTGCAATTACCCGCACCGAGGATCGCCAAGGAACCGATCCCTTCACGCGCAATCCTTTCCTCTACGCGGTGGTGGGTGGCGACCGGACTTTCTTCACCAATCTAAACGTCAACATGCAGTTGCTCTACCGGCGGGTGATGTCCTGGGAAGATCCTGCGGCGGCTCCTGCACCGCTTCGAGAGTTGGCTTTGCGACAGGCGCTGATATCCAACCAGCGTGACGCCCAGCAGGCAGGGGCTACGGTGCGCGTCGCCCAAAAGTGGTGGAACGACACCTTGGAGGCAGAGTTGATTGGCGTCGCGTGGTTTGCCCGGGGCGACTTTCTGGTGCGACCGCGGGTACGCTACGCTGCCAACGACCAGCTTCGTTTTAGCCTTGGGAGCGACCTATACCGTGGCCCTGCGGATTCGTTTTTCGGAAGCCTGAGAAACCTGAGCATGGTCTTTGTCGAAATGCAGTACAACTTGTGATTTTGGCTCAGAGAACTATCTTTAAAATCTGAATTGCCAGTATTTTTGCGTGGGCTGGTGTTTGGCTAATCAACTCAGAGAACATGCGAGCAATTCAATGTAGAGCGAGCTTGGTAGAGCAGTTCAAATGTGAATACAGTTTGGCTACGCATCACCGTCGCAAGTCTCGGCACGCAGAGATTCGTCAGAATTACCGGGAAAGTCTTGATGCTTCAGATTTTCAAAAATAAAAATTTCTTTTATAAAATTTCGGAAAATATCATGATTATAAAAAAACTCATTCTTTCAATTTCATTGGTGATGCTATTCCTGCCGGCAAAAGCGGAGTGGACACATGTAGGAACCTCTGGTTCTAGTGTGTTAGATTTTTATGTTGATTATAAAAATATTACAGTCGAAGGAAATTATGTGAAGTCAAAAAGATTGGTTGATTACCACAAAGAGCAAAAAACAGAAAAAGGTGAAATTTATTGGTCGGCTATTTCAATTTATACATTTGATTGTGTGAAAAGGCTGCAGCAAGTCGAGCGGTTCCGTTACACGGATCGTATGGGTGGCGGGGCCCGTCTTGAAAATGATTTTTTCAAAAGTGAATGGGAAAATGTAGCCGCGGGAACGCCAAATGATAATTACTTTATTAGAGCGTGTGCTTTTCGTAGCTAGTCAAAGAAGTTCTCGCTTGTATTAATTGATCGTATCTTTTTGATTCAGCCTTGTCTTTTTTAATATGTAAAAAAAATAAAAAATATGTGACGTCAGAAAAATACGTGTTTGGTTATCAGTTACAACTCGGGTTTTGTATATACACCGGGCTATTTTCAGGATACTCGCAGCGTTGTATCCTATATTGCGACCCTTAAATTTGTAGCAAATGTCTATTTGTACGACAGCGCAAGGTAAAAGTCACTCAATCAGAAAATTTTTACGACCATTAAAACTAATTGAAATGAAAATGACAAAACGCTACCTGCGGCTTTTTCTGGGTGTGGTGGTTACTGCAGTTTTACTCACATCCCTGCGAAATGTGCTTTCTGATACCGAGTCCGATGGGTGTTTCTGGAATCCGGTCACCAAGCAATGCACGCCCGACGATCAGATCTTTGCGCAACCGGTCGCAGGGATTGATGAGACTGATCTCGCGCGCTATGAAGAGGGGCAGCGCCAGTTCAGGGCCGCCTGGAGCATTCCCCCAATGTCCGATGGCGAATGGGGATTGGGTCCGACTTTCCATGCGCGCTCCTGCGTAGGCTGTCATGTGAATTTCGGCCGCGGTAAAACCGTCGACGATTCAGGCAAACCATCATTTCAGCAATTGCTGAGATTATCGTTGCCCGGCGCAGACCAATATGGCGAGCCCATGCCGCATCCGAACTACGGTTCACAGTTACAAGTTTTCAGTGTTTTCGGAGACTCGCTTGCAAATCCGATCATCGGTGAGGCTGATCTGCGGATCGACTGGGAGACGCTTAAGGTCGTGCTAGCCGATGGTACTGAGGTCGAATTGCGCCGGCCGCAGCATCGGGTCACGAAACTCGCTTTCGGTCCGCTTGGTGAAAAAACGCTGACCTCACTGCGTAACACGCCGGTCATTTACGGTATGGGTTATCTCGATGCAGTGCCGGAGACAAACATTCTCGCTATCGCCGCGCAGCAGAAATCTCAGGGACTCAACGGCCGTCCGAACTATGTAAAAGATGATGCAACTGGCAAGCTGCTTCTGGGTCGTTTCGGGTGGAAAGCCAATCAGCCCACCTTAAAGCAGCAGGTAGCGGCAGCCCATATTGGTGATATGGGAATTACTTCATCGCTGTATCACGAGCAGAATTGTCCCAAAGTGCAGGTGCAGTGTCAGGCGGCACAGCAGGCTGGCAAACATGAGCTAAGCGATCATGCATGGGAGGCAGTGACGTTTTTTCTGGCGGGCGTCGACGCACCGAAACGTCCGCGGCCGGACAGCGACAAATACATTCAGGGTGAGAAGCTATTTCGTACTGCAGGTTGCAATAGCTGTCATGTGCCCGAAATGAAAACTGGCAAATTCCCGCTGCTGACCGCGATCGAAAACAAGACCTTCAACCCATACACCGATCTACTCTTGCACGATATGGGTGAGGATCTGGCGGATAACCGGCCCGATTTCAAGGCCGGTGGACGTGACTGGCGTACCGCACCGCTATGGGGTCTAGGTTTGTCCAGAAGAGTTAACGGCAGCATGGACCTGCTGCACGATGGCCGTGCCCGCAGTGTGCTGGAAGCGATCCTTTGGCATGGGGGTGAAGCGAAAAAGGCACGCGATCAGTTCGCTGGGATGAAAAAAGACGAGCGCGAGGCAGTAATTGCTTTCGTCAACTCCCTCTGAAATATCTGCTCCAAATAGAACGTCATTACGAGGCCAAATCTGGTATGGGGGCCGCATTCACTTTTAAAAATAAGCATTTCGTGCAACTGACTTCTTTCTATATGTAACAACTATGACCGCAATTTCTTCTGACAGTGCGCCGGCAAGCGCCGGCTCAATTGCCCGTTATCTCAGCGGCGCCGGCGTTGCGCTGTGGGCTTTGGTCATGGCCTTGGCACCCGATGTTGGAATCGATGCACCCTGGGCTTGGATGGCGGTTTTCTGGATCTTGCAAATTGGTGTCGGATTAATGGTTTTGCAGTTAGCGCTGTATTTTTTGAGTCGAACTAACAAGACCTTCCGATGGCCTTTGTGGCTCTTGGTCATCGTCAGTGGCCTTCTCGGCTCATTTGTCCTCGCTCCCCTCTACTGGCTGATTGGTGAGGGTTTAATGCTTCAGACACTCGGTTTTGCCGCAACCAATGATGATGATTTTGACGCCACGTTAGGCTTCGGTCTGTCGGCTGTGCTCCATGAGTTTGTTGATATCGTTGCTCCGGTCACCGCTGCCTGGCTCGTCGTGTCCTGGCCCCGGCTACAAGGCCTGATACCACCTCTGGTCGTACAAAATTTTGGTAGCGTTGGCGAAAACACCAAGGAGTCGCAAATAGCCGACGAGCCCGCCGTAGCCCGGTCATGGCGTTCCGCTATCCCCCGCGAACTTGGCGACGACCTTATTGCTGTCAAATCCGAGCTTCAATACCTGCGCGTGTTTACCGCTCGTGGATCTGCGTTAATCCTTGGCGCCTTGCAAGAGATCGAGGACGCCGAGGGCCAAAATGGAATGCGCGTACACCGTTCATGGTGGGTACATACGCAGCATATCCAGGCGGTTCAAAAAAAGGGCGACGCTGCTGTGTGCGTGTTGAGTGATGGCCGCGAGATACCGGTTAGCCGCCGGCGCAAAGCAGACGTCCTTGCAGCCCTGGAGCCGACGGCAAATCCTTAATCGATCAAGCGCGACCGCTATCAGAACATCCGCCGCAGCCCCAACTGCACTGATACCGGGTTATAGCTTGGACGCGAGAGCCGACCGGTCACGCCCTCCTCAGCAGGTAAGTCGACACTGCCCACCCGCATGATTCGCGCATCTGCTACTACGCTCCAGAGATTGTTGAGAGGGATCTCGACACCGCCGATCAATTGCACCGCTACTTTCCCTTGCTTGGACCATGCACGCTCAGTCGCGCCGGAGTTAAGGTCGAAATCAATCTCTTGAACCCAGCCGACGCCCACACCAGTGTAGGGAATCCAACCACCTTTCTCACCCACGAAGCGACGCAGGCCGTTCACGAAAAAAATATTCGAGGCAAAGTCGCCGTCGGTCACGGCTGTGTCGGCACCCTGCAGTGATTTCAGGTCATGGCGCCGCCAGTTCCATTCGAATTCGGCTGCCCAGCCATTACCATAGCGGTAGCCGATATCACCCCCAAGGCCCACTCCGCCGTCAAAATCCGCCCGCAATCCTGAACCGAGTCCAGCATTACCGGTTTCATCAAAATTGGTAGAGCCAAGGCGACTTGTCTGCGCGTAGACAGAGGCATAGAACCCTGGGGTCTCAGTTTGTGCCCGTAACGGTGCCGATGTTATGGCGAGGCAGGCGAGCAGAATAGTGAGAAAAGAGTAGCGAAGGTGCTTCATTGATAAGGCTCCAAATAGGTGACAATCAGAAAGCGCAGGTGCGCCGAACTGCCGAACGGGCCCGAGGCTCATCATCCAATGTAGCGCTCGAATCATCCGATTCACAGGGTTTTTGAATCAGCGGTCAGAGAGATGAACGAGTGGCGTTTGTTTGGTATTGGCGGCGGCATAGGCAATCCGGGAATGTTTATTGTTCGGAGAAGGGGATGCTGCTCATAATGTTGCAATAAATTCATTAATCAGCAATACGGTTTTTTCCGGTTCATCAACCACCGATATATGACTGGTATCGAGAATCTCAAAGCGGCCATTAGGAATTGACAGGAACGCGTCGCGTAGCGTTTCTGGCGGGTACATCCCATCGAACCGACCTGCGATGAATAATGTCGGCGCCGAAATACGGATCATGCGAGGCGCAAGCGGCTCACGGTCCAGGATCACTGAACGAACGGACCTTGCCAGCGCGGCGCCATTTGCATTTTGGAGATGTTGACGAAACGCTTCCATCAGCGGGCCACCTCGCTGGCGTGTTTTTGGCAAAAAAAATGAGCGCGCCACTCCGTTTTGATAGACTCGGCTGCTATGTAGCCAGTACGCGCCCCAGACGACAAAGCGGTCGCGAAGCTTTAAACCGTTTTTTTTATTTTGTACGGGTGTATTCAACATCACGACTGCTTTGGTGCGCGACGAGTTCTCGATCGCGAACTCACCAGCGACTAAACCCCCCCAGCTACAGCCGACGATAATCACCGGCGTTGAAATATCTAATTGATTCAGTATGTCGGCCATGGCTTGCCCGCACTGTTTCATGGTGAATAGTGCTGGCGCAGGTCCGCTGTCGCCGTGGCCAGGTCCGTCGATAATCACAAGCCGATGTTTTCCGAGCCATGACGCAATCGGGACTTGATAAATCTGGTGATCAGCGAGAATCGATGGCCACAGGACGATGGTTTCGCCGCTTTCGCCTGAAGCAGAATCTCTTACCGCAAGTGAACCAATGACAGTATCAATCCGGCGAGCCAGCGGAAGCGATGCATCAAGATCAGTCCTAGATCTTGTGGCAGTTGACGTTAAGTTTAGATTGGCCGAATCGCGTTTAGTCTCTGTTGTCATGGCATCACTCTTAAAACTAGCGTGCAAATCGGGAAGGCAGTTTGCGTGTCTCGCCAATTGCAATAGCTGAAAACTCATCCACGGCTATGCCTTGCTCCTGGAGTGCCGCTGCAAGCGCCACCGGGGGATCGTCGAGCGCCTCATTCGACAAGCTGAACGTACCCCAGTGATAGGCTACTGATTGCCTTGCACGTAAATCTTTGTGGATCTTTACCGCTTCTTGTGGGTCAACATGTTGGTCTTTCATGAACCAGCGCGGCGCGTAGGCACCGATCGGAATTAGCACTAAGTCAAAGCCATGATCAGGCTGTCGATCAGTGAAACGTTTGGCAATATCCTGAAAATCCTGCGAATAGCTGGTATCGCCGACATGGAAGAAATGAAAGTCATCAGCAAATACGGCAAATCCACCCCAGAGGGTATCCATTCGATCAGTCAAAGTACGGCCTGACCAATGCTGTGCAGGGGTAAATACGATTTCTATCGTTCCCGAAGGGGATTGCATACGATGGGATTGCCACCAAGTCAGCTCGATGACATTTGAAATACCTACGTCTTTGAACCATGCCTTTACACCCGATGGCACCAGAAACAAGGGAGATCCACCAGCTTGGGTCGAAAGCGCACGAACACTTGCCTCATCAAGATGATCGTAATGATTATGCGAGATGAGTACTAAGTCGATATGCGGGAGATCTTTCAATGGGATGCCCGGCGGATGAGCTCGCTTTGGTCCAACCAGTGAAAGCGGAGAGGCGCGATCTGAAAATATCGGATCCGTTATCATACTCAATCCGGCGAATTGAACTAACGCAGTGGCGTGACCGATCCACGTCACTGTAGGTTGCATCTGGCGGCCTGCTTGGCTATTGGCGTGAATGAACGTCAAATCGGCATCAATTCGAGGGGTGGGTGCCTGCGGTGATTTCGGATGCCCATCGATCAAGGCATGCCAGCGCCACTTCAAAAACTCAAACAGACCCGGCGGCTCAAAATTCAAATAATTATTTTGAAACTTGATTGGTCGGTCTTTGGGTACGATTGGCTGACTGAAAACAACATGGGTGGTAACGATTAGCGTAGCCGTTATCAGTATCATCTTCAGCTTTGCCATTTGGAGCCTCCCACTATTTTGCTGTCCGTCTATTTGATGTTGACTGGCTTGAGAAGTCGCTTCGATATAGCTGCAACCACCGACCGCGGCGCAAATCGGTTACCAAAGATCATAATCTGATTAAGCAGTCCCACAACACGCGTAGTACCGCCATGGGTCAATAGCGCCACGCCAGCTTGCGCAACGCTACGCACATCCGTTCGGCCGGCTTTCTTGAAATAGTGATCGTCATTGATCTGCTGCGGGTTGATCGCATCAAAAAATGCGGTATCGGTTGGCCCGGGTGCCAGACAGCAAACCCGAACGCCATCATCTTCAAGCTCTTTGGCAAGTGCCTCAGACAGGCAAAGTACAAACGCTTTAGACGCGCCATATGCCGCAAAATAGGGCGTCGCCTGAAACCCTGCCGTAGACGCGACATTCAAAATGACGCCTTCTCTTCGCTGCTTCATTTTTGTGCCGAATATTTGGCAAAGCTCGGCAAGGGTCACTACATTTAGCTGGAGCATTTGCCTGAGTTTTTCAGGTTCAAGATTGACATGCTCATCTAGAAGACCAAACCCGGCATTGTTGATCAGGATATCGATCTGAAACTGCTGCGAATCGCAATATCCAACCAAGTGGTCTGCAGCCCGTGGCAAGCTGAGATCAAGCGCATGAACCACGATGTCTGCGCCAGTTTTTTGCCTGAGTTCCTTAGCGATTTCTTCTAATCTGTCGTTATTTCGACTTACCAATATCAGGCGATATTTTTGTGCAGCGAGTATTCGTGCCATTTCTAGACCGATGCCGCTACTAGCGCCGGTGAGCAGAATAGTCTTTAGTTGTTTCATACGCACTATCAAAAAGTTGGTTACGCTGAATGATTATGAAAAATATTGTGTATGCACACTGATATTTTTAGCATAGCGAAGGCACTATTTTTAAAGTAATTCATTTTGAAAAAATTAGTATCTGAGCTTCACCAGAAGTGCTTTGCTTTCAGTGGCGCCGAGTGTGAAATTCGATTCATTCCACTTTGGTGCTGAAAGGGCATAGGTTTTATTGTTTGAGACACCATACCCTTCGCTTGGGACGCCAACAAAGTTCTTATCGAGTTTTCCGTTACCGTTCTCGTCGTGCACGACGGCTATCGCATAGGTACCAGGCTCAACATTTGAAAAGCTGCAACTAGTATTTGAACCAGTAATGGGTACGCGTAAGGTCACAATACCTTCGCCATCTGGAAAGTCTGCGGCTTTGGTAAACAGGCGGCAGTTGAGCGTGCCTCGCGTATTTTTAAACCCTGATACCTCGATTAGAACGGTCGACGAGGACTCAGAAAACGCTGGCGCGGCATAGAAAGCCGTTGCAGCCACAAATGATGTAAGACGGACAAAACTATCAAGGTAGTCACGGCAATGTTGGCGCATCGTTTTCGTCCTCATTTGAAATCAAGTAGTTCAGCGGGCTGTTTTATCTTTTCGGTGTCAAGATTAATGGGGTTATTTGACACTGTCAACATTAATCTTGACGCTGTCATAATTTGAGGTAATTATTACAGCCATGAAGACCACAATCGAACCAGTCGAAGAACGTCCTTATCATCATGGCAATCTCTTTTCGGTTTTGCTCGATTCAGCCGAGCAGGAGTTGATTGAGCGCGGCATTGAAGGTTTTTCACTGCGCGGGGTCGCCAAACGTGCAAACGTAAGCCACGCTGCACCAGCGCATCACTTCGGTGATGCGAACGGCTTGCTGACTGCATTGGCCGCAAGAGGGTTTGAGCGATTTACTCAGCGTCAGCGCGATTTTCGACAGCGCGCGCCTTCAGATCCGCGCGCTCAGTTAGAGGCGTCCGGGGTGGGGTATGTCGTTTTTGCCCTGGAAAATCCGGCGATATTCCGCTTGATGTTTTCCTCTGATCGTCCCGACTTTAGCGACCCTGACCTTCAGCAAGTTGCCGAGTCTGCTTTCGAGGAGTTGGTCGAACATGTCAGGGGCGTCACCGAAGACAAGAGTTCGCCCAAAAAAGACAGCGCCATGATGCTCGACGTTGCTGCTGCGTGGGCGGCTGCGCACGGGTTGGCCGATTTATTAGTGGCCGGTCGACTTAATACGCTTGGGTCGCTTGCACCCAGAACACGAGATCGACGAATTGCAGAAATCATCGGTCGCGCTATTCCTGTTGTACCTAATCGGAGGTAGACCATGATTCTTCACGATCTCACTGCAGGCATGCACCCACGGCGTGTGCGTATCTTCTTGGCAGAGAAGGGTGTTTCTATTGAACGTCGCGAGATAGATGCGGCAGCTGGCGCCAACGCGACACCGGAATTCATACGGCTTAATCCTCTAGGTAAGTTGCCCGTGCTTGAACTTGATGATGGCAGCGTGATCGCCGAGTCACTGGCCATCTGTCGCTATTTGGAAGCACTTCATCCCAGCCCACCTCTCATGGGTCGCACACCACAAGAGACAGCCCACATCGAGATGTGGACGCTGCGCATGGAAAACGAACTCTCTCGCATGATTGGCGACACCTTCCGACACAGCAGCGACTTCTACAAGG
>JACCDJ011201592.1_pt1 | contig 14601 bp, 14 predicted proteins | sample 7444481 | NCBI WGS metagenome assembly JACCDJ01 (sample SAMN15323435, study PRJNA562643) | freshwater metagenome | isolation source: river surface water | place: USA:Blue River Watershed | collected 2017-08-15 | reverse complement strand
TCTTCTTTTTTAATGATTTTATAAAATTGACTGTCTTCAATATTCCCTTCTTCATCAACTAAATTATGAATCATAAACCCATCCGTCAGAGAAAAATTAAAGAGTTGATTAACTGCAATTGCAGAGATGGTTTCCTTTGTATCCATGTCAATTTCGTTTAGTGCTTTAACTGAAAAGCTATACTGCCCATGAATATGTGAAAGGCATACTAAGGAGATAAGAGTGAAAAACAATTTCATTTTGTGATATTTATTTAAGTGAATATTCAATTTCCTTGAGGAACGAATCACCTTAATTTAGTTACATTTGTTCTTTAAATTACATAGAATGAAATTCGGAACAAAAGCAATACATGCAGGTGTCCATCCTGATGAGTCGACCGGTGCGATTATGACACCTATTTATCAAACCTCGACTTACGTTCAAGAGGGCGTCGGTAATCATAAAGGATATGAGTATTCGCGAACACAGAATCCAACACGACACGCGCTTGAAAAAAATATTGCAGCGATTGAAAATGGAAAATTTGGAGCTTGCTTCGGCTCTGGTCTAGCTGCTATCGATTGTGTAATTAAAATGTTAAATCCCGGAGATGAGGTAATATCAACAAACGATCTTTACGGGGGTTCCTATCGAATTTTCAAAACTATTTTCGAAAAATATGGCATTGTTTTTCATTTTGTAGACATGCAAGATAGCTCAAATGTCGAAACATTTGTGAATAGCAAAACTAAACTCATCTGGGTTGAAACTCCAACAAATCCAATGATGAACATTGTTGACATCCAGGCAATGTCTAAAATTGCCCAACGTGCAGGTGCTTTATTAGCTGTGGACAATACATTCGCAACCCCATACTTACAGAATCCTCTTGACTTAGGAGCTGACATTGTTATGCATTCGGTTACTAAATATCTGGGAGGGCATTCAGATGTGGTAATGGGAGCTTTGGTTACATCTCATGAACATATTGCCCAAGAAATATACCGAATTCAAAACTCATCAGGAGCTGTTACAGCTCCAATGGATTCATTCCTTGTACTAAGGGGTATTAAAACTTTACACCTTAGAGTACAACGTCATTGTGAAAATGGTGAAAAAATTGCTCATTATTTAAAGGATCATCCTAAAATTGATAAGGTTTATTGGCCAGGATTTGAGTCACATCCAAATCACGAAGTAGCAAAGAAACAAATGCGGGGTTTTGGCGGGATGATCTCTTTCACCCTAAAAGGAAATAACCTTGAAGATGCACTGTCGGTTGTGAAAAAAGTAAAGATTTTCGCTTTAGCCGAGTCATTAGGTGGAGTAGAATCGCTTATCGGTCATCCTGCGACAATGACGCATGCATCAATACCAAAAGACATAAGAGAAAAAAGTGGTGTCGTTGACTCACTTATTAGGCTGAGTGTCGGGATTGAAGATTCCGAGGATTTGATAGAAGACCTAAAACAGGCGCTAGCTTAAAGATTTTCAAGCATTTTGAAAAACTGATCTTTTTTTACAGGAGATAAAGGTATGGAAGCACCGTCTTTCATAATTACTGACCCCCCATCGTGTTTATCATAACGATCTACATAATTTAAATTCACTAAATGAGATTGTTGCACGCGAAAAAACTCAAATGGAGATAGTAAAATATCGTAATCTTTTAATGTTCTTGAAACTAGAATTTTCTTTCCTGATTTTAAATAGAAAAAAGTATAATTCTTATCTGACTCACATCGAATAATATCATCTATATCTACTACATAATTACTTTCTTGAGTTTTAAGAACAAGTTTCCTTTTATTTTGTGGTTGAATATTATGATGCAAGGCCTGAAATACATTCTCATCTGATTTTTCATTCAGTTTGTTCAATGCGTTTGATAAACTCTGTCTTAATTCTTCGGCATCAATTGGTTTTAAAATATAATCAAGTGCACTGAATTTAATAGCTTGAATAGCATATTCTTGAAATGCTGTGATAAAAATTACCTCAAAGTTAATTTGATTGATAGATTTAAGTACGTCGAAACCATTTCCATCCGGCATTTGTATATCTAGAAAGACTAAATCAGGTTGAATGCGAAGAACTGATTCGATTCCACTTTTAACATTTTCCCCATCGATAAAAACCTCAATATCGAAACCAAAAGACTCGATCATTCTTTTAATCAACTCTCTCGTTGGTTTTTCGTCATCAATAATTAGTATTTTCTTCATGGTGTAATTACTTGGTTTAAGTTACATCAAATTTTAATGGCAGCAAAATTCTAACCTTTGTACCACGTTCATTTGGCAGTGCGTCTGTAATTTCAACAAGCCCATTTACCTTATATTTACGATTAAGAATTCCTATTCGTTCGCGAGTAATATCAATTGCCATACTTTTGTGGCCTTTTATCTTTTTAGTTTTTGCTGCTTTTTTTCTTCCCACTCCATTATCCTTCACAATAATCTCTAATAAATTATCTAATTTATGAACCGAAACAGTGATTAAACCACCTTCAACGGTATGTAGTTGTCCATGTTCAATTGCATTTTCAACAAAGGGTTGGGCAATCATCGGGGGTATTAGTGCTTTTGAGAAAAGTAGTTCCTCGTCAAAATTTAACTCATATGTAAACCGGTCTTCAAATCTCATTTTTTGTGTATTCAAATACTTATCTAAAATTTCAAATTCCAATTCAAGTGAAATCATTTCTTTGGGGGAATTTTCTAAAATCAGGCGCATCAATCGTGAAAAATTAACTAAAAAACGAGATGATTTTTCTGGATCATTGGCATAAATATAACTTTGAATTACAGACATAGCATTGAAAACAAAATGTGGATTCATCTGAGATCTTAACAACGATTGAGACATTTCTGCTTCTCGTTGTTTTTGCTTAGATCGTTGCGCACGAAGACGGATAGCAGCAATTAAAAAAATCATAATAATTAATATACCAATAGCAATTCCAATAATAACTTGCCTATCTTTTTGAAAAGCGATACGTTCCTTTTCTTTTTGTTCTTCTAAAAGACTGGCCTGCTGTTGTTCTATTAAATTTTCTCTTTCCTCTCTTAAATTTCCTTCAGTTAATTGCTCAACAGCTCTTGAGAATTGTTCTTTCTCGTTAACTTTTGCGACCTCAATATATTTATTTTGAAAATAAGAGACTCTATCTGTATTATTTTTTTTACGCTCCAAATCTGCCCTTATTAGATAGGATTCTGCAATCAATAAGTTTTTCGTTTGAAAAGGAGGAAGTGTAAAATTAAGATGGAAAATTGCTCTATCCACATTACTAAGTTCAACGTAGTTAATAGCTAACCTTTTATTAATAAAGTAGTTGAGCTTCTCATCTTCTCTACCTTTTAATAAACTCAAGGCTTCTTCTAGTTCCTTATTAGACTGAATAAAATTTTGTTGATTTGAATAGTGAACAGCAATAACCATTTTAATAAGAGCTGTGCTCAACTGATCATTATATTGCTCTACTTTTAAGCGGAGTGCAAAAAGTCCCGGTACATTAACTTCTTTTCCTTGTAGATAATTATTTTGAATTTCAAAAATTGAGGCTATAAGCTCTCCTCTCTGGTCGTTTATTTTTTTGAAATAATTTTTCGCACGTTCAATGTATTGAGTCGCTTGGTAGTAATTTTGAAGTTCAATTGATACTCGAGAAATATCCAAATATCCATAAGCTCGAAAATAATCGTTATTGTTGTCAGTGGCTAATTGAATCATTTGTAATTCTTTATTAATTGACTCTTGATATTTTTCAAAATAATGATACACTTTGGCTTGGTTTCGCATGGATTCCATTAGCTTCGTCTTATCCGTCAGACGCTTTGCCTCTGAAGTTGCTAATCCAGAAAAATAAATGGCTGAATCAGCATTTGCCCTCATTAAGTAAACAAAAGAAATTCCTCTATAAGCCTCATAAATTCTAATAATATTCTTTGCTTTTTTTGCTTTTTTTAATCGTTGTAATGACAAAGACAAACTTTTTTCTAGATTCGAACCTTCTCGCGTTATATACCAAAGAAACAATGCTTCTTCACGATCGTTAAGTTCAATTTTCTTCTCTATGATCTCTTTAGAAATAAGCGTAAGAGCTTTTTTTGATTGACCGATAATCAGGTTACCCTCAATCATTAAACATGTTTTTTTTCTATGAAATTCGGTCGAAAGCTTTTCAGTTGGTATATCCTCGAGTAACCCAAGTAAGATTTCATACGAACTCGGATCTTTATAGCGGACAATAGTGAGCTCTTTTTCAATTAACGTCACTTGTTGATCATATGACTTATTTTTTAGTTCGTTTTTGAAATCCTCAAAATTATTTTGAGAAAAAATAAGTATGTTTAAAGGGATTAGTAGTAATACTAGAAATCGAAACGAAAGACTCATAGAATCTAATTTAATGAAAAAATCAACTAAATTGAATGATTTCAGATTTATATAGGTCTGTCAATGCACTTTCGAGCCTATGGTAATCATTCCAATCATTAAATGCCTGAACGGAAAACCGAATGAAATTTCTATTTTCCATTTGTGTCACCGGAATCTCTATGTTGAACTTACGCCACAATATTTCCTTTAAAAATAATGAATCGTTTGTTTTAATTGGAATAGCAAACATTTGTCCCAAAAAGGATTTATCGATAGGTGAAATAGAATTAAAATTGAACCTGTCTTTCAATCGAGTAGCCCATTCGATGGTTATTTCTTTATTTGTATTTGAAACTTTTTCCCAATCATGTCTTTTCATAAAATCAATACAAAAAGGCACCGTTAAAAAGGCACTAAAATCCCGCGTGCCCGCTGTTTGATGGTAATCAATAAATCTCGAGCTAGTTGGATTGGCCGATTGAAAACCCCAACTTATGAGCAAAGGATCTATCCAGTCTTGAGTTTCTTTTGAGGCATATAAAAAGGAAGCTCCTTTAGGCGACATCATCCATTTGTGGCATGCTCCTGTGTAGATGTCAGCATTTAACTCACGTAAATTTAGGGCAATGTGAGCGGGAACATGAGCTCCATCAACTATCGTCATTAACCCTCTCTTTTTGGCCTCTAAACAAATTTCAGCAACAGGAAGAATTAATGCCGTAGAACTTGTAATTTGACTAATGAATATGGCTTTAGTATTTTTATTAAATCCTTTAAAAAAAGCATCTACGATCTCCTCGGATGTAGACAATGGTAAAGGAATTGTTTGCTGTACGAATTTTGCGCCTTTTATTTCGCAATAATAATTCCATGTACGAATTAATGCGCCATATTCAAGATTAGTAGACAGTATTTCATCACCTTTATTTAGAGGTAACGATTTTGCAATCGTATTGATCGCATAGGATGGGTTTGTAACAAATACTATATCGTCAGGCTCACAGTTGACAAAATTGGCCAGCGACTTTCTTGCATGATTTAATTGCTGTATTCCCTCTTCTACAATAAATGAAACGGGTTGAGATTCTAGTTCAAGTTGCTTTTCTTGGTAAAAAGTAAATATTTCTCTTGGACATGATCCGAAAGACCCGAAGTTAAGGAAGGTTATATCTTTTCTGACTAAAAAATCAAATTTCTCATTCATTGGGGTTTACCAATAATAAAAATGACAGGTATTTTATTAAGGTCATATGCTTTTTCTCTCCAATCCAAAATAGTTTTTGTTTGAATAGACTCGCTTGGTAGTGTAATATTACTTGCAATACAGAGATAAGTGAAATCACCCAACTCATTCAATAGGTCATCTAAAACATTCATATTTCTAAATGGAGTATCCATAAAAATATGAGTAGTTCCATTTCTTTTACAATCCATTTCAAAATCTCTGAGTTGTTTAATTCGGTCTCTTCTTTCTTTAGGTAAATAACCATGAAAAGTGAATTTTTGACCTGAAAACCCACTAGACATGAGTGCCATAAAAATTGATGACGGTCCTACAAGCGGCAATACTTTTAAAGATTGAGAATGCGCAAGACTAACAAGTTCTGCACCTGGATCTGCAATACCCGGACATCCAGCCTCAGAAATTACCCCAATATCAGTGCCATTTAGGAGATGTATCAACATATCCATGCGATCTGACTCCTTAGTTTGCTTGGAAAGAATATGAAAAACACAATCATCAATCGGAAATGAACGGTCCATTTTCCGAAGTAAACGCCGTGCTGATTTCACGTCTTCTACAGCAAAAGTTCGAATAGAATTAACGCGATCGATGACACCTTGAGGAATAATATCTAGTAATGATTCTCCACCTAGCGTATTTGGTATTAAGAACAAAACTCCTTTATTTTTCGACATTCCAATTTGTTATGAGTGAATCAAGCGCTTCATCTAAAAGTTTATAAACGTGAATAAAGTCCTTTGTAGTACCATAATAAGGATCAGGAACCTCTAAATCAAGCCCAGGTTTCCATTCATTTAGAAGTAACCGAACTTTTTGACGTTGATCATTATTTTGTGCCAATCTCAATACATCTTCAAGGTTATTCTTATCCATTGAAAAAATAAGATCAAATTTTTCGAAATCGGCTTTGGAAAATTGTCGTGCTTTTAGTTGACTAATATCTGTATTATATGAGGCTGCAGTTTGAATCATACGTTTATCAGGTGCTTTACCGATGTGATAATTTGCTGTGCCGCATGAATCAACAACCCATGATAGAGAGCGCTCTTCTAGTTTTTTTTTCAAGATTCCTTCTGCCAAAGGGGATCTACAAATATTCCCCAAGCAGACCATTAAGATATGCATTACTATTGGATGGTGAGCTTTTTCTCCAATTCCTCTAAATAATGACGGAACTGTTTATCCGTCTCTGAAAGATTAACAACTGTTCTACACGCGTGTAACACCGTTGCATGATCTTTCCCTCCACAATGCGCTCCGATATTAGCTAATGAAGACTTTGTCATTTTCTTTGAGAAATACATGGATATTTGTCGTGCTTGCACTACTTCTCGTTTACGCGTTTTCGATTTCAGCATTTCAATTGGTAAGTCAAAATAATCACATACTACCTTTTGAATATATTCAATGGAAACCTCACGTGCAGTGTTACGCACGAACTTATCGACCATTTGTTTAGCCAATTCAAGAGTAATTGACTTTTTATTTAAAGATGCCTGAGCAAGTAATGTGTTCAGTGCACCTTCAATTTCTCTAACATTTGTATTTATGGAATATGCCAAATACTCCACAACTTCTCGAGGAAGTTCAATTCCGCTACCATACATTTTTTTCTCTAGTATGGCAATTCTTGTTTCGAGGTCTGGTGTTCCAAGATCAGCCGACAATCCCCATTTAAATCGAGATAATAAGCGTTGTTCCATTCCTTGCATTTCCACAGGAGCTTTATCTGACGTCAAGACTATTTGCTTTCCGTTTTGATGTAAGTGATTGAAAATTGAGAAAAATACATCCTGGGTTCTTTCTTTTCCTGCAAAAAACTGAACATCGTCTATAATTAACACATCTACCATCTGATAAAAGTGAACAAAGTCATTGGTTGTGTGATTTTTAATGGCGTCTATGAATTGATGGGCAAATTTCTCTGACTGGACATACAAAACTGTTTTGTTAGGATAATTTTCCTTAATCGAAATTCCGATTGAATGTGCCAAATGGGTTTTACCAAGACCTACCCCACCGTAAATCAACAATGGATTAAAAGCAGTACCTCCCGGTTTATTTGCTACCGCATAACCCGAAGCTCGTGCCAAACGATTGCACTCACCCTCAACAAAATTTTCGAAGGTAAAAGCTGGTATTAAGTTAGACTCAATATTGACTTTTTTCAACCCAGGAATAATAAACGGATTACGAATTTGTTTTTCGTTAACGTTTATAGGCATAGAAACCGGCTCATTTCTCAACGAGTTTGTATTGTGCGCAGGGATTTTAACGGTATAAGGGCTGGAAGATTTCGCATTATTCTCCATGACAATGCTATATTCTAAACTACCTTCTGAACCTAATTCTTTTTTAACCACTTTTCTCAAAAGAGTAATGTAATGCTCCTCCAACCACTCGTAAAAAAAGTGTGAAGGCACTTGAATAGTTAAAACACCATTTTCCAACTTAACTGGAACAATTGGCTCAAACCAAGTTTTATACGCTTGTAGAGGAACATTGTCTTTAATTACTTTTAAACAAGACTCCCAAGCACCTTCGTGACTTTTACTCATAGTTAACTTAATTTTTGTTTAGGTTTTTGTTCGAAAGAAATAACAGAAAACACTGAAGTTCACTGTTCTAATTTCATGTGACAAATATTTACATAAAAAAGTTAAAAAAAAAGTGATTTTGCTATTGACTTTTTAAAATCTTTTACTTGTATCAACTTTTTTTTGTTTTTTTTGAAACGCTTTCGAATTCTACGCAAAGTATGGATTATTTACTTAATTTAGAAATATATCAAATAAAATCATTCATGGAATTTTCATTTTCCTATGCACACATAATACGCGTTCGATACAGCGAAACCGATCGCATGGGATATTGTTATTACGGAAATTATGCGCAATACCTTGAAGTTGGCCGAGTTGAAGCTATCAGAAGATTGGGTTTCGTCTATAAAGAACTTGAAAATATGGGTATATTACTTCCCGTTTCTACCTTAAATATTCGATATAAGCATCCTGCATTTTATGATGACGAATTGATCATACATACTGCCATAGAAAAAATTGAAGGTGCTAGAATTTTTTTTAGTTACCGTATTGAGTGCCAAGAAAAACTAATTGCAGAGGCAGACACAATCTTGGTGTTTGTTGATAAAAACATTAATAAGCCCATCGCGTGTCCTGATTTTTTTCTCGAAAAACTTAGAACTTATGAAAAGTAAGCAAGAAAATTTTTCGTTTCAACATGGGTCGCACTATTTGAAAACAATCCCATACAATTCCAGAAGTGGTGAGATAAGAGTAGGTGACAACTTCAATTATGTATCGACTGCTCCCTTTCAAATAATTGGAGTTCAAGAATCAATTGGGCCTTTAGCAAACAATGGGTTTTCAGGTGCCGAAAATGCAATAGATGCTTTTCTTTCACAATTTCAACTGACCCAAGTTCACGAAGACTTTCACATAAATTCGATTTCATTTGCCGGTGTAATTACCTTAGCATCAAATAATCCCGAGGTGAGTCCTGACTTAATTGGTGAACTCGATGATTTTGTTTATCAAGTATTAACCGATAATATTAATCCGGGTCAAATACCAATTGTAATTGGTGGTGGTCATAATAACGCACTACCATTAATGCGTTGGGCAAAAAAAAACAATTCTGAACTTGCAGTAGTAAATATAGATCCTCATGCTGATACTCGAGAGCCTAACTTCAGGCACAGTGGGAATTCATTCTCATATGCCATAAATGAAAATACGCTTACTCATTATCATGTATTAGGTCTTCACGAAGCATACAATAACACCTATATTCGAAAGTATTTGAAAGAAAAAGTTAAGTTTTACACTTATTATGAGGACTACTTATTCAAAAAAAGAAATATCCTTGACGATATATCCAGTATTTCGACAGCGTTGGGAGAAATGCCTTGCGGTATAGAATTAGACATGGACTCGCTTGCTAATTTTCCAAGTTCTGCAATATCACCAGCTGGTTGGACCATAAATGAATTACGACAAATATTGCATGAATTAATAAAAAAGACAACAAACATCTCTTATTTACATTTACCTGAAGCAGCACCTAAAAACCAGGAAGAGTTTCGAATGTGTGGCAAAGCACTCAGTTATTTGGTTAGGGATTTTGTTTGCTATTGTAAAATTTAACTATGCATAAGCTCCTTCTAATCAGAGACTTTTTTCCGATTCGATTGCTTTCTGCACACGTTAAGTATAATTTTTTCGGTTTAGTTTATTGGGTAATTTTATTTGGTATTGCCTCCGGGTCATTAGGCTCCTTTTTTGGGGTACCTTTCCTTTTTTATGCACCAGAATACCATGGTTCACTATCATTTTTAAGCTATTACTTTTTAGGAGTCGCACTTGGCGGTTTTTTTATGACTTTTCATGCTTTTAGCTATGCAAAACTCGGCCCTAGATTTCCGTTTTTATTAGTGGTATCCATGCCATTCTTTAAATTCATTTTAAATAATTCGCTAATACCCCTACTTTTTATAATCTATTTCAGTATAAAAACTTATGGGTTTTTGTCTAATGAAGAATTGTTGTCTTCCAGTGATATTCTCTCAAACCTAGGAGGCTTGTACGCCGGAATCGGAAGCTTTGTAATTATTGCTCTCGCCTATTTTTTTAGAATTAGAAGAAATAGGGATATTAACGATGATGATCCTGATGATAACATCTCCCCCATTATTCAGCTTAGGAAAAACAACCATAAATGGTATAATTATTTTAGAATAGAACCCAAAAGACCTATTTATTATATTGGAAGAAATTTTAAAGTCTATAAGAGCAGATCTACTTCGCATTTAGACATTGAAGTCGTAGAACAAATTTATGCGGAAAATAGAATAAATGTCTTTTTGTTTCAGCTAGTCACACTCCTAGCATTTATAGGAATGGGATATTTTAGGGATTATGAAATTTTGGAGATGCCAGCAGCAATGTCAATAGTAACGCTAATGTCCTTACTATTTATGTTTTTTAACGCACTATCCACTTGGTTTCACCGTTGGGCATACTTTATTCTTGTTCTTGGATTTTCACTTGCCGTCTATTTAAGTTTGAATAGCAGTTTTTTTCAATTTAATAGTTACTTAATCGGTATTGATTATGAGGACAAGTTAAGACAGAATTATTCAATTTTGTCTATTCAATCTCACTATCTTGACTCTACAGGGAGAAAAAAAGCTAATGAAAATTTACTTCAAATACTTAACAATTGGAAAAAAAATCAATCCACGGAAAAACCTAAACTTGTAATCGTAACAACATCTGGAGGTGGATCAAGAAGTGCTATGTGGACATATGAGGTACTTAAACAATGTGATCAAAAACTCAATAACCAGTTTTCAAAGCAAATTCATTTAATTACAGGAGCATCAGGAGGAATGTTGGGCGCAGCTTATTACAGAAGTCTTTATCTAAATGATATTCAGAATGCAAAAATTTCTCGTTATGAATCCGAACACGCTAAAAACATCTCTAGTGATTTTCTAAATAAACTTGCCTTTTCTTTTTCAAGTAGTGATTTATTTATGCGTATAAAATCATTCGAATATAACGGAAAATCATATCCATTAGAAAGAGGAATAGCCTTCGAAGAGCAATTAAACAAAAACCTTAAGAATATTTTCAATCATCAGTTGAGCTTTTATAATGAAGCTGAAAAGAAAGCCAATATTCCTCTAATGATTTTCAGTCCTATCATTGTAGAAGATGGAAGGAGATGTCTAATTTCAAGTCAATCGTTGCAGTGCTTGCTACCTAACGTTAATGAGTCAAATTACGAATTCATCGATTACCAATCTTTTTTCAAGAATCAAGATATGTCAAAGGTGCGATTTACCTCTATATTAAGGGCTAATGCATCATTCCCTTATATTATGCCTATGATTTCATTACCAACTCAACCTGAGATGCATTTGATGGATGCTGGTATTAGAGATAATTACGGAATCAAAACCACCCTATTGTATTTGAAGCATTTTAAAGAATGGATCAACCAAAATACTTCCGGGGTTGTCATTGTTGAAATTCGCGATACCAAACGCATTTTAGATGACGAAGGATTTAACGCGATTTCATTGTTAGATAAACTTTTACTTCCATTCACAAATCAAAATGTTAATTTCACAAGGCACCAAGATTACGACATCGAATTGATGGAAAGTTTGTTTCGTGAAGAGCTATCTTTTCAACTCGATCGTGTTACCTTTAATTTGACAAACGAATCAAAAAAACGGGTTTCCCTTTCTTGGAGGCTAACAAATAAAGAAAAGAGAATGGTCCAAGAAGCCATGCAAGACGACTATAATATAAAATCACTAAATAAACTTATTTCCTTACTTAACTACTGAAATATTTGTAAGTGTAGCGATGAAGTTTGCTGTGCAACCTTCTGGTATGGGCGCTTTACTTGGAATAAAATCAAAATTTAATTTGAGTCCATTTTTTTGAAACTTAGTTTCCATATTTATTCCATAGATAGTTTTACCTACATACTCATTGTTCAATCCGCTTATGATTTCTACGTTTACTTTACAAGGTGTATTTGTAAAACGAACAATTCCAGTGTAGGGCTGATTCAGTTTCTCCTCGAGAACAATTTTCTGTGTGGCGCAACTAGAAAGAAATATTAAACTTAAAAATATATAAACTCGAGACATCAATTTTTTTCAAATATAAAAAAAGGAGCTCAAATGAACTCCTTTTTAAATCAACCTGTAGCAAAGTTAATTTAGATCCTATTCGTGTTTAACGGATAGATTTTTATTTGGTTACATTAGAATTAACATTTTGGCCTTGATAAAGTAAAGCGATAGAAAAGAAATGAATTCATTCCTCGTATATTTTTGTTTTAATGAATGTAGCAACACATATTCATGCTTTAGTTAAGTTGATGGATGATCCAGACGATCATGTGTACGAACATGTTCGACAAGAAATCAAGAAATGTGGTGCTGATGCTATTCCAATCTTAGAACATTCTTGGGAACATGATTATTACGGATTGGTTTTTCAAAATAGAATTGAACACCTCATTCACGAAATTCAGTTTTCCGAAATACAACGACAATTATTAGAATGGTCAAGTAGTCCGGATAAAGATTTATTGGAAGGAGCTATTTTGATTGCCAAATATCAATATCCGGGTTTGGATGAAATTAAGATAAAAGAGTCTATTCAAAATTTAAGAAGGGATATTTGGTTAGAATTGAACGATAATCAAACATCTTTTGAAAAAGTAAAAATTTTCAACCGAATATTTTTCGATTTATATCATTTCAACGGTGATAATAAGCATTATCACTCTCCAGTAAATTCATTTATTAATACGGTACTTGAATCAAAAAAAGGGAATCCACTAAGTTTATGTCTTTTGTATAGTATCGTCGCACAATCTTTGGATCTTCCTGTATATGGTGTCAACCTCCCAAATCACTTTGTGCTTGCCTTTATGGATGAATACCATACTAATCACTTCGGTCAGGTACAAAATGACTTTGGCGTACTCTTTTACATTAATGCATTTTCTAAAGGAACCATTTTTGATGTAAAAGAAATAGAGCAATTTCTAAACGATCTCAACATAGAGCATAGAAGAGAATATTTTGAACCTTGTTCAAATACGGCGATTATAAAACGAATGTTGACGAATTTAATATTTTCCTTTCAACAAATTGGAAATTCTGAAAAGGTAGAAGAATTGACATTGTTAAAATCCTTACTAGATTAACTTTGAATTATCCAATTTTCTCTTAACTCGCCGAGAGTAGATACCAATGGATTTAAATAAAAAAGACCTTTGTTCTTGCGAATAACTGAATATGGTACTATGTCTACTTCTCCATTATTCCAAGTCAGTACATTCAATCGATTAAAAAAGTCAACATTTATCTTAGCTCCTATTTTCTTTATCGCGTGAACAGAACTATCAATTGAGCAACCTGATGCTGCTTCTGTATTTTCATCAACAACTAGAACAATGACGTGATTAAACAAAATTGTTTGTCCTGAATGCAATTTTTTTCCATGTGCAGACCAAGTATTATTAAACGAATTAAGGTCTGCTGAACATATACTAACCTCTTCATTAGTAAGTCTCCTATCGGCGAAATATAGCCAAACCTTACTTGAATTTCCAAAGGATTCGAATAGACTATAAATCTGCTGCATTTGCGATTAATTCGGCAACATCGAGCACTCTAATTTCTGCTTCTTTTTCTGCATGCTTGATTCCATCAGTCATCATAGTATTACAAAATGGACAACCTGTTGCGATAATTTGGGCATGCGTATGTAAAGCATCATCCGTGCGTTCAATATTTATTTCCTTATTTCCTTTTTCAGCCTCTTTAAACATTTGTGCTCCACCCGCTCCACAACAAAGGCCATTAGTTTTACAACGCTTCATTTCAACTAGTTCAGCATCTAGTTTTTCAATTAAACTCCTTGGTGCTTCATACACATCATTTGCCCTACCAAGGTAACAAGGGTCGTGAAACGTAATTTTTTTTCCCTTAAATGTTTGGTTCCCTTCCAGTGCTAATTTACCTGTAAGTATTAAATCTTGAATCAGTTGAGTGTGATGAACCACTTCATAGTTTCCTCCCAATTCCGGATACTCATTTTTTAGCGTATTAAAACAATGTGGACAAGCGGTTACAATTTTTTTAATTTCATAACCATTCAATACTTGAATATTCATCAGCGCCTGCATTTGGAAGGTAAACTCGTTTCCTGCTCTTTTGGCTGGATCTCCTGAACAACTTTCTTCAGACCCTAAAACTGCAAAATTCACATTGCAATGATTAAGAATTTTGACCAAAGCTTTGGTTATCTTCTTTGCTCTGTCGTCAAAACTACCTGAACAACCCACCCAAAACAAAATATCTGGTGATTTTCCTTCCGCCATCAAACTGGCCATTGTAGGTACGTGCATGCTCATAACTTATTCTTCAAAAACTT
>JACCDJ011122735.1_pt1 | contig 14602 bp, 30 predicted proteins | sample 7444481 | NCBI WGS metagenome assembly JACCDJ01 (sample SAMN15323435, study PRJNA562643) | freshwater metagenome | isolation source: river surface water | place: USA:Blue River Watershed | collected 2017-08-15 | reverse complement strand
TTTTCAGAAACCCAACAAACCCAGAAGTATGAATGAAGCGATATACAACTGTCACAGCCCCCTCATGATAGCCGCTGCAAATCAAGATGTCGAGAATGCTCGTGTTGTTGTTAAGTTTTTTCACCGCATAACGGCGAAAATGTCGCATTGCTCATTGTTGAACAGATGCGTTTTCAGTTTTTTACACCTTAAAGTAATGGTCGCGGGTAGTATCGCAACGTAAATTCGCAATATTTCAGCCTCCGCGAGGGTCCGCGGCGGCACAAAAACGCGTCACGTAAAAAAGCAACGCCGCCGTCGGATGCGGCGATTTTCCCATTAGTTTGGCGAATTAGCCGCAAAAACGCACATGCGAAATCTCCATAGAATCGGCGAATTAAGCGCCGCGGGCCCACCGGCCCCCCGGAAACTCGCAATCCCCATCCGTCAAAAAATACTTCTCAGAAACGATTTTCAGTATCCGATTGCATATGCGGGGGCCACTCCGTCGATGACAACCGCCATTATTCTATCGGCGCACATATAAACACGTCGACCGAATCGCCAGCATCTCAGAGAGTCATCGCTGAAATGGCGGAATGTGGGCAGTCTGTGGTCGTATCCGACATCGTTACGACGCCAACATATCTCCCAAGCGTTGTGTTTTGCGACAAGTCCATTAATATAATCGAACACGCTGTGCCTATCCGCAGGGACGCAAAGGCCAATTCTGCATACCGCAAGTGAGTCGGGTATGTGCCTGTGCGTCACCACAACGTCGACAACGTACTTGCGTAGGCGCCGCATAAAGGTTTATATGACTCTGTCATATAAACCAAATGACTTTTGAATTCAAAATTTTGAAAATAGGATATATAGGCAGCGATGGCGAGCTCAAGTTCAAGCGATGTGAAAATGTCGACCGATCTAGTGCTTGACGAGACATATAGGGTTTTATGATGAAATCATAAAACATATATGCATCGGCGGAAACGTTACGGTATCAAAGCGAAACCTGCAACGGCTCAAATTCTTCGTGGATGCACTTGACCAACTTGACGTTGATGGCAAGAAGGAAATACATTTGGCAGACAAATATGTTGATGTAGCAGCGCTGTTCATTTATCTTTACGATGGTACGTACGAGAAAAAAGAGACAACCGCGATCTTGTCGCTGCTCGACAAATGGGAAGGCACCATTGAACTAGCTGCATCTCTGCTCACATGCATTGACGACTTGAAGTATATCCCGTATCATGTGTCAGGCTATATGCTCAATGTGCTTAAACACTTTACGAAGACGCACGGTATCGATCGCATAAATGAAGAGATCGTAAAGTTACCTGATCATGTCGTTGGCAAACTCACAAAAATATTCTTCATGAGATCAGCGTCCGCTCTTGAATCAATATCAGCAGTCTACAGTTTCTCGCGACGACCACGTGGAAGACACCATGCGTAGATACTTTTCGAAGAAAGTCCTCAGACTTTTTCGAAGAAAGTCCATATGTTTTTCAAAAAACCCTATATAAGCGATTTCGTGGCTGTGATCGTATGCGAAGCTCTGCTGAGTTCGACGCGATAACCGTCGATGTAGTAACGCAAACCGCTTCTGTCGATAATGTACAAGATGTCGCGTATTGGTTGTTCATCTGGATATATGTGGATGGCTGCTTTTTCTGAAGAATATGCGATCCCGGTGTATAGTTCCGGCATCATTATGGCGCTGCGATTTGTGTCGAAATATATCCAAGATGAGAATATGTAGCATCTGCACAGCGCAATGTTGGCGGCCGAGAAGCATTTCTTGGGGTTGTCCGCGACGCCGCTTACGCGGACGATGTATCTGCGTAGGTTCCTCATCTTATTATAGGCAGAAAATATTCAAAAAATTACTTGCCGCGCACTGAGAATGCCTCCGCAGAACCTCACACTATATTCGCCGATATGATATAGGATGCTTTCATAGAAACATACGTACCGCATATCGGGTATCGCTATTTTTTGTGTGCTGAGAAACGTATCGATGAATGGAGTATATGCGGTAAAGGAAAGATACGGATATCGTTCATAGTACGATAACATTTTTCTATTGTAATAGAGGCTTCCGTCTTTTATTCTTTTTATGGTACGACACGTTAACACGCAGCATATGTTGCCGGTGTCCTCGGTGTCGGTGACGACATATACACGCAGTCGCCGCATTCTCTATGTTTTCACATCTATTTTTTCACATTTTATCGATGGTTCCTATGGATAGGCAACCGCTGCTAAGTCTAACAGAGTATACGCCGAAGTAGAATATAATCGCCGACTTGCTGAGCCTGTATATGATGTCGAGCATCGCTTCTTCACCGCAATATGCTTCGTCGATGAACGGCCGGACGACAAAGTATACAAGGTCTTCTGTGGGAAACGACAGCGACACGGTGCTGCGATATATGCATAACTCTAACATTGTAGGGTCATAGAATGAAAGGCATATGTTGATGCTGCATATAAGGCGCACGTCCAGCTCGGGGTTATACCCGCCTTCTGCGCTGACAATGTATCTGCGAAGTGACCGCATCTACTTTTCCTTCGTAAAGTCGAAGATACTCTGTGAAGGAAATTTCAAAAAAAGTTTACGCCGGAATCACGAATGCGCTCGTATAATTATCTGCGATTTCTATGCAGTGTGTGCGCGTGAAGCACGACAGCGAGACGCCGTTGAACGAATATACCATTGTGAAAATAGTAATTCTCCATGGAGTATTAGGGGTTTTACCGAGTGTTCGCAGCCGCAAATATTCGGCCAGCCTGTCTTTGTGCAGCGAAACAATCTCTTTGTGCGTTGAAAAGTCTATGGATTCATCGCCATCGGTTGCTGTATTCATTGCGATATTGCATATCTTGATACAATCTGTGTTGTTGATGGGCCTTAGGTTGAGAACACCCACAACGAATTTTCGTAGGTTGCGCATGCCTTCGTTATAAAACACTTATGATTTTCAAAATAGGTTTTATGACTCGTCGTATAACCTTATCGCACGCGCGCCGAGATACCGTCGGTGCCATATAGAAGATGTATTCTACCAACCCATTTTTCAATACATAGATCAAACAAATATACTTCTTCCGGCGACGCGTTTGTGGGCGTATACTTTTCAACATATGTTTTCATATGGTTAAATATGATACGCTGCGCGGGATGCAATGAAATTCTTCGTGTGAATATAGTAATATCAACGCTATTAAAGCTGCTTTCTATGCATAACGCCACTCTGTTTATGTAAAGATATGACCAAATGATGCGTGCACCAGCGTGAATGTACCGCCTGACAGTCGCGCAAGTGTACTTGCGAAGCGACCTCATACCCCCTAGTTCCTATTCAATAAAGGGGGTTACACCCCTCCCTTGTTTTTACTCAACGCAAAAAAATCAAAGTTCACTAGGCATTTCCGAAGAAATCTTTACATAAATAGGGCGAGATCGATTACACGGGAGCCGATTTCCGCCACCATGCGACTGCCGTCTCGTCGAATGGTGGCCAAGTTGTTCTTTTTATTCATGTACAGTCTGTTCTTCCAAATGTAAAAATGCGACGTATAGAATCGGATGCGGTCCGGTACGTTGATGCGCCATGAAATTGTCGCTAGTACAAGTCGGCTAGACGAGCAGTTCCTTATGCGAACCATATCAGCAGAGGCCGCGCGACATATAGTTATGTCGTTGACGAAGAGGCGCTGCTCGTTGCCGGTGCCCTCATAATCAGCGGAACCTTTCTCGCAAACATACACACGAAGTCGTCGCATTTGTATTTAGTGCTTGTAATTTCAAATTTATTCGATAAGAAAGCGGCCATCTCTATATATTGCTCTGTATCCGCCAATATACATAACGATAATGCTATTTATCCGTGAATACAGACGCTTCAAACACATTATATCATCATATGTATCTCTTATGATACGTGAAGACCTAAAACTAAAAGTACAAAAGCAAGAGTTGTACGAACAGCCCGCGGCAAATCTGAGGATTGCAAGACTAGTGGCGGCGGCGGTTCTCTCGTAACATATGTCGACGCCATTTATGACCGCGGCTTTTGATGTAACGCTCGTATATTTTCTGAGCCGCCGCATGCTTTCCGTGTTACTTGCGATGCAAAAAATCAAAGTTTCGCAGCGGACGGCGAGGCCGCCCTCACTTTATGTGCTGGATATTGCCATCCTGATATATAACTATATATCCCGGCATTGCGGCTCTGATGAAACTATCATTGAACACATAGCTTCTTTCTGGGTATGCATAATCGGCCGATGTTCCGTATAGTTTTTTGGAATGTGCGGCGCATCCAAGAGACCCATATTGGAACATGCGGGTATACATACTAAGTACCCAATTTTCCGTATCGGAAATATGTACATTCGCAATGAGAAGATTTTTCGTATATGGCTGCACCGTGTAAGCGCGTAGTCGTCGCATGATCTCTTCGTATAATCTTATGTTTATTCAAATTTTCGGCAACGTGCTGCCCACCGTAAGTAGCCGTTAGATATTGTCGCATGCTTTATGTTTAGAGTGTGGCCGTTTCTCATATACGCGGTGCCCGCCGATACATGCAGGATGTGTTTGTCTATCATGTACCAACCGGGATTATAGTCGACGCCGCATATATAAATGCATACCGGTTCTCTGCTACAACTACACATAAACACACAGTTGATATAAAGAACATTCCTATCTGCTCGCTTGCGCTGTATGTATATGTGCAGTCGCCGCATTGTGGATGTCAACGCTGGTCATTTTCAAAATGCCTTCCTGTCATTCAAAATGCCTTCCTGTCATTCAAAATGCCTTCCTGTCATTCAAAATGCCTTCCTGTCATTTTGAATATCAGATATTGTAGCACGCGAATGTACCGTTTGCGTATGCGACGGTATAATCGCGATATGTCTTGAGAATAGTATCGTGCGCGAATATGTAGTTTTCTTCGATAAACGCTTCAGACCCTAGGATATATACTTGACCGCTGTAACATAAGTATGCACCAGACTCATAGCCTGACTTAAATATGTACAACGTGGTATAAAATCCATTGATGCATAGTGCCACATGATTGATTCTGAATATGTTACGCGGCAGTCCCGCGTTCGCAGCGCGTGTTACATAGGTGAGCAGCCGGCGCATCGTATAACTACATTGTGATATCTTCAAATTTCTGAAGAACCATCCTCTCTGTGCAGCTGACTTTGCCATTATCGTATGACAAAACATATTTGCCGACGGTCATGTCGATATAGTTCTTGAAGACGTATGCTCTTTTGAAAAACCGATTATTCTTGCTCACAAAGAATCGATTCGTATATGTCAAACAACAATAGCAACCGTGCTCAAACCTGAGTATCTTCGTCGCAGGAACAAAGTCGTAACACAGCGATGTGTTGTGAACGAACAGATTCTCCCGCGCCTCGCGCACAGTGTACACGCGCAGTCGACGCATCGTAAAGCGCGACTTTGCCGTATAAGTCCTATAATTGCTTCAATTTTTGTGAAGAACAAACGGTCTCTTAACAGAAAAAAGCGTTAATATCTTGCGCAGGTAATTTTGCCCTCATCATACGACAAATCATATCCGTCGATGCTCATGTCGATGTAGTTGTTGAAGCTGTAGGTTCTTTTAAAGTATCGGTCATTTTTGCGCGGGTAGAATCTGTTTGCATACGACACATGGCTATATTGGCCGTACTCGAATCTGAGTATCTTCACAGCGATACCGTAATAGTGGCACAGTGCCGTGTTATGAATGAACATAACATTCTGTACTTCGCGCACAGTGTACACGCGTAGTCGACGCATCTCGGCCGTATATTACGCGGTACAGAATCATATTTGGCGTTTCTCAAAGGCGTCGTTAATGCAAGATGCGCCTAGTAAATATACCTGATCATGCGACTGCAGCCACATACCGTCGCGTGTTACCTCGATGGACTTATATCCGATGCCCCGACAATCGAAGCACATATTGTCCTTACCGATCCAACAGCGTCCGATATACGTGCGCCGTGAGTCTGGTCTGATGTATCGCCATATAAATGTATGCGGGGGCTCATATTCAAACCCAAACACATGAATTTTCATATCTTCGTTTTTGCACATTACGATGCCGTTGAGGAGCATTCGTGTTTCGCAATTGTCATTTGCGTATCCGCGTGTATACGCTCTCATGCGGCGCATCTCTGCGTTAAAGTACGACCTTTGTTTAACAAAAAAAGCTCTATGCTATAGTTGCCGCCTCATCTATTGTATATTTTTTCGTTTTTGTAAGTAATTCGACGTCCATTCGTGACTACATCAAGTACATCATCTATGAGAATATACCTGGGAGCTAGATGTATAGGGAATTGAATTGACCCTCGTGGGTCCATCCGTATGTGTCTATGCGGATCACGATACACAAATTTAGTGCACAATGGGTCGCAGAGCAATGTAAACATGACGATCGTGATTCTTGTACCAGGCCAGACAAAGGCCACATCGTATTCAGCTAGAGACACACCGTTCACAACAAATTTCCCCATGAATTTCATGCATACGTACGTAGAAAGCCGCCGCATCCTACAGTAATATACAATGCGGTACATTTTTCAAAAAATATTTGCTTCCCAGGGGTTTTAAAGGGACGCAGTCCCTTTAGTTTACAGCACATACCGGGCTCCGCTTGGCACCGTGATGCTGTTGTCCGAGAAATAGTACGTAGAATTTGGCCCGTGAAAGTGGCGCAAGTAAGCACCGCCCGCGTTGTAATCGAATACACACCCGCTTCGACAGTGAGGATCGCTGTATTGTATGAATTCGCATAGGCGATATGAGCTGTGCTCGAACATGTTTATACGAATAGAGAAGTACATATTGCTGCCTCTCTTCTTGTCGTTGATGTACAGCGCGCCCTCATCGAGTATAGAAATTATGCCTCTGTTCAATCGCCTCTCGCGTATGTATGCGGCGAGTCTGCGCATTTAATTCCCAGAATTATTGTTCTCGCGGATCCTTCTATGATGTTGATTTCAAATTTCTAAAGGGGTCGTGCCCCTTTAAAACCCCCACCTCCTACTGCGAAGTCAAATTTCTAAAGGGGCCGCTTCTCTGTTCATATGCCACGCGGATTCAGCGGTAACTCTTCTTGCCACAAAAGAATATTGCCTTCCATCTTATGTATGCAGAGCTTATATTCACCATTATGGTAAAATACATAATCTTGTGCGTTGATATCCATCCGAATTCTTTTTTGATTCACATAATACAACGGACCATTATATGCGTAAACGTCGCCGTGCTTGAATATTCTTCGGCTTTTGATGCCGTAATCCGTTGGTGTGCCGCAAAACCGACGCAGATACAACCATAGATCTTCTCGCCTTCCGAGACAAATCAGTACATTGTTTACTTCGAGTTCCGCTACATAGGGTTGGTGCGGGCGCTTCTCACAACGCATCGGCTTATTGATGGCATATTTCTTGATCGAACGCATCGCGCGCTCACCTTTACTGTTTCCGTATTGCGTTTTCACAAATGATAAAGAGCTTCGTATTCATATGGGTAGTCTTTTTGTATATGTATAAAAAGTTCGCTCCGTGTGCGGCCGATATAACTATTTCTGCCAATGCACTTTTTCACGCTGTATCCGTTGAACGTGTGCGATGCGAGTGTATGCATACGTCCGTTTCCCATTCCTAACCGATTGTATCTTATGTAATAATCGTCGCCTGTGCCGTAGAACGTATGAAAGTATATTCTGTCGCCATCGTCTCCAGCCATAACCACATTGTTAATGATGCGCTCTGTCCAGGAGCAACGTTCCGGTTTTGCTACAACGTATTTTTTGAGTAAACGCATGTGCTCTTTGTAAAACTCTGCCTGATTCTTATGTTATATATCCAAAAAATCATTATTTTTAAAGGGATTGCGTCCCTTTAAAACCCGCTGGTCTTCGTTGAACAAGTAAAGGGACCGCGTGACCCCGCCCGATCGGAAAAGAGGCCGATCAGCTTCGGCGCAGGGTATATCCGTCGTATGAGCGCTCGACATATAAGTAGTGCTTCTGAAATATTATCGTGTCGTTTTTAAGAAAATAGGCGCAACTCAAATGATTTCCCTCGGTTACTTCGTGAGTCAGGTATATAATCCAATCTCCAACCTCAAAATGCAGAATCCTACTTCCTAGTTTGTCAGAGATGTAATCTTCACATACAGACACAGATGCGACACGAAGATCGCTCTCTTTTTTCAGAGCGATATAGTTGTGAAGTCGTCGCATCTGTGTCCGTTATGAACTGCTAACCGCGAAATCAAAATTATATTTCGTCGCGTCTAAGGTTGTATCGTCCTCCGTTATGGATCGACAGTGTATACTTCGAGGTGTCCGCGTACCCGACACATACTTTGAAAGCATGTGAGAATATGCGATTAAGACGTGGAATGAAAACTATGCCTTTGTTTACGTTGTGTGGTGCATATGTATAGTACATTTTCGAATAAAACAGGAACGCATCATTGTCGTCGTACTGGTGTCGAAAGCAGTTTACGCGAAAGAAGTTCCCTTCGCCGCTGTCGCACAGAATATGATTCGTAATCACAAGGCTCTGTCGCGTGCTTTTGCGCTGTGCGTAGTTGCGCAGCGTGTACGACAGTAATGAACGCATCACTATATCGCGATTTTTTCAATTTTGAAAAGCCGTATATGATTACAAACATCATGTCGAGTTCGTCGAGCGCGATGTCGAGTTCATCAACCGCAATGTCGATCGATGAGAAGACGCCGACCTTGAATAAGCTGGTGCTCGACGAGACATACAGGGTTTTATGATAAAATCATAAAACATGTGTGTATCGACGGAACCATTGATGTGTCCAGTACGACTCTCATGCGGTTTGAATTCTTCGCAACGGCGATGAAGCAGATCGATCCCGAAGATACAAAACGCATTGACATAATGGAGAAATATGCCGATGTGGCCGCGCTATTCATCTACCTCTACAGGGGTACGTTCGAAAAAAAAGACATCGCAGCGATTTTGATGCTGTTCGACAAGTGGGGCGGTCCGATAAATGAAGCAGTGAGACTATTTCGATCTATCAGTGACCTCGCATGCATTCCTAATCATGCTTCCGGATACATCACAAAAGTGCTGACGGAGTTATGTACATCTAACAGGTATCGCAGTCTTAAGCCGGAAATGTTCCTGTTGCCCGATTATGTCGTTGGTAAACTTGCAAAAGTGATATATCGCGACCTTATTCCGCAACCGAGATCGGCGTCTTCGGCCAAAAGTAACGCCGAAGAAATCGTATCTTCCGACGAAGACAACGAGTTCAGCGCTGCTTTTGCCGCGGCTCCTCCGACCGGCACGGGTGCGTTTGGTACTTCGACTGGCTTCGACTCTTCGTCTTCGTTTGGTTTCGGCGCACCCACTTTCCATGCATAAAGTGCCCATCAATATCTTTTTTGTATTCTTGCAAATCGCGTTTGTTTGTCGAATTACTCGTGATTTCCTGTATGCGAAATTCTCATCCAATCGCCGTAAAAACGCGTTCCGCAACATCGTATGAGCTGCACCGGCAAATCGCGTTTGTTTGTCGAATTACTCACGATTTCCTGTATATGAAATTCTCATCCAATCGCCGTAAAAACGCGTTCCGCAACATCGTGTGAGCCGCCTCGGCAAATCGCGTTTTTATTGAGAACTACTCGCGAAAACGCACATGTGAAATTCCCGTCCAATCGTCGTAAAAACGCGTTCCGCAATGGGTGCAAATCGCGTTTATTTGTCGAATTACCCACAAAAACGTAAATGTAAAATTCGCATCCAATTTCAATAAAAACGCATTCCGCCTACATATATAGAGCCTTCTCGTCATGGCCGAGACAAAAATCGAGTTGCCGAATGTATTCGATATTCCGGAATTTTTGATGCTGAACTATATGCTCGAGACCGCAAACGCGACCTATACGCTTGCGGAACTCGAGCTGTACCACCATGGAGAGACACATGAAGACCCGTATGTTCATGGAAATAAGATGCAAAAAGAGTACTGCAAATGGTATTTTCACAAGAAATCCGACAACGGCAAATACACAAATGGTACTTTTCGAGGCGTCGACATGACTTTTGGCGATGGAAAAGCCTTTACGGGCGTCTTGATCCGCAGTATTGTCGACGCAAAAACAGGTACGCAGGTCGAGGGATCATGCAAAGTTGTAAACCAAATTCTCAAAGATTGTAACACAACATCTATACAGGAGCTTGTCGCAGAGATGACGAAGACAAATCCCACTCTTGATATCTTTACACCAACTATCAACGGCTTTAGACTTGTGAAAATAGAGAAAGCATTAGAGAAAAAGATCTATTTGTCGACGAGAGTAGGGCTGCCGCCGCATGATACGGACGCACATAAGAAGTATATTTCAATGAACTACCGTTATCTTGACCTCGCAAACGCAAAGTTTAAGAACAACAAAAAAGAAATCGTGCGGTCGCTGCATCTCGCCGGCATAACACCAGCCGAAATTATGACGCTGACAAGCACGAGAAAGGGCGACTTCGAGAGATGGATCGATTATTCAAATGCAACTGCGTGAAGAACGCCTCCATTGAGCTCAATGGAGTATGCGCCGGTATTGTAAACCATATGAAAGCTACAAAACGAGTACGAGGTTATGCGCGATGTTTCTCTTGTTTCCCAGCCGTCGACGGAATCCTTCATTCTCGCGATCTTAATAATATTGCCTTTGTGGATCAATGACACCACCCCTTTGTTTATGTAAAGTTGCACAAAATACGAAATGTCGTATGCATCGCACAGACAAACGTTACATATATAACAGTTTTCGCCAACGATGTATCGACGAAGAGACCGCATTTTCCTATAATGAGGAATTCATTTTTTCTAAGGCTCCACCTTGAGAAGACCATTCTCAAGGTGCACGCGATATTTGCCGATGAAGTACCATATCTCTGTGCAGCGGTTTTCATATACAACATAGTATCGAGCAGGCTCTCCCATAGAGGAATCATCGCATACAAATCTCTTTTTCTTTCGGTGGAGAACCAAGGAAGACAGAAAAATATGTACAGTTTCTTTGCTTAAGGAGATGACTTTTGCATTACCGTCTCCGCAACTGTAACAAATGCTGACGTGACATATGACACAATCGTTCCAATATCCCGAATTATTGCTGGTTCTGGCGATGTATCGACGAAGAAACCGCATTTTCCTATGATAAGGTTTTCATTTTTTGAAGATTACCGCGCGAAGACAACCGTTCTTGAAGTAAACACGATATTTGCCGACGAAGCGCTGCACCTTTGTACTATCCAATTCGTATGTTTTTGCTTTTGTAGTAGTCAATCAACAAGGGTTTCGACTCGACCCACAGGGCTTTTTGGCTCAAATAAACGTATATCGCGCGACCATCATCGTAACAGTGACAGGTATTATCTTGGCATATAGCGCGACCTTCATGAGGCAGATCATAAAAATCAACGACGTATCGTCGAAGCGAACGCATTTTCCTACTATACATTATTCAATTTCCGCTTTAACGACACCATTCTCGAAGTACACACAGTACATGTCGACGAAGTACCACATTGATGTCTCGTTTATTGTATATGAGATACCGGTATCCGCCATGTCGTCGTCGCAATAAAAGTTGCCTAGGGTTGTGTTTTTTGCCTTATAGATAATAGATGAGTCTGGCTTCAGACATATGGATTCCTTGTTTGTAGAGAAGCACATCATAAAACTGTTTTCGTAGCCATTGCAGGCGTCGACATGACATATATCGTAGCCGCCCCAATAGCACTCGGACTTGTCAACGTTGATGATGTACCGTCGAAGAGAACGCATTTTATATATTGAGTATGCGGGGTTCACATTTCGATGTCGTATTGTTCTGCTTGAAGAATGCCATTCGTGAACACTAGTTTGTATGTGTCGACGCAGTAATGTAAGCTGTCGCCGAAAAATTTGTACAATATTTCAAGGGATCCTGGCTCATTTTTGTATCCGCGGAACGGATGGACACAGGCTTTTTTTGCATAGAAAATGATATCGCATGCGTTGTCAATGAGGAATATCTCGCCTTTTCCAACGCTCGCAAAGAAGAGTCCCGTGCTGTTCGCGGCGTGCGTTGCAATATTGCAAATCGTAACGTTGTTTCGGGGAACCGCGATGTTGCGTCTGTTGATTTCGGCGATGTACTTGCGGAGAGAACGCATCTCGTTGATGAGGTATATGTAATTCACATTTACAGTTTATATATGCGCGCTTTGAGTGCGCCGTCTTTGAATGTCACCACATATGAGCCGACCCAGTATGTGACAACCGCATCACTACGACCGTACAAAACTTCAAGCGGCTTCACGTCGGACTCCGTACCAGGGTCTATACAAGGCTTCTTCGCATAAAAAACAACATATGAAGTAACGCCGTTGAGGAATAATGTGCCTCTGCGCACGACAACATATGTGCTATATTCTTCTTTTGTTGTCTCGCATACAGTAACATTGCAGCTGATGACGTTGCTAGGGGAGACGTCGACGACGTACTTACGAAGAAAACGCATGCTTATGCTGGGTTACAGTTAGTATACCATGCCTTAATGTTATTTTAAATTGGCCGGCCCAGTATGTCAAAGTAGTAACGCTGCAATCATACAACACATCAAGAGATGTCAAAACGGTACGAGGTATAGATACTGAATCTGTGAAAGCTTTTCCTGCGTAGTAGATAATACACCGAGGCATGTCGCAGATATAAACCATGCCTTTTTTTATGCAGAAACGGTAATCGTCCCTATATTCGTTGTCACTCCGGCGACATATCATCTAAAGGGGCGGTGCCCCTTTAAAACCCCCTCACCGATACACACTCTTCAAAGTTAAATATGCTGACGACACTAGGTCTATGTGGTTTTTTGTTGATGCTGATGGCGTATCTGCGAAGAGAGCGCATGTTACTGATGTACATATTGCGCTTTCAAAAATAGTAATAGTGATAATAGTGAAACACAGTGTCGTTTATACGCAGCTCATATGTGTCCATATCGACTCGCGTAAGGGATCTTTCGAATTCATTAATGCAGAGACTCTTGTACACACCATAACTATTCACTATCAAGAATAAAGAATTTGATGCGATGGCCCATTGTGGGTACTTTGTATAGTTCGAAAATCTGACGAATGTTCCCTTGCGTCGCGTATTTTGAAAGAGTTCACAGCGCAATCGCCGAATCATGACTGCTGAAGCTTCACTATGACAGCCTGTGTGCGGAACATAACGCCACAAACTCCTCATTGCACGACTACTACAATAGGCTTTTTCATATTTTAAGATTAGATGGTGCGTCGCCGCCACTATAAGATCGTGATTGTGTCGCTGTGCGTTATATCGTAGTTGAAGTAACAGCCGTAAGGACTTTGCTTGTATCTAATTGTGCGGCATTCAGCGCCGATGCGCGCGACGAGTGCATCTAAGATGGGGATGTACATGTAAAGAAATTTAGGGCCGGACGCTAGGTAAATGTTTGAATAGAACAAAAATTCGTCATTGTACTGATAGTGATGCTGGAAGTTTTTGATGCGGGTATAAGATGTTGTCTTGTTATCGCATACAAGCAGCTGGCATATCAGCAGAAAGCGATGATTGTCGCTGCGACGGCGAGACCTCGTATATGCAAGTAGTCGCCGCATCGTTATTGTACATGAACGCGTTCAATTTTTCAACACAATATTGTATCTTCAAAATTGAATTTCACGTTAATGATTACACAACTTTAGCAGAATGGCAGAGGAAAAGCTTGTTAGTATTGCGTTTGTCGGCGACTGCGGCGTTGGTAAATCGGCGTTTTTGCATCGGCATGCGACCGGCGAATTCCTTCTGAGGCATGTGCCGACGGTTGAAGCCGCCGAAACGAGCCTCTCGTTCGTCACTACGGCGGGCAAGATTCATACGAAAATCACCGAATATCCGGCGGGCGACAGCGTGGTGTACAGTAATCATACGGCGTTCGTCATCATGTTCGACGTTACGTCGCCGGAATCCTATGAAAGTGTTCCTAAATATTACAAGAGTATCATCGATACGACCCCCAACGCACATGTGGTTTTGTGCGGCAACAAGGTAGATGCGAAGGAAAGAAAGGTCGTGCCGAACAAGATTCGCTTCCATATGGGCAGAAACATCAAGTATTACGATATTTCTGCTAAGAGTAACTACAATTTCGAGAAGCCATTCTTGTATATCATCCGCAAAGTACGCGGCGACGATATGATTACCTTCGCGGAAACCTAAACATATACTGTTCTTTTTTGTGAAGACTGGGCTTCGAAATTTGAATTTCATTTTAAAGATTACAAGATGGCCGACGAAAAGCAACGCATGACGATCGTTTATAAGAGCGGCGGCACACTGCCGATTGTCGACGCGAAGACAACCGACCGCATCAAGAATAACTCGGGGTTCGTATATGTGTTTCCATCGGATACTCCTCGCGAACATATGTGGCAGCTGCAAGAATGGATCTATGCAAAGATTGCCGTATATGAAAAAAAGATTTGTGAAGCCGTGCAATTCAAG
>JACCDJ011035388.1_pt1 | contig 14612 bp, 10 predicted proteins | sample 7444481 | NCBI WGS metagenome assembly JACCDJ01 (sample SAMN15323435, study PRJNA562643) | freshwater metagenome | isolation source: river surface water | place: USA:Blue River Watershed | collected 2017-08-15 | reverse complement strand
GGACTCAGGCAGCCAGTTGTTCCAGCGCCTCCTGCTGCGCCAGCCATTCCGCTTCGAGTGTCTCCAGGCTGTGGCTGCAGCTGGCATGTTCCTCTTGTATATTTTTGAGCTCCGCTTTTTGGCTGGGTTCATACAGTGTGGCATCCGCCAGCCGGGTATCGAGCACCATTTTTTGCTCTGTGAGCCGGCTCATTTGTTCTTCCAATCGTTTGATGCGTGCTTCGATAGGTTTACGCTGTGCTGCAGTCTGTGCGGGTGTTACTGCTTTAGTCGGTACAGTTTTTTTCGCTGCCGTCGGCGCTGCCGCGGGAGGGGCGGTCACCGGCTCTGACAGTGCCTGCATTTTGGCAGCCAGTTTGGTTTTGAAGAGCCAGTCCTTGTAATCGTCAAGATCACCATCGAATTCTGTTAGCGCACCATCGGCCACAATCAGAAACTGATCTGTCGTGGCGCGCAACAAATGCCGGTCGTGTGATACCAGCATCAGCGTACCTTCAAACTGGGCCAATGCATCCGTCAGCGCTTCGCGAGTTTCCAGGTCAAGATGGTTGGTAGGTTCGTCCAGCAATAGCAGATTGGGTCGTTGCCAGACGATCAGCGCCAGTGCCAGTCGTGCTTTCTCACCGCCGGAGAAGGGGCCAATAGGGCTGGTCACCATGCTACCGGGGAAGTTGAAGCTACCCAGAAAATTGCGCAGCTCCTGCTCACGCACGGTAGGCGCAATGCGCACCAGATGCCAGAGCGGTGATTCATCGTCACGCAGCATTTCCAGCTGATGCTGCGCGAAATAGCCAATCGCCAGCCCCTTGCCAAAATTAGCGTCTCCATGAAGCGCCTGCAATTCACCGGCAATGGTTTTGATGAAGGTGGATTTACCGGCGCCATTCACGCCCAAAAGACCAATGCGCTGACCGGTTTGTAAAGAAAAATTGATGTCGGCGGCGATTTTTTTTTCATGACCTTCTTCGCTGCGATAGCCGATGGCGACATCATCGAGTGTGAGCAGAGGATTCGGTGCGCGCAGAGGCTCACGGAATTCAAAAGAAAATTCAGCCGCTGCACGCAGGGGCGCAATTTCTTCCATGCGCGCCAGTGCCTTGATGCGACTTTGTGCCTGTCTTGCTTTGGTGGCTTGCGCCTTGAAGCGATCAATATAACTCTGCAAATGGGCTTGTTTGCGCTGCTGCTTTTCCAGCATGCCTTGCGCCAGCACGATCTGTGCAGCGCGCTGACGCTCGAAGGATGAATAGTTGCCAGAGTAGCGTTTCAGTTTTCGTTCATCAATGTGCACGATCACGTTCACCACACCATCCAGAAAATCGCGGTCATGCGAAATCACGATCAGCGTGCCTGCGTAACGCTTTAACCAGTCTTCCAGCCAGATGATGGCATCCAGATCAAGGTGGTTGGTCGGTTCATCAAGCAGCAGTAAATCGGACGGACACATCAGCGCCTGCGCAAGATTAAGTCGCATGCGCCAGCCACCGGAAAAACTGGAGACGGGTTGCATCATTTGGTCTTGCGAAAATCCCAGGCCCGCTAGTAATTGTTCGCCACGCGAGCGCACCGTGTAGGCATCCGCATCTGCCAGCAATCCGTACAGCTCGCCCATACGGTGACCTGCCGCCTCCTGGTCCTGCATGGCTTCGACTTCGGCAAGTTCTTTTTCCAGCTTGCGCAGTGTGGTGTCACCATCAATGGCATATTCAACTGCCGGGCGTTCCAGTGCTGGCGTCTCTTGCGCGACATAGGCAACACGCCAGTTGCGCGGAAAATCAATGCTGCCCTGATCGGGGTGCAGTTCATCACGCAGCATGCCAAACAGCGTTGACTTGCCGGCACCGTTAGCGCCAATCAGACCGATCTTGTCACCGGGGTTCAGTGTCAGGTCGGTGTTTTCAAACAGCGGCTTGGTACCGCGCATCAGGCTGAGTTGTTGGAGACGAATCATGAAAGGTGAAATCGATAACTAAAAAAATTCAATGGGTACTGGATGCTGGCTTGTGCTTTGTGGCAGTCAGTTATGGGCTTGAGCTGATCGTTTGCGGCGAAAGACACTGGATCCCGGCGCAGGCCGGGATCCAGTGTCTTTCAATAAAAGGCTTACAGCTGATCAGCCGTCAGCAGAAACACCGACCCGTCACCCGCACTGGTCGACAGCCAGGTCAGCTCAAGATCAGGGAACGCCGCCTCCGCATTCGGAAATTCATTGCCGATTTCAACAACAAGAACACCATGCTGGCTCAGCCTTTCCTTCGCTCCCGCCACAATGCGCCTAACGATGTCCATACCATCCTCGCCACCGGCCAATGCCATCTTGGGCTCGGCACGATACTCTGCTGGCAGCGATTTCATGGATTGGCTGTTCACATAAGGCGGGTTGGTGACGATCAGGTCGTATTTTTTGGCAGGAAGCTTTGCGTAGAGGTCTGACTCATACAAGGACAAGCGTTCTTGCAGTTGATAATCCTCGACATTGCGGCGCGCAACCGCCAGTGCATCAGGTGATAAATCGACCGCATCAATGTGCGCATGGGGAAAAGCATCCGCCAGCATGATCGCCAGACAGCCTGAACCGGTGCACAACTCAAGCACATTCGTGACTGCCCAGGGATCGCTGATCCACGGCTGGAATTGGTCCGGGATCAGCTCGGCGATAAAAGAGCGCGGCACGATCACGCGTTCGTCGACATAGAAGCGATAGTCACCGAGAAAAGCTTCATGAGTCAGGTAAGCGGCTGGCAGGCGCTCGGAGCAGCGACGCTCGATCAGGGCGAGCAAGGCTTCGATTTCCTGCGGCAGCAGCCGCGCGTCAAGGAAGGGGTCGAGTTTTTCCAGCGGAAGTTTCAGTGCATGCAGCAACAGGTAGGCCGCTTCATCGTAGGCATTGCTGCTGCCGTGGCCAAAGAACAGGCCTTCGGAATTAAAGCGGGTGACAGCGTGGCGCAGCAGGTCGCGCAGGGTGTGGAAGGCTAAGGTCATTGCTACTGACCCCCAGTCAGTGGGGGCATGTGGGTTCGGAACCCGCAAGGATACCGGATTGCGCGAGAAAACTTCGTCGCTAAAAAAGGAAATGAGTCCTGGTGCTGTTCCGTCCGTGGATGTGCAGGGCGCTGAGGTAGCGTTCTATCAATCTCGAAGGTAGGTTGTCTTAGTAGATTGTCGTACCTTATTTCACATCGGATTGGGGCGCAAATAGCCGTTGACCTGCCGGCGCAATCACCTTAGCCACCTCATGTCCCGCGCCCGGCACCCATTGAAGCTTCCAGGCAAGTGGCATGTTCTTGTCGCGGGCCGCCTGCAATCCGACCTCGTAATAGGTCACGCCTCGCTGTAGTCGATGGCTACCCTGCGCCATCGCACCAGCGCTCGCACGCAGGTGAGGGTCTTCCTCCTTGGCTCGCGTATCGAGGCTACCTAGCAGGAGAGTCAGCGGCGCAGCAAGCACCTGCCCCGGATCCTGAAATTCACGCGCCGCGCCCCGCAAGCTGTAAGGGAAGGGCGGCCACTTTTTATCGATCGTCGGCAGGGTATACCAACCGGCGTTGGCTGCCACAGCACTCAGAACCCGCGGACAATGAACGAAGGTCAATAGCCGGTGCACAAACTGAGCCCCTGCGCTGTGCCCGAACAGGTAATACCCAGGCTGCTGACTTCGCAACGCTTCCTTTATCGCGCTAAAGGTCCGCTCAATTTCCATGTAGGGTGTCTTTAGCGGACTGCGCCAGCGACCCTCCTCGGCGGCATGTGCATTCACGCGACCTTGAGTCACTACGCCCAAGGTATACGCGTCACCGTTGGGATAGTCATTGCGCGAGAACTCCAGTGCCACAACCAGTACCTGATAGCGCTCTGCCACAGGCGCCGCTGCTTGCAGATAACGTTCGGCGTCGCGCCCGGTGCCGTGCATGACGAACCATATGCGCCCGGTTCTCGAATCGAACTGACTGGGACGAAACACATGGACGCTCAGAGGTTTGCCTTGCAGGCTGTGGATCTTCAGGCGACCGGTGCCGTTTGTCGTCAGGACTTTGCGTGCCTGCGCCGCATCGACGAAGACGTCTTCGCCTGACGCGGCATCACGGGCGTCGACACGTGCAAGTTCAGCGCGGCAGGTGGGCGAGTGCCACGCAAAATGCCTTGCCTCGATGGGTGCTGCTTTTGCTTGCGCTATGGTTTCTGCTCTGGATACATCAACTGATGCCAGCGTCAGGAAGACGACCATTAGTTGCAGCCATGAAGAGATGCGGCTGTTCTGCTGATGAGCGCATCGGCGCGTGTTTGACTGCTTCATATGCGCGCCATAATCGATGTGGCCTTCGGCGGCGTGGCGGGACTCACGACGGGCGGCGCCATCGCAGTCGTGTCGTCGGTGCCGCGATCGACCCCGCAGCGAGTCGCAGCGAGCTCGACAACCGTGCCGATCAGCTGTACCCAGCTTAATCCTGCCGCGCGCGCCATGACGTCCATCGTGCCATGCTTTTCCAGAATGGTGTTCGTGTGCACACCCGTCACATGAGGCTCGCCATGAGCATCGAGCGTCAGATCCACCCGCGCGAAGTCGCGACATCCCATGGCCCTGAAGGTGCGCAGCGCCAGTGATCGGCAGTGATACGCGAGCTGCTCGTCGAGCGGCGCCGGACATTCGATAGCTTGCCCGTTCCGCGTGGATGATGCGATGGGTAGGCAACGCAGTCGCTTGTTGCCCAGCACGCCGATGCTGATCGTCGTCCCTTCGAACCATGCTTCGCACAGCACGCCACGGGAACGTTCCGCCATCAGCCGAGACAGCGCACCGGAAAACTCATAGCGCGTTCTGACAATCAGTCGCGTGTTATCAGTATCGTCGCGACCGCGCAGCACCATCGGAAACGGCAGATCGGGTGGCTCGGTACGCCAAAACGTCAGCAACCGAAAATCCGGTACGGGTAGGCCGTAGGCCTTGAGGCGCGTCAGCAAGGCAAAGCGGTCGCACAAGGAGGCTTGGGTCAGTGGATCGGCGCCGGTGTAGGCCACACCGGCCATCTCCAGCAGCGAAGGCACATGCACCCGACGGCCGACGCCCTGGATACCTGTGCTCATGTTCAGCACGACGCCGCCGGGTGCGCCGGTGCGAGGATGGGGTGGCAGGAACTTGCGCAATTCCCGCAGCAGTGTCATATCGCCCTCGAACATCTTGACCGTGTAATCTTGCTCCCGAAGGGCATCGATCAGGTGCTGCAGCGATGCGTTACGCTCGGCCTCGTTCGCCTGCGGCCCCAGTCGACCGATCGTGCCATGTGCGCTCTTGTTGCGAACGACCGCCACACGCTTTTTTCTTTGTTGAGTCGGATGCTGTCGTGAGCCTGATGCATAACGAGAGATCAAGGCAGTGAGATGATTTTGCCAATCCTGCAGCAGGCGAAAATCCAGAAACTCTGAAATGAACACAATGGCGATGATCTGAAACAGCATCAGCTCCGGGGCGCGCAGCAGCAGCTTGAGAAAGGGACCAAAATTCATCAGCCCGTAAAGTAGCAGCGCAAGGCCCAGTGTCCAGCCCAGACGCCAGGCCGCTGTGGCAGGCCGGTTCTGGTCCAGCGTGCCCGCAATTCCCTCGGCCATCAGGGCCAGAATGATCACAGGGAAAAAGCCCAGGTTGAAAACCATCGTTGATCGCTGCCAGGAACCCACCATCAGGAAAAAAATTTGTATGCCGGCGGTAATCGCAAGAATCATCGAGATGCGGGCATACATTGGCAGACGTACACGCCGCATCCATGGGCGCAGGGTGGCGATCACACCTACCACAATGGCGATGAGCATCAGGCTGGGGCCTACGCCGACTTCCTGAAATCCGACGGCGATCAGAACCGAGCGGAAGCCCAGCACACGCAAGCCGAAGGTCAGGCGCGCCAGCGTAATCAAAAGCGCTGCCGTTGGCAGCAGCATCACGTAGATCACCTCGTGTCTTTGTACTAGGGGCACCCATTCGAGCGTGACAACAGTGTTCAGGAAATACCCGAGATTCATGACAGGACCGAGAAGGAATCCTCCCGAACCATGCAAACCGGGTGCCGGCATGATACGAGCGGTGAAGGCCATGAGCGACAAGCTTGCCAGCACGGTCAAGATCGTCAGGTCCGTGGTGGAAAGATAACCTTTGCCGCGCAGGATCCCGAACCCTCCGAACCATCTGGAAGCGCCATTCGTCTCGGTCACCGTATTTGTTTGAACTCCGGGTGACGATAGGCCAGTCGAATTTGCGTTCAACACGTCATCACTTGCCATTGCGGTTGATATCAACAACAGCCGATAGTCCCGGCAGCAATGACGTGGGCGGATTTGACAGCCTGATGATGGCTGCAATAATCGGTGCGCTGTGAATTCGCGTGGTGCGTGGTTCAGGTACGGCCACGACCGGCTCCTCAAGGTCGGTGGTGGCGCCGATTCGTTCAATCACGCCCTCGAATTGCTGTCCCGGTAGCGAAGGAAACGTCACCTTGGCGGCGCTGCCGATATGAACCTGTTCAAGCTCGTCTTCATCGATCCAGGCCTCGACCCAACGATCGCCACCGATTACCATGTTCACGATGGGGATGCCCGTTCTCACCGACCCGCCTGTGTTGATGAGCCAGCGAACAATCGTGCCGTCGGTTGGCGCTCTGATGACGGTTGACTCCAGATCCGCCTGCACGCGTGCCAACTTGGCTTTGGCTGCATTGATTTCAGAAGACAATATACCGAGCCTCTGCTGACGGATGGCGATGCCCGAGATATTGAGTTCCGCGTTTCGCACCGCTGCGTCAGCAGCACTTGCGTTACTTTGCGCACCACTCAGTTGTTCTTGCGCGAGTTGCTTCCTTACATTGGCTTCGCGTAACGCCTCCGCCGAAATCATCCCGCTCTTGAAAAGCTCCTGACGGATGCGACTGTACTCTTGCGTTTCAGCGATGCGGATTTTTGCCACCTGCACCTCTGAGCTCGTGGCTTCCGCACGGGCCTTGGTCTCGCGGTAAGCCACTGCGAGAGTTTTGCGTTCTTGTTCAATGGCTGCAGTCTCTTGTACAAGCGTGCGCTCCAGTGAGGCGATATTCGCTTTAGCTTCTGCTTCTTGTGCGCGTAAATGACCATCGTCGAGGCGGGCAATGACTTGTCCGGCACTGACTCGAGTCCCAGGCGCTGCTTCCACGGATACAATGCGGCCGTCAAAACGGGCACCCACCTCGGTCAACTCCATCTTCACAAACGCATTGCGCGAGATGACGTTTTGCGCGCGGTGTGTACTGAAAACCCAAACGGCAATGACCAGCATCGTCAGGGCGAGCAAGACGACCAGCCAGCGAATCATGCGCCTGCTCACACCAGCTGGGCGCACTCCAGGTTCTTTGTGTGAGCTTGTATTGGAGGCTGCCTCAGGCTCATCATCAAAAAATCCCCAATCGACATGCTCTGAAACTGGCTTCATGTTTTTTTCCTTGCCGATGTTACCTACGGATTGATTACATTAAGTGGGGTATGAGTACTCGAGCTTGCTATTGGGGCAGGGTGCTTGTGTTTTCCTCGTCGACGGTGGCACCAAAGAGTGACCAGAACACGCGTTGAATGAGGCGTCCTTCACGACACAAGGGCCCGAAATGATGGTCGACCCCATCGATTTCGTTCAGCTCGATCATGGACGGCATCGCATGCGCCTGCGCTTGGGCCTTCATCGCAGCCACCCAATGTCGAGCCCGTTCCAAACGATGTTTGCCTTGTTGTGCGCTGATTTCTTCGCTATTGCGAAACACCTCTTCTTCGGTGTCCCGGGTGCCTTCCAGCACGGTGACTCGCACGCGCAGATACTGCTCTGGATTGAAGGCTATATCCGGCAATCGCTTTGTCGAGCGTATGCCGAAGGGGAACTTGCGTTTGGTGTCTGGGAAGGTGTACCAGCGTGCGCCTGCGATGACGGCAGACTCCACGCGATGTGGATGCGCCATCAGGTAGCGGTGGGCAAATTGAGCCCCCGATGAGTGGCCGAAGAGCCGAAAGCGCGTCGCATCGAGGCCGGTGAGCAGACTCACCTCACGCAGGCAGTCGTGCAGAAATACATCAGCGCGATTTTCCTGTCGTCCGATACTGCGGTAACCAGCTCGAACTGATCCGCCCATGCCGGGTGACAGCAAGGTCACGCCCAATCGTTCGCAAGCGGGAATGAATGCAGCGACCTGTTGCTGCCAATGGCGGCTAACGCCCAAGACCACGACCAGCAGTGGACTGTCGATGGAAGCGCCGGTTGGGCGATACAGTAAGTATTCATTGGTCGGATCACTGCGTAGCGCCCGCCGATGGAGTATTCCCTGCGGCAGGTGCCACCCAGCGGCGCCCGAGCGAGGCGGAGTCATCGTGTGTTTTTCCATAGGCTTCTCCATTGATATCTGCCATGTGGTTTGCCGTAGTCGGTTCTTTTCCGCGCAGCGTCTCCCTTTGTCGTTGCGCTCCCGCGAGAATCTCCATCGCATTGCTCGCGCTGGCAAGGCCTGGACGGTCGTAGACCGGAAGGCCGAGCGCTTGCGTTGCTTCGCGTGCCTGCAGAGGCGCCGCAGAAATGATGCCGCAGAGGCCGAGCACGGGTGGGCTCGCGTTTTCCTTCAACCAATGAACGCCGGCGCTCGCACCCATCGAATCCTGCGAGGCCATTATCAAACCGCCCACCAGAGAAGCGAATACCTTGGACTTGAGCAGTGCTGAGGTTTCGATCTGCAAAACACCATCGGCGATTTCCACGACCGCAGCATCGACGCCTTCATTGGCAGCGTGCGCCAGCAGCGATACCAGCGCTGATTCGATCTGCGAAATCGGCGCGAGGTAGGTCGTGGACATGCCGGCATCGGTGAAGTCCAGTACGGGCGAGGCACCCGCATCTTTGAGCAACCAGGTGTCTCCACCCGCGCCGGTACCGGTGATCTTGATGTAAGCCACCCGTAGCCCGGCGGCGATCAGGCCCCGGACAAGATGGGCACAACTGTGGGTCTTGCCCGAATCCATACCGGTTCCGACGACGGCAATCGTAGTGGGAGGGTGCGACCCGATACGAGTGAGCGTGGGAAGGGCATAGTCGCGCAAATTAATGCGTTGACCCTGATCGTTTCCGAGCAGGCCGATCGGGGTAATTTGCGTCGGACTCTTCATCCGGGCATGCCATGAGGTGACTCGGGAAGCAATGCCGCCGCCGGCAGACAGATGACAGGGTCCCAAGGTGTTTGGTATTTCGGATTCGAATTGATTTGAGGCGTAGCGGTTACCGTAGGCCACCACGATCTCATCCCCCGGGAACATTTGCATGCGTCGACCACTGGGCAATTGAAGACCCGTGTGTTGTCCGAGGGAGTCCACCACGGCCAGAATCAGATCGCCGGTGTCGGGTTTGCCAACCGGTGGCAGCAGCACGGCTGCCGCATCGACTGGCACCCTGCGGGTGGCGAATGCCCAGGCGGCGCTTTGGATTCTCTGAACATCCTTGTTTTTTGGAATGCCTTCGATTCGCATAAAAAGAGCCTTTTTCACAACGTGATTGTCGACATTCGGCTTAATCAACCAAGAGTTTTGATGCTCGGGAGCCGCACGGCAGCTGGAAGTTATCAAGAAGATAACTAAATGTCAACGAAGTTTGATGTCAAAAGGAAAATATATTGAAATCTTGGCCGGTAACCGCCGAAATGAGGGCAGTTCGGATTACGGGGTTACGGATCGCTGGAATTCGCCGCGCACACTCGAAGAGGCACTAGGCCATAAGGGACTGGTAGGCAAGAAAGCCTCTGGGAATCGGCAATCGGTGGCGGCTACTGCCGCAAGAATATTGGCACCGGTGTTCAGCGGGTACCGGATTGTGCCAGCGGGGCGACAATCCGGTAGAAGTGTCAGAAAACTGTTCGCCGAAACTATTTACATATCGGACGAGAGAGATATCGCTTGTGCTTGCATCAAATCCGCAAGTGTCGCTTTCCCTTCAGATGTTCGTGCCTGATCGATCATCTGATGGGTAACACGGAGATTCAGGTCCTGTAGCCAGGTCATCAAGCCACTCGGATTGAGATCAGCCATCAGTGGCAGCACCTCATCACCATGAGCATCAAGAAGATCCTGGAGGTTTAATCCTGCTTGCAGGAATTTATCGAACCAGAGAACACTGCCCGCTTTGAGTGCGCCGATGACCTCCTGATCAAGCAAACGCCGGTCCAAATCAGCCGAACCTGAATGCATCGACTCGATGAGTTTATTGAGAGCAACAGAATGAGCTGCTGCGATCTCATAAGCTACGGCATTTCCGCTTTTTACTGAGAATTCTCCCATTGAAAACAACATACCACGGACAAAATAATGATCGCCAGGCAAAAAATTAATCATGGCTGTATAGCCGGGCAAGCTTGTAATGAAAGCAGTGTGCCTGCTGCTGGCAGAGCTGGAATGAAGCAAAACAATCCACTTGTCAAATTCTTTTAAAGCAGGCCATGCAGCTTCCATTGCAGCAGAAAAATTTTCAAATTCGCACTGTTTAAATAAAAAATTACTTTGGACAATTTCGTAGAATATTTTCGTTGCTTTAGGGCATTCCTTTAAAAAATCTTTTATGTTATCGGTACTATTATTTTTTATAAAATATTTAATCAATTCAGATAAGATAAGGTCATTTTCGAAGTCTGATTTTCGTAAACGTGAAACTCTCGCAGATGATTCTTCAAAGAGTTTTTCTATTTCATTCAAGGTGTTACTTTGAAGTAAAAAATAGATTTCCATTTCCTTTTGTGAAGCTCCATTCAAAGATAAATCGTTAGAGCAGCAAGGGAAATTATTGATTCCTTTGATAAAAGTACGTATATCTCCTGATACCGCAGCCGCAAATATCGCGCCTGTTTCAGGATTGCCCCTGTAAAGAGGAGTAACGCCAGCACTAAGGGGCTGTCTTTTTTGCAAAGTACGATAGACAATGCTTGAGCCTGTTTTATCGTCAAAATTGAGTAGCGGGTTTTTGATGGCATCAAATTTATTGGCCAGTTTTTGTATGGTTTCCTCATTTTGGGACTGGCACCATCTTTCAAGTTGCAGAGGATCTTCATTGATGGGATATCCATGTTCCCAGTTGACAGAGTCGAGAATTTTTTCTAAAAACAATACAAATATTGTGTCGTCATCAAACTGCAAAGCTTCGCTGTATGCGCTGATCACCGACAACTCATCGTCATGAAGCTGAAAGGCACATGGCGCTTGTGGGTTGGCACCCGCATGGAGCAACAGGGCAGCCTGTTCGGCATCACCTCGCTGCACCGCGAGGTAAAGCGCGGTGCAACCGTTGGCATCAGGGAGATTCAGGTATTGCGGTGCCTTTTCAGCCGTGAATGTGATCAGTTTTTGAGTAAAGTCTGCTGGTGCAGGCAACTGAAGGCACAGCGTTAGCAGATTACTGCCATACAGAGCCCCACCGCGGCTTACTGTAGTTTTTTCTACCCGATCAATGGCCATTTGTATGATGGCGCTTTTTTGCTTCTCCGGATCAAGACTGGGTAGTGTTGTCGCCCAAGCCGCTGAGGTGAGGTAAGGGTTATTCGTTTTTGCCGTGCGTTGGGATGCATGCGGTATCCAGGGTATCCCAATGTCATCCGGGCATAAAGCTTCAGCGGCAAACGCCCAGTCATTATTAATGACGGCGGCATGAACTGCAGGCAGTCCCGTTATGTTTCGGTATTTGTGTTGATCTGTCGGCTTGTCCCAGCTGAATTTAAGCTGCCGCGCATGCCAGCCTACTAAACCCCGGCTGCTAATCGTGGGCGCTGCAGATGTTGTCTGCGGGCCGGTGACTGTTGTTGTGACGGTCGTGGTTGTGGTGTTTGTTGTCGTCGTTGTGGCAGCAGGATCTGATCGGTGAGGTGAGGTCGTCGCAAAGCTCATGGCGGCTCCAGTTGAATGAAAGGAGCCGACTTGGTAACTGTGCCCGCAATTTCGTTCAACTGCCGACAGAAAAAAGCCGGTCGATTATCAGCCCAGCAGATTTTCCAGCGTACGTCGGTAAATGTTTTTCAGGGGTTCGATCTTAGTCACCGCGACGTGCTCATCGATCTTGTGAATGCTCGCGTTCTTGGGGCCACATTCGACAACCTGCGGGCAGATCTGTGCGATGAAGCGACCGTCCGAGGTGCCGCCGGTCGGTGATAGCTCGGTATCCAGACCTTTTTCCGCCTTGATGGCTGAGCTGAGTGCATCGCTGAGTGCACCACGCGGTGTGAGGAAGGGTAGACCGCCGACGGTCCATTTCAGATCGTAGTCGAAGCCATGTTTGGTATGAGGAGGGGGCTGACATTGCATCAGCCCCGAGATGGCCGAGGGTTGACAATTCGAAGAGCTTAAGCCACCGGATTGCACTGTGAAGCGGCAACCCGGGAGGATCGGGCATTTAAGAATTACATGTACGAAATGGCAAATGTGACGGCGAATATGTCGATGCAGATCGATTTATCGGTTCAGGAATTGATTAATGGGTTTTCCTGCGAGCACTTATTAAATCCGTTAACGCCTGCCTGCCTTCGTCTGTTTGTATTAGTTCAAAACTTTCGCGATCGGCCATCTCCGGATCAAACTCTATGTCCTTCAATCGAGCGGACAAACCTGAAGGATCAAAATCGGCCAACGCAGGTAGGAGAAATTGACTACTCATATTAAATACCCGTTGTAAGTCTGGGCACGCCTGCAGTAATTTTTCAGTCCATTGAACGCTCCGGGCGCGCAGGGAGTAAAACAGAGCGTCGGCAAAAACACCATCTGCTACGCTGCGACTTGAATTATTAAGAGCCGCAAACATCATGCTGCTTTGCTCTGCAGCAAAGTCGAAGAGTTCCGTATTTTTCCAATTGGTAGCAGTTTTACATAATTGAGTGAAAAGTGTTTCATTAACCTCAAATTCTGTACTTTTGATAAACAGATCAACGTATGTCGAATCATACTGACCAAGATTATTAAAAATTTTTATCTTTTCGCTCTCATTTAAGGTTTTGCAAACATTCTCTAAAATTAATTTAAATTTTCCAAGAGAGTGAATTGACTCTTTTTCCAAGAGAGTTTTTTTTGCATTGATAATGCAAGTATCGAAACTATCGCATTGCTCTGACAGCAATTTGATTGATTCCTCTGATTTGTTTTTTATAAAAATTATTATGGCATCAGTGGCGATTGAATCAATATCTTCACCTTTGTACTCGGATCTGAGGAAGTTCAGTAAATTAAAAAATTGCTCTGGCGGCCCAAAGATTGAAGACAAATGCAGAACGTTATTTTCCTTAATGGGATTAATGAGTGCATGAGTATTAACTTCAACTGGCACATTATTTTCAATACGCCTGTGGTACAGGCTGGATCCTGATTTGTCCGGAAAACTGAAAAGTGCAAACCGAAGATGTGGGAACTTTTCGGCAAGTCGGAGTACATCTTCTTCGGCGTGATTTGCAACCCAGAAAAAGAGTCTAAGTGGATCATTTGCAATCGGATAATTGTCAGGGGTGGGCAACTGTTGAATTGCTTTGGAAAGAATTAGCTCAAAGATTTTATTTGATCCCGCTTTCATCGCAAAAGAATAGGTACTAATTCCGGCTCTGGTTCCATCGTGCCATATTGAATTAGTGCGGACTCTCCAGTCAGCACCTGCATCCAAAAGCATCGCTACTGCCGCTTTGTCACCGCGCTCAATCGCGACATACAACGGCGTCTTCCCACTGGCATCAGGATTATTGAGGCATTGCGGCGCGTGTTTTTGGCTGAGCGTGATAACTTTTTGTAGAAATTCGCTAGGGGCACCTTTTTCCAGGCATAAAGTCAAAAGGTTGGCGCCATACATTGATCCGGTACCCATAGGATTGGTGCGTTCAACCAAATCTGCGGACATTTCGATAATCGCAGCATTTCGCTGTTCTTCATTTTTGCTAAGTAGCTTGGTACTCCATCCAGATGAACCGGAATGGCCTTTGTTCAGCATTGGCGGACGGTGCGAGACCGGTGGCGTCCAGATAAGCCCGATATCGGCTGGGGAAAGAAGCTCTGCTGCAGTCTCCCAATCGTGGTTAATCACGGCAGCATGCACCGGAGGTAAACCGGTTTCGACCAGGTATTTATGATGATCAGCCCGCTTGTGCCAGTCATACCCTAAATTTTTTGCATGCCAGCCTACAGGCTTGCTACTCATTCTGGGTAGGGGAGTTGGTTTCTGCGAACTTGTTACGGCCGTGGTGGCTGTCGTGGCTCTGGTATTGGTCGTTGTGGTGGTCGTGGCGGGGTAGGTTGCTTGGGGTGAATTGGCTGGGACACTCATGGTAGCTCCGCATTAGATGGCAGGAGCTAACTACGTAACTGCCGCCGCCCGTTTGTTCACGATGGCAACAGTCATGGTGCAACGCCAAATCAGCCCAGCAGATTTTCCAGCGTGCGCCGGTAAATGTTTTTCAGGGGTTCGATCTCAGTCACCGCGACATGCTAATCAATCTTGGGAAAGCTGGCGTTCGTCGGACCGCATTCGACAACCTGAGGGCAGATCTGTGCGATGAAACGACCGTCCGAGGTGCCGCCGGTCGTTGATAGCTCGGTATCCAGACCCGTCTCGGCCTTGATGG
>JACCDJ010773511.1_pt1 | contig 14617 bp, 9 predicted proteins | sample 7444481 | NCBI WGS metagenome assembly JACCDJ01 (sample SAMN15323435, study PRJNA562643) | freshwater metagenome | isolation source: river surface water | place: USA:Blue River Watershed | collected 2017-08-15 | reverse complement strand
CCCGTTGAAGTGGGGCTTAAATCCACGCGGTAATAGACGATGTCAAAGGTCTCGAGCTTTTCCGGGTCACTCAGCTTCAAGTTCCAGTCTCGACATAGGTATTTTCCAAAGCTCAGGCGATGAACCTGTGCCGAAGAAGGAAGAAGGTTTACCCAGTACTTTCGCCAGCGATCCCCCAGGAAAGTGGCTGAGATCAATTCAGGACGTTTGCCGAAGTGGGTTTTGTCCTGCTGGGTGATTAGGTCGAACTCTTTCCCGTTGGCCTGGATTCCTTGAACTTCATACCAGCCCGGGTCCTTCATGGGCTTTGAGAACATCCCCCACTGTTGATCCAGGCCCGTGAGCCAGATCCAGCGTTGGCTTTGAACCCAGCGTTGAAGTGGTTTTCCATTCTGATGGGGAAGCGTTTGCCAGTTAAAAAGGAAGATGATCACGGCCACAAAGGCGGCAACAAGCGCTGCGGCCCAGCCTGGAAACTGCGGGGCCCGGGATTCGAGATCAGGCACAAATCGGCTCATGAGCGGGCGATGAGCAGCAAAGCCTCGGTAAGCAAGATTGCCCACCCAACGAATGGGTGGAAGTCCAAGAAGGCGAGCGACGAGGCGCCACGCTGGTTTTTTACTCTCGTTGAGAAGCTCAATGATTCCGTCAAAGCGGGTAAAGAAATTGCCGTCGCCCCGTTTGAGAAGCCAGGAGTTCTCCTTTTCCATCCGGGCATGTGCCTCAGGCTCGCTTTGAGCAGGGTGCGCGAGCGTGAGCGGAAACCCTAAGATTCGTTGAAGGAGCACGATCATGCGCCAGCAGACGCCGCATTCGCCGTCATAATAGAGGACGACTCCTTGAAACGCATTTCGGCGGCTTCGCCGTTTCCAGAATGAACTTGGGATTAAAGCCAGGAGCGGAACCATGGAGATGGCTCCAAAAAGACCTACCTGAAGAAGGAGCGAGATCGAGAGGTGAAGTCCTGCAAGGCCCAGGATTCCCGCCCAAACAAGAATTTTAGGTCGCCGCTTGAGGGGCAAGAAAAAGGCAACGAGCGGAATGAGAAGCTCACTCCAAATGGTGGCCCAATTCCCCACCCAGGTGAACGCTTTCCACTGGGAAAGTTTGAGTGAAAGAGGCGTCGCAAATTGCAGCGCTAAGAGGGCGTAATGCGTTCCCAGGCCCGCCTGCCAATCGGGTTCGGCCCACTTGAGAAGGCCTGCAAAAAAGTAAACGCAAGTAATCTGGAGGATCAGAAGAAAGGTTGCGGCACTGGAAAAGGTGACCGAAGTCTCTTCCTCTTCGGGGTCCTGACGACGAAACAGCCGATCGAGCGAGAAAGCGGAGCCGATCGGAAGGAGGGCCGCGATCAAGAGCTGCATCCGGAAATACAGATCCCCTCCGTGGATGATGGGAGGGGTGCGGTTCTGGAGCCCTAAGGTCAAAATCCAGCACCCCAGGGCCATGAGGCGACTCTTCCAGCCCAAGAGCAGGGCCAGTCCCAGCAGTGCGTGGACCGCAAAGACGCAGGCCATGCCCTGGGAAGTGCCGCTGAGAAGCTGGGGGGTCAGCGGCCAGGCATCGCCCACCGATTCAATGAGAACGGTTCTTGGGAGCACGCCTGCATCGGTGTGGAAGGCCTGAAACAGGCCGGGCTGGGAGCGAATCCACAGGTCGGACAAAACCAGGGCGCCCAAGCCCACCCGAAAGGCTGCTAGGGAACGAAGGTCGAGCGCATAAGAAGAGGAAAGCCAGGCAGTCAGCCGCTTCATAGGCGTCCTTTCATGGTAGCCGCCCCTCGCCTTTCCACAACCCCATGAGAATCCACTGGGCGTGGGTTGCCGGGTGCAAAGGGCTTTGCTATACCCAGTGGGTCGACCGTTCATACTCGTCGGTTCTCAGGTGGAGAGGTGGCCGAGTGGTCGAAGGCACTCCCTTGCTAAGGGAGCAGCGGGATAAAACCCGCTCGCGAGTTCGAATCTCGCCCTCTCCGCCATCTTCTACCGGGGGCTTTTCCCCGAATCCGGCGTCATCCTCCTCGGTCCTCCCGCAGCGTAGCGAATCTACGCTTTGGTCGGAACCTCGTCAGCTTCCTTGCCTTCGGGGAAAATCCCCGCGGTAAAACACACGCCTGTCCACTGGACAGGGCGGGCGCTCCCGCAGGCAAATCCTGCCCTCTTTCGAGGGTCGCGGTTTCCAAGGAAACTGGTGAGGATGTCGTCCTTACCGGCTCACGGCAACGGCATGTTTGAGAAGCTCGACGCCTTCGTGGCAGCGGCAAAGCACCTGGAGACCGAACTGGCTCAGGAGAGGGCCCGCGTCCGTAAACTCCAAAGCGAGCTGATGGAGCGCCAGCAGGCCAACGAGCGCACTCACCGCGAACAAGAGATTCGAATTCGCGAGCTGACCATTCAGCAAACAAGAAACGAAGCCGCTCTGGACGAGTACCGTGCTCAGGAAGCGCGCTCGCAGTCTCGCCTTCAAAAAATTCAGACCGACTATCGCAAAGTCCATGAAGAGCTCACGCAGTACCGAGCCGCTTGGAGCGAAGTGCTTCAGCGCGAGCGCGAAGCAAAGCTCATCTTGGAAGAAAGTGCGGGCATTCAAAAGAGGCTCTCTGAACTCGAGCAGCGTTTGAAGGCCAGTGAAGAAGCGCGAACTTCCGATCGGCAGCGCCGCGAACAAGCCGAGCGGCACGCGCAGACTTATCAGGAAGAACTCAAAAACGCTCTGGTCCGCCTGCACAGTTCAGAAGCCAAGTTCAATGAGTTGACCCGCGAGCTTCAAGCTTTCCGGGAATCTAAAGTTAACTTTGATCAGGAAGTCGAGCGGGTAGAGAAATCCGTTCGTGAGCGTGCGGAGTGGGAAAATCGAAAGAACATCGAAAGAGTCAGGGCAGAGCTTGAGCGGGAATCCGTCCTGGCCCAAGAAAAGCTACGCGATGAGCTTCGCGCCAGAACCCAAGCCGATTTGGAGCGCGTCGTTCTTGCCGAACGCGAGCAGCAAGCTCGAGCGCGCGAGCAAGCCGAAGCGCAACGACTCGAAGTGCAGCAGCGCTTGGATCAAGAACGCGAAGAGTCGCTTGCTCGCCAAGCGGAGCTGGAAGCGCGTCTGGAATCGGAGCGCGAACAAACTCAGCAGCTTCGAGCCGAGTTTGACCGCCGCCTGGAAACGGAACGCGAGCAGCTTCTTCAGCTTCGAATCGAATTTGATCGCCGCTTGGAAACCGAGCGCGAGCAGCTGCGAAATCAGCAAGCTCGGACCGTCGAGGCGGAGTCCTCGCAGCGCGCTCTCACTCAGGAGATCGAACGACTTCGAGGCGAGAACGCACGACTCGTCGGGGATGCGATTCAGCGCTCGGCCCAGCATGCCGAGGAGCGAGAAAATCAGAGGGCTTCGAGCGAAGGCTTGGTCCGGAAGGTCGAGCACTTGCAAGCCACCGTCAGTGGTGAGTTGGAGCGGCTGCAATCCTCGGTTAAGGTCAGGGAAATGATGGCCCAAAAAGAACTCGAGATTGAAGACCTGCGCTTAGAGGTCGTGAAGACCCGTGCGGGCTCAAAAGGGCGCGAGCGCTCCTTGGCGAAACTTTCTCAGCTTTGCAATGAGCGCGACCTGCTTGGGGCGCGCCTATTTGAGCTGGAAGCCGCCATTCGCTCGGGCAGCCGCAAGACGGTCTCGGTTTTGGCCGGAGGAGCCGGCCTTGCGGGCCTTTGATCGCAAATTTGGCAGCGAGTTCTTGTCTCAGGTTCCAACGGGACCGGGCATCTATGAAGTCTTTGATGCCCAGGGAGGCTTGGTCTACGTCGGAAAGGCCAAGAACTTACGGCGAAGACTTTCTCAGTACCGAAACGCGAAGCGGCGAAAAAAACATGCCCGCATGAAGGCCGTCGTAGCAGCAGCGGCTCGCATTGAGCTGAAACCTTGCGAGACCGAAGTTCAGGCGCTCCTCCTCGAAAACAAAAGGATTCTGGAAGCCCGCCCAAAGCTCAATATCGAGGGGGCGTTCTCTTTTCTCTATCCCTATTTAGGGCTCAAGCGTGACGACCATGGAACGTTTCTGGTTTTGACCACTCGGCGCGAAGCTTTCGAAGGCTTTCAGTTTTTCGGCTGTTTTCGGTCCCGAAAAATTACGAAAGAGGCGTTTCAGGCACTGGGTGAGCTCCTGGAATACATTGGGCACCGAGTGCCGCCAGCGAAGCTGCCCTCCCGCTCAAAAGATCGCTATGCTTCGCGTCTGGGCTTTCGGCAGATTCCCGAGGAATGGGTCACTCTTCTCGGTAATTTTTGGAACGGGCATTCCACAGAAGCGATCGAATGGCTCGTTCTAGGTTTAGTGGAAAACGCGGGCGCTCGTCGAAAGAGACGTCAGGTTCAAGAGCACTTGGACTCCCTCAAACGATTTTGGCGCGATGAAGCCAGACCTCTGAGAAGCGCCTGCCAAACGGTAGGTCATGAAGGGGCTCTGGTGGAGCAGTGGGAGCGAGATTCCTTAATGATTCGCGCAAGGAGGCACTCCCCATGAACTGGGACGGGGTTCGAGTGCTTCTGCCTCTTGGGCTATTTTTCTTTGGCCTCACTCAAGCCTGGCTATCGCCTGACCGGGGCGCTGATCTTTTTGCGCGGCAATCGTTTTACGTCATATTGGCGCTGTTTTTAGCTTGGGTGTGGGCTGCAGCCGACTTCCTCAGGGAGCGCCGGGAGGGCCTGTACCGGATCGGCGCGCAGGACCGTGATGTCTTATTCATGGCAAGCGCGCTGACTGCCGTTATTTTTCTCAGCGTCGAAGTAGGGTTTAAGACTTTAAGCGATGAGACCAATTTACTTTCGGTCTCTCAGTCCATGTTGAATGAGGGGACGGCATTCAATCTCCTTCAGGGGAAATTTTACTTCGGGAATTTAAACGTTCAGGAAGTGGGCATTCCCACGCGTCCCCTCCTCTTTCCGTTCCTGACTTCTCTTCTTCATCGCGTGCTGGGCTTTCGTCCGCTTTTGAATCCGTTTTTACTCAACGGAATCCTTCTTTGGACGGGGCTGATGCTTTTGGGGCTTTGGGCTAAGCGCCGCTCGGGTTCTCGCTGGACGGCTCTTGCGGCGATGCTTCTGGTTTTGGCGCAGCCCATTTTGAGTATCAGTGCCACTTCGGCGGGTTTTGATCTTCTCAGTACGCTTCTCTATTTTGGCTTACTGGCTTTAGCGCGCGAGCTCTGGTTGAGGCCGTCGGATGCGCTTTTTCGCTGGTTTTGGCTCACTCTTCTTTTGTTCTGTCAGGTTCGCTACGAATCCGTCCTGCATGCCGGTTTAATGGGAGTCATACTCGTCGCTTCGAAGCGCTTGGGTCGCGCTGAGTATTCGCGCCATCGAGAGCTTCTGGCCTGGACGCCGCTTTTTCTTCTCCCTTGGATTCTTCAGCGCGCTGTTACGGCTGGGCAATGGGAGACCGATCCAGGTGTTGCGCCCTTTGCGCTTTCTCACCTCCTTTTGCATTTTGGAGAGTGGCTGAAGCTCCATTCTTCTTGGAATTCAACCCTTCCCTACGCGCTCACGCTTCACTGGGCCGCACTGGGGTTGGCGCTCTATGGAGTGGCCAACTGGCTTCAAACGAGAAATCAAAGCTCGGGCACGCGCTCAGGCGAGCATTCCTCGAGCTTGCGTGGTTGGCGCGTGCTCGTCGCACTCACTTTTGTGTCGACGCAGGCGGTTTTCTTGGCTCACCACATGGGTACGCCCGCTCATCCCACGCAGGCGCGGTTTTTCCTGACCTGGGCGGTCGGCATGTCGTTACTTCCGCTTTTCTTTCACTTTCGATTTCCTCGGCTGTTTGGCCCAGGGCCACTTTTGGCTCTCTCTGCGCTCGGGTTTGTCCTTCATCACCCGACTGCCATCGAGGGGCGCTTTATCGATCAGCTTTATCTGATCCGCGAGACGCGCTTTGTGCTCTCAGAGCTTGATCGCCTGGGAGGCCCGAAAGGAATCGTGGTGACCGATCGTCCGGGACAGTACGCAGCCTTAGGGTACGGTTCGGCCGATTTCTCGCGACTGAACCGAGAGCGCGAGCTTTATCTTACGGAGCTGAAACGGGGCCTTTTCCCGGCAATTTTTGTGATTCAAAAGGTGACTTATGCAAATGAGCAGCCCGTGCCGGGGCAGGTGCTCGATCCAAACTTTAAGACAGAAATTTTGGCTGAGACCCAGGCCACAGAAACAGAACGGATTCGACTTTTGAAAATTGTTCCCTGAAGCGCACCTCATGCGCTCTAAACGCTTTCCGCGATTTCACGAATCGTTTAGAGTGCGCGAGCCGAGAAAGGAGGAAAATCAGCGATGGAAAACTTAGTCCCAGATGAGCCGCAAGGTTCGGGAGAAATTCTAGCCAAAGCTGACTCCGTCCTGACGGCTTGGCCTGCTTTAACGCTTGCCGAAAAAAGCGAAATTTTCCGTGCTCTCCCGCGCGGCGAGGCAGAGGACTTGTTCCTGAGCCTGGGCGCCCCGGACCAATCCGAGATTCTTCACCTGGTGAGCCCCACGGAGCAGCGCTCCTGGGTGCGCCTCTTGGCGCCCGACGATGCGGCCGACTTGATTCAAGAATGCCCCTCGGAAGAGCGCCAGGGACTTTTGGGCCTTTTGGACGATACGACCCGCCGAGAAGTCACCGCCCTTCTTGCTTACGCTGAAGACGAGGCCGGCGGATTGATGAATTCGCGCTTCATCCGGGTTCGCCCGGAAATGGCCGTCGACGAGGCCATCACCTACTTCAAGCAGCAAGCGCGCACGCAGATCGAGACCATCTACTACGTTTACGTTTTGGATGGAGATCAGAAGCTCCTGGGTGTGGCCTCGCTCAGGCAGATCCTCTCGGCGCCTCCTGAGCGCCGGGTGCATGAAATCATGGAGACTGACCTCAAGGTCATTCCGGATGACATGGACCAGGAGGAAGTCTCACGGGTTTTCAGTCAGAACGAATTCACCGCCATGCCGGTCGTGGACTCGGAAGGCCGAATGAAGGGCATCGTCACGGTCGATGACATCGTGACCGTCGTCCAGGAAGAGGCCACCGAAGACTTCCAGAAAATGGGCGGCACGGAGGCCTTGGACGCGCCTTACTTTCAGAGTTCCTTTGCCGACATGATCCGCAAACGTGCGGGCTGGCTGGTTGTGCTTTTGGTCGGCGAGATGTTCACGATGACGGCGATGTTGTCTTTTTCGAGCGAGATCGAGCGCGCAAAGGTTTTGACGATTTTCCTGCCCCTGATCATCGCAAGTGGCGGTAACTCGGGATCGCAAGCGACGACCTTGATCATTCGCGCCATGGCGCTCGGGCAAGTGCGTCTTCGCGACTGGTGGCGCGTTTTTGTGCGGGAGCTGGCCTCGGGCATTGTCCTTGGCGCGATCTTGGGCTTGATCAGTCTCCTTCGCATCATCGTATGGCCGGCTCGAGAGACGCTTTACGGGCAGCATTACTTCTTGGTCGCGGTCGCCGTGGCTTTGAGTTTGGTCGGGGTGGTGCTCTGCGGGTCGCTTGCAGGTTCGATGCTGCCATTTCTTCTCAGACGCTTGGGGTTTGACCCCGCGAGTGCATCCGCGCCGTTTGTTGCCACGATTGTCGACGTGACGGGCCTCTTGATTTATTTCACGCTGGCAAGCTTGGTCTTGGGCGGAACGCTTCTCTAAACTCGTCCGAAGCCAAGTGCGGGGGTCGAGCGGCCTCGCCTTAGACTTTTTCCAGAATCACGAACTCATAGACTGCGGTGCATTCGCGGGATTCTGCTTCTTTTTCCAGCAGCGGCCTCCGTGTCCAGCCTTCAGGAATCTTGAGCTTTGCTTTTCGTTTCAGGAAGTTTCTGCTCACGACTCGTGTTCCGCAGGGGGCGCCTTTTGGGAGGCGTTCGACGAAATGAAGGGCAGATTCAGGGTCCAGCCTCGAAAGGTTGTCTGAGAGGGAATAGAAGTCGTAGGGCAGGGTTTTCGAGAGCTCGACCAAGCCACCGATCTGGATCTTTGGCTCGGTGGCGCAGGTTTTGGCAGCCTGGAAAATCTCGGGCTGAGCTTCGGGCGGGAATCCTTCTGCGAAGGAAAGGCGACCCAAAAAAAGGAGCTGAGCGAAGAAATTTTTCCGAAGCAAGGTTTCGTGAAAAAGGCGCGTGGACTGCCGGCTGACGGCTTTCCAGGCGGGCTCGAGGGCCTTGGCCGGATTTTCTTCCTCCCCGTCATCATCATCGTCGCGGAAGCCTGAGACGTGAAGAAAGCGGTTGGTAATGAACTCCGAGAGCGCGATTCTGAGAAAGAGTCTGAATTTTCGCTCACTCCAGCTCTTTTTCACCAAGGCCTGTTGCTCGCTGACTGTTTTAGCTGAAAAAAGCGGCTCAGCTTTCATCCAGGCAAGCTTCTTCAGCAAGTTGCCCAAGCGAACGAAGTGATTCTCCCAGCGCCCGAGAAGGAGAAACCCTTCAGGACTCCAAAGCGCGCGGTGCTTTTCCCAGAAAGTGCGAGTGGCCGTTTGAAGCTGCAGGCTTTGAAAGAGCTCCCACCGCTTTTCGGCTGACCCGGCGTGGTAGCCCAGCAGCAGGCAGTATTCTGGAAAGGACAACGCGCGAAGGGCTGAGAGTCTCAGCTCGATCATGTACTTTTGTGTTTCGCTTCGGGCCACGACGTCGAGCTGCGAGGGATTTCGCGCTAGGAGCGGAATGAGCCTTGCGCCTGAGCCGCCCGAAGAAAGGATTCTCGCCCCTTCCGAGGGAACAAGACCGTACTCGACCCACGTATCCTCGCGGGTGAGAGTGTAGTCGAGCTCGGGAATGGGGCCTCTCAGACGCGCTCGCATGGCCTTTTCAGTATGGGTGGATTAGCGTTGGGGAGCGACTCAAATTTCGTTAAGGTGCAGAAATGCCAGGTATTTTCTCAAATCGCTGCCCGATCTGCGCTCAAGGCGCCATCTTCACTGGCCTTTACTCGATGAACGAAGCTTGCCCGAATTGCCGCACGCTCTATGCACGCGAGGAAGGGTTCTTTCTTGGGGCGATGATTTTCAGTTACGTCCTGGGAATTTTCTCGATGGTGCCGACGCTCGTGCTTCTGATTTTTGCGTGGGAAGCGCCCATTTGGGCTGTGTTTTTAGTGCCGAGCGTCCAAACGGTGATGCTCAATCCGGTCCTGTTTCGATACTCGCGGATCGTGTGGATTCATCTCGCTCACCGAGTCGAGAAAAAAGTGGATCAAAAATGATGACGCGCTGCGTCTAGTGTCCGGGCCGGCCGGATTTTTGACCCCGATTTTTCGAAATAACTATCGATTCGGGCATTTAGACTTTTCGCGTTGAGTCGACCCACCCCACTACCTATTGGGGTGTGAAAATCTTGAGCCCCCATAGATTGACAATGCGGGGGGGCGGGTTAGTTTTGAAGGCGAAGTTCATCGAAGAATCGTGATTCCTCGAAGAGGTTCCACTGCGGTTGTGGATCGACGGTCTCGGGATCACGAGTCAAAAGTTTAACAGTGCCCCTTGGGGGCTCTGGGGTCTTGTTGTCGTTTCGGGGGAGAGAAAAAATGCAGGTCGTAAAAAGGGATGGAAGTCGGGAGCCAGTCAAAATCGAGAAGATCCTTCATGCGGTGAGTCAGGCTTGCCGCGGGATCACGGGTGTTGAAGCCATCGAAGTGGCCAAGCGCACCATCAACGGCTTGCATGACGGTTCCACGACGACCGAGCTCGATGAGCTCTCCATTTCGAACGCCGTGATGCTCATGGCGGACGAGCCGCGCTACTCGAAAGTCGCAGCTCGCATGCTCTCGGAATCCATCCGCAAAGAAGTGGGCCGCGATACGGCTTTCCGCGATTACTTGGCGCACGCCAAGGACCACGGCCTTCTTTCGGAAACCGTAATTGCTCTAGCATTTCAAGACGTTAAGGCGCTCGAAAGCGCGATCTCGCACGAGCGCGATGACTTGTTCGAGTACTTTGGCCTGAAGACGGTTGCGGATCGTTACCTGCTTCGTCACCCGAAAACTCGCAAACTCATCGAGCGTCCGCAGTGGATGTTCATGCGAGTAGCCTTGGGGCTTTCGAAGTCCTTGGGCGAGGCCATCGAGTTCTACGACATCATCAGCCAGTTCCTGTACATGCCGGCTACACCGACTCTGTTCAACTCGGGCACCCGCCATCCGCAGATGAGCTCGTGCTACTTGCTGACCGTCGCTGAAGACTCGCTCGAAGGCATCTACAAGTCGTTTGCTGACTGCGCGAAGCTCTCGAAATTCTCGGGCGGTATCGGCATCGATTGGACGCCGGTGCGTTCTTCGGGTGCTTTGATCAAAGGCACGAACGGCCTGTCCAACGGCATCATCCCCTTCTTGAAGGTCTTTGATAGCTCGGTTCACGCCGTCAACCAGGGCGGTAAGCGGAAAGGCGCAGCAGCGATTTACTTGGAGCCCTGGCACGCCGACATCGAAGCTTTCTTGGAGCTTCGGAACAACACCGGTGCGGAAGAGCGCCGCACGCATAACCTGAACCTGGCTCACTGGGTTCCGGATCTCTTCATGCGCCGGGTGGAGTCGGATGGGCAGTGGAGCCTGTTCTCGCCCAGTGAAACGCCCGAGCTTTTAGACTCCTACGGTCCTGAGTTCGAAGCCCGTTACGAGGCAGCTGAAAAAGCTGGCAAGGCGAAGAAGTCGGTCTCGGCTCGCTCGCTTTACGCGCGCATGATGCAGACTTTGGCTGAAACCGGAAACGGTTGGATGTGCTTTAAAGATCCGTCCAACATGCGTTCGGCTCAGACCGCTATGGCGGGCAACGTCGTTCACAGCTCGAACCTCTGCACCGAGATTCTGGAAGTGACTTCGGGCCGTGAGACGGCGGTTTGTAACTTGGGTTCGGTGAATCTCTCGGCCTACGTTCGCGAAGATCGAAGCTTTGATTACGAGAAGCTTGCTCGCGTCGTGAAGACGGCCGTGAAGTTCCTCGACCGGGTCGTCGACATCAACTACTACCCGACCGAAGAAGCGCGTCGTTCGAACCAGAAGTGGCGTCCCGTGGGCTTGGGTCTCATGGGCCTTCAAGACGCTCTCTTCCGCATGCGCTTGCCGTATGAATCCCAGGAAGCGCATCGCGTATCGACGCGCATCATGGAGACCATGCAGTACCATGCGATGGAAACGTCTCTGGATTTGGCCGCTAGTGAGGGCGCTTTCCCGGCCTTCCAAGAGTCGCGCTACGTTCAGAAACAACTGCAAGTTCACTTGGCGCAGCAGTTCTCGGGCATTCAGGTCGAAACCCACTTTGATTGGGACGGCTTGGCCGAGCGGATTGCAACTCAAGGCATTCGTAACAGCTTGCTCGTCGCGATCGCGCCGACTGCTACGATCGCCTCGATCGTGGGAGCTTATGAGTCGATCGAGCCCCAAGTTTCGAACTTCTTCAAACGCGAGACGCTTTCGGGTGAGTTCCTGCAAGTGAATCGCTACTTGATTGAAGATCTGCGCCGCTTGGGTATGTGGGACGCGCAGATGCGGGACCGCATCATCGCGGGCGAAGGCTCGATCCAAGGCATCGAGGCCATCCCGGCCGAGATCCGCGAGCTCTACAAGACGGCCTGGGAACTTCCCCAGAAGGCCTTGATCGATATGGCCGCAGATCGCGGGGCCTTCATTTGCCAGTCCCAGTCGCTGAACTTGTTCTTGGAAGATCCGACCATCGGGAAGCTCTCTTCCATGTACATGTACGCTTGGAAACGTGGCGTGAAGACTACCTACTACTTGCGCTCACGAGCCAAGACGTCCGTGAAGAAGACCACCATTTCGGGGCCCGACGCTCCGGCGGGTGCTTCGGCGGCCGGCAAGGGTTCGGTCGCATCGGCGCAGGGCAATTCCGGCGCGCAGGCTTCTGCAGCAGCAGAGGCAGCCCCCGCGAAGAAGCAGTACACGGCAGAAGAAGCTGTGGTTTGTTCGCTTGAAAACCCAGAGGCTTGCGAGGCCTGTCAGTAAACGGCTGAATCACTCCCAAGGAAGAAGGGAAGCAACTCAGATGATCCTCAATACCGAACTTGATCTCACGCTCCGTCCGATGAAATACCCTCAGTTCTTCAAGCTGTACCGTGACAGCCAGAAGAACATTTGGACCACCGATGAGCTCGATTTTTCGATGGATTACGAGCACCTTCGTGACCGGATCCCCGCTAAAGAAGCTCACATGATCAAGCGGTTGGTGGCTTTCTTTGCGACGGCCGACAACCTGGTAGCTCATAACTTGGTGCTGAACTTCTACAAACATGTGAACTCGCCCGAGTACCGCATGTTCCTGGGTAAGCAGCTTTACGACGAAATGTTGCACGTCGAGGCCTACCTGCTTTTGGTGGATAACTACATCCCCGACATGCAGGAGCGTCGCGAGGCGTTTGATGCTTACAAGAACATCCCGAGCGTGAAGCGGAAGGCTGACTTCTGCTTCAAGTACATGGACAGCATTGACCAGCTGGACAAGCTCGACACCGACGAAAAGAAGATCCAGTTCCTGAAGAACCTGATCTGCTTTGCGGCGTGCGTGGAAGGCTTGTTCTTCTTTGGTTCGTTTGCCTACGTCTACTTCCTGCGAAATAAAGGCCTCTTGCCAGGCTTGGCAGCCGCAACGAACTGGATTTTCCGCGACGAGTCCATGCACATCGAAGGTGCGATGGAAGTGATCAAGGTGATCCGCGAGGAATACCCTCACTTCTTCACGGACATCTTGGAAGCAGAAGTGCGGCGCATGATGGAAGAAGCCATCGAAGTGGAAATGAATTTCTGTGAAGACGCTCTAGCAATGGGCGTGGCCGGGATTTCGCCCGTGTTGATGCGCCAGTATTTGGAATACTGTGCCGATCAGCGCATGGTTCAGCTGGGCTTCCAGAAGCGTTACGGGTCGAAAAACCCCTTCCCGTTCATGGTCTTGCAAGACGTTCAGCCTTTGACCAACTTCTTTGAGAAACGAGTGACCGAGTACCAAAAGGGCGGCATCTCGATGAACAAAGAGTCGATCGTCTTTGACGAGGCTTTCTAAGAAAACGGATCTCAGTTCGGGACTTCGTAGGTGGTGTCACCGTCGAAGTCCCGAAGTTTTCCGTCCTGAAGCTGCTTGATCGGCACGCGTCCTAGAACGCGAAGAAGTTGCTTGGTTTTTGGGTCAAAGCTCAAAAACACCGGGTCCACAATGGCTTGAATGACAAAGCTCGTGGGCTTTAAGCGAAACACCGAGACGCTTCTGCCCTGCCAAGTTTCTTCGCCCTGAAAATCGATTCGGAAGCCGACCGTTTCTTTCCGGTCGAGGACGGCAAGGCGGATCTTAGTCGTTTCACCTGAAGTCAGTTTGCCCCACCGGTCTCGGATCACGTCGGGAAACTGGGGTGGCACCAAAAAATCGGGGGTTCTGGCTTCTTGATCGGACGAACTCTTGCCGTCTTTCGTCCAGCGGAAGTTCAGTTCGGTGGGTGTGGCTGTGAGGACACCCTGGCCTTGGATTTGGCGGTGGTCTTGGGTGAATTCTAGGACCTGACCTGCCTGGTCTTGGGTGACGGTTTCCTCGACCAGAAGCTGACCGCTCTGCGGGTCGGTGAATTGGTGAGAGGTTTTTACGGTTCCCGGGGCAGATGGCACACGGCTCATCGTGTAGCGTGCGACGACTTTCTGGGGGGCAGGACCTATCTCGTGGACGGTTCCGCGAAGGAGGACAGTGGGTAGAGCTGCGACGGCCAGGAAAACCAAAGGTTGCGCTTTCATCCTGGGCAGGGAATGTAGCACGAAGTGGCAAACGACCGAAAAACTCACCATTGGCGCCCTGAATGGAGCACAAGCTGGCTCACGCCTGAGGACGTCCAGCGCTTTCAGGAGTTGGATCTCGAGATTGGTTGTGGTGTGGGGTGGCATCCGATTCGGTATGCCCGGGAAAACCCCGGGCGCCTGCTTTTGGCCTTCGAGCGGACGGAAGAGAAGTTTGGAAAATTTCAGGGGCGAGTGGAAGTCCACCAAGCGCGAGGGATCTCGCTTCCTAACCTTCGGGCATGCCATGCGGACGCCACTCATTGGCTAGCCGAGGTTCGTCCCGGGCGGGTGTTCTCGCGGGTCTTTATTCTTTATCCAAACCCTTACCCGAAAGCGAAGCATGCGGCTCAAAGGTGGTTTAGTCCAAAGCTTGCCCTGCCGGTCTTAGACACTCTGAAACCAGGTGCCGAGCTGATCTTGGCTACCAACTTGGCCGAGTATGCTGACGGGGCGCTGCAAACCGCTCAGGCGCTAGGGAGCCTTGGGCACGGGAGTTTGGAGCTTCTCGAGGATTTGGCTGTTTCTCAGCAGTCAGGGTTACCTCCCGGGTTTCCGCGGACCCACTTTGAGAAGAAGTACCTTCTTCGAGGAGAAACTTGCAGAAACCTGAGGTTTCGATTTACTCCTCCTGGATGACGCAGCGCAGTGAGGTCGCGATTTTAGCCGGAGGGTGTTTTTGGGGGATGGAGGACATCCTGAGAAAGGTCCCGGGTGTTCTCGACACTGAGGTGGGCTACACCGGCGGGAAGCTGGAAAACCCGCGCTACGAGCAAGTCAAGACGGGTATGACCGGACATGCCGAAGCGATCCGGATTCAGTTTGACCCGGCGCGCCTAAGCTTTAAAACGATTTTGAT